>Ga0308174_10001165_pt1 | contig 11998 bp, 10 predicted proteins | sample PhyPR2_FD_203894 | JGI IMG/M metagenome (GOLD analysis project Ga0308174, IMG submission 203894) | Soil microbial communities from UC Gill Tract Community Farm, Albany, California, United States - DLSLS.P.R2 | ecosystem: Environmental > Terrestrial > Soil > Agricultural land | place: USA...
ACCCCGGTGTGCTCGAGCGCGCATTCGGCGGCGTCGGTGGCACGGGTGCCGGCGGCTTCGGCCAGCCGGGCATGGGTGGCGTGCTCGCGGGCACCTTCTTCAGCAGCATGGCGGGCGCGGTGCTCGGCAGCATGATCGCGCAGCAGTTCTTCAGCGCCCATCCGGGTGCGAGCCACCTGTTCGGCAACGATGCGGCGTTCGATCCGAGCGCGCACGCGGCCGGCGTGCAACCCGATGCATCGACGGCGGGCCTCATCCACGACCCGTTCGCGGATGCCGGCGCGTCGCCCCAGGACCCGGGCCATGAGGGCACGCAACCGAGCGACTGGAACTCGGGAGATAGCGACCTCGATCACGGTGCAAGTGATTTCGATGCCGGTGGTGGCTTCGACGGGGGCGGGGATTCCTTCGACGTGTAACAACCTGTTTCCTCGTGAGACTGCCATCGCGGCATCGTCTTACACCGGGTGCCGGCCCGGGCCGACAGTCAGCGGGCGCACCGTGCTCTAACGTAGAGGCCACCAATGGCGGAACCGCGCAGGGTGAAGCGCGGGCGCCATTTCATCTTTGGAGGCTTCATGAACAGGACGTTGCAAACAGCGCTCGGCATCGCCGGCCTGGTCGTCGCCACGCAAGCCGCGGCGCAGGTCACCTTCTACGAGCGCCAGGATTTCCGCGGCCGCTCGTTCACCGCCGATCACCGCATCGGCAACCTGGAACGGTTCGGCTTCAACGACCGCGCGTCGTCGGCGCGCGTGGAGGCAGGCACGTGGCAAGTGTGCGAGGACGCGCGCTTCAACGGCAATTGCGTCGTGCTGCAGCCGGGCAACTACGACTCGCTGCGTGCGATGGGGCTGAACAATGCGATCTCGTCGGTGCGGCCCGTCGACAGCTACTCGAGCAACGACCAGTATGCGCCGCGCATCGCCAGCAACGATTACGACCGGCGCGACGATTGGCGCGACCGTGACCGCTATGCGGCGAACGGCACGTTCGAAGTTCCCGTGACGTCCGTGCATGCGGTCGTCGGCCCGCCCGAGCAGCGCTGCTGGGTGGAACGCCAGGAGGTGGCGCAGGACAACCACAACGTGCCGGGTGCGGTGGTGGGCGGCGTGATCGGCGGGCTCCTCGGCCACCAGGTGGGCGCCGGCCGCGGCAACACGGCGGCGACCATCGGTGGTGCGGTCGCAGGCGCGGCCATCGGCTCGAACGTCGGCCGCGACAACAACGGCGGCGTGTACAGCCAGGACGTGCAGCGCTGCGCGTATGCGCCGCGCAATGCCGCGCCCGATTACTGGGACGTGACGTACAACTTCCGCGGCATGGAGCATCATATCCAGACCAGCACGCCGCCGGGAGCGACCATCACGGTGGACCCCGAGGGCAATCCGCGCATGTGATCGTGCTGGGTTTGACCAGCGAGCGGCCCTGCGGGGCCGCTTTGCTTTTGCGCGGTCAGGCGGCGGAGGGTGCGCGGACCATCGTTGCAACCAGCCGATCGAGGACCACCGACGGCTCGCCGCATTGCCCGGTGTGCACGGCCGAGCATTGAATGACGGTGCTGCGCGGCGCGGTGAGCCAGTGGAAGCGCTCGCGCGGCGGCATGAGGCCGATGGGACCGGCGTCGGCGCCGCCGCGGCAGATGCGCGGGATCACGGCCAGGTGCTCGCGCAGCGTTGCAAGGTCGAGGCCCGGGTCCAGCGCTGCGACGCGTCGGGCATCGAGCTCGATGTGCGCGGCCAGGAACCCGCGTGCGGGACACGACAGGATCACGCCGACGTTGACGAACTCCTCGCGCTCGACGCGCGGGACGACGCGGATCACCGCGTAGTCATACGTGCAGGGCTCGCGCACGCTGCGCCTCCGCGATGAACGTGCGTCGTGCGGCAATGCGAGCGCACAGGTAATCGACATACGCTGCACGGCGCGACGATGCCTCGGCCTGGTTGCCGCCCGCCGCGCCATCACGCAGCCAATCGTCGGGCACGGCGGCGGCGATGTCGCGCAGGACCGCGGGCGGCAGATGTTCGGCCAGCTCCGCGTCGACGCCGGCGAGGTCACTGGCCAACGGCAGGAGCACGTGATCGGCGATGCGCGTGAACGGATCGCCGCTGCGACCCTGGAAATCGCCGTCGGCGTGATGAAAGTACAGCGCCGCGCCGTGATCGATCAGCCGCAGGCGTCGATGCCACATGAGGAGGTTCGGGTTGCGCGCCGTACGATCGACGTTGGACACGAGAGCGTCGAACCACACGATGGACGACGCGAGCGCGGCGTCGGGTCGGTCCACCAGAGGGTCGAACATCGTCGCGCCGGGCAGGTAATCGAGCGCGAGGTTGCAGCCGGCGCTGGCGCGGATCAGCGCCTGGATCTCCGGGTCGGGCTCGGTGCGCGCGAGATCGGCGTCGAGATTGGCCAGCACGATCTCGGGCACCGGCAGGCCGAGCGTGCGCGCGATCTCGCCGGCGAGAAGCTCGGCCACGAGCGCACGTGCACCCTGGCCTGCGCCGCGGAACTTGAGCACGTACAGGCCATCGTCGTCGCCTTCGACGATGGCGGGCAGCGAGCCGCCTTCGCGCAGGGGCGTGACGTAACGCGTTGCCGTGATGACGCGAAGCTGCATGACCCGCGATGATAGCGGGTCGCGGGCGCTACAGCATGAGCTTGCGGCGCGTTTCCGGATTGGCCACGATCTGCTTTTGCCGTGCGGGCGGTGCGCCGTAGAGGCCGGCCGGCGGATTGGTCTCCAGGCGTCCGAGCACCGCGGCGTCGGTGCATGCTGCGTCGAACTTCACGTTCACCGTGTCGCCGGCGCTGGCGCCCAGCGCAAAGCAGGCCTGACCGAGCTTGGCGTTGAGCGGGCCGAGCACTTCCGCAGCGACGACGTCGCCTGCCGCGCCGTTCGAGGCGAGCTGCACATCGAGCGTGTGTGCCGTGGCAGGCTCGTGCGGGCGCACGCTGATCACGGCGGGAAGTCCGATCAGCTCGCGCGCAACGAGGCCCTCGGCCGCGGCGGGAAGGCCCGCAAAGGCCAGCGCGATCGTCTGGCCCGTGGACGCGACGTGCTGCAGGAAGAAGTCGCGCGAGAATTCGTCGGCCATGCGCGTGCCGATCGCCTTCAGCGCCTCATCTTCGCTCGCCCAGCTGCCGAGGCCGGCGGGCAGCGTGGTGTTGTAATAGACCTCTTCGCCGCTCACGCGGTCGGTGCACTTGACCGTCCATGACGTCAACGCGTACTTGGTGACCGTGAGGCCGGACGCTGCGAGCCGCATCGACAGACGCCTGATCTTCGCTTCGGCGTCGATGAGGAAGTCGGGCGGCTCGCCGCCCGCTTCGCCGGACCAGGTGCGAAATCCGAATGACTTGATGCGCGCCTTGACGATGTTCTCCGCGACCGCCGAAGGCTGCGGCGGCGCGTCGGGCGGCGCGTCGGCGTCGCGCACACCGACCCGCAACGCGATGCGCGGATCGCCCTTGGCCCGGATGAGCTGGAGCCGGTCGTCGCGCGACATCTGGTTGAGCGACTTCTGCAGCGCCTTCACGTTCACGACGGCCTGCGTCGTGACCGTCATGAGCCCATCCTTGCCGATCGCCGGTTCGCTTTCCTTGACCACGGTGTCGATGTAGTCGCCGCTCTTCGACAGGAGGCGGTCCTGCAGCACGTTGTAATTGGCCGCGAGCGACTTGCGCTCGACCATGAGCCCGAGCGCCTTCTCGATCAGCTGGCTCTTCGAATCGGCGCGGGCATCGCCCTGGAGCGTGGACTTGTCCGTCTGGTAGCGCGGATTGGCGGGGTCGGCGACGCCGAGCGCCGAGATGACGAGGGTGCCGGGATCGCGCCTGGCGACCGGGGGCGGCGACGCCGTGCTCGCCGGCGATGGTGCGGCGACCGTTGGCGTGACGGCCGGCGCCGCGGCTGCAACCGGCGGCGGCGCAGGCGAGGTGGACGCAGCCTGCGTCGTGTCGCCGCTCATGCGTTGCGAGACGAACCACGCACCCGCCGCGACGACCAGCAGGCCGCCGAGGATCATCACCGGCACGAGCAGGGAGGGCTTGCGCGCCGAAGGCGGCAGGGCGGCAGCAAGCGGCGGCGCGCCGGGCGGGGTGCCCGCGCGCGCCGCGGTTGCAGTTGCCGCAGGAGCAGGCGCTGCGCTCGCCGACGCCATCATGCCGGTGGTGCTGGCGACGGCAACGGCCGCAGCCGGCGAAACGACGGGCGCCACCGGCGCGAGCACGGTCGCTTCCGGGTCGATGGGCCGCGGTTGCGCGACCGCGCGCAAAGCATCGGCGAATTCGCGCGCCGACCCGTAGCGCTCGTCGGCTTTCTTGGCGAGCGCCTTGCGCACGATGGCGTCCATCGCGGCGGGCAGCTGCAGGTTGAGCTCCGAGGGCGGCAGTGGATCCTGCTTCAGCACCTTCTGCATCGTCGTGTTCGACGAGCCCGCGAATGGACGCTCACCGGTGAGGAATTGATACAGGATCACGCCGGCGGAGAAGATGTCCGAGCGCCCGTCGACGGGCAGGCCCATGATCTGCTCGGGCGACATGTAGCTCGGCGTGCCGATCGTGGTGCCGACCTGCGTGAGGTTCGACGACTCGAGATGCGCGATGCCGAAGTCGGCCACCTTCGCACTGCCGTCCGGCAACAGGAAGATGTTGGCCGGCTTGATGTCGCGATGTACCACGCCTTGCCGGTGGGAGTAGTCGAGCGCGGCGAGGATCTGGTCCATGATGCGCACGACGTCGGGCAGGCGGAACCGCTCGTTGCCCTCGAACGCTTCCTTGAGCTCGCGGCCCTTGACGAGCTCCATGGCGATGTACCAGGTGCCGGCGTCTTCGGCGAAGTCGTAGATCGCGACGATGTTGGGGTGATTGAGCCGTCCCGCGGCTTCGGCTTCGCGGCGGAAGCGGGCGAGCACGCCTTCTGCGGCGTCGCCCTGCAGCTGGTCCGAGCGGATGACCTTGAGCGCCACGCTGCGCTTGATCAGCGGGTCGTAGCCCTCGTACACGACACCCATGGCGCCGCGGCCGAGCAGGCCACGCACGTCGTACTTGCCGAGCTTCTGGATCATCCCTGCGCCTTTCCCGTGGCCGAAAACGGCGACGCCGGCGCGGGCCGGCGTCGCGCGACGCTAGCGGCGGACGTGCATCACTTGTACTTGTTGTCGATCTCCCAGACCGACTTCTGCACGAGCCGCTGGACCATCGTGTCGAGCGACACGCCACCCTGCTGCGATTGCGACACGCCCATCACCGACTCCCTCTTGGCGCCCACTTCCATCTTCTCTTCGGTGTAGCCCTGCGCAAGTTGCTCGGTGGTCTCGGCGTTGATGATCTTGTAGCGCATGCCGATCACCCACACGCCCGTCGACTCGCCGGTCTGCACCGATCCGACGGCGGTCTGGCCGACTGCGCCGGCCGTGTAGCCGCCGCGCGAGCCGCTCATGCCGCCGAAGATGCCGATCACGTTGCCGATCGCGCGGCCGTCGAAGCCCTGCTGCGCCGCTGCCACCTGCTCGGCCTTGAGGATGTCGAACTTGACCACGTACTTGGTCGTCTTGAGCTTGCCCATGCGCAGGAACTTGCGCGCCTGGTCGGGATCGCCGAGGTTGTAGGCGAGCTCGAACTCGTGCAGGGCCGGCCCGAGATTGCTGCGCTCGAGCACCGTGAAGTTGGCGTTCGACAGCTCGAGCTCGCCGAAATCGGCGATGTTGTTGGTGGTGAACTTCTGCATGAAGGTTGCGTTGTTGCTCTTGATCTCACCCGGGATGACGATCAGCGCCGGGCCCTTCTTGCTTGCATTGGTGTACGTGACCGCCTCGTACATGCCCTTGTCGGCCGACTCGTTGGCCTTGCGCGACGTTTCGCTGCCCGCAGTGGGCGACGGATTGCCGAACTTCGGCTGCGCGAGCGCGAGCGACGAGGTGAGCAGGAACGCGGCGCCGACGACCAGAGCGGGACGCGCGAGAACGGGATGGCGGGTCATGGCTGAGTCTCCATTGGGTGCATGCGAATCGCGGGACGGCCGCTATTTCTGCGCTGGCCGCGCGCCCGCGTTCCTGCCGGCACTGCGGCAGTAGTCGGAATACAGCTTGGCGACCACCTCGTCGGCCTTCTCGTTGACGAGCGTGAGCGCCATCTTGGATACGTTCTGACCGGCAAACGAGGCGGAGCTCGCCTGCGCGTCGGAAATCGGCTTGCCGTTGCTTCCCGTGAGCGTGAAATCCATGTCGACGGAGACCTGGTTCACGGCGATCATCGGGTTCTGTCCCGCCTGCGACGAGATGAGGCCGCGCAGGATGAAGCTTGCGCCCAGCCGCTTGCTGGCCGAGAGGGCGGCATCGGGATCGTTGCGGAAATACGCGTCGATCTCCGCCTGCGCGATCTGGCGCCGGATCTCCTCGGGCGTGAACGTGCGCAGGCCGAGCGCGCGCAAGCGCCGGTTGATCGCCTGGTAATGCGGGCCGTAGTTCTGCTGCTCTGCTGCGATGAAGCCGTTGGACTGGCGCTCCCCGATCACCACCATGATCTTGCGGTCCTTCAGATCCGCGCGGCAGGGCGTGGACAGCTGGTCGGCGATGCGGGCGTCGACGGCATCCTTGTCCTGGCGCTCCTGCTCGTCGACCGCGTCCGGATTGCCGAACTTGAAGCCCTGTGCGTCGGCGACGCTGGCGCTGGCGACGAACAGCAGCGCGAGCAGGCCTGCGGCGGCACGAGGACGAAACGATCGGCTTGTGATGAACAAAGGCGGCGCCGGACGAGGTCGGACAACCGCGAAGGTTATCGCAAGGTCCCTCCAAAATCCATCGCGATTATTCGGCAGGCGACCGGCGGAGCGCGTTGCGCCGTGCTGCGCGGGCGGTGCGCGCACGCGTGGTGGCAGCGCGGGCCGATCGACGGCGCGCCGCACGCGCCCGGCCGATAGGCCGCGCCGGCTAGCGGCGCACGCGCGCGAGGCGTCGCCGGTTGGCGGTGGTGCGCCGGTGCAGCGGAGCGAGCAGCTGCCGGGACAGCGTCAGCGCCGATGCGCTTGCCTGCTGCGCCGTGCCCGCCGAGCGCGCAATGCCTTGCATGAGGCGCGCCTGGCGCTGCAGGGCCTGCGCGGGCGTGCTGCTCGTCATCAGCCAGCCGAGATCCATGCCGACGCGCCACGACGCCTGCATCATGCGCGCGGCATCCTGCCAGTTGTGCGCCGCGGCGTGCCGCGCCAGCGCGCCCGCGCATTCGACCGCGGCGTCGAGCTTCTCCTGTCCCATGAGCGCGAATTCGCGCGGGTCGTGCGGATGCGGATGCGTCGCCGCGGCGGACATGCGCGACGTCCGATGCGCGATCACCTGCGCTGCGGCGAGCATCGTCTCGCCAGCCTGGAAGGCGAGGCGGGTCCACGCGGTGAACGGATCGAGCGGCGTGCTGCGGCGGCGCGTGGGCATGGGCGTGTCCTGCAGGAGTGAGGTCGCAGTATGGGCGATCGCATGCGCGAGGTCCGTAGGACGAACGCTCATCCTGGCAACGTGCGGACGAGCGCGCCGACGCTCAGTGCGCGCCTGCCGCCGCTGCGCCCGCCGCTTGCGATGCCTTGACCGGTCGCGCGAACCACACCACGACGATGAGCGCCAGGAACAGCACGGCCGACGCGTAGAAGACGTCGTTGGCCGACAGCATGAACGCCTGCTGGTCGACGAGCCGATTGAGCATCGCGTAAGCCTGCGGCTCGGTGAAGCCGCTCGCCTGCAGGTTGGCGAGCGCCTGCGCCGATGCCGGATCGCTGCCCGTGAGGTGCTCGGCGAGCTGCGCGTGATGCAGCGTGGCGCGATGATCCCAGAACGTGGTCGCGATCGACGTGCCGAACGAGCCGGCGGTGATGCGTGCGAAGTTGAACAACCCCGATGCCGATGGGATGCGCTCGGGTGCAAGGCCGGAAAGGCTCAGCGTCACCAGCGGGATGAAGAAGATCGCCATGGCGGCGCCCTGGATGATGGTCGGCACCATCAGCGTGGCGAAGTCGGCCTGGGTGTTGAAGAGCGAGCGCATGTAGAGCACCACGGCGAAGATGACGAACGCGCCGGTGGCGAACAGGCGGGGATCGACCTTGTGCACGGTGCGCCCGACGAAGGGCGTGAGCAGGATCGCGAGCAGGCCGACGGGCGCGAGCAGCATGCCGGCCTGCGTCGCGGTATAGCCCATGTATTGCTGCAGCCACAGCGGCAGCAGCACGACGTTGCCGAAGAACGTGCCGTAGGCGAGCGACATCGCGAGCGAGCTCGTCCAGAAGTTGCGGCGGGTGAACAGCCGGAGGTCGACGACCGGGTGATCCTCGGTGAGCTCCCACACGACGAACAGCGCAAAGCCGACCACGGCCGCGATGGCGAGCACCCAGATCTGGCCCGAGCCGAACCAGTCGAGGTCCTTGCCCTTGTCGAGCATGATCTGCAGCGCGCCGACCCAGATCACGAGCAGCCCGAGGCCGACGCCGTCGATGGGCAGCTGCCGCGTGGGCGTCTCGCGCTTCGCGTAGATCATCCAGGTGACCGCCGCGGCGGCCAGCCCGACCGGCAGGTTGATGTAGAAGATCCACGGCCACGCGACGTTGTCGGTGATCCATCCGCCGAGCACGGGCCCGACCACGGGTGCCACGAGCGTGGTGATGCCCCACAGCGCCAGTGCCGTGCCGGCCTTGGCCTTCGGATAGCTCGACAACAGCAGCGACTGCGACAGCGGGATCATCGGGCCTGCCACCGCGCCCTGCAGCACGCGGCAGGCGATGAGCACGGGCAGTGTGGGCGCGAGCCCGCACAGGAACGAGGCGAGGACGAACAGGAGCACGGAGCCGACGAACAGCTTGACCTGTCCATAGCGCTGGGTGAGCCAGCCGGTGAGCGGCAACGAGATCGCGTTCGCCACGCCGAACGACGTGATGACCCACGTGCCCTGGTCGGGTGACACGCCGAGGTCGCCCGCCATGGCGGGGATCGACACGTTGGCGATCGACGTGTCGAGCACGTTCATGAACGTGGCGAGCGACAGCGCAACGGTGCCGAGCGCCAGCGTGGCGCCGGTCAACGGGGCCGGGGCTTGCGCGGCAGGGGCAGGGGAGGACGACGCCATGGACGGTTCTTCCGCCACGTTTGCTACAGCGGCTGTTGTGCGCGCCGCGCATTGACCGACGAGCTTGCGATGCGCGCCGAGCCCGGCGTCGTCGCGCGCGCGGCGGTCGCCGCGGCCGCCTCGCCCGTGCGCGCGTTGGCGGCGATGATCGCGTGGATCCGCTCGGCGGCGGCGCGATCGGCCGCTTCGCTGGTGGCCGTGGCAACGGCCGGCGCCGACGCCGCGACCTGCGGCAGGCGATTGCCGTCGCGCTCGTGCGTGTCCACATCCACCTGCATCGACAGGCCGATCTGCAGCGGATGCTGCTGCAGCTCCTGCGCGTCGAGCGCGATGCGCACCGGCACGCGCTGCACGATCTTGATCCAGTTGCCCGTCGCGTTCTGCGCGGGCAGCAGCGAGAATGCCGAGCCCGTGCCGGCGCCGAACCCGGCCACCTTGCCGTGATAGGTCACCTTGCCGCCGTACAGGTCGGCCTTGAGCGTGACGGGCTGGCCGAGGCGGATGCTCGCCAGCTGCGGCTCCTTGAAGTTCGCGTCGACCCATACCTGGTCGAGCGGCACGATCGCCATCAGCGGCGCGCCGGGTGCCACGCGCTGGCCAAGCTGCACGGTGCGCTTGGCGACGTACCCCGATACCGGAGCCTGCAGCTGCGTGCGCGCGACCTCGAGGTACGCGTCGTGCACCTGCGCGGCGGCAGCGAGCACGTCCGGATGATTCTCGATCGTCGTGCGGTCGATGCGCGCCTGGTTGGCGACGAGCTCCTGCTGCGCCGCCGCCTCGGCGGCCTTGGCGGATGCGTACGCGGCCCGCGCATGCTGCAGCTCTTCACCGGACACCGCGCCCGACGCGGCGAGCCGCTCCCGGCGCGCGAGGTCTTCGGAGGCGCGCGCCACTTCCGCGCTGCGCACGTCGAGCGCGGCCTTGAGCTGCGCAGTCGTCGCGAACAGGCCGCGCACCTCGCGCACGGTCTTGCCGAGCTTTGCATCCGCCTGCTCGAGCGCGATGCGCGCATCGGCAGGGTCGAGCTGCACGAGCGTCTGCCCGGCCTTGACGAACTGCGTGTCGTCGGCGCCGACGGTGACGACCGTGCCCGCGATCTGCGGTGTGATCTGCACGACGTTGCCGCTGACGTAGGCGTCGTCGGTGGACTGCTCGTAGCGCAGCGCCAGGGCCCAGTACGCGCCGTAGCCTGCGCCGATCAGCACGAATGCACCGACGACGATGGCCAGCCACCGCTTGCGCGCGCGGCGCGCCGGCGTCGCTTGCGGTTGAGGGTTGCTCGTGTCGTCTTGGTTGCTCATAGCGTGTTCCCCTGAGGATGGTCCAGGCTCGCGCTGGTGCACGCGGCCGCGGGATGCACCGCGCCGACTACGTCGTCCACCACGCACGTGGCGAGCGTCAGCTCGTTCGCCGCCACCGGCGCGGTCTCGAGCAGCCAACGCTCACCGGTGAATCCCAGCATCAGCGCGGCGACGACCAGCACGATCAACGCGAGCCGCTCGCGCAGGAGCGGCCGGCGGCGGCGCGCTCGCGCGCAGCCCGTCATGTCCATCCGGCAATGCATCAGAACGTGGGTTCCCATGGCACAGGTACTCATTGAAGGCTCGCGACGCTGTCCGGGGCGGCATAGCCGCCACCGAGCGCGCGCACCAGGTTGATCGATAGCTCCAGCTCGCGCGCCCGCAGGTCCGCGTCCAGGCTCTGCTGGTCGAGCAGCGGCGCTTCTGCGGACAGCACCTGCAGGTAGTTGCCGAGGCCCTCGCGATAGCGCAGCAGCGCCAGGTCGTACGCCTCCCGCGTCGTGGCGAGCGCGTGGCGCTGCTCGCTCCGCTGCACGTCCACGCTGCGGAACGATGCGAGCTGGTCGACGACTTCGCGCATCGCGTCCGCAAGCGTCTGGTTGTACTGCTCCACCGCGATGTCGTAGTCCGCGTCGCGCTCCGCGAGGTTGCCGCGCAGCCGGCCCGCGTCGAAGATCGGCAGCGATACCGCCGGCGTCACGCCGACCATGCGGCTTGCCGCAGTGAGGAAACCGCCGCCGCCGATCGATTGCAGGCCCACGAATGCGAGCAGGTTCACGTTGGGATAGAACTCCGCCTTCGCCGACGCGATCGCGTGCTGCGCAGCTTCGACCCGCCAGCGCTGGGCGACGATGTCCGGCCGCCGGCCGAGCAGCTGCGCGGGCACCGTCGAAGGCAGCGCCACCGGCGTCAACGCAGCCGCAGTCGGCCGCGAGATCGCCGCTCCGCGATCCGGTCCTGCGCCCATGAGCGCGGCGATCTGGTTGCGGGTCAACGCAATGCGTTCGTCGAGCTGCGCGATCGCTTCGCGGGTCACCGGCAACGCCGATTCCGCCTGCTTCAACTCCACTTTCGAGTCGATGCCGGCCGCATTGCGGTCGCGCGTGAGGTTGTACAGCTGCTCACGCTCGGCGAGCGTCGCGTTGGCCACGTCGAGCAGCAGATAGGCACGCTCGAGCTGCACATACGCTTGCGCGATGCTCGTCGAGAGCGCGAGGCGCGCGGCGGCGGCGTCCACCTCCGCCGCGCGCGCAGCGCCCAGCGCGGCTTCGTAGGCTTCGCGATTCTTGCCCCAGAAGTCGATCTCCCAAGAGAGCGTCGCCTGCAGCTCGTTGATGCTTTGCGTGGTCCCGGCGTATGGCGGCGGTGTCGTGCCGTGCTCCGAAAACCGCTCGCGTGACGTGGAAGCAGTCGCGTCCACGCGCGGCGCGAGCGGAGCGCGCGCGACGTCGACTGCCGCGAGGGCGCGGCGCGTGCGGGCTGCCGCAATCGCGAGCGTGGGGCTGTGCGCCAGCGCTTCGTCCATCAGCGCATCCAGCTGAGGATCGCCGTAAGCCTTCCACCAATCGGTTGCAGGCCAAGCGGCCTTCGAC
>Ga0308174_10001166_pt1 | contig 11997 bp, 10 predicted proteins | sample PhyPR2_FD_203894 | JGI IMG/M metagenome (GOLD analysis project Ga0308174, IMG submission 203894) | Soil microbial communities from UC Gill Tract Community Farm, Albany, California, United States - DLSLS.P.R2 | ecosystem: Environmental > Terrestrial > Soil > Agricultural land | place: USA...
CAGTTCGTTACGGACAGCACGCTCGATGACCTTGGCGTCGAACTTGACGACGTTCGTCTGAATGGACAAACGGTCTTTCGGCGGCGTCTCGATGATCGACATGTCACGGATGCCCACCAGTGACATGTTGAGTGTCCTCGGTATCGGCGTGGCTGTCATTGTCAGCACGTCGACCTTCTTGCGCATGTGCTTGATGCGTTCCTTGTGCGCGACGCCAAAGCGCTGCTCCTCGTCGACCACCAGCAGGCCAAGGTCACGGAACTCGATGTCCTTTGACAGCAACCGGTGTGTCCCGACGATGATGTCGACCTTGCCCGACTTCACGCCCGCGATGGTGTCCTTGATTTCCTGCTTCGTGCGGAAGCGGCTGACCATGTCGATGGTCACCGGAAAACCAGCGAATCGCTCGCGCAGCGTCTTGAGATGCTGAAATGCGAGAACGGTAGTGGGAGCGAGAACGGCCACCTGTTTGCCGTCCATCACCGCCTTGAAGCCGGCGCGCATCGCCACCTCGGTTTTGCCATAACCAACGTCGCCGCAGAGCAGGCGGTCCATTGGTGTCGCCGTCTCCATGTCGCGCTTGATGTCGGCGATTGCCGACGCCTGATCCACCGTGAGCTCGTAGGGAAACGCGCCCTCGAATTCCTCCTGCCAGTGCGTATCGGCTCCGAAAGCGTGTCCTGGAACGGCCTTCCGCTGTGCGTACAGCTTCAGGAGCTCCTCCGCCATGTCGCGCATCGCCTTCTTGACGCGCGTCTTGGCTTTTTCCCAGGTCGTCCCACCAAGTTTGTCGAGGGCCGGTCTGGTCCCGCCGGTGTACTTCTGGATCAGGTCCAATCGTTCGACGGGAACAAACAGCTTGTCTTCGCCGTGATACCGGAGCTCGAGGAACTCCTGAACCTCCGCTTGCGAACCTCCGTGAGGACGACCAGTCGTGCCAAGCTGCTTGAGTCCGACGAACTCGCCAATTCCGTGATCGACGTGGACCACGAGGTCGCCAACCTTCAGGTCACGGAGATCTGAAAGAAAGGTCCTCGCCAGGTTGCGCCGCTTCTCGGGCGCATGCCGCTCCTCCTCGAACACGTCCGTCTCGACATAGATCTGCAGGCCGGCGTCGGGTAGACGGAAGCCACGCGACAACGCGCCGACGCCGACGAGGACGGCGGCCGCGTGGGCGTCTTCGGCGCGGTCCACGGGGATCGCAACGATTTCGTATTCGTGGAGGATTTCGACCACCCGCTCGGCAAGACCAGGACTCGCCGCAACGAACAGCACGGCATCGCCGCGTTCCCGCGCCTGCCGGACGTCGGCGATCCAGTCGCCCACGCGGCCGCGGAATTCCTGTGCCGGCGCGCAACGCACGTGCCGCACCTTGCCATCGTCTTCGAGCGCGAGCTCCTCCAGCCGAGGCACCGGTTCGACGCGCCGCGCAACGTCCGACCAGGTGACGAAGGCTTGCTCGGGAGAAAGCGCCGCGACGTGGCCGCGGGCACTGGCTTCTTCGTAACTTGACGCAAGCTGGTTGCGAACCCTGTTCGCCTGCTCTTCCACCTGCTCGAATTCCGAGACGAGGACGCGGATGCCGTGGGTCGAAGACAGGAATTCCATTACTGACAGCAGCGGAATTCCATCGCGCTCGCCGTCGGCGTCAGGCACGAAACGCTCGCGTATCGGAACAATCAGAATCTGGTCGGTCGGATGTGTGGAACGCTGTGTCGAGGGATCGAAGCGCCTCAGCGTTTCGACCATGTCTCCCACGAACTCGATGCGGACCGGCTCGGCGTCACCGGCGGGAAACACGTCGACGATACCGCCGCGGATGGTAAATGCACCGTGCTCATCGACCGGGTCTTCACGCGTAAAGCCCGCGTCGATGAGGAGGTCCGCCAGAATCTGCGGCTCGATCTCCGTCCCTGGGCGGATCTCGATGGCGGCCTTCATGAGGCGCTCCGGGTGGGAGACCTGCGGTAGCAGAGCGGCAGCCGACGCAACGATCAACCTGGCAGTACCTGCAGCTGCGCCGTGCAGTGCACGGCCCCGTGCCGCCGCGACGCGGAAGTGCGGTGTCATCCCCCGATATGGGTCAATCTGAAGCGATGGAAACGGCAGCACCGCGCGGTCGACGGCGGCTTCCGATGCGCCCTCCAGAGCGGCGTAGAAGAACCGCGCGTCATCGGTCAGCTGATCGACGTCCTTGTCAGTGGGGACGACGAGCAGTGTCACTCCCGTTCCGGTTCTCGCATTGCTGACCGCTGCAAGCGCCTTGGCCGCACCGGTCAGACCCGCGGTGACCGGTGGCAAACGGTCGAGCCCAGATGCGGCGCAGGCCCGGCTCAGGAGGGCACGAAGCGTGAGAGACGGAGTTGCAGTAGCCATTAGCGAGAGCACCGTACGTACAAAACAGGCCCGCCCCGGCGGCGCGCCAGAGAGGGTCTGTGTCGCTTAACTGATTGATTGTCGCACGCGGCTGCTACCGGCCGCGGACGCGCCGGATCAACTCTGTTGTCGATAATCCCTGCTCGAGCGGCATCCGAACCACTCGCCCACCGCGCATTTCGACAACGTCGCGACCCACGATCGCATCAGATGGCCAATCTTCGCCTTTGACCAGGATGTCGGGTCGAAGCCGGACAATGACATCTTGAGGCGTTAATTCATCGAACACGATGACCGCGTCGACGCTGCTCAGCGCGAGCAGCACTTCCGCCCGTTCGAGTTCGGAGTTCACCGGCCGGCCGGCGCCCTTGTTTTCGCGAACCGACCGATCAGAGTTGATGCCGACGATCAAGATCTGTCCCAACGCCCTGGCGTCCTTGAGATAGCGGACGTGGCCCGGATGCAGCAGGTCGAACACGCCATTCGTGAACACCGCGAGTCCGCCGCGCTGCTGGATCTGCGCGGCGAGCTGCGCCGCCTCCTCCCACGAGCTGACGTGACGACTCTGCGTCCTCACCGTCTGCTCGGAGCCGGTGGTGCGGCGAAGCGGACGGCACCCTCGAAGCTCCAGCGGTGCGGAGGACGATAGATCCCGGTTTCCCGGGTTCGCGCGACCACGCGGAATTCATAGAGCAGCCGATGGTAGTCGTAGGGCGTACCGTTTTCCTTGTGGACCGCCACGTCGAGCTTGTAGCTTCCCTCGACAAGATCGAGGTGCTCGATGGCAAAGACCACATGTGCGAGGCCTGAGATCTCCTCGGGCTTCGCGCCTTCGATGTGGGTGTTCGTGCCGTAGCAACACAGGCCTTCGCTGTTGAACAATCCCACACCAAAGACGAAGTCCGTGATCGGATCGGCCGCGCGCACGCTCAAGTGAATCTCGATCGCGGCGCCCGATTCGAAGACATGCGTCGGCTGCTGGCCGCTGCGCAGCTCGACCCCGGTAATCTCCACTTCTCGAGAGCCCCAGCGGCCCTCGCCTGCCGTGGACAGGTCAGCCGGAACGAACGACGAGTCGCGATCGACGAGTGACCGTCGTTGCTCATCGGCGACCAGTGTCTGGTTCTCGGCACGGGCGACATCGAGGAGGTAAGTATCGATGACGCGTTTCGGGTCGCCTTGCCCGCACACACGTCCCTCGTCGAGCCACAGTGCTTCGTCGCAGAAGCGCGTCACCATATCCAGTGAGTGCGTCACAAGCAGCACGGTCTTGCCGCGTCGGCGGAACTCCGCGAACTTGTCGAGACACTTGTGGGTGAATGTCTCATCGCCCACGGCCAACACCTCATCGACGAGGAGCACGTCCGGGTCTACGTTGATCGCGACCGCGAACCCGAGACGCATGTACATTCCAGACGAGTACGTCTTGACGGGCGCGTCAATGAAGTCCTCCAGCTCGGCAAAGCGCACGATCTCGTCGAAACGACTGGCGATCTCGCCTTTCGACAAGCCGAGCATCATCCCGTTGATGAACACGTTGTCTCGACCCGAAATCTCGGGATGGAAGCCGGCGCCGAGTTCGATCAGCGCCGAGACGCGTCCGTTGACTCTTACCACCCCGCGCGTCGGCTTGCCGATGCCGGCAATCAGCTTCAGCATCGTGCTCTTACCGGATCCGTTGCGACCTATGATGCCGAACGTCTGCCCAGCGACCACATCGAAGCTGACGCCGCGGAGTGCCGCAAACGTCTCGTCCGGTCGCAGCCCGCTGAACACATTTCCCGAGAGCAGCGCGCTCTTCAGCGTTCCGAAGTTCTTTCGCCGGCTGTACCGACGATACAGCTTATGGACATCGCGAACCTCGATCGCGTTGGTCATCACACTTCTTCCGCGAGGGTGTCGCGTAGCCGGTCGAACACGAAGTAGCCGAAGAGAAATACCACGATCGACGCCGCACCAACTGCCAACAGGCGCCGCCATGCGGTGAACGGCTCTGCCCGGAAGAGGACCTCCTGGTACGACACGGCGAGGTGGGTGAAGGGGTTGAGATTGAGCAGCCATCGCGCCGATTCGGGCGCGCGGGACAGCGGATAGATGATCGGCGTGCCGAAGAACCACAGCGTAATCAGGTTCGCCAGCAGGTCGCGGAGGTCGCGGAAGTGCACGGTCAGCGCCGCGATCAACAGTGCAAGGCCGACGGTCAGCACCAATTGGACGAGGACAATCACCGGCAACCAGAGCAAGTCCGGGCTGACGATGGGGCGGCCGTAGTACGCAAAGAACGCTGCCAGTACGACGAGGCCGAGGCAGTAGTGAACGAGCCCGGCGAACACCGTCACGATTGGCAGCACCTCCGCAGGGAACATGACTTTGCGAATCAGATTACCGCCCGCGATCAACACGTTGGCTGAATCCAGGAGCGACGAGGAGAACCAGGTCCACGGAAGCAGTCCGCAGAACAGAAAGAGCGCGTACGGGTCCAACCCTTCGCCACGGGCGCCCGGCATCACCTTCGTGAACACGAAGTTGTAAATCAGCAGCAGGAGGAGCGGGTTGACGAAGGACCACAGGAAGCCCAGCACGGAGCCGCGATAGCGGGCCTTGAGTTCGCGGGCCACGAGCGCGCTCATCAGCGCGCGATAACGGAGAAGCTGTCGAAGATTGGCGAGCAAAAGAACAGGCGGGCCTGCGCCCGCCTTACGATACCCCGGTTTGTCGGTGCTTGACGTCAGGCGCGCGTGCGTGCCCGCGCGCCCACCTGGAGCCGGATGAGCGATTTCATCAGGGCCACCCGTGCGCGTTCGAAATCGACGTCCGCCTGGGCCGAGCCCTTCGACAATCGCTCCTCGGCGCGCTTCATCGCCCGCTCGGCGCGATCGATGTCGATGTCCTGCTCACGCTCGGCAACCTGCGCGAGCACGGTGACGCGCTCGGGCAGCACCTCGGCAAAGCCGAACGCCACGACCAAGAACCGTTTCTCCTGCCCCAGTCGGTACCACAACTCACCCACCTGCAGCGCGGCGAGCAGCGGCGTGTGGCCCGGCAGGACACCGAAGTACCCGTCGGCACCCGGGAGCTGCACCTCGTCCACCTGCTCGTTCACGAGCGACCGGTCCGGGGTGACGATCTCCAGCGTCAGCTTGGTTGGCAGTGCCATGAGCTAGGCCGACTTCATCGTCTTGGCTTTTTCGATGGCCTCTTCAATCGTGCCGACGAGATAGAACGCCTGCTCCGGCAGATCGTCGTGCTTGCCGTCGACGATCTCCCGGAACCCCTTGATCGTGTCGGCGATCGTCACGTACTTGCCTTTGAAGCCGGTGAACTGCTCGGCGACGAAGAACGGCTGCGACAGGAACCGCTGGAGCTTGCGGGCGCGCGCAACCGTGATGCGATCCTCTTCCGACAGCTCGTCGATCCCGAGAATGGCGATGATGTCCTGCAGGTCCTTGTAGCGCTGGAGGATCTGCTTGACGGAGCGGGCCACGTTGTAGTGGTCGTCCCCAAGGATGCGCGGGTCGAGAATGCGCGAGGTCGACGCCAGCGGATCGACGGCGGGATAGATGCCGAGCTCCGCGATCTGGCGCGACAGGTTCGTCGTCGCATCGAGGTGCGCGAAGGTTGTCGCCGGCGCCGGATCGGTGTAGTCGTCAGCGGGCACGTAAATCGCCTGCACCGAGGTGATCGATCCGTTCTTGGTGGACGTGATGCGTTCCTGCAGTTCGCCCATTTCGGTGAGCAGCGTCGGCTGATAGCCGACCGCCGATGGCATGCGGCCGAGAAGGGCTGACACTTCGGAACCCGCCTGCGTGAAGCGGAAGATATTATCGATGAACAGCAGGACGTCCTTGTTCTCGGCGTCGCGGAAGTACTCGGCCACCGTCAGCGCCGAAAGGCCAACGCGCAGACGCGCACCTGGCGGCTCCGTCATCTGTCCATAGACCAGCGCAGCGCGGGATTTCGACGGATCGTTCATGTCGATGACGCCCGACTCCTGGAACTCGAGCCACAGGTCGTTCCCTTCGCGGGTGCGTTCACCGACGCCGCCGAACACTGACACGCCACCGTGCTTGAGAGCGATGTTGTGAATCAGCTCCATGATGATGACGGTTTTGCCAACGCCGGCGCCGCCGAACAGGCCGATCTTGCCGCCCTGCAGATACGGCTCGAGCAGGTCGATGACCTTGATCCCGGTCTCGAACATCTTCAGCTCGGTTGATTGCTGCTCGAGCGTCGGGGCGTGCCGATGGATCGGCCAGCGCGTCTCGCTCAGCACCGGGCGATCCGGGAAGTCCACGGGCTCGCCGAGCACGTTGAGCACGCGGCCAAGCGTCTGCGGACCCACGGGTACCGAAATCGGCGCGCCGGTGTCGATTACCATCATCCCGCGCGTCATGCCGTCGGTCGGCTTCATCGCCACCGCGCGGACGCGATTCTCGCCAAGGTGCTGCTCCACCTCGGCGACCACGTCGATGGCTTCGATGCCGCCGCGGGCCTCCGCCACGATGCGTACGGCGTTATAGATCTCCGGCAGGCCCTCGGGGAACTCGATGTCGATGACGGGTCCGATGACCTGAACGACCTTGCCGGTTCGCGTCGCTGTCGCTGTTGCCATTCCTGATTCCTCTGAGTCCTGAGTCCTGCGCTACGTGGCTGCGGCGCCGGACACGACTTCAATGATCTCGCGCGTGATCGCCGCCTGGCGCACCTTGTTCATGTACAGCGTCAGGTTCTCGATCATGTCTGAGGAGTTCCGCGTCGCCGCATCCATCGCGGTCATCTGCGCCGCGAAGAACGCGGCGTTCGATTCCAGCAGCGCCCGGAACACCTGCACCTGCACGTAGCGCGGCAGCAACACGGTGAAGATGTCCTGCGCGCTCGGTTCGTAGAGATACTCGGTGGTTGCGCCGGTCGACGCCGCCGCTTCGATCCGCGGGATCGGCAGAAGCTGCGTGACCACCACGCGTTGCGTCATCACCGACTTGAATTCGTTGTAGACGAGGTGCACGCTGGTCGCGCGGCCGGACGTGAATTCCTCAATCGCTGCGTCAGCCGCTTCGGCCGCGTCCTTGAACGTCGCCTTCGCGAGGATACCGGCGACGTCGTAGCGGACCGCGAAACCGCGGCGCCGAAAAAAGTCCCGGCCTTTCCGGCCAATCAACGACAACGCCACCTCGCCCCCGCGCTGGCCGTGGTCAGCGATGAATTGACTGGCGGCCTTGATGACGTTCGAGTTGAAGCTGCCCGCCAGCCCACGGTCGCCGGACACGACAATCAGCAACGGACGGTCGTCCGGGCCGTCTGCATGGCGCAGCAGAGGATGCAGGTCCTGATCAACGCGTGACACCAGGCCGTTCAGCACTGCCTGCATGCGCTGCGCGAACGGCCGCGATGCGACCACACGGTCCTGCGCGCGCTTGAGGCGGGAGGCCGCGATCATCTTCATCGCCTTGGTGATCTGCTGCGTCGACTTCACCGCGCGGATGCGTCGACGCAGGTCAATGAGTGATGGCATCCCGTCTACGCGACCGCGGCGGCCTTGGCGCCCGTGAACCGGTTGCCGAACTCTTTCAGCGCAGTCTCCAGCGCGGCCTTCACCTCGTCGTCGAGCGTCTTCTTCTCAGCAATGCTGGAAAGCACGGCCGGATGGCTCGTCTCGAGATAGCGATAGAGGTCGTCCTCGTAGCGGCGAACGTCTTCGATTGCGACGCTATCGAGGAACCCCTTCGTGGCCGCGTAGATGATCGCGACCTGCTTCTCGACGCCGAGCGGCTGATACTGCGGCTGCTTCAGGATCTCGACGAGTCGGCGGCCGCGATTGAGCTGCGCCTGCGTTGCCTTGTCAAGATCGCTGCCGAACTGAGCGAACGCCGCCAGTTCGCGATACTGGGCGAGGTCGAGCCGCAGCGAGCCCGCCACTTGCCGCATGGCCTTGATCTGCGCCGAGCCACCGACACGTGACACCGAATTACCGACGTTGATCGCCGGACGCACACCCTGGTGAAAGAGGTCGCTCTCCAGGAATATTTGCCCATCGGTAATCGAGATGACATTGGTCGGAATGTAGGCAGAGAGGTCGCCCGCCTGCGTCTCGATGATCGGCAGCGCTGTCAACGAGCCGCCGCCCAGCGCCGTGTTCAGCTTGGCGGCGCGCTCGAGCAGGCGAGAGTGCAGGTAGAACACGTCGCCGGGGTATGCCTCGCGGCCTGGCGGCCGGCGCAGCAGCAGGGAAATCTCACGATAGGCCTGCGCGTGCTTCGAAAGATCGTCATACACAACGAGCGCGTGGCGGCCGCTGTCGCGGAAGTACTCGCCGATCGCACACGCCGAATACGGTCCGATGTAGAGCATCGGCGCCGGGTCGGATGCCGTGGCCGCGACGACGACGGTATAGCTCATCGCGTCGGCCTCTTCGAGGGTACGCACGACCTGCGCGACGGTCGATTGTTTCTGGCCGATCGCGTTGTAGATACAGATGACGCCCTTGCCCCTCTGATTGATGATGGCGTCGATCGCGACGGCGGTCTTCCCGGTCTGGCGGTCGCCAATGATCAGCTCGCGCTGACCGCGGCCGATCGGCACCATCCCGTCAATCGCCTTCAGGCCAGTCTGCATCGGCTCCTTGACAGGCTGCCGCTCCGTCACGCCCGGCGCGAGGCGCTCGATCGGCAGGAACTGCTTCGTCTGGAGCGGCCCCTTGCCGTCGATCGGCTGGCCCATGGCGTTGACGACGCGGCCGAGCATCTCGTCGCCGACGGGCACCGAGATGATGCGCCCGGTGCGCTTCACCTGATCGCCTTCCTTGATTTCCGTGAAATCACCGAGCAGCACGGCGCCGACGCTATCCTCCTCGAGGTTCAGCGCGATCCCGAACACGCCATGCGGGAACTCGATCATCTCGCCGGCCATCGCCCGCTCGATCCCGTGAACGCGCGCGATACCGTCGCCGATTGAAATCACGGTGCCGACTTCCGCGACGTCGACCGCAACCGCGAAGCTGCCGATTTGGTCGCGAATAATTTTGGAAATTTCTTCCGCTCTGATGTCCATCGCTCTGAATCCTGGTTCCTTCTAGACCGCGCCTTCCAGCTTCTGCCGGAACGCTTCGAGCTGCGTGGCGATACTGCCGTCGTAGACGGTCCCACCGATTTGCGCTCTGACGCCGCCGATGATCGAGGGATCGACCTTCGTCGTGACCTTAACCGTGCGGCCGGTCGCGCCGGCCAAACGCTGCTGCAAGGAGGACAGCCGTTCGGGCGTGAGCGGCTGCGCGGTGGTCACTTCCGCACGGACGACCTGCTGCAGATCTTCAAGCCGTTCCTGGTACACCTGGATCAAGTCCGACACCAGCACGAGACGATCACGCTCGGCGAGCATCAGCAGCAGCTTGCCGACCGGCGCCGAGAGCGACAGCTTCGGGAGCAGTTCGTTGACGAGCGCGCGCTTGCGCGCTGCCGGGATCGCCGGGTTCGTGAACGCGCGCTGCAGCTCCGGAAATTGCTGCAGCAGCGCCGCGACGCCGGCCAGGTCGACGGCGCCTCGTTCGGGCGTCGACTCTTTGAGCAGGACTTCGAGCAGCGCTCGCGCGTACCGCGTCGCGGAGGTTCGCGTCGTCATGACCTCACCATCGGAATCGTTCGAGCCGTTCGAGTCGTTCCGGGGATTCGAAAAACCGTTTGGGGAATACCGGCTGAGGGCCTGTCGCGCCATCGCTCCGGGCGAGGACGGATGCTATCCTGCCGGGCCGCATCTATGCCGAGCTTGTACCTGAAAGGAACAAGCGATCGTTTATACCACGGAAAAGGGCGCTCTGGGCAGGAGCGAGGCGGAAACGGCGTCATTTCTGGGCAATCAGCTGCTCGTACAACCGATTGAGTTCGTCTTCCGAACCGAAGTCGATCTCGATCGTGCCACCCTCTCCCTTCCGGGCGATCCGGACTTTCGTTCCGAGGGCGAAACGCAGGCGATCTTCAGCGGCCTTTGTGTGGACATCCGTCGCCGCCCGCTCGCCGCGCGGCGCCGGATCAGGCGGAGCCTGGGGCGGTGGCGTGGTGACCATCTTCTTCACCAGTGCCTCGGTATCCCGTACCGAGAGCCCACGCGAAATCACTTCGCGCGAAACCTGACGCTGCGCGACGGCGTCGACGAGGCTGAGGAGCGCGCGGGCGTGGCCCATCGAAATCGCTCCACCAGCGAGGTCGTTCCGGACCTCGTCGGGAAGTTTCAGGAGGCGGAGAAAGTTTGCGACGGAACTGCGATCCTTGCCGACGGCGCTGGCAATCTGGTCCTGCGTCAGGCCGTGTTGTTCGGCGAGCCGCTGGTAGGCGAGCGCCTCGTCCACCGGATTGAGGTTTTCGCGCTGAATGTTCTCGACGAGCGCCAACTCGAGCAGCTTGTCGGACGAGGATGCCTCGATATCGCGAACCACAACCGGGACCTTGAGTAGTCCCGCACGCTGGGCGGCCCGCCAGCGGCGCTCGCCCGCGATGATGTGATAGCCGTCGCCACTGCGACGCACCACGATCGGCTGAATGATGCCGTTCATGCGAATTGAGTCGGCGAGCTCGTCCAGTTTTGCCGCGTCCATCTGCGCGCGCGGCTGTTGCTCATTCGGAGAAAGCAAATCAATGTCGATTTCGGTCTGCTGCGGATTGACGGCGGGTGCGTCGGGAATCAGCGCACTCAAACCCTTGCCAAGTGCGGGTCGTCGTTCGTTCATCTCTGCTCCGAATACGGATCCTGCCCAGTCGTGCGGCGGCCCAGAAGCTCTTTCGCCAAGGCGGTATACGCCGCGGCCCCCCGGGATTTTGCGTCGTACAGCACTGCCGGCAAACCATGGCTCGGCGCCTCGCCGAGCCGCACATTGCGGGGAATGATGGTGTTGAACACTTTGTCCTTGAAGAACTCACGGACGTCGCGTGCCACGAGCTGTCCCAGGTTGGTGCGGTCGTCGTACATCGTGAGCAGTACGCCCTCGATGTCAAGCGCCGGGTTCAACGCGCCTCTTACCCGTCTCATCGTTCCGACCAGATCGGCGAGTCCTTCAAGCGCGAAGTATTCGCAGTGCAGCGGAATAAGGACTGCGTCCGCGGCGACGAGGCCGTTCAGAGTGAGGAGTCCGAGCGACGGCGGGCAGTCGATGAAGGTGTAATCGAAGGTCCCGCGCAGGGGATTCAATACGCGCTGCAGCCGATGCTCACGATCCGGCATCGCGACGAGTTCGATTTCCGCACCAGTCAGGTTTTGATCGGCTGAGATCAGCGACAGGTTTTCGACTCGCGTCGTCTGGACGAACGATTCCGCGGGGCCGTCGGTCAGCAGGGCCTCGTAGGCTGTCCCGCCCGGCGCCCGTTGACCTCGGTTCCCCACGCCGCTCGTGAGGTTTCCCTGGGGATCGACATCAACGAGGAGGACCCGTCGTCCCTCCAGCGCGACGGACGTCGCCAGGTTGATCGCGGTCGTTGTTTTTCCAACGCCACCCTTCTGGTTGGCGACGGCAACGATACGGCCCCTTCCGCGAGGGACTACGATTTCTGTCATATAACCTATCGTTGTCGTGTAATGTGTTGAATGTAGGCGCTGGGCCTCGATTCGTCAAGGCCGAGATATGTTTCACGTGGAACA
>Ga0308174_10001167_pt1 | contig 11994 bp, 10 predicted proteins | sample PhyPR2_FD_203894 | JGI IMG/M metagenome (GOLD analysis project Ga0308174, IMG submission 203894) | Soil microbial communities from UC Gill Tract Community Farm, Albany, California, United States - DLSLS.P.R2 | ecosystem: Environmental > Terrestrial > Soil > Agricultural land | place: USA...
GGCGCCGGGAATCTTCTGCTGATCTGCCTCGCCCGTGCGAGCGCCGGGCTGAATGTTCTTTTCGGTGGTGCTGGTGGGCGTGCTGGTGGGGCGAGAGCCTGCCAAGATGCGTCCTTCCAAGGACCTCACGACGTGCGGGCGGGACTGTGCGGGGTCGTCGTCGGTAATGGCGGAGCTGTCCGTCTGGCCGTCAGGGCCCGAACCGATGGCCGACCACGGGTGTCCGGAACCGCTCCCGGGCACCCCTGGTGACCCGTCTCGGCGGGCAAGCAGTCAGAGGGCAGCGCAACAGGAGACCCTACCCCTGCTCCGGCGCGCTGTCCACGTCGGGGGTGCCGGTGCGACCGGCGCCACACCCCCGGTAACGGGTAGCGCACGAGCAGGGGCTGGCAGGCCGAACGCTCGCAGCCATGATGCCAGCCGGAATGCTCGTGCGGAACTGCCACGCCGATGGCATGCGCACCCCGTTCCGGCGTCGGGGAGCGCGCCTCAGGTGGTCGTCAACAGGGTCAGCTCATTGATCTTCCACGTCCCGCCGACCTTCACGACGCCGACCTGCACGGTCTGCGTGCACGACTGGGCACCGTCGGGGGTGACCTTGCACTCCGACCCCTGCGGCGCAGGCTGCTTGCCGCTGTTGACCGACTTGACCACGTACTGCCCGAAGACGACGACGGTCGCGGTGTCCTGCGCGTCGTTGATCTGCTGCAGCCCGACGTCGAGCACCTCGTAGCTGGTCGTCGCCGAGACCTGCTTGTAGGTGTCGATGATCCCGCCCTGCGAGAGATCGGTCTTGTACTGGTCGTGCAGCTCGCCGGTGAGGACGTCGAGCTTGCGCCGCACGCTGCCCGCGGCGTCCTTGTAGTCGAAGGCGTAGAGCGCCTGGACGCCGCTGCGCGTCGCGCTGAACACGCTGGCGTCGACGTAGCGCGGGTGCAGCCGCTGCCAGAACAGCAGTCCGGCACCGGCTGCGGCGGCCACGCAGAGCAGTGCGAGGACCAGGGCCAGGGCCGGCAGTTGCCGGCGGCTCGCCGGCGCAGCCGCCGGTCGGGCCGGTCGCGCGGCCCGTGTCGCGCGAGCCGGCCGCGCCGACGCGGAGCCTGGCCCCGTCGACGCGGGTGCTGTCGGGTCGACCGGGCGGGCAGCGGCCTTCGCCGTGCCGCTCCCCCGGGTTGCGGGGCGGGGGGACGGCGCCGGGCGGGCGACGCGCGGGGTGGCGTCCTCGGCGTCGTCACGCTCGCGCCGGGCGCCGGCCACGCGCGGACGCGGGCTCGGGCTCGGACGCGCGGCGGCACGCGGGCGAGGGGTCGGCCGGGGCCGTTCGTCGGGGGTCTCGGTCATGACCGCGTCACCGCCCCGTGATCCCGGACAGCAGCCATCGGCTGTTGACGTCCTTCAACTGCACCTCGATGCGGTAGCGCACGACCTGGGCCTGCGTGCTCGACTTCGTCTTGGTCGTCGACTCGATGACGAGCACGACGGTGGCGCTGTCCGGGGTGGCCCGGGTGACCCCCGCGCCCACGACCTTGGTGTTCACCACGGCCTGGGAGGCGGTGATGTCCTTGCGCCGCTGGTTGAGCTGGTCGATCGACTCCTTCTGCAGGTCGCCGGTCGTCACCTGCTTGATCTGCCGGAGGTCGTCGTCGAGCGTGAGGTAGTCGAAGGACGTCAGGTCGACCACCCCCGAGCGCGCGGCCTCCAGCGCGCCGACGTAGTCGCTGGTCCGGATCGACGAGGTCGCCGGGCGGGTGAACCAGAGATAGCCGACGCCGGCCAGGAGCAGGACCAGCAGCACGGTCAGCACCGGTACGACCGGGAACCGGGGACCGCCGCGGTCGCCGCGGTCACCGGGAGACCCGGCACTCCCCCGCTCCGCTGCCCGCGCCCGGCGCTCCGCGGCGCGTTCCCGTCGTTGCTCGCGCCTCGACGGCGCCGCCTCGTCGGCGGCGAGCTCGTCGTCGGTCGCGGTGTCGCTGATCACCAGCGGGATTCTCCCTGTCCTGTCATCGAAGGGCCGCCCGGGGCGGGGTGCGCGGTCATCGGGCTCAGCCGACGGTGCTGGAGAAGGGGTTGGCGTGCAGGACCTGGCCGAGCAGGTCGGTGACGAACGACGAGCTCGGGACGCCACCGCCCGAGACGCCGCCCGTCGGGCTCGCGGCGTTCCCGCCGGAACCGCCGATGTTCTGCGCGCCGCGGATGTCCGAGCCGTTCTCGTCCTTGCCGTCGCCGGCGTTCGGGTCGCGGCCGTCGTACACGCGACAGGCGACCTTGTCGGTGTCGAGGTTGGCGACGGCGCCGGGGCTCGGGGTCTGCCCGGTGGACACGTAGCCGGTGGTGCACGCGCGCGGGTTGTCGGAGTTGAGCACGAACCCGAAGTGGGCGCGCATGGTCCCGCTGTCGTTGCGGACGACGCTGAAACCACCGGAGACGACGTCGGGATAGGTGATGAGCATCTGCTCGACTCCGGGCAGCCGCGGGATGGTGACCTTGTTGAGGATGTCGAGGTTGCGCACCAGCGACCCGAGCCCCGGACCGGCGTTCTGCACCAGTGACTGCAGGGCCGCGCCGGCGTCGGGCGCGTTGACCACGAGGGTGCGCAGGTCGTGGTCGCTGGAGACCAGGGTGTCGGTGACCAGCCGGAGGTTGCTGGCCCACTTCTGGATCGCCGAGCGGCTGGCGTTCTGGGTCGTCAGCACCGTCTGGCTGTCCTTGATCAGGGTCAGCGTCTGCGGCAGCGACTGCTCGGCGCGGGTGAGCAGCAGGTCGCCGCTGTCGACGAGCCGGCCGAGCGAGTCGCCGGAGCCTTCGAAGGCCTTGCCGAGCTCGTCGACGACGACGCGCAGGTGCTCCTGGTCGATCGAGTTGGCGAGCGTGTCGAGGTTGAGCATCAGCTGCTCGACCGGCACCGGGATGCCGGTGCGGCTCTGCGGGATGACCGACCCCTCCTTGAGGAAGGGTCCCTTGGCGCTCTTCGGCCGCAGGATCACGTACTGCTCGCCCACCGCGCTGCGCGTGGCCACGAACGCGTCGGTGTCGGCGGGGATGGGGTCGGCATCGGGCTTGATGGTGAGGACGACGCGGACCCCGTCGTGCACGAGCTTCATGTCGCTGACCCGGCCGACCGCGACGCCGCGGTAGGTCACCTCGGCGTTGACGAAGATGCCGCCGGAGTCCTTGAAATCGGCGGCGACGTCGTAGCCGCTGCCGAGGACGACCCGGTCGAGGCCGACGTACTTGAACCCGAGGTAGGACATGCCGAGCACCGCGACGACGGCGAAGGCGAGCAGCTGGAGCTTCGTGCGGCGGGTGATCACTTGGTCACCCCCGGGATCTGGGGCAGACCGGCCAGGCTGCCCTTCTGCGTCGGCACGGGCACCTGCCCGACCACGTTCCCGGGCAGGCCCAGGGTGTTCGTCCCCGAGGTCGAGCTCCCCACCGAGCCCCGCTGGTTCCCGGGTGGCGTGCCGGCCTGGCCGCAGCTGTTGCCCGGCGTCGGCGGGTTCAGCTTCAGCGCGCCGCTGGCGGGGTCGATCGCATACCGGCAGAGGGTCTGCGTGAGGTCCAGCTGCACCGCTGCGGTCATGTTGGTGAACAGGGCGTATCCCCCGGTCCGCTCGTCCCGCCGGTAGTTCAGCGGCTTGTCCGGGTTCTTCGGGGAACCGATCACCGAGCTCGCGGGGAACGGGTAGGTCAGGAGCAGGTCGAGCGAGCCGGCCAGGTCGGGGCCCGCCGCCGCGAGCTGCGTGAGGATCGGCTGCAGCGACTTCAGGTCGGCGACGGTGTCCTGCGCGGACTGGTTGATGATCCGCGTGCCGACGTTCCCCAGCCGCGCGAGGCTCTTCAGCATCGTGACCAGCAGGTTGCGCTGCTCGTCGAGCACCTTCAGCCCGGGGCCGATGGTGTCCAGGGCCGTCTCGATGGTGTGGGTGCGCTCGGCGAGTGATCCGGCGAGGGCGTTGACGCTGTCCAGCGCCCGGTTGATCTCCGACTTCTGCGCATCGAGGCCCCCGACGAACGTGTCGAGCTGGGTCAGCGTGTCGCGGACCGCCGACTCGCGGCCCTGCAGCGCGTCGCCGAGCTCCTTGTTGATCGTCTGCAGCTGGGCCAGCCCGCCGCCGTTGAGGACCAGCGAGAGCGCACCGAGCAGCTCCTCGACCTCGACGTTGCGGTTCGTGCGCGACAGCGGGATGACCGAGCCGTTGCCGAGCTTGCCCTGCGCCGGCTCGTTGCCCGGGGCGGCGAGCTCCACGTACTTCTCACCGAGCAGCGAGGACTGCTGGATCATCGCGACCGCGTTGGCGGGCAGGTGGACGTTGCCGTTGACCGAGATGGTCACCACGGCGGTCCAGTCCTTGCCGAGCGTGATGTCCTCGACGCGGCCGACCGGCACGTCGGCGACGCGGACCCCTGACTGGGGCACGAGGTCGAGCACGTCGAGGAACTGGACCTTCACCTTGTACGGGTTGTTCCCGGTGTCGGCGCCGCCGGGAAGCTGGAAGGAGTACGCACCGCGGAAGCCGCAGCCGGCCAGCATCAGCAGGCCGAGCCCCAGGGCGAGCAGCCGCGTCAGTCGCCGGCTCATCACTTGCCTCCCGGAATGCTGGGCAGGCCAGCGAGCGAGCCACCCGGCGCGCCGGAGCCGCCGCTGCCGAAGACCGCGGTCAGCAGCTCCTGCAGGTCGGGAACCCTGTTGTGGTTGAGGTCGTCGGCCTTGCCGTCGGCGTTGGCGTCGCCCGAGAGCAGCCGTGCGCAGATCGATTCCGGCGTGGTCGGCAGCGGAACTGCCGGCACGCCGGGCTTCTGGACCGGGAGGTTGGCGACCGTCACGCGGCCCGTCGCGGCCAGGACCTGGCAGACGATCACCTCGGGGCTGGTCGAGCCGACCGAGTTGTCCCGGGTGTCGAGCGTGCCGTAGTCGGGGTTGTAGGCGTGCGAGAGGTTGCCCAGCGCCGCCGGGGCGACATCCAGGACCTGCCCCAGCGCCTCGCGCTGCTGCACCAGCGCCAGCGTGACGTCGGCCAGGCGGTTGACGTTCGTCGTCAGCAGGGAGGTGTTGTCCCGCACGAACGTGGAGACGTCGCCCAGCGCCTTCGACAACAGCGCGATCGCCGCCGCGAGGTCCTTCCGCTCACCGGCCAGCTGCTCGGCCACCGCCGCGAGGTTGGTGTTGAACTGGCCGACCTGGGCGTCGATCGACGCCAGCGCGGTGGTGAAGACCTGCAGGTTGTCCAGCGAGGAGAAGAGGTCGTCGCGGTGCTTGGACAGCGTCTGCACCGCCTGCGAGAAGCCCTTCAGCGTGTGGTTGAGCGCCGTGCCGTTGCCGTCGAGGTTCTTCGCGCCCACGTCGACGAGGTCGGACAGGGCGCCGTTCTTGTTCGCGCCGTTCGGACCCAGCGCGGACGACAGGGTGTCGAGCGCGCCGTACACCTGGTCGAGCTCGACCGGGGTGGCGGTGCGCTGCATCGGCACCGTGGCGCCGTCCTTCATCTTGGCGCCGCCGTCGTAGACCGGGGAGAACTGCACGTACCGGTCGGACACCAGCGACGGGGCGAGCACGACGGCGTCGGCGTCGGCCGGGACGGCGTACTGGTCGTCGAGCAGCATCCGCACCCGCACCCGGTCACCGAGCGGCGTCACGTCGGTGATGTCGCCGACCTTGATGCCCAGGATCCGGACGTCGGACCCCGGGTAGAGGCCGACGGTCTGGCTGAAGTAGGCCGTCACCTGGTACTGGCCGGCGGGGCGCAGGATCGTCCAGGCCACCGCCGCCACCAGGACGAGCGCGGCCACGATCGCCACGCCCCGTTGCAGAGCACCGCTCATCACTTGCCCCCCGTGCAGGTCACCGGCAGCGGGGTCTGCGCGGCGCCGCCGCACAGCACGCCGCCGACCACGGCCGGCAGCAGGTTGTCGACGAAGCTGTCGAACCAGCGGCCGTTGCCGAGCGTGTTGGTGAAGACGCGGACGAAGGGAGCCAGGTTGTTGATCGTCTGGCTCAGCGCCGCGCGGTTGCGGGACAGGATGTCGGTCACCGTCGACAGCTGCTGCAGCGCGGGGGTGAGCGACGCGCGGTTGTCGTTCACCAGCCCCGACAGCTGACGGGACAGCTCCTGGGTGCTCTTCAGGATCGAGTCGATCAGCGCTCGCCGGTTCTGCACCTCGGTCAGCAGCGTGTTCGAGTCGATGATCAGCTTCGTGAACTCGCCGTTGCGGTCGGCGAGCACCTGGGTCACCTTGCGCGTGGCCGACAGCAGCGAGTTCAGCTGCGCGTCCCGCGAGGCGATGGTGTCCGACAGCCGGGCCAGCCCCTGCAGGGAGGACCGCACGTCGGCCGGGGTGCCGGCGAAGGTCTGCGAGAGGGTCTCGAAGGAGTTCGCGAGCTGGGTCGTGTCGATCTGGTCGACGGTCTGCGACAGGTCGGCGAAGGCCTGGACGACGTCGTAGGGCGAGGCCGTGCGGGACCGCGGGATCATCGTGTCCGGGTCGAGCTCGGTCTCCCCGCGCGGCACCAGCGCCAGGTACTTGGCGCCCAGCACCGTCTCGATCTTGATCGCCGCCTCGGACTGGTCGCCGACGAAGGCGTCCTTGACGCGGAACGCCACGGTCACCGCACCGTGCTCGAGGGCCAGGCTCTCGACCTTTCCGACCTTCACGCCCGACACCCGGACCGGGTCGTCGGGCTTGAGGCCGGCGGCCTCGGAGAACTGCGCCTTGTAGACCGTCCCGCCGCCGATCAGCGGCAGGGACTGCGCGTTGAAGGCGAGGAACACCAGCGTCGCGATGACGCCGAGGCTGACCGCCCCGATGATCACCGGGTTGCGGTCGCGGAAGGGCTTGGACTCCCGGGCCATCAGCCGCACCCCTTCTCTCCGGTGGCCAGGCCGCTCCCGGCGGGCTCGGTGATCCCGGTCGGCTGACCGTTGGCCCCGGTCACGGGCAGGACGACGTAGCCGCTCGACCCGCACATGAAGAAGTTGAACCAGCTTCCGTTGACCGCGGTCCGGGTGATCAGGTCGATCTTCATCGGGGCCAGCTTGAGGAAGCCCTCGAGCGTGCTCTTGCTCTTGGACAGGTTCGAGGAGAGCTTGCCCAGACCCTGGATGTCGGCGGCCAGCGGCGGCCGGGCATCCGACAGGAACCCGCTCGTCGTGGTCGCCAGGGTGTCGATCGTCTGCAGCGAGTCGAAGATCGCGCTCCGGTCGGAGGAGAGACCGGAGACGAACTGCTGCAGGTTCACGATGAGGTCCGACAGCTTCTGGTCGCGGGCGGCCACGGAGCCCAGCACGGTGGTCAGGTTGTCGATCACGCTGCCGATGACGGCGTCCTTGTCCGCGAGCGAGCCGGTCAGCGAGGCCACGTGGGACAGCAGGCTCTGCACCGTGCCGCCCTCGCCCTGGAACACCTGGATGATCTCGAAGGACAGCCGGTTCATGTCGGCCGGCGACAGCGCCTGCAGCAGCGGCCGGAAGCCGCCGAACAGCACCGTCAGGTCCAGCGCGGGGTGCGTCTGCGCCAGAGGGATCGTGCCGCCGGCCGGCAGCGTGCGGCCCGACGAGCCGTGCCCTTCGGAGAGCGCGATGTAGCGCTGGCCGACCAGGTTGCGGTAGCGGATGGTCGCCTGGACCGCAGCCGGCACGGGCACGTCTGCCTCCACCTGCAGCGCGACCCGGGCGACCGGCCGGTCCTTCTGCGGGGCCAGCGAGATGCCGGTGACCTGACCGACGCGGACGCCGGCGATCCGGACCTCGTCGCCCTTCACCAGGCCGGCCACGTCGGTGAACTGCGCCGTGTAGTCGATCTGCTTGCCGTAACCGGCGTTGGTGATCGTGCTGATCAGCACATAGCTGGCCAGGATCGTGACCAGCGCGAAGACGACCAGCTTCGTCAGCGGGCCCATGAGCCCCCGGAGCGACCCCTTCATCGCAACATCACCTGGGTGCCCCGCAGCAGCGGCGCCAGCGTGGCGGCGGCCAGGTCGGACACCTTCCTCGGGTCCGAACCGGTCTGATATCCGATGATGCTGCGCACGAAATCCAGTTCTGCTGTCGAGCCGGCGAGGGAGAAGGGCAACGATTTCCCGGAGTTCGGGTTGCCCGCCCCTGACGGGACGTCGTTGGGGCCGCTGCCCCCCAGGCAGTGCGGGTTCCCGAGGGTCGGGTTGTCCTTGGAGTGGACGCCGTCGGCCGGCGCGTTCGGGCAGTAGTACTCGCCGTGCTTGGCGGCTGCGATGATCGCGTCGATGTTGGTCAGCCCCCGGCAGTCGGGGCCCCGGGTGTCGGCGTACCTCGGCTGGTCGCCGGGCACGTAGGGGTTGCGCGGCGGCAGGCTGACGGTGATGTTCAGGTTCAGCGCCGGGTCGCCGTCGGCGCCGAACGCCTGGGAGATCATCGGGTCGAAGCGGGTGAGCCCGTTGAGCAGGCACGGGTACTCGGGCGAGTACTTGGCGAACACCCCCAGCACCGGGCGCGATGTCGCCGCCAGTGAGATCAGGTTCTTCTGGTTGGTCTCGAGGAACGCCGCGGCGGTGTTCGCCGAGCTCGCCCCGACGCTGAAGGTGCGTTGCAGCTGGGTGCGCTGGTCGACGATGGTGCGATTGGTGACCGACAGGTTGTCGAGCACCGCCAGCAGGTCGTTGGCGGCCGACTTGTAGGTGTCGGCGAAGTCGGCGAGGCCGGAGATGTCGGCCTTCAGCTGCGGCAGCACGGTGTTGATCTGCCCGACGTAGTGGCCGGTGTTGACCAGGTTGTTCCCGATCGAGTTCCCGCGGCCGCGGAGTGCGTCGGCGATGGCCCCGAGGGTGAAGGCGAGGTCCTGCGGCTGGACCGCCTTGAGCAGCGGCAGCGTGTCGTCGATGACCTTCTGCAGCTCGATGGCGTTCGAGGTGCGGTCCTGGCCGATCACGTCACCGTCGGCCAGGTGCCGGGACCCCGGGTTCGGCGGCAGCTGGAGCGCGACGTACCGCTCCCCGAAGAGGGTCTTGGGCAGCAGCCGGGCGGTGACGTCGGCCGGGATCTCGCTCAGGTAGGCGGGGTTGATCGCGAGCTGGATGGTGGCGCCCTTGGTGCTCGCGTCGATCGCGCGCACCTCGCCGACGATCACCCCGCGCACCTTGACGTCGGAGGCCTCCTGCAGCTGATTGCCCGCCGTGTCGGTCTTGAGCGTCACCTTCGCGACTGTCGTGAACGCCTTGTTGTAGGTGGCCACGGCCAGGCCCAGCAGGAGCGCCAGCACGACGAGGAACGCCAGCCCCTGCACCCGCGTCCGGATGACCTTCGTCCGCGTGCTCATTCCGCCGTCACCCCGCGATCCGGACGGTCGTCGTCGATCCCCAGATGGCCAGGGACAGGAAGAGGTCGATGATGTTGACCGCGACGATGGAGAAGCGGACCGCCCGGCCGACCGCCAGCCCCACGCCCGCGGGACCGCCGCCGGCCCGGTAGCCGTAGTAGCAGTGCGTCAGGATGATGACGACCGCGAACACCAGCACCTTGAGGAACGACCACAGCACGTCCTGCGGCGGCAGGAACAGATTGAAGTAGTGGTCGTAGGTGCCGCCCGACTGTCCGTAGGCCTTGGTGGCGATGGTGCGGGTGGCGAAGTAGCTGGTCAGCAGGCCCAGGACGTACAGCGGGATGACGGCGATGAAGCCGGCGATGATCCGCGTCGTCACCAGGAACGGCAGCGACGGCACGCCCATGACCTCGAGCGCGTCGATCTCCTCGTTGATCCGCATGGCGCCGATCTGCGCGGTGAACCCACAGCCGACCGTGGCCGAGAGGGCCAGGCCGGCGACGAGTGGCGCGATCTCGCGGGTGTTGAAGTAGGCCGAGAGGAACCCGGTGAACGCCGACGTGCCGAGCTGGTCGAGGGCGGCGTACCCCTGCAGGCCGACCTCGGTGCCGGTGAAGAAGGAGAGGAAGGCGATGACGCCGACCGTGCCGCCGATCACGGCCAGCGCGCCGCTGCCGAAGGTGACCTCGGCCAGCAGCCGGAGGGTCTCCTTCTTGTAGCGCTTGACCGTGCGCGGCGTCCAGGCGAGTGCCCGGCCGTAGAAGCCGAGCTGGTCGCCGAGGTCGTCGAGGGTGCCGAGCGGTTTCCGGTAGACGTTCTTGAACTTGCGCATGCCGACCTTGACGCGGTCGGTGGTCGAGAGCAGCGCCATCACTGGCCCTTCGGCGGCACGAGCTGGAAGTAGATGGCGGTGATCACGAAGTTCACGGCGAACAGCAGCAGGAACGTGATGACCACCGACTGGTTCACCGCGTCACCCACGCCCTTCGGGCCACCGCCGGCGCGCAGGCCCTTGTAGGCGGCCACGACCGCGGCGATCAACCCGAAGATCAGTGCCTTGATCTCGCCGGACCAGAAGTCCTGCACCTGCGCGAGCGCGCTGAACGAGGCGAGGTAGGCGCCCGGGGTGCCGCCCTGCAGGATCACGTTGAAGAAGTAGCCGCCGGCGACGCCGACCACGCTGACCAGGCCGTTGAGCAGTACGGCGACCAGCATGCAGCCGAGCACGCGGGGCACGACCAGGCGCTGGATGGGGCTGATGCCCAGCACCTCCATCGCGTCGATCTCGTCGCGGATCTTGCGGGCACCGAGGTCGGCGCAGATGGCCGAGCCGCCGGCCCCCGCGATCAGCAGGGCGGTCACGATCGGGCTGGCCTCGCGGAGCACGGCGAGGACCGACGCCGATCCGGTGAACGACTGCGCGCCCAGCTGGCGGGTCAGGGAGCCGAGCTGCAGGGCGATGACCGCGCCGAACGGGATGGCGACCAGAGCCGTCGGCAGGATCGTCACGCTGGCGATGAACCAGGTCTGCTGGATGAACTCGCGGATCTGGAACGGGCGCTTGGGTAGCGCCTTCATCGTGTCGAGCGCGAAGGCGAACAGGTTGCCGCTGGCGGCCAGTGGTCGCGTCGGCGAGAACTTGCCGTCGAACAGGCCGGGGGCCTTCGGCTTGTCGGTCGCCGTCACCCCCCACCCCCCTGACGGGGCAGCGTGGTGGTGGTGGCACGGCCGGCGTCGGGGTCGGGCGCCCAGTGCCGCCCGCCGGCCCCCTGGCTGGGCTCGAAACTGCCGGAGTCGGCCATGGCCAGCAGGTCCTCGGGCAGCGACCTGCGGATCGCGTCGGCGGTGTCGGGGTCGAACTCGTGCAGCATGCGGGCGACCCGCTCCTGACGGCGGCGGGCACCCTTTCGCTCGGGCAGCCCCTCCGTCGGCTCGAGCTGCGGCGGCACGGCGTCCCCGCCGCTGGCCCCCTTCGGGCCGACACCGTTGTGCGCGTCGCCGCCGCGGGCCTCGAGGGCGGCCATCTCCGCCTCGACCTGCGCGACGTCCTTCTCCTCGCTCATCCCGATCGGCCCCTCGCGGCGGCCGTTGAGGAACTGGCGGACGACGGGCTCCTGCGAGGTGAGCAGCTGTTCGCGCGGGCCGAACATGACCAGGTTCCGCCGGAAGAGCAGACCGAGGTTGTCGGGCACCGTGCGGGCGGTGCCGATGTCGTGCGTGACGATCAGGAACGTGGCGTCGATCTGCGCGTTCAGATCGACGATCAGTTGGTTGAGGTAGGCGACGCGCACCGGGTCGAGGCCCGAGTCGGGCTCGTCGAACAGGATGATCTCCGGGTCGAGGACCAGCGCGCGGGCCAGGCCGGCCCGCTTGCGCATACCCCCGGAGATCTCGCCGGGCAGCTTGCCCTCGGCGCCGGCCAGGCCGACCATGTCCATCTTCTCGAGGACGATGGACTTGATCTCCGACTCGCTCTTCTTCGTGTGCTCGCGCAGCGGGAACGCGATGTTGTCGAAGAGGTTCATCGAGCCGAACAGCGCGCCGTCCTGGAACAGGACGCCGAACAGCCGGCGGACGTCGTACAGCTTGTGCTCGCTGCAGGTCACGATGTCGGTGTCGTTGAGGATGATCGAGCCCTTCTCGGGCTTGAGCAGACCGACCAGCGACTTCAGGAAGACCGACTTGCCGGTGCCCGAGGGGCCC
>Ga0308174_10001168_pt1 | contig 11992 bp, 9 predicted proteins | sample PhyPR2_FD_203894 | JGI IMG/M metagenome (GOLD analysis project Ga0308174, IMG submission 203894) | Soil microbial communities from UC Gill Tract Community Farm, Albany, California, United States - DLSLS.P.R2 | ecosystem: Environmental > Terrestrial > Soil > Agricultural land | place: USA...
CTGAAAACCGCCCACGATACAACCGCGACAAGCAGCGTTATCCAAGCGACCTGACCGATGAGGAATGGGCGCATGTGGCGCCACTCATTCCGCCAGCCAAGCATGGTGGACGTAAGCGCCAGGTGATCGAGCGCGAGGTGGTCAACGGCATCATGTATGTGCTGAGCACCGGTTGTCAGTGGCGCTATGTCCCCAAGGACCTTCCGCCGAAGAGCACGCTGCACGACTATCTGGAGCGCTGGGATTATGATGGCACCCTGCAGCAGATCCATCACACGCTGTATGTGAAATGCCGTGAAGAGATGGGGCGGGAGGCGAGCCCGACCGCCGGAGTGCTTGACAGCCAAAGCGTCAAGAGCGCTGAAAAAGGGAGGCCTGCATCGATCCGAACGGGTATGATGCTGGCAAGAAGATCAAGGGCAAGAAGCGACACATCCTGGTCGATACGGTCGGGCTGTTGCTGACTGCGGTGGTACATCCGGCTGACGTTCAGGACCGCGACGGCGGTGTTCTGGTGTTGTCCAGCCTGCTTGGTTTGTTCCCGTTTCTGTCGAAGCTGTTCGCCGATGGCGGCTACCAGGGGCCGCAGAGAGCTGGCGAAGTTGCTGCCGCAACTCTCGGTCGAGATCGTGAAGCGCTCGGATCAGGCCGAGGGGTTCAAGGTACTCCCCAAGCGGTGGGTGGTCGAGCGGACCTTTGCGTGGCTCAACCGCTGTCGTCGCCTGGCCAAGGATTGGGAGAACCTGACGCGAAACGCGGTCACGTTCATTCGGCTTGCTTCAATTCGCCTCATGCTGCGCAAGCTCTGTAATCCTACATGAACTTTCCGGACGGACTCTAAGACGAACTGGCGCGGCTTATGCTGCCGTCTCCCAAAGCGGCTCTCGCAGCCGCGTGACCAGTTCAGCGTGTGCAGCTTTCTCCAAAACCGTGGGGATGACCAGCCGGGCCATCCTCACGGCCGAATGAGTATACGTGATTAGCGGAGCCGACGTCGTCTCAATGCCAAGAGAAAAACCGCGCTGACGGCCACCGGTCAGTTCGACATAGACCTCGGCCAACAGCCAGCAATCTAATAACGCGTTGTGGGTCGTACGCGCAGTTAGGTCGATAGACAAACGACGGCACAGCGAGTCCAGGCTGTTCGGGAGACCCGGAAAGCGGGCCTTCGCCATCATTAATGTGTCGATCATCCGAGTCGGATCCAGCGAGGGCAGCCCGAGCAGACCAAACTCCCTATTCAAAAAGGCAAAATCGAATGGTGCATTATGCGCGACAAGCGGATCGTCCCCGAAGAACGCCAGCAATTCCTCCACCACACCGCGGAAGCGCGGCTTGCCCACCAGATGGGCTATGGTGAGGCCATGTACGCGGGTCGCATCGGTGGGAATCTCCCGTTCCGGGTCGATTAATGCATGAAAATGCTTCCCGGTCGGCAGGTCATTCAGCAACTCGACTGCTGCAATTTCAATGATGCGATGCCCAAGATGGGGCTCGAGTCCGGTGGTCTCGGTATCGAAAAGCACGGAGCGGGTCATTTCGGAGTATCCGAATCAGTCTGCTGATCACGCGGTACGTATGATGCCGAGAAAGTCCGGTTCTCACAACAATATCGGCACGTCGAATCTTCTCGCGATCGGGCATTTGGCGGGCTATCATCGCGCTCGCCTCTGCTGCCGTCATTCGGCGTCGTCGCCGTACTCGTTGCTCCTGTACGGCCGGCGGAGCCGATACAACCACGACCAGGTCGGTCCGCCGCTCGCCCCCTGTCTCCAGTAGCAGCGGTATATCAAGAACGGCAATTGACTTGCCGGCTCGGCGCATCCTTCGCAGAAATGCCTGTTCTTTCTGTCGGACTAACGGATGCAGGATTCGCTCCAATTGCGCTAGTCCATCCCGGCGCTCCAGCACTACGCCGCGCAGTAAATCACGATCAATCTCGTCGTTTCGAACGCTACCCGGGAATGCCGCACCGATGCTTCGCACGCCTCCGCCGCCCCGACCTTGTAGATCGTGCACGGCAGCGTCAGCATCAAAAACAGGAATGGCTGCCCGTCGGAAAATCGCGGCAGCCGTGGATTTTCCCATTCCTATCCCACCGGTGAGGCCGATTACTTTCACTGGTCAATCAGATCCGCCGCCACGAATCGGCGCAGGTCCTCGTCTACGACCGGTTCTGATCCGAACCACGCCGCAAAACCAGGACAGGCCTGATACAGCAGCATCCCTAGCCCGTTTACCCCGAGCAGATTACGGGCGCGCGCTGCCTTCAGCAGGCGTGTCTCCAGCGGCACATACACTAAATCAGCGACAACAAGGGTTGGATCGCCGCGACCTAGATCAAGCTCCAATTCCGGATAACCCGGCATTCCAAGCGGCGTCGTGTTTACCAGAAGCGCCTGATCGCGCAGAGCATCCGATCTCTGCTGCCATTCGAGTATCTGAAGTCCTGCCAAATCACGGCCTAACGCCTGCGCCCGATCCGTCGAGCGGTTCGCGATCGTTACGCGAACCCCCAGTGCCTGAAAAATCGCCGCCAGTGCACGGGCGGCGCCACCTGCACCGAGTATTAGAACCGGTCCGGCAGCAGGATCGACCCCGTGCCCCCGCAGGTCGGCCAAAAATCCGAGTCCATCCGTGTTGCGGCCCTCGATCTTCCCATCGCGAAAAGTGATTGTGTTAACCGCACCGGAATGCCGTGCGGTTTCGTCCACAGAATCGCAAATCTCAAACGCCACCCGCTTGTGTGGAATCGTGACATTGATTCCGGCAAAGCCAGCCGCCATCAGTCCTCGAACGGCTGCACGGAACCGCTCCGGCCGAATGGGAAGCGGGACATATGCCCCATCGATTGCGTACCGCTCCAGCCAGAAGCCGTGAATACGCGGCGACCGCGAATGCGCTACGGGCCAACCGGCGATACCAGCCACCCGAGCGGAACCGGACAGTGTCGCCATCTCGGGACTTTTCCTCGACCAAAAGCCAACCGGCTACCGTGCCTGAGCGCTTGCCTCGCTCCGCGTAGCACCGACCCGCCCCGCCAGCGCGGCGGCCATGAAGGCGTCAAGGTCACCGTCCAGCACCGCCGAAGGGTTGCCCTTTTCCATGCCTGTACGCAGGTCCTTCACCAATTGATATGGTGCCAGAACATAACTCCGGATCTGGTGCCCCCACCCGATATCCGTCTTTGCGCTCTCCTGGGCCGCAAGAGCCGCCTCGCGCTCCTGCAGCTCGGCCTCGTAAAGACGTGCCTTCAGCATGGCCATTGCTGTGGCCCGGTTGCGATGCTGGCTTCGGTCGGTCTGGCACGCCACTATGATCCCGCTGGGCAGATGCGTGATCCGGATTGCGCTCTCGGTCTTGTTCACGTGCTGTCCACCAGCACCGGAGGCGCGATACGTGTCAACTTTCAGATCGCTCTCCTTGATCTCAATATCGATGCACTCGTCCACCACAGGGTAAACCCACACGCTCGCGAAGCTCGTGTGCCGCCGTGCCGCGGAATCAAACGGACTTATGCGCACCAATCGATGGACACCGGCTTCGGTCTTCAGCCACCCGTACGCATTGGTGCCGGTAATCAGCAGCGTCGCAGACTTGATGCCAGCCTGCTCGCCTTCGCCTTCTTCCAATAGCTGGACCTTGTAACCGTGTTGTTCCGCCCAGCGAGTGTACATCCGCATCAACATCTCGGCCCAGTCTTGCGCCTCGGTGCCACCGGTTCCGGCATTGATCTCAAGGTAACAGTCATTTGCATCCGCCTCGCCCGACAGCAAGCTCTCAATCTCCCGGCGCTTGGCTTCCGTGGACAACTCCCGCAGCGTTGCAATCCCATCTGCGATCATCGCGTCGTCATGTTCGGCTTCAGCCAGTGCCACCAGTTCCAGTGTATCACTGAGCTGATTTTCGAGCTTCCGCACGCCTTCGACGTGCAACGCAATCTGATTGCGCTCGCGCATCACCTTCTGGGCAATATCGGAATTGCTCCACAGGGCCGGATCCTCGGCCCGGGCATTCAGTTCGGCGAGTCGGGATTCGGCCGCATCCCAGTCAAAGATGCCTCCTTAGCAGTGCCAGCGACTGCTTGATCTGCTCGTTTAAGGCCTCGGATTCAATGGACATCGCAGTCTTCAGTGCAGGTGGTCGGTTCCCGCTTCAATATAGGCCGCCCAGGGAAGTGTCGACCCCGCCAGCCGCACCCGACGAGGCTTCCGACGCACCAAGCGAACCTGGCGGAGCCTCCGCAATCAATCCAGCGCTTCCGACCGGTCCCGAGGCCCCTGGCACCTGACCTGCCTTGAATGCATCCAAGACCGACCCGGAACCGGTGTTCCAGGACACCACGTTGACCCCGGCGGGCTGCGGGAACGGCAGCACTGGGCGATGCTTGAGGGCGGATGCCATATAGTCGTGCCAGATCGGCGCCGCGACGGCGGCGCCGGTCTGGTTCTCGCCCAGGCTTGTCGGATTATCGAAACCCACCCACACAACGGTTACAAGATCTGAAGTGAACCCCGCAAACCACGCATCAGTAAAGTCCTGCGTGGTACCGGTTTTGCCCGCTATTGGGTGATTCAGCCCGGCTCCGGCTGAGACACCGGTGCCCCGCTGCACCACGCCCTGCATCATCATAACAAGTTGGAACACACTTTTTGGATCCGCGATTTGGGCGCGATCATCGACGATCTGCGGCGGTTGCGATACGTTGTCGCATCCGCAGTCCAAACCTGCAGGTCGCCAAACAACGTGACCCTCACGATCCTGCACGCTGTCTAGCAGAGTGGGCGTAACAAGCCGGCCACCTTCGTCCAAACTCGCGTAAGCAGCCGCTTCACGTAAAACCGTCGTATCCACTGCTCCCAGGGCCGCCGGCAAAACTTTCGGCATCGAGTCCACCAGTCCGAAATCCTCGGCTGTCTTGGCCACCGCGTTCATACCCACACGTTGAGCGACCCGTAGGGTCACGAGGTTCAATGATTGTTCCAGCGCGACGCGGAGCGAGGTCGGTCCGCCAAATGTCCCCTCAAAATTATGCGGACGCCAGACGCCGGCAGCGCCCTGGTTAACGACGACCGGAGCGTTCAGGAAACGATCGCTTGGCGAGATGCCGTTCTCCAGCGCCGTCAGATACACTATGGGTTTGAAGCTGCTCCCTGGTTGCCGCTGCGCCTGGATGGCTCGGTTGAACTGGCTGAGCTCGTAACTCCATCCCCCGACCATCGCCAGCACACGTCCGGTAGCAGGATCAAGCGTCACAAGAGCGCCCTGCACCTTGGGAATTTGCCGCAGCGCGACCGGGACGGGATTCGCTCCGGAAGCGGCACCACGCTCCGGCTGCACCATGATAATGTCACCCGGCTGCATCATTTCGGCGATGCTTTTATATGTCGCCCCCGCCTTCCCATCACTCATGGTGCGGTGCCACGCCTCCGTTCCGAGCCGCAGCACTCCGGCTCGTTGTGCCGGTGGCGCAACCGCCCGATCCGCCGGAACCAGAAATCCTACCCGTGCCTCCGTGGCCGATGTGCCCAACACCACCGCGAGCTGCCAGTCGGGCAGCATGCCTGGCGGCCTTGCGATCTCGCCGAGACGTCCCGACCAGTCCCGCACAAGCTGTGCGGTATCAATACGGCCGATAGCGCCGCGCCAACCGCCCATCTTTCGGTCATACTCCGTCAATCCCCGCCGAATGGCCTCATCGGCAGCGATCTGCAGCGAAGGATCAAGGCTGGTATGCGCCGTCAATCCGCCCTGCAGCACAAGATCCTCACCGAATCGGGCGGTCAGTTCTCGGCGGATCTCCTCGGAAAACCAGTCGGATCCCGGGATCGGCGCCGGCCGGTGAAACTCGACCGGAACCAGGGGCTCGGATTTGGCCAGCGCCGCTTGGGCACCAGTAATCACATGATCCTCCGCCATCCGGTCCAGCACCCAGTCACGACGCGCCTTGGCTGCCCGGGGAAACCGGAAAGGGTTATAGTTCGAAGGTGCTTTTGGCAGTGCCGCCAAAGTTGCATCTTCAGCAAGACTGAGCTGGTCCAGTGGCTTGTTAAAGAAAGCCTGGGCGGCCGCAGCCACCCCATACGATTGCTGTCCCAAATAGATCTCGTTCAGGTATATCTCGAGGATGCGTTCCTTGCTGAGGATGCCCTGCATCCGTATCGCGAGGATCGCCTCCTCGATCTTGCGGGTCAGGTTCATGTGGTCGCCCAGCAGCATGTTTTTCGCAACTTGCTGCGTAATAGTCGACGCGCCGATGGGCCTTCGCCCGCTGCCAAGATGCGTAAGATCGAACATTCCTGCCCGCACGATCGCTAGTGGATCGATCCCCGGATTGCGCCAGAAGTTCTGATCTTCTGCCGAAATGAAGGCGGCCTTCAACAAGTCCGGGATAGCCGAAAACGGGACGAAGATCCGCCGCTGTGTCGCAAGCTCCGCTATCAACCGGCCATCGCCGGCATAAATGCGGCTCATTACGGGCGGCTGGTACCCCTTCAATCCATCAAGGCTCGGCAGGTCTGCGCTGATACGCTCCCAGCCAAGCCATCCGGCGACCCCGCCGCCCACCACAACGATCGTCATAATTCCGAGCACTGCACCGAACACGTTCGCGACCCAGGATTGCCGGCGTGCGATCGGTCGGGATGACTCTGGGCTGGTTGGGGGGCGCCGGCGCCGCCTTCCGTTCGGTGTCAGCGGTTCACCTGCTCTTAGGGGGCCTGCCATGATGGTGTATATGGCCCCAATTGCCGCTGCCGACCAGCGTGCCCCGCGCCAAGCGGCCATCTCATTGCTGATGCGCCCCTGAAATAGCGCTCACGCAAATTCTCCGTGCAGGCCCACCGCCGGGGGCCCCCCAAAAATCCGCCATAAGGCTTTCCCCCACCCGTCGCTGGTGCCAGACTCCGTTCTCAGCGGGAAGGAATGATTATGCTCGAATGTCAGCGTGCTCTGTTCGACATGCCGCGCAACGTGTGCTGGCTGAATGCTGCGGCATACAATCCGCTCCCCGTCGCGGCGCAAACTGCGGCTGAACAAGGCGTTGCCCGCAAGATCAGGCCATGGGAGTTGGAGGCCGATAATGCCCAGCACCAATTTGAACGTGCCCGGACAGCCGCGGCGCGGCTGATCGGTGCCGACCCTGACGACATCGCCCTCATTTCTTCGGTCAGCTATGGTGTTGCAACCGCAGGTCGAGTGCTCCCGCTTGAGCGGGGTACGCGGGTATTGCTTTTGCAGGATGACCACACCTCGCCGGCTTTAGAATGGATGGCTCGTTCAGAATCCCGGAATGCGATTCTGGAAATCGTCACGCGCCCACCCGACGGCGACTGGACGGCCGCCGTGCTCGCCGCAGTTGCACGTGCCGCTCCTCCGGTCTCGATCGTCTCCGTCTCCTCCGTGCACTGGTCGGATGGCGGGGTCATTGACCTTGGACAGATTGCGCCGGTTCTACGCCAGCACGGTGCCCATCTGGTTGTTGATGCCACCCATGGCGCCGGTGTCATGCCGATTGACGTTCATGAACTGAATCCAGACTTCCTTGTATTTCCCACATATAAATGGATCCTTGGACCGTACGGACGCGCTTTTCTTTATGTAGCCAAGCGCTGGCAAAGCGGCATGCCGCTCGAGCAGACCGGTGCCGGCCGCCGCGCCGTCGACTCCGAGTCTGCACCCTACATTCGTGATTCCCGATACGTGCCGAACGCCCGCCGCTTCGATATGGGCGAGCGAGACCATTTCATTACTATGGAGATGGCACTTATAGGAATGGAGTTGATGGCCGACTGGGGGAACCGTGCAGTGACCGAGCTCCTCCGCATGCTAACCGGGCGCCTGGCCGACGCGCTGCGCGATACCGGGGCGCTGATCCCCGCCGACCGTGTTCGCGCCCCGCACGTGCTGAGCCTGGGATTTCCCGACGGCATGCCGTCCGGGCTAGTCGAAAGACTTGCGCGGGAAAATGTTTATGTCAGTCGCCGCCTCGGTCGGCTTCGCGTTAGCCCGCATGTCTATAATAACGATGAGACCGATGTCGATCGATTCATTGAGGTGTTCCGGCGCGCAGTAACCTGATCCAGCAGGCTCTCCAGCGCCGCTTCGTCATCCCACGCCATGTACACGTGAACAACATGCACTTCGTCCCGTTGCTCGGGACTTAAACGCGCAGCATCTTTCGCAGTGGTAACGAGAAGCGCGTCGAGTCGCTGCGCTCTATCCCGCAGCCTCTCGAACAGGCGGCGCGTAAAAAACTGGTGATCAGTCAACGGGATTTGCTCGACGAGCACCGCTCGGGTATCTCTCACCGTGGTGAAGAACTTCTCCGGTCGCGCGATTCCTGCAAACGCCATCACCCGCCTCCCCGCTAGTATCCCCGCACTTGGCCCGGCGACCAGCCGTGCGCGCAATACAGGAAAACCGATCGGGAGCGCCGCCAAAGCGCCGGTAATATCGTCGCCAATCAGAACCGCTGCCTGACAACGCTTGGCGCCAGAGTAGATCGACTCGCGTAGCGGCCCGGCCGGCAGAACGCGTCCGTTCCCGAATCCGGCCCCTCCGTCCACAACGAGAAAGCTGAGATCTTTCGCAAGCGTCGGATTTTGCAAACCATCATCCAGTACAAGAATATCCGCCCCCGTTGCAATGGCGTGCTCCGCCGACCGCGCCCGGTCGGCGCCGATCCAAGTAGGCGCCACTTGCGCTAGCAATAACGCCTCATCACCTACCGATGCAGCACTATCGGCCAGCGTCACCTGTCGCGTGCCGCGGAATGATCCGCCGAACCCACGCAGCAGGAAGTGGATCCTCAATCCGCGGGAACGAAGCCGCTGCCCAAGATCAATCGCCAGGGTCGTCTTCCCGGTTCCGCCCACATTGACATTTCCGCAGCAAACCACCGGGATCGGAGCCCGCCAGCCCGCCCGGCCCACGCGCCGTCCGGTAGCCGCCGATATAATCCTCGCCAACGGCCACAGCAGGGCTGGAACGAGCCGACCCTGAGACCCGTACCAGAAGCTGGGCGGCCGAATCACCATCAGGATTGAACCGGTAAAAAGGAAATCAGCTCAGAGACTATGCGCCCTGGAAGGTCAGTGTATCGCTCCGTTGCGGACGCAGCGGCAGTCCTGATTTCAGCCAAACTCTCTCGCGCATCCAGCAACGCTGAAACCCATTCAGCAAGCGCGATAGCGTCAGTCACACGGGTCAGCACACCTGCATCGCTTAACACCTGCACGGGATCAACGAAGTTTCCGGTGTAAGGTCCCGTTGCGACCGCGCATCCCAATCGTGCCGCTTCCAGCGGGTTCTGCCCGCCACCAGGGGGTACCAGGCTACGCCCGATCAGCGCCAATCCAGTCAAGCGGTACCACAACCCAAGTTCACCGAGCGTGTCAGCCACCCATATACCGCCCGATGGAGGATGCTCGCCCAGGGAACGGCGAGTGACCTCAATCCCCGAATGCGAACCGATATTGACCCCTCGCTCGGGATGACGGGGAACGATGATCGTTACCAGCGCAGGTCGGCTTTCACTCAGCAACCGATGCGCCTCTACGACAATATCCTCCTCCCCCGGATGCGTGCTAGCCGCCAACCAGCAGTCGCGGTTTCCGATCCACGCTCGAGCGCGGGCCAGTTCAACTGGATTGGCGGGCAGGGGAGGGGCTGCGAATTTCAGATTTCCGGGCGTTAAAACGACAGGTGCGCCAAGCTTCCGCAGACGAGTGGCATCTATCTCGCTTTGCGCCTGAATGGTCTCGAACGAGCCAAGCATCTCTCGAGCAAGGCCGCGGACACTTCGCCACTTAGCGTAGCTACGCTCAGACATTCGGGCATTCAACAGCATCATTGGGATATTCCGAAATTTGCAGCCCGCTAGCAGATTGGGCCATAGCTCGCTTTCCATGAAAGCGCCTGCATTCGGGCGCCAGTGATCCAGAAATCGCGCCGCCCAGTGTGGCACGTCGAGCGGAGCAAAGCGGTGCAAAATCCTACTCCGCAGGTCCAGTTCCGGCAGACGTTGTGCCAGGACTTCGGCAGACGTAACCGTACCCGTCGTCACCAACACTGACGCATCTGGTCGTCGGCAAGCGATCTCCATGAGCAACGGTAGAATCGAGACGCTTTCACCGACGCTCGCTGCATGCAACCATAGAAGTGGTCCCTCTGGACGCGGCGTCGATTCAATACCCCGACGCTCATTCAGCCGCTCGAGGATCTCTTTGCCTCGTCTGACGCGGCGCCGGAGCAGAAGCCGCAGCGCCGGGGTCGCTGCGGTTGTAGCCGACGCCCATAAAGAGGCAGGCAAGCTCATGCGGGACATAGTCGGTCAGCCTCTTCCGCGGCTTTCGTCAGGGCAATGCCAATTGTTGCTGACGCATCCTGCCATGCATCACGCGTGATGACGATAGCTGGCCCACACACCACCACTCCTCGACCGAACGGTTTGGGAACAACCATGCGATCCCAGCTCCGCAGCACCCACCGGCGCGTAGTCTGCGCCGCGCATGGCAGCACCGGTGCACCCGAAAACGCCGCGATTTGTGCTACACCTGGTGCGGCCTGTCGGCGCGGGCCGCGCGGTCCGTCGGGAGTGATGCCGATGTGATCGCCGTGCCGAATCAACTCGATCAGGCTACGGACTCCGCCGACTCCGCCCCGCGTTGTTGATCCCAGTACGACGTTGATGCCGAACCGGCGAACGACAGCGCCAATCAACCGCCCGTCTCGATGCTGACTGACCAGCACGTGAACCCGCCCGCCGCGCGCCTCGGGCAGCCGCCGCGATAACACCCAGAGCATCGGCATCAATGGCAACCGCTCGTGCCAGAAGGCCACGATGACCGGGCGTCCCGCCGCATGCGGCTCGACATAATGCCGACCTTCCAGCTTCCATCGGGTGGTGCGCAGTGCAAAGGCCAAATAGCACCCGACCAGCCAGGACAATCCGTCTTGCACGAGCGGGTGGCGGATGAAGCGTTTCATGGCGGCAGCTATCAGGGTGTAGCATGCCGTGTCCAGGGACGGCCGGTCAGGCGCACGTCCCCGCGAGTACCGGACTGGATCGGGAGGAGCGCATGTTAGCAAAACCGCCGACAGCAATCGTGTTCGACACCTTCGGCACCGTGGTCGATTGGCGTACCAGCCTCGTCACCGAGTTGACCAACTTCGGCCGGCAACGCAGAATCACTGCCGATTGGACGGCCCTTGTCGACTCATGGCGGGCCGCCTACCGGCCCTCAATGGACCGCGTACGCCGGGGCGAGATCGCGTGGGCCAGCCTCGACGACCTGCACCGCGTCTCGCTCAATCGGTTGGTCCAGGAATTTGCAATACATGGTCTGGCTGAATCCGACCTGCACAACATCACCCTTGCATGGCATCGACTCAACGCCTGGCCTGATGCGGTTCCGGGTTTGTCGCGTCTCAAGCGCAAATTCATTATCGCCCCGCTGTCGAATGGTAACGTATCGTTACTTACGAACATGGCGAAGCACGCTGGACTGCCCTGGGATCTGATCGTCGGTTCGGACCTTTTCGGTCACTACAAACCCGATCCGGAAACATACCTTGGAGTGTGTCGCCTGCTCGATTTGGAACCCGCTCAGGTGATGATGGCCGCTGCACATAACAATGATCTCGCGGCCGCGCGACACCTGGGGCTGATGACCGCCTTTTTTCCCCGCCCCACGGAATATGGTCCGAACCAGATCCGCGACCTCGGTCCCGAAGCTGACTGGGACATAATCGCCCGGGATATCGAACATATGGCAGCGCAGCTCGCCGCATGAGGTTGCCGGTCTCCGCCCCTTGAAGGCATGCTGACTCAAGGATACTAAGGAACATATTTCGCAACAATCGTGCCGCCACTCGCCCACCCAAGATTTCCTTTGAGACTGGGTCGCCCTCCTTGCCTCATGCCATTCGCGCGAAGGACCTGTGGTCGAGTTCAACTTGCTCGCCGATCGGCGCGACCTGGAGCGGCTAA
>Ga0308174_10001169_pt1 | contig 11990 bp, 9 predicted proteins | sample PhyPR2_FD_203894 | JGI IMG/M metagenome (GOLD analysis project Ga0308174, IMG submission 203894) | Soil microbial communities from UC Gill Tract Community Farm, Albany, California, United States - DLSLS.P.R2 | ecosystem: Environmental > Terrestrial > Soil > Agricultural land | place: USA...
GACCTTCGGGTAGATCTCGCCGAGCGACTTCAGCATGACCTCCATCCGCTCGTTCGCGGACAGCGGCAGCCACTTCAGGCTGTCGTCGCACCAGGTGTACGACAGGCAGATCACGGCGGGCTTGTCCGGGCCGTCGTCCAGCAGGTAGGTGCCGCGCGTCATGCGGTCGGTGAGCGTCATCGACATGACGTCCCGGCCGGTGTCCTCGTCCTTGTCCAGCCAGAAGGGCCGGTCGACGGGCACGAACAGCTTGCTGGACTCCATGTAGTGGGTGCGCTCGATCGCCGTCCAGTGGTCGATGGGGAACAGCGAGTCGTCGCAGGCGATCTTGGACAGCAGCATCCAGGACTGGGCGGTGAAGATCGCCGCCTGGTAGGTGCGGATGTCGCCGTTCGCGTCCGTCACGGTGATCTGGTTGCCCGCGGTGCGGTGCAGCCGGGTCACGGCGGGCCTCGGCTCGCCGTCCACGTGCAGCGACTTCAGCGAGGTGCCGTACGGCCAGTGGACGATCTTCTCCGGCTCGCGCTCCCACAGGCGCAGCGGCAGCTGCTGGGAGCCGCCGACGATGCCGCGGTGGTGGTCGTCGGCCTCGGTGTAGACGACGCGGAGGATCTCCAGGATGGAGTTCGGGAAGTCGGTGTCCCAGCCGCCGGTGCCGAAGCCGACCTGGCCGAAGATCTCCCGGTGCCGGAAGGACTTGAAGGCGTCCGAGTCGCAGAGGAAGCCGTAGAAGGTCTGGTTGTCGAGCTTCTCGACGAGCCTCGACCAGATCTCGCGGATGCGCGGCACGTCCCGCGTCCGCAGGGCGCGGTTCATGTCGGAGAAGTCGGCGCCCTCCTCCAGGCAGCGGGCCCAGGCGTCGGCCACGTCCCGGTAGACCTGCGGGAGGTCGGCCATGGTCTCGGCGTAGTGGGACTCGCCCTTGAGGTCGACGACGGTCGACGGGGTGGCCTCCGCGAGGGGGTTGGGGAACGGCAGGGTCTCGAGGCCGACCAGGTCGATGTAGTGCTGGAGCGCCGTGGAGGACGGCGGGAAACGCATCGCGCCCATCTCCGCGGTCAGCGAGGGGTCGCAGCCCTCGAAGCCCACCGTCCGCAGCCGGCCGCCGATCCGGTCGGCCTCGTACACCACCGGCTTCAGGCCCATCTTCATCAGCTCGTACGCGGCGACGATGCCGGACAGTCCGCCGCCGATGACCGCGATCTCGGTGCCGTGCTCGGTCGCGGGGACCTGGCCGAGGCCCGCGGGATGCGCGAGGAAGTCGTCGTAGGCGTACGGGAAGTCCGGGCCGAACATGGTGATCGGCGGCTGCTGCCCGTCGGGCTGCTCGATCGCGTTGGGCACGGTGGACGTCATGGGGTACGGACTCCTTGCGCGGGTGGTGCGGGGAAGGGGGTTGGACGGGGAGAGGGTTGGGCGGGTGTACGGGGAAGGGATTGGGCGGGAAGGGGTGTGCGGAGGTGAGCGGCCGCGGAGGTCAGACGGGGGCGCCGTACAGCCCCGGGCGGCGGTCCGCCAGATACGGGTTGGCCTCGCGGGAGGCGGCCAGGAGCCCGGGGTCCACGTCGGCGAGCAGCAGTTCCTCCGCCCGCCCGGCCCTGGCGCGGGCGATGCCGTCGGGTCCGGCGAGCGCGGAGAGCCCGACGAACTCGAACTCGCCTTCCTGTCCGACCCGGTTGACGTACGCCACGTACATCTGGTTCTCGAAGGCCCGCACCGGGACGAGGGACTCGGCGACGAACTGGAAGGGGTGCAGCTGCGCCGTCGGCACGAGCAGCAGGTCGGTGCCGGCCAGGGCGTGCGCGCGGGCGTTCTCCGGGAACTCCACGTCGTAGCAGATCATCAGGCCGACGGTGAGGCCACCCAGCTCGGCCTGGACGACCTGTCGCCCGCCCGGGGTGAAGTGCGCGCGCTCGAAGCCGCCGTAGAGGTGGGTCTTGCGGTAGTTCGCGAGCCGGGTGCCGTCGGCGGCGACGAGCTGGACGGAGTTGAAGACCGTTCCCGTTCCGTCGGACACGCGTTCGGGATAGCCGTAGGCGAGGGCGAGCCCGTGGCGGGCGGCGGTCTCCGCGACCGCGTCGGCGGCCTCGCCGTCGGCGGGCTCGGCGAGCCGGGCGAGCCCGTCGCCGATCGCGTACCCGGTGAGGAACAGCTCCGGTGTGACGAGCAGCCCGGCGCCCGCGGCGGCGGCCCGCCCCGCGGCCTCGTCGAGGACCCTCAGGTTCTCGACGACGGAGCCGGGGCGGCCGGAGCTCTGGAGCAGGGCGGTGCGCATGCGGGGTCCTCACCGGGTACGGAGGCGGGTCAGGGGCCTTTTAGACGGTACGGTCGGGCGGCGCGGGCGGACAAGGCCGAGCCGTTGCGCGCGGGTGCGCGGTCCGTTGCGTCTCGCGTGCGGCTTCCGGCGATTCGTTGCGCGTGCGCCGGAGGCGACGGGAGCATCGCCATGAACGGCGGCAGCGGCGGAAGCGGCAGGATCGTCGGCCCGCTCTCGCCAGCAGGGCCGCCGTCAACAGGTACGGCACCGCGCCCCAGGCGAAGGCGGTGGCGTGCCCGGCGGCCGTGGCGAGCGTCCCGTATCCCGCGTACACGGCGATCGTGGTGAGCGAGCTGCCCAGGCCCGCCACCGAGGTGAGGGTGGCCCGGCCGGTGTCCTCAAGACGCCGCTGGAGCCGTGCGTCGGCGAGCACGACCGCCAGCTGGAAGCCGCCGAAGGCCGCGGCGACCAGCACCAGACCGGCCTGGCTGCCCGAGGCGGCGCCCAGGGCCAGCGCGCAGGCGGCGCCCGCCAGCAGCACGGCGAGCCCGCGGCTGCCGAGCCGGGACGCGGGTCCGGTCAGCAGACCGCCCGCGGTGGCACCGGCCCAGACCAGCAGCAGGAACCAGGGGACGTCGGTCTCGGCCACGCCGGTGTCGCGCACCAGCAGCGGCGTGTACTCGTCGAGGGCCTCGAAGACGGCGGTCACGGCCGGGACGAGCAGCAGCGCCCCGCGTACGGACCGGTCGGCGCGGGCCTCGGCGAGCCCGGCGCGCAGGGTCGCGGTCCAGCCCCTGGCGTCGGCGGCCGGCCCCCGGTGTTCGGGGAGGCGGGTCGCCGTGGCCGCCGCGAGGAGACAGGCCAGCACGCTCGCCGCGCCGACGGCGGGATAGCCGCCCCGGGCGAACACCGGTCCGGCGAGGGCCATCGCGGCCATGACGGCCACCAGTCCGCAGGCCCGCGTCCGGCCCATGATCCCGGCGTAGCGGTCCGCGGCGCCGAGCCGCTCCAGTTCGTCGTACACCAGTGCTTCGAGCGTGCCGGAACCGAGCGCTCCGCCCGCGCCCCACAGCACGAAGCCGACGGCGAAGAAGGCGTACGACGGCAGCAGCACCCACAGGGCGAACCCGGTGGCGGTGAGCAGCGGGGCGAGGACGAGCAGCCGGCGCCGGGAGGTGCCGTCGGCCCAGGCGCCCGAGGGCACCTCCAGGAGGACGCCGGTGAGGGACCACAGGGCGAACAGGGAGGAGATCTGCCCGAGCGAGAGTCCGGTGTCGCTGAACAGCAGCGCGTACACCGGGTACAGCAGGACGAACTCGTCGAGGAACGCGTAGCGGTAGAGGGTGCGCGTGAGCCGCCGCGGACCGGTGGCGGGCGCGGGTGAAGTGGGCATCGGCCTTCCCGAGGTCGGATGTCGGACACCGGACGTGTGCACGTGGCACGTCGGCGTCCGAGGCGGCCCTCGGGAAACACGGGTGGTCGATCGCCCTTGGGAAACACGGGTGGTCGATCGCCCTTGGGAAACGCGGGTGTTCGATCGCCCTGTCAAGGCGCGGGCGGTCGATCGCCCTCGGAAGGCGCGGGCGGGGTATCAATGTCGCCAGGTCATGCGGGAAGCGTAGGCCGCCGGGGCGGGCGGTGTCGCCGGGATTTCGGGCGCCGCCGGCCCCTTCTACGTGGGCGCGCTCGACGAGAAGCGGCGCAGCAGGGGGGAGAGCACCAGTACGGACTTCGTCCGTTCCACGAAGGGCTCGCCCGCGATCCGTTCCAGCACGCGTTCGAAGTGGCGCATGTCGGAGGCGAAGACCTGGACGACCGCGTCCGCGTCCCCGGTGACGGTGGACGCGGCCACGACCTCCTGGTAGCGCTCCAGGCCTCGCCGAATGGTCTCCGGCGAGGTGTTGCGCCGGCAGTAGATCTCGACGAACCCCTCGGTCTCCCAGCCGAGGGCCGCCGGGTCCACGCGGACGGTGAAGCCGGTGATGGCGCCGATGCCGCGCAGCCGGTCGACGCGCCGCTTCACGGCGGGCGCCGACAGGCCGACCAGTTGCCCGATGTCCGCGTAGGAACGCCGGGCGTCCTCGGCGAGGGCGTGCACGATGCGTTCGTCGAGATCGTTCAGCACGGGTGGTGGATCACTTCTGGTCGGTTCTGATCAGTGTCGGTGGGACGTCGGCAGGAGTCCGGGTCTGGTCGGTCCTGTTCAACCGGGCCTCGTTCTGCCCGGTCCTCTTCAGCTCCAGCTCGCGTGCAGGGGCTTGCCCTCGGCGTACCCGGCCGCGCTCTGGATGCCCACGACGGCCACCTCGGCGAACTCTTCCAAGGAGGCGGCGCCGGCGTAGGTGCAGGAGGAGCGGACGCCCGCGATGATCATGTCGATGAGGTCCTCGACGCCCGGGCGGGCCGGGTCGAGGAACATCCGGGACGTGGAGATGCCTTCCTCGAACAGCGCCTTGCGGGCGCGGTCGTACGCCGACTCCTCCGAGGTCCGGTTGCGCACGGCACGCGCGGAGGCCATGCCGAACGACTCCTTGTACGGACGGCCGTCGGCATCGTGCTGGAGGTCGCCGGGCGACTCGTAGGTGCCCGCGAACCAGGAACCGACCATCACGTTGGACGCGCCGGCCGCGAGGGCCATGGCCACGTCGCGCGGGTGGCGGACGCCGCCGTCGGCCCACACGTGCTTGCCGTACTTGCGGGCCTCGGCCGCGCACTCCAGGACGGCGGAGAACTGCGGCCGGCCGACGCCGGTCATCATGCGGGTGGTGCACATGGCGCCGGGGCCGACGCCGACCTTGATGATGTCCGCGCCCGCGTCGATCAGGTCCTTGACGCCCTCGGCGGAGACGATGTTGCCGGCCACGATCGGCACCCCGGGGTCGAGGTCGCGGACCAGCTTCAGGCCGCTGATCATCGACTCCTGGTGGCCGTGCGCGGTGTCGATCACGAGGGTGTCGACGCCCGCTTCGAGAAGCTGCTTCGCCTTGCCCGCCACGTCGCCGTTGATGCCGACGGCGGCGGCGACGCGCAGCCCGCCCCGGGCGTCGGTGGCGGGGGTGTAGAGGGTGGCGCGCAGGGCGCCGGTGCGGGTGAGGATGCCGGCGAGGCGGCCCTCGGCGTCGACGGCCGGGGCGTAGCGGCGGTTGGCGGCGTCCAGGCGGTTGAATGCCTCGCGCGGTTCTATGTCCGCGTCGAGGAGCAGCAGGTCCTTGGACATGACGACTTCGAGCTGGGTGAAGCGGTCGACGCCGGCCAGGTCCCGGTCGGTGACGACGCCCACGGGGCGCCGGTTCCCGTCGACGACCACGCCGGCGTTGTGGGCCCGCTTGGGCAGCAGGGAGAGGGCGTCGGCGACGGTCTGGTGCGGGGCGAGGACGATCGGGGTGTCGAGCACGTGGTGACGGCTCTTGACCCAGGAGACGACGTCGGTGACGACCTCGATCGGGATGTCCTGCGGGATGACGGCCAGGCCGCCGCGGCGGGCCACGGTCTCGGCCATGCGGCGGCCGGCGATCGCGGTCATGTTGGCGACGACGAGCGGGATGGTCGTGCCGCTGCCGTCCGGGGAACTGAGGTCGACGGACAGGCGGGAGCCGACGTTGCTGTGGCGCGGGACCATGAAGACGTCGTCGTACGTCAGGTCATGGGGCGGCTTGATGTCGTGGAGGAAACGCACGTACTTCATTCTCACACGGAGTGTGACCGAAAGGGACGCGGAGGATCGTCCAGGGCGGGCGGGGGTGCGGTGGTAGGAACGTCCAGGGGACGGCGGGTCGTCGCGGGAATGTGGAGACCTTTTTTCTCGCCCCCGCCGCTCCTTCCCGTCCCACCCCCGGGGGCTCCGCCCCCGGGCCCCCGAAAAGACGCGCGGTTCCCCGCGCCCCCGAGCCGCCCTACATCCCGTCCGGGTCCGCCCGGCTCAGTGCCGCCTTCGGGGGCGGGCCCGCCGTCAGCAGCGCGTCCGCGGCCGACGTGTCGGTCACCAGGCTGGTCACCAGCCCGGACCGCAGCACCGCGTCGATCGCCGCCGCCTTCCGCTGTCCGCCCGCGATCGCGACGACCTCGGGGATGCGCCGGAGCTGGTCCGCCTTGACGGTGATGCACCGTTCCCCCAGGTCACGCCCCACCCGGCGCCCCTCGGCGTCGAACAGGTGCGCGGACATTTCCGCGGCGACGCCCAGCGTCGCGTAGTGCGAACGCTCCTCCTCGCTGAGCATGTCGTGCACCGTGGAGATGCCCGCCTCCCAGGAGCCGATGGAGACGCACGCGACGGTGACCTTGTCGAAGTACTCGAAGGCCCGCGCGATCCCGGTCTGGTGCCGCAGCGCCGTCGCGGTCGCCGCGTCCGGCAGCAGCATCGGGGCGTAGATGGGATGCGCGTCTCCCCCGGAGACCTGCGCCGCACGCCGTACCGCCTCCACCGACCCGCGTTCGGCGGTCCCGGCGTCGTACACGCCCGTGAGCTGCACGACCGTGCACGGCGGCAGCCGGTCGAGGGCGGCCGCCATGTGGATGGTGGAGCGCCCCCAGGCGAGCCCGAGGATGTCGCCCTCGGTCACCAGTTCGCCCAGGAGATCCGCGGCGACCTCGCCGAGGTTCTCCGGGTCGGGCGACTCGTCCGCGTCGGCGGGAGACTCGACCACGACGGCGTGCCGGAGGCCGTAACGGGCCCGCAGCGCGTCGGAACGCTCGGCGTCCAGCTCCGCGGGGACGCGGATCTCGATGCGCACGAGATCCCGTTCGAGAGCGGTCTCCAGGACCCGGGCCACCTTGAACCGGCTGACGCCGAACTCCTCGGCGATCTGGATCTTCGATTTGCCCTCGAGGTAGAAGCGGCGTGCCATGGCCGCCGCCTGCACCAGCTCTGCGGGTCCCATCCGCATCGCCGACCGGCCCGCCGACATACCCGACACGGCCATCTCCTCACTTCTGTGCTGCTGTTCACATTCTCGATTCGCCGTTCATCCTCGCAGATCCGTGGGTCCCGATCAGCCCGGACGGTCGGCGTTCAGCTCGCGTTGGTTCAGTGGTCGCATGCCCAGGAGGCACCTGCCGTCACGTTCTCGGCCTGGGTGCGCAGGGAGCGCACCGCGGCGGCGGGGTCGCCGGCGCCGTAGACCGCGCTGCCGGCGACGAAGACGTCGGCGCCGGCCTCCGCGCAGCGCTCGATGGTCGTGGCCGAGACACCGCCGTCGACCTGGAGCCACAGGTCGAGGCCGTGCTTGCCGATCAGCTCCCGCGTGCGGCGGATCTTGGGCAGCATGATGTCGAGGAAGGCCTGGCCGCCGAAGCCTGGCTCGACGGTCATGATCAGCAGCATGTCGAGCTCGGGCAGCAGATCCTCGTACGGCTCGATCGGTGTCGCGGGCTTGAGGGCCATGGAGGCGCGGGCTCCCTTGGCGCGGATCTCACGGGCGAGACGCACCGGGGCGGCGGCCGCCTCCGCGTGGAAGGTGACGGAGGAGGCGCCGGCCTCGACGTACTGGGGCGCCCAGCGGTCGGGGGACTCGATCATCAGGTGGCAGTCCAACGGGGTGTCCGTCGCCCGGGCCAGCGACTCCACAATCGGCACGCCGAGCGTGAGATTGGGGACGAAGTGGTTGTCCATGACGTCGACGTGGAGCCAGTCGGCCCCCTCGACGGCCCGCGCCTCGTCGGCGAGACGCGCGAAGTCGGCGGACAGGATGCTGGGGTTGATCTGCACGGCCATGCCTCAAGCCTCCCATGCCGAAGCCGCGGCGTTCGCCCCGCGGGCACATCGTGCTTGCTCGCGCGGTTCCCCGATCCCCTGACGGGGCGCAGCCCCGGCCCAAGGGGCGCGGGGAACGGCGCGACGAGCCACGGCGCCTCCGCCCACGCTCCCTGGTCACCCGGGCTTTCGAGCGTCCCGGGTCACAGGGGCGGAGCCCTTGAGGGCGGGAAGGGTGTGGGCGGCGGGGGCGAAAAACCCCGGGGCCGGCCGCCCCCTCAGGAAACCCGGCGCACCAGCGCCAGATACATCGCGTCCGTCCCGTGCAGATGCGGCCACAGCTGCACGTCCGGGCCGTCACCCAGCAGCGACACCCCCGGCAGCAGCGGACGCGCGTCGAGCGATTCGAACCCCGGGTGTCGCTTGAGCACGTCCGTCACCACCGCCCGTGTCTCGGCGAGGTGCGGCGAGCATGTCGCATACCCCACGACGCCCCCCACCCGCACCGACCCCAGCGCCATCTCCAGCAGCCCCCGCTGCAACGGCGCGAACCCGTCCAGGTCCTCCGGCCGCCGCCGCCACCGCGCCTCCGGCCGCCTGCGCAGCGCGCCGAGACCGGTGCAGGGGACGTCCACCAGCACCCGGTCGAACGTCCCGGGCCGCCACGCGGGCCGGGTCCCGTCGGCCGTGACCACCTGGTACGGCCCGGGGTTGCCGTGCAGCGCCTTGGCCACCAGGCCCGCCCGGTGCGGCTGCTTCTCCGCCGCCACCAGCGCGGCCCCGCGCTCCGCGGCGAGCGCGGCCAGCAGTGCCGCCTTGCCGCCGGGCCCGGCGCAGCCGTCCAGCCACAGTTCGTCGCGGCCCTCCACGGGGGCGTTCGCGAGGGCGAGCGCGACAAGCTGGCTGCCCTCGTCCTGCACCCCCGCACGCCCCTCGCGCACGGCCTCCACCGCCCCGGGCTCGCCGCCCTCGGTGAGCCGGACGGCATACGGCGACCAGCGGCCCGGCTCGGCGGCCGGCTCGCGCAGCAGCTCCTCGGCGGTGGCCCGGCCGGGGCGGGCGACGAGGGTGACCTCGGGGCGTTCGTTGTCGGCCTCGAGCAGGTCCTCGATGCCGGCCCGGCCGCCGCCGAGGGAGTCCCAGAGCGCGGAGACGATCCAGCGGGGATGCGAGTGCACGACCGCGAGATGGTCCTCGGGGTCGTCGTCGTACGGCGGCGCGACCTGCTCCAGCCAGCCGTCGAGATCGTGCCGGGCGACCTTGCGCAGCACGGCGTTGACGAACTTGGCCCGCCCGTCGCCGAGTACCACGCGGGCCAGCTCGACGGAGGCGGAGACCGCGGCGTGCGTGGGGATGCGGGTGCCGAGCAGCTGGTGCGCGCCGAGGCTGAGCACGTCGAGGACCGGCGGGTCCACCTCGCGCAGCGGCCGGTCGACGCAGGCGGCGAGGACGGCGTCGTACGTGCCCTGCCGGCGCAGTGTGCCGTAGACGAGCTCGGTGGCCAGCGCGGCGTCCCGGCCGTCGAAGCCCTCCTGCTCGCGGGCCTTGCGCAGCAGCGGGGGCAGGACGAGGTTCGCGTAAGCGTCCCGTTCGTCCACCGCGCGCAGCGCCTCGAAGGCGAGGAAGCGGACGGGGTCCTTCTGGGGCCTGCGGTACGGCTTGCCGGGTTTACGGGGACGGCGGGGCTGATCGCTCACGAAAAAGGTGCTCCGGGTCGCAGAACGGGCTGTCCGTCCAGCCTACGCGGTGGCCGCCGGGCAGCCGTCGGCGAGCGCACCGGGCCGGTTCCTGTGCCCCCTTCCCGCCGTGGGCGCCCCGGCCGCCCCCTTCGCCATGGGGCGCCCCGGCCGTCGTCGCGGGGCCACCGCCGTCGGGCCCCTGTCGCCGTCACTGGGTCCCTGTCGCCGTCGCGGGGACCCTCCGGCCCTCGTCAGGAGCCCAGCAGCTCGGCCTCCGTGATGCGCACGCCGCGCGCCCAGTCGGCCGCGCGCATCGGCTTCTTGCCCTGGGCCTGCACCCACAGCAGCTCGACGGCGTGCGAGCCGGTGCCCACATGGACGTTGTTCTTGCCGACGGCGAGGGCGCCCGGGCCGAGATCGGCGCGCTCGGGGGCGAGGGCGAGCTGGATCAGCTTGAGCCGCTCGCCGCGGAAGGTGGTCCAGGCGCCGGGGGCCGGGGTGCAGCCGCGCACGACACGGTCGACGCGGAGGGCCGGGGCCGCCCAGTCGACGCGCGCGTCCTCCACCGTGATCTTCGGAGCGAGGGTGACGCCCTCGGCGGGCTGCGGCACCGCCTTCAGGGTGCCGTCCTCGATTCCGTCCATCGTGGCGGCCAGCAGCCCGGAGCCGGCGAAGGCGAGCCGGGTGAGCAGGTCGCCGCTGGTGTCGGAGGGCCGGATCTCCTCGGTGACGGTGCCGTAGACCGGGCCGGAGTCGAGCCCTTCCTCGATCAGGAAGGTGGAGGCACCGGTGATCTCGTCGCCCGCCATGAGGGAATGCTGCACGGGGGCGGCCCCGCGCCAGGCGGGCAGCAGGGAGAAGTGCAGGTTGACCCACCCATGGACCGGGACGTCGAGGGCCACGCGGGGCAACAGGGCACCGTAGGCGACGACGGGGCAGCAGTCGGGGGCGATCTCGCGCAGCCGGGCCAGGAAGTCCTCGTCGCGGGGCCGGTGCGGCTTGAGCACCTCGATGCCGGCCTCCTCGGCCCGCTCGGCGACCGGGCTGGCGATCAGCCGCCGGCCCCGGCCGGCCGGTGCGTCGGGGCGGGTGACGACGGCGGCGACCTCGTGCCGCCCGGAGGCGATCAGGGCGTCCAGGGCGGGGACGGCGACCTCGGGGGTGCCTGCGAAGACGAGCTTCATACGGGTGTGTCGGCCTCTCGGGCAGGGGTGCGTACCAATGCGTACCGGCGGCGAAGTCCGCCCAGTCTATGGCCGGTGCCGCCGGGACGGCCGTGGCCCGGCAGCATCGCCGTCGCCGTCGCCGTCGCAGTCACAGTCGCCGTCGCCGTCGCCGTCGCCGTCGGGGGTGCGGACGGGCCCGGCGGGCGTACGCGTACGCTTCCGCGCCCCCACACCGTGACCAGTCACGCATAAACGCGTTGGTCAAGAAGGAGTTGACCCCGACGGGCCGGAACCACGGTCCACAGCCTGCCGTACGCACCTCCACATCGCACCAGCCGCACACCTCACCACCTGCACGTCTCACCACCTCTGTATCTCTCCATCTCTCCATCTCTTCATCGCCGGTTCGAGAGGCTTGTTCATGGCCGACCACGCAACCCACGACGCCCAGGCCCGGGCCAGCCTGCACTTGCTGGTGCGGGACATCGAGCGGGTCCGCCGGCAGGTGGACGCGCTGCGCACGCTCACCGCCCAGCTGGGCAACGTCTACCGTCCCCGCCGCTCCGGCCCCTCCGCGGGCTTCGTCGTCTACGGGCGGGCCCCCGCCCCGACCGTCCGGCTCGCGCAGGAACTGCGGGACAGCGTCGAGACCCTGGTCACGGCGGCCGTGGACTTCGACCGCTCCCTGGGGTTCTCGTGGGACGCGGTGGGCTCGGCGCTCGGCGTCACCAAGCAGGCGGTGCACCGGCGCTACGGCGCGCGCAGGGCGGCCGCCCAGGCAGCCGCCGAGGCGGAACGCGCGGCGGAGTCCGCGGGGTCGGCGGGGTCCCGCCCCGTCAACGCCGGCTCCGGACTGCCGACGGTACCGGCGGCACGCACGATGCCGACCCAGCCCACGGCGGGGAGCCCGTCGCTGCGCGAGGAGCCCAGGCCTCCCGCGTTCCCGACCCCCCGCAACGGCTGACCCGGTCCGCACGCCCGCGGAGCCCCGCGCACGGCCGGGGCTCCAGGCCGTCAAGGTCGTCGCTGTGCGGGACTCCGCCGCGCACGAGGTCGCCGCGCACGAGACGTCACCGCGCACGAGACGTCACCGCGCGGCCGGCGGGAGCACCTCGCGCCGTTCCCGCACCCGTCGAACGGACACCGCGTCCGCCGCCGCCCACCCGAGCTCCGTCCGGGGCGGCGGGACGGGGGATCGC
>Ga0308174_10001170_pt1 | contig 11981 bp, 12 predicted proteins | sample PhyPR2_FD_203894 | JGI IMG/M metagenome (GOLD analysis project Ga0308174, IMG submission 203894) | Soil microbial communities from UC Gill Tract Community Farm, Albany, California, United States - DLSLS.P.R2 | ecosystem: Environmental > Terrestrial > Soil > Agricultural land | place: USA...
GGGAGGCGGAGCAGACCCTGCTCTCGCACGCCCTCACCGCCGCCTGCGCCCCCGATCCGACCGCGCGTCCGGACCAGCGCGCCGGTCAGCCCAACGTCCTGGGCTGGGCGACCTGGTACCTGACCACCTGGGGCGGGGTGACCAAGACCCAGCTCTCGACCGACCTGAGCACCTCGGTGCGCAACATGAACGTCTACGCGGACCGGGTCGAGAAGGCGCTCAAGGCGCGCCTGGCGGAGCTCGCCGAGTGACCCTCCGAAACCGACTTGGCACCCCCCAAACCGAGTTGGCACTCAGGGCAGACAGTGCTCGACAGTCGCGCCCCATGCTGATTCCACCGCGGCACTCGTGCTTCTCTGTAAGGAAAGGTGGCACTGGGGGACCAGGGACTGTGCAGGCGATCTTGTGATCGACTGTGCCGCGTTCCGGGTGCCCCCTCCTCTCGGAGACTGGGCGCAGGTGGGACGGCCGTAGGCCACCGCGGTGCGCGCGCCCGTGGTGTGCTTGTCCTAGCCCGCGTGCGCGCCATGGCGCGGAAGCGGGTCAGGCCCCGCGCGTGGACACTCCCGCACGCGGGGCCGCCTCGTGCCGGGGGAACTACCTAGGCGGCTCCGACCGTGCCACGGTGGACTGTGACCACTGAGGGCGACGACGGGCTGCGCCAGTGGGGACAGCCGTCCGATCAGGACACCGGCACGCAGGTTCGCCTGGACGCGCTGGCCCGCCGCTTGGCCGAGGCCGCGCGCACTCTCCAGAGGCAGACCTCTCCGCAGCAGGTGCTGAACGGCGTTGTGGACCTGGCACGCCAGATGGTGCCCGGCGCCGACGAGGCGACGATCACCATGGTCCGTGCGGACCGTCACTGCTACTCCGCGGCGGCCACCAGCACCTTGGCCAGCGACTTCGACGTCCTCCAGGACAAGACCGGAGAGGGTCCGTGCCTGGACGCCATCTGGCGGCAGGAGACCGTTCGGGTGGACGACCTGGCCAGTGATCCGCGCTGGCCGGTCCTCGGCCCACGGGCCGCGGAACGCGGAGTGCACAGCATGCTGTGCCTCCAACTGTTCGTGGTTCGGGACACACTTGGCGCGCTGGATCTGCTGGCCCGGGCCGCGTCGGCTTTCACCGATGAGTCCGAGCACGTCGGCCTGCTGCTCGCCAGCCACGCCGCCATCGCGGCAGCGGACGCCCATCACTTGGAGAACGTGACCAGCGCCCTGGTCAATCGGGACATCATCGGCCAAGCCAAGGGCATCCTGATGGAGCGGTTCAAGATCACCTCCGACCAGGCGTTCGCCGTGCTGGCCAAGGTCAGCCAGGACACCAACCGCAAGTTGTCCGCGATCGCCGAGGACCTCGCCCGCACCGGTAGGTGGACCCCGGGCTCACGCGCCGGTCACGATCACCCGGACAGGCCCTAGACCGAACTTCCATCATCCCGGGTGTCGGCAGGGGGTAGCACGACGAGAGAACCAGCAGCGCCGTGGAGAAAGACAGCAGGGCTACCGGCGGCACGCCGTACGCGGCCCGGTCAGGTTTCCGTCGTCCCCGGTGGCAACATGGATTCGGCTCGGTGCCGACTCAGAGCCACGTCCGGGTAGGACACGCCGCCTTCAGTGCCACGTCACGTTCTGAAAGATCACCGAGTAGCGCTCTTCCTGACTCCGCTCGTTCCATGTGGGCCCCTGTACGGCCGCCCCGGAACAACAAGGGTCGGAAATCCACGCGGATCCGGGTCCATCGGTACGCCACGCTGCCGATATCCCATGCGTGACGCCGAGCCCGAGCAGCCGCCGCTCCACGGGCGCAGCGGGCCTCGGGACGACGGCCCGCGAGGATGCCCGATGAGCGCGGCACCGGCCGGCGAGGCGGGCGCCGACGTGCTCGTGCCGCACTGGCTGACCGGCGACCACCGGGCCCGCCTCACCACCGTGGTGCGCGAGGCGCTCGGCGACGACCACCTGCATCCCGTCGTCGCCATCCGGCTCGAGGACGTCCTCACCGAGCTGCACGTGGCCGCGGCCCGCGACGCGGTGTGGCCGGCCTCGTCCGCGCGCGTCCGGCTGGCCGCCGGTTGGGAGGCCGACGTGCTGCCGGTCCGGCTCAGCGCCGGCGAACTGGCGGGCGTCCTGGCCCTGCCCGCACTGCCCCAGGACCTGCGGGCCCTGCTCGCCAAGGGGGCGGCTGCGTGAGCGCCCCGTTCGGCGGCGCGGCCGGGCTCCTGCAGCGGTTGCGACCGCAGCGCGTGGACGTCGCCGACCTGCGTGAGGTCGCCGGCACCGTGCTGCCGGCGCTGTCCACCAACGACCTGCGGGTGCGGCTCGTCCAGCGCCCGCGCGGGGGGTCGGTCGTCGTCCTCGAGGAGCACGAGCGCTGCGTGCAGACGCCGCTCGGCGACCTCGCCGACGACATGACCGCCGCGGGCGTGCGCCCCACCGCGGCCGGGATCGCCGCGGCGCTGTCGGCGTGGGTCGCGCACCGCCCCGTGACCGACGCCGCGGCCGCCGGCACGGGTGTCGCCGTCCTCGACTGGGCCGACGTCGCACGCACGGCGGTGGGCTGGCGAGTGGTGGTGCGCCGCGGTGCGCTCACCGTGCCGTGGACGGCGGACCGCGCGACCGAGCCTGCGGCGCACCGCGTCCGAACCGCCGCGACCGGCCGGGCGCACGACGTCGTCCTCGACCTGCGCGTCGAGGGGCCGGTAGCGCTCTGGTCGCACCCGGTGGCACCGGGTCTGGCGACCGCCGCGCTCGTCGCGCCCGAGCGGATGCTGCAGCGGGCGCGCTCGGCCGGCCTGCTGCTGGCCGACATGCACGTGGTCATCACGCCGCAGCGCCCGGTGGCCTGCGCCGGTCGCGCGGTCGCCGCACGCCTGGCGGGGGAGACGACCGAGGCCAGCGTCACGCTGCCCTGGCAGCGGCTGGCCGACCTGCCCTGGCTGTGATCCCGCGCTAGGAGATGTAGCCGTACTCCCAGTGCCAGGGCTCAGGCTTGTCGCCACGGGGGCCGGCCCACTCGGGCTGCACGAAGCCGAACCGGCCGGCGTTCTGCGTCATCCAGGTCCACTGCGGGGTGCCGAACACGTTGATCCCGTCGCAGAGGTCGACGGCCAGTGCCCACCCGTGGTTCGAGGTGCCGGGCACCGCGGCCAGGGTCGGCTTGGCGTAGAACGCCGCGACCTGAGCGCCGAGTGACCGGTAGGAGTCGGTGATGCAGAGCGGGTGCCCGAAGGCGGTCCGGTAGGCGTCGCTCATCTGCCGGTAGGACCCCGCGGCGTCGCAGCGGAGGGCGTGGCTGTACACCCCGAGCTCGCACAGGGCCTGGGAGGGGATCTGCCCGTTGGCCCAGCCACCCCACTGCGGGATCGCCGTGCCCGGCTTCGGGAGCGCCGCACCGCAGGGGCCGGTCGTCGGGACCGCCGTCAGCACGTCGTTCTTCTTGGCCGGGGCCGGCAGCGTCACGCGGACGGCGGACGAGCCGGCGACGACGGGCCGCACCGACACCTGGTAGGTGCCGGCGGAGGCGCCGACGACCTCGCCGTGGCCGAGGTAGATGCCCACGTCCTGTCCACCCGGCGCGAAGACCAGGTCACCGGTCTGCACGTCGGCCATCGGCACCGCCGCACCGGAGGCCCACTGGGCCTGCGGCGTCGCCGGGACGGCGTAGCCGGCCAGCAGCCAGGCGGTGGAGGTGAAGCCGCCGCAGTCGTAGGTGTCCGGGCCCGCGGTGCCCGCCGCGAACGGCTTGCCCAGCTGGGACAGCGCGCTGCTGACGGCGGCGACGGTCTCCGCGGGAAGCACGGTGACCGGCCGGTTGCCGTCCACGCCCAGTGCGATGCCGGGGATCGTCCGGTGCGCCGCGTCGAGGGCCGGGCTGAGACCGACGGGCAGGTCGTCGGGGTCCGCGAGTGCGGCGGCCGTCGGCGCCTCGATGCCGGCGGCAGCGAGCCCGGAGAGGTAGCTCTGCCAGCGGGCCCGCGCCTGGTCGTTGCGCTGCTGCTGCGGTCCGGAGACCGGCACCGTCTCCAGCCCGGCCAGCTGCAGCGACACCTCGGTGCTCAGGCCGTCGACCGCCTCCCGGGCGTCGGCCAGGACGCCGGCGGCGCGCCGGCTCACGTCGTCGATGCCGGCCTCGGCGGCGGCGACGCGGCGCCCGGCCAGGGCCAGGGCGGCCCCGGCACGCTCGGCCCGGACCACTGTGCCGCGCAGCGCCTGGTCCGCGCGCTCGGTCACGGCCTGCAGGTACAGGACGTCGCCGGTGATCGAGGGGTCGTGCGCGTCGAGCGCGAGCATCGGGTACCGGCGCTCGGCGGTGCTCGTGTAGAGGTCGGCCGCGCCGGCGCCCACGACCTGCTGCTGCGCCGCGACCGCCGCGCGCGCGGTCGCCTCGGCCTCGCGCGCCTTCTGCAGCCGGGTGCGGGCGTCCGCGGCCTCCCGCTCCAGCTGCCTGTAGCGGTCGGCCTGGTGGAGGAGGCGGGTCTGCGCGGTCAGGGCCAGGTCGGTGTCGGAGGAGCCCGTGCCGCCCGGGCCGGCGGTGCCGGTGAGAGCCACGGACGCCAGCGCGGGAAGCAGGACGGTGCTCATCGCGACCACGCCGATGCGCCGCGACCAGCGTGAAGCCCGGCCGGTCTTCTCCACGACGGCGTCGGTGGCGGTCGGGGTGGTCGGCTTGCGCGTCACCGGCGTGCGGACGGCGAGCTTCCGCGTGGCGGGCTTGCGCGTCGCGGGCTTGCGGGTCGCCGGCTTCTTGGCGCCCGCCTTGGGGGCCGTGCCCTTGGGCGCCGTGCGCTTCGGAGCCTTGCTCGTGGGAGCGGTGCCCTTCGGCGCCGTGCCCTTCGGTGCGGTGGCCGGCCGGCTCGAGGCGGCGGCCCGGAGAAGGGCCGCCTCCTGCGCCGTGAGGGTGCGGCCGGTTCCCTGGCGGAGCACGAGGGCCTCGCGGAGGGCCTGGATCTCCCGGGCGGTCGGAACGGGGCGCGCTGGCGTGCGTGGTGCGGGCACTGCGGCGTCCCCCGGCGGTCTCGTCGTTACGTGGCCGGCTCCGGCCGCGGATGCGGCCAGGAGCACTCGCACCACGTATCGACGCGCTGGGAAGGTGAGGAGAGAACCCTCGCGGGGATCTCACCCCATGAGGGGAGGGTGAATGTCGCCGGTGCCACCCCTCCGGGGAACCCGCGCGGTCCGCGGGTCGGCGGTCAGGCCCGCGGGGTCAGGGGGCCCACCACGCGCCGTGCCGGTGGACCAGGGGGATGCGGAGCTCGCCGCCGTCCTCGGTGCTGACGACGAACTCGACCTTGGTGATGCGCAGCGGCGGTCCGTCGTCCTCCGGTTCGAGCAGCATGCCGGTCGCGAGCGGGACCGGCGGCACGAAGAGGACGTCCTCGTCGGTCTCGGCCATCAGGTCCTCCAGGAGTGCGCGGGCGTCGTCCACCGTAAGGCCGGGTCCGCGACGCGGATCGGGCCGGGCAGCGATCCCGGAAGGGAGCGCTGCCCGGCCCGATGGTGCCGAGGGTTGCGGCGAGGGTTACCGCTGGTCGAGCGGGACGAAGTTCCGCTCCGTCGCGCCCGTGTAGATCTGCCGCGGCCGGCCGATCTTCGTGGTCGGGTCGGCCATCATCTCGCGCCACTGCGCGATCCAGCCCGGCAGCCGCCCGAGGGCGAACAGCACGGTGAACATGCGGGTGGGGAAGCCCATCGCCCGGTAGATCAGGCCGGTGTAGAAGTCGACGTTCGGGTAGAGCTTGCGCTCGACGAAGTAGTCGTCCTTCAGCGCGACCTCCTCGAGCTGCTGGGCCAGGTCGAGCAGCTCGTTGTTGCCACCGAGCTTGCTGAGCACCGTGTCGGCCGTGGCCTTCACGATGGCCGCGCGCGGGTCGTAGTTCTTGTAGACCCGGTGGCCGAAGCCCATGAGCTTGACGCCGGGCTCCTTGTTCTTGACCCGCTCGACGAACCGCGGGATGTCACCGCCGTCGCGCTTGATCGCCTCGAGCATCTCCAGCACCGACTGGTTGGCGCCGCCGTGCAGCGGGCCGAACAGCGCGTTGATCCCGGCCGACACCGATGCGAAGAGGTTGGCCTGAGAGGAGCCGACGAGCCGGACGGTCGACGTCGAGCAGTTCTGCTCGTGGTCGGCGTGCAGCACGAAGAGCATGTCCAGGGCCTTGACCAGGTCAGGGTCCTGGTCGTAGGGCTCGGCGGGGAAGCCGAAGGTCATGCGGAGGAAGTTCTCGACCAGCCCGCAGGAGTTGTCCGGGTACAGGAACGGCTGGCCGACCGACTTCTTGTAGGCGTAGGCCGCGATGGTCGGCAGCTTCGCCAGCAGGCGCAGGGTGGAGATCTCCACCTGCTCCTCGTCGAACGGGTCCAGCGAGTCCTGGTAGAAGGTCGACAGGGCGCTGACCGCCGAGGACAGCACCGGCATCGGGTGCGCGTCCCGCGGGAAGCCGTTGAAGAACTGCTTGAGGTCTTCGTGCAGCAGCGTGTGCCGGCGCAGCCGCTGGTCGAACGAGGACAGCTGGTCGGCGGTCGGCAGCTCGCCGTAGATCAGCAGGTAGGTGACCTCGAGGAAACTCGACTTCTCGGCCAGCTGGTCGATCGGGTACCCGCGATAGCGCAGGATGCCGGCGTCACCGTCGATGTAGGTGATGGCCGACGTCGTCGACGCCGTGTTGCCGAAGCCGATGTCGTACGTGACCTTGCCGGTCGTCGCCAGCAGCTTGCTCACGTCGAGGCCGTCGGCTCCCTCCGCCGCGGGGACGGCGCGCAGGGGCAGTTCTCCACCGGGGTAGCTCAGGGCTACATCTGTCTCGCTCATCGAGGGGGACGCTACTGCTCCCGGGCCGGGGATGCTCCCCCGACCGGCGCGAGCGGAGTGCGAGGAACGCGACATCTGCGCGCCCTCCCACTCCGCTCAGGTCACGGGTGCGTCATGGAGAGGACGTCGAGGGCCTCGTCGAGCTGCTGCTCGGTGAGCTTGCCCTGCTCGAGGTAGCCGCGTTCGACGACGACCTGGCGGATCGTCTTCTGCTCCTTGAGCGACTGCTTGGCCACGATCGCGGCCTCCTCGTAGCCGATGTACTTGTTCAGCGGCGTCACGATCGAGGGGGAGGACTCCGCGAGCTCGCGGCACCGGTCGACGTTGGCGGTGATGCCGTCGACGGTGCGGTCGGCCAGGATCCGGCTCACGTTGGCCAGCAGGCGGATCGACTCGAGCACGTTGCGGGCCATCAGCGGCAGGGTCACGTTGAGCTCGAAGTTGCCCGTCGTGCCGGCGAAGGTCACGGCGGCGTCGTTGCCGATGACCTGCGCGGCGACCTGGATGGTCGCCTCGGGGATGACCGGGTTCACCTTGCCCGGCATGATCGAGCTGCCCGGCTGGAGGTCGGGCAGGAAGATCTCGCCGAGACCGGTGCGGGGGCCCGAGCCCATCCAGCGCAGGTCGTTGGCGATCTTCACCAGGCCGACGGCGATGGTCTTCAGCTGGCCCGAGGCCTCGACGAGCGCGTCGCGGGAGCTCTGCGCCTCGAAGTGGTTGCGGGCCTCCGACAGCGGCAGGTCCATCTCACCGGCGAGCTTCTCGATGATCGCCGCCGCGAAGCCGGGCGGGGTGTTGATGCCGGTGCCCACCGCCGTGCCGCCCAGAGGCAGCTCGCCGACCCGGGGCAGGGAGGACCGCAGGCGCTCCACGCCGTAACGGACGGCGGCCGCGTACCCGCCGAACTCCTGGCCGAGGGTCACCGGCGTCGCGTCCATGAGGTGCGTGCGGCCGCTCTTGACGACCTCGGCGAACTCCTGGGCCTTGCGCTCCAGCGAGGCCTCGAGGTGCTCCAGCGCGGGGATCAGGGTGGCGACGATGGCCCGCGTGGTCGCGATGTGGATCGCCGAGGGGAAGACGTCGTTGGACGACTGCGAGGCATTCACGTGGTCGTTCGGGTGCACGGGCTTGCCGAGGGACTCGGTGGCCAGCGTGGCGATGACCTCGTTGGTGTTCATGTTGCTCGACGTCCCCGAGCCGGTCTGGAAGACGTCGATGGGGAAGTGCTGGTCCCAGTCGCCGCGGGCGACGGCGGCCGCGGCATCGGTGATCGCCCCGGCGATGTCGCCGTCCAGCACGCCGAGATCGGCGTTGACCGCCGCGGCGGCGCCCTTGATCGCGGCGAGGGCGCCGATGAGCTCGCGCTCGATGGGCGTGCCCGAGATCGGGAAGTTCTCGACGGCGCGCTGCGTCTGGGCCCGCCACTTCGCCCAGGCGGGCACGCGGACCTCGCCCATGGAGTCGTGCTCGATGCGGTACTCGGTGGCGTCCTGACCCACGCTGTGCTCCCGGATGGTGTGGATGGTGACTGTGGTCCGAGAGGACCCTAGATCTTGCGGCAGGACGGTGCGGTTCCGGTCCGTGGCAGGGACGTCCTAGCATCCGCGGCACTGGCCGCCGCCCGTCCGAGGAGGTGCCATGTCGCAGCCGCCGCATCCACCGCGGGGGGACGACGGGGCGGGCGTCGAGGGGTCCGGCTCCTCCCGCTGGCGGCCACCGCCGGACGAGCCCACCGAGCGGCTCGGCCCGCCGGGGCAGCGCGACCCGACGCGGCGGCTCCCGCCGCCGGGGCAGTGGGGACCGCCGAGGGGTAGCAACCGGACCACCGTGATCGCCCTCGTGGTGGTCGGCGTCGTGGTCCTCGCCGCGGTCGGCGTCGCGCTCTTCCTGTTCCTCGACAGGGGAGACGTCCACCCGGCCGGCGTCAGCCCGGCCCCCACCACGGCGAGCCGGACGGCGTCGGACGCCGGCGCCCTTCCCGACCCGACCGGGACGCCGGAGGGCCTGGGCAACGATTCGCACCTCGACGGCCTCGCGACCGCCTGCTACATCGGCGACATGCAGGCCTGCGACGACCTGTTCGACGAGTCCGAGGCCGGGTCGGACTACGAGACGTACGGCGACAGCTGTGCCGGGCGGCAGCCGCCCGGCACCCTCGCCTACTGCACCGAGACGTTCCCGGAGACCTGAGGGAGCCGATACCGTCCGCTCGTGACCGAGGACGCCCCGCCCGACCGTCCACCGGCGGTCCGCGCAGCCGACGCCGACCGCGACGCGACCGTCGTGCGGCTGCAGGTCGCGCTGGGGGCGGGACGGCTGAACCTCGACGAGTTCGGGCAGCGGGCGTCGGCGGCCTATGCGGCGGTGACCCTCGGGGAACTCGAGGCGCTGCTGGCCGACCTGCCCACGGAGCCCGCGGTCGAGATCGTCGGCACCCGGGCCCCGGAAGAACTCACCAACGTCTTCGGCGACATCACGGTGGCCGGCGGTTCGCCTCCGCGGCGGGCCTCCACGGTGTTCGGTGACGTGCGGATCGACCTGCGCGCCCTGCGCACGGACGCCGACCGCGTCGAGCTGTTCCTCGGCTCGGTGTTCGGCGACGTGGAGGTCATCGTCGCCGAGGGGGTCGACGCCGAGCTGTACGGATGGACCGTGTTCGGCGACCGCAAGGTCCAACTCGAGGCGGTGCCCCGCCTGCCGGGGACGCCGCGGATCGTCGTCCACGGGCGCACGGTGTTCGGAGACCTCCGCCTGCGCAGCCTCGCGCCGGGTGAGTCGGCGAGCCGCTGGGCGGCGCTGATGGAGCGGCTCGCTCAACGCCGGCAGGTGCCTCCGGGGCCGCCGCCCCCGCCGGGTGCGCTGCCCCCGTTCCCGCCACCTCCGTTCTAGGGGCGGTGGCCGGTCACTCCTGCTCGTCGAGGCGGTCGAAGGGCACCGCGGAGTACGCGCGCAGCTTCTCCAGCGAGTGCAGGCTGTCGATGGAGCGGATGGTGCCCGAGCGGGAGCGCATCACCAGCGACTGGGTCGTGCAACCGCCGGCGCGGTACTGGACGCCGCGAAGCAGCTCTCCGTCGGTGATCCCGGTCGCCACGAAGAAGACGTCGCCGCGCACCAGGTCGTTGATGTGCAGCACCCGGTCGAGGTCGTGGCCGGCGTCGATCGCCTTCTGCCGCTCCTCGTCGTCCTTGGGCCACAGCTTGCCCTGCAGCGCACCGCCCATGCACTTGAGCGCGCAGGCCGCGATGATGCCCTCCGGGGTGCCGCCGATGCCGAGCAGCAGGTCGACGCCGGTGCCCTCCCGGGCCGCGGCGATCGCGCCGGCGACGTCGCCGTCGGTGATGAACTTGATCCGCGCGCCGGCCTCCCGCACCTCCTGCACCAGTTGCTCGTGCCGGGGGCGGTCGAGGATGCAGACGGTGACGTCGGCGCGCGAGCAGAGCTTGGCCTTGGCGACGCGGCGGATGTTCTCGGCCACGGGGACGGTGATGTCGACGACGTCGGCCGCCTCCGGGCCGGTGGCCAGCTTCTCCATGTAGAAGACCGCCGAGGGGTCGTACATCGCGCCACGGTCGGCGACCGCCATGACCGCGATCGCGTTGGGCATGCCCTTCGCCATGAGGGTGGTGCCGTCGATGGGGTCGACGGCGACGTCGAACTCAGCGCCCTGCCCGTCCCCGACCTCCTCGCCATTGAAGAGCATGGGCGCCTCGTCCTTCTCGCCCTCGCCGATGACGACGACGCCCTTCATGCTCACCGTGCCGATCAGCGCGCGCATGGCGTCGACCGCTGCGCCGTCGCCGCCGTTCTTGTCGCCGCGGCCGACCCACCGGCCGGCCGCCATGGCGGCGGCCTCGGTGACCCGCACCAGCTCCAGGGCCAGGTTGCGGTCGGGAGCCGGGCGGTCGGCGCGGAATCCGTGCCCGGCCGTGCTCGACGGGAGCGGGTTGTTCGGACCGGGCAGCGACACGGGACCTCCTGAGGTGCCGCACGGCGGCGGGCGGCAGCGGGGGCGAACTGTGCTGCGATCCTAGGTGCATGACCGGATCCGGCCCGACGAGTTCGCGACCTCAGGACGACGCCCCCGCGGGAGCGACCGCCGAGGCCGCACCGGCGCCCTCCCCGGCGATCGAGCGGGCCAACCGCATGAGCGCGGCCAACATGGTGCGGTCGCTGCTGCCGCTCGTCGTCATCTGCCTGGTCCTGGTCGGGTGGCAGTCGCTGCAGCAGAAGGCCGACGAAGGGGTGCGCGTGGTCGACCCCAGCAGCGCCGTGCAGCTCGCCGCGGCACGGGCCAGCTACGTCGTGCCCGCGCCCACGGGGCTGAGCAAGGACTACCGGCCGACCAGCGCGCGCACCGACGCGGGCAACGCCAACGAGGGCGACCCGGTGACGCTCGAGATCGGATACCTGACGCCGTCGGATGACTTCGCCGGCTTCGTGGTCAGCGACGACCGCCGCGCCGCCCCCCTCGCCGCCGTCCTCGACGGGGCCGAGAAGCGGGGCACCGTCGAGATCGGCGGGTCGACGTGGACCCGTGAGAGGACGCAGCGAGGGGAGACCGCGCTGGTCCGCGAGGCCGACGGGGTGACCGTCGCGGTCACCGGATCAGCCGGGGACGACGAGCTCGAGACGGTCGCCGCCGCGGTGAAGCCCTACTCGCGCTGAACGCGGCCGCCAGGAGGTCGTGACCGCGGTTCTGTGGCCAACATCACGACCTGATATCCCTTCGGTGCGCCGCGTGTCGGCGCGCCGTGTCGCACGGGACGCTTCCGCCCCACCAGTCACGCGAGTTACTCGCACAGCTCGTGAAGGAGCACCGATGCCCCCTCGTGCCGACTGCCCGGGCGGCGACCACCGTCCCCCCGCCACCGGCGGGTCCTGCGCCTGCGGGATGGTCACCCGGGTCCTGTCGCGCAAGCCGCAACCGGTCATGCCCGTGCCGATGGTGCGCCCCGACCTGCGTGATGTCTTCGCCCGCTGCCTCTACGACGGCCCGGGCGACCCCTTGGCTCCCGACGCGACCGACCACCGCCCCGACGAGATGCGGATGTCGACGATCCTCCGGCGCCGGGCCGAGCGGATGCTCGCCGCGCTGGCCGCCGCCGGCGTCGTCGTCACGGCCGCCGGCGTCGTCGTGCCCGCCGACGCCGACCTCGTCCGGGCCGCCTGAC
>Ga0308174_10001171_pt1 | contig 11980 bp, 8 predicted proteins | sample PhyPR2_FD_203894 | JGI IMG/M metagenome (GOLD analysis project Ga0308174, IMG submission 203894) | Soil microbial communities from UC Gill Tract Community Farm, Albany, California, United States - DLSLS.P.R2 | ecosystem: Environmental > Terrestrial > Soil > Agricultural land | place: USA...
CAGGGCATCGGTGAGCAACGCATCGCGTGCGCGCGCGCGCAGCTCTTCGACGATGTCTTCGTCGAAACCTTCGATCGCGAGCAACTCTGCGGTCGGAACATAGGCGATTTCCTCGACCGTGGTGAAACCTTCCTGCACCAGGATCGCGGAGATCTCGGCGTCCACTTCGAGCTTTTCCTGAAACAGCGCGCGCGCTGTTTCCTGCTCGGCTTCGGACTTCGCCGCAACCTGGTCCTGGGTCATCACGTTGAGCTGCCAACCCGACAGCTTGCTGGCCAGACGCACGTTCTGGCCGCCGCGGCCGATCGCCTGCGACAGCTTGTCCTCGGCAACGGCGATGTCCATGGAATGCTTTTCTTCGTCGACGATGATCGACTGCACTTCGGCCGGCGCCATCGCGTTGATCACGAACTGGGCCGGATTGTCGTTCCACAGCACGATGTCGATGCGTTCGCCGTTCAACTCGTTTGACACCGCCTGCACGCGCGACCCGCGCATGCCGATGCAGGCGCCGATCGGATCGGTGCGGCTGTCGTGCGCGACCACGGCGATCTTGGCGCGGTCGCCGGCATCGCGCGCGGCGCCCTTGATCTCGACCAGGCCCTGCCCCACTTCCGGCACTTCGATGCGGAACAGTTCGATCATGAATTCCGGCGCGGTGCGCGATACGAACAACTGCGGGCCGCGCTGCTCGGCACGCACTTCATACAGATACCCGCGCACGCGGTCGCCGGCGCGCACGGCTTCGCGCGGAATGGCGCGATCGCGCGGAATGTACGCTTCCGCATTGCCGCCGAGATCGAGGTAGACGCTGCCGCGTTCGACGCGCTTGACCACGCCGGTGACGAGTTCGCCGACGCGATCCTTGTAGGCCTCGACGACCTGCGCGCGCTCGGCTTCACGCACGCGCTGCACGATCACCTGCTTGGCTGCCTGCGCCGCAATACGGCCGAACTCGGGGTTCTCGATCGGCTCCTCGATGAACTCGCCGACCTGGATTTCGGGCTTGACGTCGACCGCGTCCATCAGCCGGATCTGGCGGTCGGGCGATTCCATGACGACGTCGTCGGCCACGACTTCCCAGCGGCGGAACGTTTCGTATTCGCCGGAATGCTTGTCGATGCTGACGCGTGCCGCGATGTCTTCGTCGGGATAGCGCTTCTTCGCCGCCGAGGCGAGCGCCGCTTCCATCGCGTCGAAAATGACGTCTTTCTCCACGCCCTTTTCGTTGGCGACCGCGTCAACGACCAGTAACAGTTCTTTGCTCATCGTTTGTCTCTTCCGTATTCCCGTCGCGTAATCCCGGCGAACCGTGGACGCATCAGCAGTGATGCATCCCTGCAGTCTGGATCCTGGCACTCCCTGCCGGGATGACGTTCGTTCTTCGCGTCACTTCTTTGGTTTCTTGCCTTTGTTCACCTTGTTCGACTCATCGCCGAAGTCCGGTACCAACTTGGCCTTGCTCACGTTGTCATGCGCGATCTTCACGCCCACGCCGTCCTGCTCGAGCAGGATCGTCGCGCCTTCCACGGCGCGGATCGGACCCTGGAAGCGGCGCCGGCCATTGATCGGCAGGTTCACTTCGAGCTTTGCGGACTGCCCAATGAAACGCGCGAACTGCTCGGGCGTGTACAGCGGACGGTCGAAGCCCGGCGACGACACCTCGAGCGTGTAACGGCCCTCGATCGGATCGTGCACGTCGAGCGATGCCGAAACCTGCCGGCTCACCGCCTCGCAGTCATCCACCGTCACTTCCCGGTCTGCCGCTTCGATGTAGACACGCACCAGGCTATTGCCACGCGACGGGCTGTACTCCACGCCGAGGCATTCGAGCCCAAGGTCCGCGATCACCGGAACCAGCAGATTGGTCAGTTCTTCGTTTCTCATAGATCTATTTTTGCGATCGTCCCTGCTCGCGAAAATCAAAAAGCGTCCATCCATGGCCGCACGTTGCTTTTTGCGACCTTCCCTGATCGCAACGTCAAAAAGCGTCCATCCAAGCCGCACGTCGGATTCTGCGATCATCCTGATCGCGTAGATCAAAAAGCGTCCATCCATGGCCGCACCTTTCAAGAAAGCTTTTCCACAAATAAAAAATGGGCACTAGGCCCATTCCATAGTCCGCCGTTGTTTCGTATCCAGACACCGGCAACGCGCATCCTGCGCTGGGTAGTACGGTACTAGTGCATTCATCCCTGAACGCGAAGATCAAAAAGCGGTCATCCTGGCCGCCAGTGTACTTGTGCATTCGTTCTTGAATGCAAGACGAATTAAAAAGGCCTCCGTGGAGGCCCTCTAAACAACTGGTAGCGGGGGTAGGATTTGAACCTACGACCTTCGGGTTATGAGCCCGACGAGCTGCCAGACTGCTCCACCCCGCATCAGCCGAACGAGAAGTCTAGCGGAGCGATCCACAATTTTCAAGGTGCGCGGCGCTCAGGACAACCCGAACGCGCGGTAGCACCAGGCGATCAACGGGCCCCAAAACAAGCCGAGGACCAGCAAGGCCGCGCCGTTGACCGACAGCAACCACCGGAACGGCAAGTCCTTCGGCAACATCAGTTCGGACGTATCGTTCGGTGCGTCGAAGTACATCACCTTGACGACGCGCAGGTAGTAGAACGCGCCGATGATCGACGAAATAATTGCAACGATCGCGACCCACAACATGCCGGCATCGATCGCTGCTTTCAAGACCAGCAGCTTGGCGAAGAAGCCAAACAGCGGCGGCACACCCGCAAGCGATGCCATCGCCAGCAACATGATGAAGGCATACCAGGGATTGCGCCGATTCAGACCCTTGAAATCCTCGATTTCCTCGGCCTCGAAGCCGCTGCGCGCAAGCAGCAGGATTCCGCCGAACGCGACCGTGGCGGTGATCGCATAAGCGATCGCATAGAACATCGCGGCCGCATAGCCCGATGGCGTGCCGTTGAGCAGGCCCATGAGCAGGAAGCCCATCTGCGCAATCGTCGAATAGGCGAGCAGGCGTTTGAGGTTGGTCTGGGCGATCGCGACGATGTTGCCGATCGCCAGCGAGGCCACGGCGAGCACCGCGAGCATCTCGCGCCAGTGGCTCAGCATCCCGGCCAGCCCCCCTTCGAGCAGGCGATAGGCCATGCCGAACGCGGCGATCTTCAGAGTCGAGCCGATAAATAACGTGACGGCAGTCGGCGCACCTTGATAAACATCCGGGATCCACATGTGGAACGGCGCGACGCCGAACTTGAAACCGATGCCGACCACAAGGAACACCAGACCGAATGCCAGCAGGGCCTGGTGGTTCTCCGCACCGCCGCTGGCGAACGTCGCAGCCGCCTGGATCTGCTTCAGGTCCAGGGTGCCGGTCGCGCCGTAGATCATCGACATGCCATACAACAGCATGCCGGACGCGAGTGCGCCGAGGACGAAGTATTTCATCGCCGCCTCGGACGACAGCGCCGAGTCGCGGTTGATGGCGACGAGTGCGTAGGTAGACAGGGTCAGCAGTTCCAGCCCGAGATAAACCGTGACGAGACTGCCCGCCGCGACCAGCAGCATCGCGCCGAGCGTGGCGAACAGCGTGAGCAGATAGAACTCGCCGACATGCAGGCCACGATCTTGCAGGTAGCCGCGCGCGTACACGAACACCGTCGCCGTGGTGGCCAGGATGAACACTTTGAGTACGGCGGCGATGCCATCGTGGATGAACATGCCGTTGAACGCCGTCGGCGCCGCATCGGTGTCGAGCAGAATGAGCACGATCGTCACGACGACCGAGGCCAGTGAGAGCCAGTGCGTCACTGCGCGCTGCGAAGGTTTCAGGAACAGGTCGATCAGCAGGATCGCGCAGGTCGCGCCGAGCAGGAAATTCTCGGGCAGCAGCACGGCGATGTCGTGAATATTGAATGGCATGGGTATTCGTTCCTGCCCCTTAAACCGCTTTGACCACGAGCAGCTGGTCGACGATGTGCCTGATCGACGCGTCCATCAGGTGCGTCAGTGGCGCCGGCCAGATACCGAACAGCAGCACGGCCGCGGCGAACGCTCCGAGCATCAAGGCTTCACGTGAATTGATGTCCTTCAGGTGCGCAACATGGTCATTGGCGACGGCCCCGAAGATCACGCGCTTCACCAGCCACAACGTATAAGCGGCGCCGAGAATCAAGGTGAATGCGGCCGCCGCCGAAACCCAGGGATTCATTTGGAAGCTCGCCAGGATAACCATGAATTCTCCGACGAAACCGCTGGTGCCAGGCAGGCCGCAGTTCGCCATCGAGAACAACACCCAAAGTGCGGCGAACCAGGGCATCGTGTTCGCGACGCCGCCGTAATCCCTGATCATGCGCGTGTGCATGCGGTCGTAGATGACCCCGACACTGGCGAACATCGCGCCAGAAATGAAGCCGTGCGAGATCATCTGAACCATCGCGCCGGACATCCCGAGGTAGGCCGCTTCGTTGTTGCCGCCGTTGCGCACCAGCGCCAGGCTGATGAACACACCGAGCGTGACGAAACCCATGTGCGAAACCGACGAATACGCGATCAGCTTTTTCATGTCCTCCTGCACCAGCGCGACGAAGCCGATGTAGATCACGGCGATCAGCGACATTGCGACGACGACCCAGGCGTATTCCTGGCTGGCATCCGGCGTGATCGGCAGCGAGAAACGGATGAAGCCATAGCCGCCGATCTTCAGCATGATCGCGGCCAGGATTACCGAGCCGCCGGTCGGCGCCTCGACGTGCGCATCCGGCAACCAAGTGTGGACCGGCCACATCGGCACCTTGATCGCAAAACCGGCAAGGAAGGCGAAGAACAGCCAGGCCTGAACCGTGGCCGAGAGTGGCAGCTTGGCCATGTCGGCCAGCTCCCAGCTGTGCGTGTGCATGAACAGATAGATCAGCGCGATCAGCATGAAAATCGAGCCGAAGAACGTGTACAGGAAGAACTTCAACGTGGCATACACGCGGCGGGGGCCGCCCCAGATACCGATGATGATGAACATCGGAATCAGCATGCCTTCGAAAAACACGTAGAACAGCAACGCATCCAGGGCCGCGAACACGCCGATCATGAGCCCTTCGAGGATCAGGAACGCGGCCAGGTACTGGTTGACGCGTTCATGGACCGAGTCCCAGGCGCCGATGATAACCAGCACGGTCGTGAACGTCGTCAGTGCGATCAGCGCAATCGAAATGCCGTCTACGCCCAAGTGATAGTTCGCCGCGATCGCGCCGATCCACACATGCGACTCGAGGAACTGCATCGTGCCCGCGGATGCATCGTAGCCGGTCAGCAGCGGCACGCTCGCGATCAGGGTTGCGATCGCGATCGCGAGCGACAACCAGCGAGCGGTATCGGCGCGCGCATTGCCGACGAGCGAAACGATGGCGCCGCCAACGATCGGCAGCCAGATGACGAGGCTCAACAGCCAGGAATTCATTCTTTTTGTTCTCGAATCGCGATCATCGTCATGCGCGCACCACGTACCACAGGCCGCCGAGCAGCGCGACCAGTCCCAGGATCATGGCGAATGCGTAGGTATATAAATAGCCGGATTGCAGCCAGCGCGCGCGGCCGGCGATCGCGCCTACGGCTGCACTGGTGCCATCGATCAGCACGTTGTCGATCACGCCGACATCCCCGCCCTTCCACAGTCCGCGCCCGAGCAACAGCGAACCGCGCGCGAAGATCGCCTGGTAAATCTCGTCGAACCAGTACTTGCGATCAAGCACGGTCCATAACGGCAGCAGCGCGCGTTTGGTGCGCTCGGCGAGTGCCGGGTTGAAAAGGTATACATAGGTGGCCACCGCGAACCCGCCGAATGCAAACAGGAACGGCGGCCCGGCGAAGCCCGCCAGCACGGTCGCGAACCATCCGCCGAACTCGTGCTCAGCCTCGCCCGCTTCCGCAGGCATGCGCAATGAGGAGCCGAAGAAATCGCCATGGAGCATCGAGCCCACTGCTAACGCGCCGATCACGATCGACGGAATGGCAAGCAGGATCAGGGGCAGCGTGACGACGGGCGGCGATTCGTGGGGCGCATGCGCCAGGTGTCCGGGTTCATGGTGGTGATGATCGTCGTGCCCGTGCACGCCGTGCTCGACCACGAAGCGCTCGGAGCCGTGGAACGTGAGATAGAGCAATCGGAAACTGTACAGAGCGGTGACGAACACGCCTACCAGGACGCACAGGTAAGCATAGCCCGAGCCCCAGCGATGCGATTCGCCGACGGCCTCGATGATCGCGTCCTTTGAGAAGAACCCGGCAAAGCCCGGCATGCCGGTCAGCGCGAGCGTGCCGATCCACATCGTGATGTAGGTAATCGGCATATAGCGACGCAGGCCGCCCATGTAACGCATGTCCTGCTCGTGGTGCATCGCGATGATCACCGAGCCGGCTCCGAGGAACAGCAGCGCCTTGAAGAACGCATGGGTCATGAGATGAAAGATTGCGGCAGAGTACGCCGATGCGCCGAGCGCCGCGGTCATGTAGCCGAGCTGCGACAGGGTCGAGTAGGCAACGACGCGCTTGATATCGTTCTGCACGATGCCGATCAAGCCGGTGAAGAAGGCGGTGGTCGCGCCGATCACAAGCACGGTGCTGAGCGCGGTTTCGGACAACTCGAACAGCGGCGACATGCGCGCGACCATGAAGATGCCGGCGGTCACCATCGTTGCGGCATGGATCAGGGCCGAGATCGGAGTCGGGCCTTCCATCGAATCGGGCAGCCACACGTGTAACGGCACCTGCGCCGACTTGCCCATCGCGCCGACGAACAGGCACAGGCAAATCACCGTCGCGGCCGACCAGGGGTGACCGGCGAACAACTCGAGCGTCTTGCCGCCGAGCGCGTCGCTGTGGTCGAACACGGTCTGGTAATCGAGCGTGTGGAAGAAGAACAGCACACCGGCAATGCCGAGCAGGAATCCGAAGTCGCCGACGCGATTGACCAGGAATGCCTTCAGGTTTGCGAAAATCGCGCTCGGCTTCTTGAACCAGAAGCCGATCAGCAGGTATGAAACCAGGCCCACCGCTTCCCAGCCGAAGAACAGCTGCAGGAAGTTGTTGCTCATCACCAGCATGAGCATCGAGAACGTAAACAGTGCGATATAGCTGAAAAAGCGCTGATAACCGTCATCGTCCGCCATGTAGCCGATGGTATAGATGTGCACCATCAGCGACACGAATGTGACGACCACCATCATCATCGCGCTGAGCCGGTCGATCATAAAGCCGACATGCATCTGCAGCGAACCGGTCTGCAACCAGGTGTAGACGTCCTGGTTGTAGGTCGGCGCGCCTTCCCACAGCATCTGGTACAGCACGTATAACGACAGCACACAGCTGGTCGCGACACCGGCAATCGTCACCGTATGCGCCCCGGTGCGGCCGATCTTGCGACCGAACAGGCCCGCGACTATCGCGCCCAATAGGGGCGCGAGTGCGATGATTAGAAGTACGGTTCCGTCGATCACAGGTAAATTTCCTTGCGCCTCTTTAGCCCCTCTCCCACCGGGAGAGGGGTTGGGGTGAGGGTTCGGTACTCCTATCGACGTCGATAGAAATCCGGACCCTCATCCGGCCCTGCGGGCCACCTTCTCCCGATGGGAGAAGAAAAACAAAACACGCTCAGCCCTCACCCCTTCAACGAATCGATTTCACCCACATTGATCGTCGCGCGGTTGCGGAACAGCACGACGAGAATTGCCAATCCGATCGCCGACTCCGCCGCCGCCACGGTCAAGATGAAGAACACGAACACCTGGCCGGAAACATCGCCGAGAAAACGCGAGAAGGCGACGAAATTCATGTTGACCGCCAGCAGCATCAACTCGATCGCCATCAGCAGCACGATCACGTTCTTTCGATTGATGAAAATGCCAGCCACCGAAATGCAGAACAGGATAGCCGCAAGCCCGATGTAGTGCGCCAGCGTGAGATGGGCATCGATCATGGCGTCATTCCGGATTTCGTGGCGCTGGCCATCTTGACGATGCGGATGCGGTCGGCCGGCCGGATGGCGACCTGGTCGGAAGGATTCTGCTTGCGCGTGCCGATGCGATGGCGCAAGGTCAGCATGATCGCGGCGATGATGGCAACGGTCAGCACGATCGCGGCGACCTCGAACGGCAACAGATATTGGGTGAACAGCGCCTCGCCGAGCCAGGCCGTATTCGAGCTTTGCGCCGCGGCCGCCGGTTCGGCAACGACCGGCAACTCGTACATGGCACGTACGCCGAGCAACAGCAGCATTTCCACCAGCATGATGACCGCGACGCCAATCCCCACCGGCAAGTAGCGGATGAAGCCTTCACGCGTCGATTCAGTATTGATGTCCAGCATCATTACGACGAACAGGAACAGCACCATCACCGCGCCTACATAGACCAGCACCAGTGCAATGGCGAGGAATTCGGCATGCAGCAGCAGCCATAACGCCGCGCTGGTAAAGAAGGTCAGCACCAGGAACAGCGCCGCGTGCACCGAGTTGCGCACGCTGATCACCGCCAGCCCGGCGAGCACCAGCACCGCGGCGAAGGCATAAAAGAGGTAGAGGTCCCAGGGCAGATTCATTTGGTTTCCTCAGCGAAACGCCGCGTCTTGCGTGCGCGCGGCGGCGATCTGCTTCTCGAAGCGATCCCCGATCGCAAGCAGCTGGACTTTGGTGACGATGTTTTCGCCGCGGTTCTCGAAATGGTATTCGTGGATGTTGGTTTCGACGATCGAATCGACCGGGCAACTTTCCTCGCAGAAGCCGCAGTAGATGCATTTGAACAGATCGATGTCGTAGCGCGTCGTGCGACGCGTGCCGTCCGCGCGCTGCTCCGAGTCGATCGTGATCGCGAGTGCGGGACAAACCGCCTCGCACAGCTTGCAGGCAATGCAGCGCTCTTCCCCATTCGGATAGCGGCGCAAGGCGTGCAGCCCGCGGAAACGATTCGACTGCGGAATCTTTTCCATCGGATAGCGCATCGTGTATTTGGGCTTCCACATGTACTTCATGGTCAGGCCCAAGCCCTTGAACAACTCGATCAGCAGCAAGCTTTTCAGATAACGCGCGACCCGGTTCATGACATTGCCTCCAGCGGGCCGCTCGCACCGGGACCGGTCACGCCGAAAAAGACCAAACAGCCGACCACGAAAATCCAGACGATTGCGATCGGAATAAAGACTTTCCAGCCCAGGCGCATGATCTGGTCGTAGCGATAACGGGGAAATGCGGCGCGGAACCACAGGTACAGAAACGCGAACACGAAAGCCTTGATGAACAGCCAGATCCAGCTTCCGGTCCAGATCCAGTCGACCCAGGGGCTGACCTGCGCCGTTATCAGTCCATTGAGCGGACTCAACCAGCCGCCGAGGAACAGCACGGGGGCAAGGAACGAAACCAGGATCATGTTCGCGTATTCGGTCAGGAAGAACACGGCGAACGGCGCACCGGAATATTCGACATGGAAGCCGGCGACGATTTCCGATTCGCCTTCGGCGACGTCGAACGGCGCGCGGTTGGTTTCGGCGACACCCGAGACGAAATAGATGACGAACAATGGCAGCAGCGGCAGCCAGAACCAGCTCAAGAAACCGTAATGGCCCGACTGCGCACGCACGATCTCGGATAGGTTCAAGCTGCCGGCACAAATCAGCACGCCGACCAGCGCCATGCCCATCGCGATTTCGTAGCTGACGACTTGCGCAGCCGAGCGCATCGCGCCGAGAAAAGCGTATTTGGAATTGGACGACCAGCCGGCGAGGATGATGCCGTAGACACCCATCGAAGTCATCGCCAGCAGGTACAGCAGGCCGGCATTCACATTGGCGAGCACCAGTTTGTCGTCGAACGGAATCACCGCCCACGCCGCGAGTGCGGGCGAGAGCGCAATCAGCGGCGCAAGCACGAACAGCACCCGGCTCGATTTCGCGGGCACCAAATATTCTTTCAGCAGCAGCTTGAACACGTCGGCAAACGTCTGGCCGAGTCCGAATGGCCCCACGCTGTTCGGCCCCATGCGCACGTGCATCCAGCCGAGCACCTTGCGCTCCCACCACACGTACAGCGCCACGCCGATGATCACCGGCAACGCGATCGCGACGATGCAGATCACGAGCCAGACGATCAGTCCGGCGACGCTCCATAGATCGCCGTTACCCCAGCCGAGCAGCCAGTCATGCAGTGAACCGATGACCGTGCCGATCACGAGTCCGCCCTCGCCAGTTGCAGCACGGCGCCGGTCGGCGGCAGTGCCCGTGTTTCTGGCCAGGTCGCTTCGATCCAGGCGGCGCCGCGCGGCACCGCGCGCGTCACGATGACCGGCAACTCGACCTCCGCTCCGGCGCCACTGATGCGCGCGGATGCATCCTGCGCAAGACCCAGCAAGAGCGCATCTTCCGGATGCAGTCCAACCGCTGCTTTGCCGGTCAATGGGTGAGCCTGCAGTGCCGGGGCACGTCGCACGACCGCGTCGCTGCGATAGATCGGCACTGTCGCAATGCGCACCAGGCCACTCGCGGCAGCGGAGCGATTCGGAGCGCGCGCAGCCTGCGCATTGACGGGCGCGGGCGCATTGCGCAGCGCACCCTGAAGCAGCGCGCGCAGCTGGCCAAGATCCGTGAAGTCGAAACCCGGAACGCCCAGTTGCGCACCCAGCGCCCGCAGTACGCGCCAGCCTTCGCGCGCGTCGCCCGGAAGTTTGGCGCCGCCTGCGACCGTCTGCGCAGTGCCATCGGCGTTGACGTAGGTACCGTCTACTTCCGGCGGCAATCCAACCGGCAGCACTGCATGCGCCGTGCGCCGCACGCCATTGCAGGCATAGGCGCCGATATAAACGTGGAAGTCGGTCGCGTTGCGGGCAGCATCGTAAGCAGCCGACGAACTCGTGTCCTGCGAACCGAGCTGCCAGGTGATCAGCGCGCGCGGAGGCTGCGCGAGCATCCCTGCCGCATCGTGCCCGCCACGCTGCGGCTGCACTCCGGCGCGAGACAGGCCCGCGGCATTCGCACCGGCCGGAATTTCATTGAACGCAGCGCCGCTGTGCTTCGCGACAAAACGCGCAGCCGCGCGCAACAATGACGCCTGCGGATGCTGCACGGCGCTGTCGCCGAAAATCATGACGGCTTCGCCCTGCTTGAGCGCGCTGTGCAGGCTACGTGCCGCATCGTCGGCGCTTGCATCCTTGAGCAACTGCGCGAGCGCATCGGATTCCGGCATGTGGCCGTCATCATTGGTCGCGCGCGCGAGCTTCAGCAGCGCATCGAGCATGCCGGCAGGTGGCGTGATGGCCTTGCCTGCGAGTTCAAACGCAAAATCGAAATCGATCGGGTTGACTGCAAACACTTTCGCCCCGTGTTTCCACGCCTTGCGGATGCGGTGACCGAGCAGCGGTTGCTCATGCCGCGGATTGCTGCCGACCAGCACGATCACGCGCGCCTTTTCTATTTGTGCCAGCGGCATCTCGAACGTCGCGCCGGCGGCCCCGTCTGCGAAATCGAGCGTGCGCAGACGATGGTCGATGTTGTCGCTGCCCATCGCGCGCACGATCTGCGCGAGCAGCCAGCCTTCCTCGCACGAAGCCAGCGGGGCAACGAGCGCGCCGAGTTCATTGCCGGCATGCTTCTTCAATCCATCGGCGACGAACGCAATCGCCTCTTCCCACGATGCCTCGACCAGTTCGCCATCACGGCGGATCAGGGGTTTGGTCGCGCGATCGTTGGCATACAGGCCTTGATGCGAGTAGCGGTCACGATCCGAGAGCCAGCATTCATTGATCGACTCGTTGTCGCGCGGCACCGTACGCAGCACTTCGCCGCGGCGCGTGTGCAGCCACAGGTTGGAACCGAGCGCGTCGTGATAGCCGATCGATTCGCGCGCCATCAGTTCCCACGGACGCGCCTTGAAGCGGAACACTTTGTTGGTCAATGCGCCGACCGGGCACACATCGATGATATTGCCGCCCAGTTCGCTTTCGATCGACTTGCCGATATAGGTGCCGATCTCCAG
>Ga0308174_10001173_pt1 | contig 11963 bp, 11 predicted proteins | sample PhyPR2_FD_203894 | JGI IMG/M metagenome (GOLD analysis project Ga0308174, IMG submission 203894) | Soil microbial communities from UC Gill Tract Community Farm, Albany, California, United States - DLSLS.P.R2 | ecosystem: Environmental > Terrestrial > Soil > Agricultural land | place: USA...
CCGCGGATTTGCCCTTGCCCTGCACACGGTAGCCGCCGAACTTATGCACCGATTGCGGCGTGAGGCCCAGGTGCGCGCACACCGGTATGTCGTGCTTGATCAGCGTGCCGATCACATCGAGGACGTAGCCTGCGCCTTCGAGTTTGACCATTGCTGCGCCACCTTCGGCGACCAGGCGACCCGAGGCGCGCAGCGCCGTGTCGGGGTCGCGAAAGGTCATGAACGGCAAGTCGGCCACCAGCAGCGCGGAACGCAAACCGCGCGCAACCGCCGCCGTGTGGTAGACGACGTCGTCCAGCGTCACCGGCAAGGTGCTGCTGCGTCCCTGCACGACCATGCCGAGGGAGTCGCCGACCAGCACCACGTCGACGCCGGCGGCATCGCATTGAGCGGCGAAGCTCGCGTCGTAAGCGGTCAGCATCACGATCTTCTCGCGCCGGGATTTCAGCTCGTGCAGGCGCGGCACGGTCACGGGCGTGTGCGGATGCGGCGCCTTGAAATTTGTATACATAAGGAACTGCCGAAATCCCGCGGTTGCGCATTATCCGGTCGCACGCCAGTCGACCTCAAGCATCGGCGCGCGCGCCAGCCCATCAGCTGCCCTCGATGGCCCGGCATCCCGCGGCGTCGAGGCGGCTGATCAGGCGCGATATCGGGCCTTGCCCTGGAATTTCCAGCGCCGGGGCGAGTTCGGCCAGCGGCAACAGCACGAAAGCTCGTTCGTGCATGCGCGGATGCGGCAGTTGCAACTGCGGTTCCGAACTTGTCTGGCCGGCGTATAGCAGCAGGTCCAGGTCGAGCACGCGCGGACCCCAGCGTGGACCGCTGCGATCGCGCCCTGCAGCACGCTCGACTCCCAGCAATTCCTGCATAAGGGCCGGCGCAGGCAGCAAAGTATCGATTTCCGCAACCGCATTGACGAATTCGGGCTGGTCCACCAGGCCCCACGGCGGGCTGCGGTACAAGCGCGATCGGGCACGCAGGATCGTCGCCGGCAAGCGCGCAAGCGCCGCCAGCGCGTGCTCGACTTGCCTCGTCGGCTCTTCGAGGTTGCTGCCCAGGCCCACGTAGGCAAGCGTCATTGCAGCCGTTCGTGCACGATCGCATCGCCCAAAAGATTTCCCATTGCGGGCAGCGACGGTGACCGCCTGCTCACGGATTTGCGGCGCAGTTCACTCGCCCGCAGCACTCGGACTGGCTGGCTTGCGCCGACGCCGGCGACGCTTGGGCGTCGTTGCGTCGGCAGTTGACATCGCATCTGCCGAAGCCGCCTCGATCGGCACGGCAACCTGCCCCACGAGTTCTTCGACCGGAGCGTTTTGCACCGCCGTCCACCACTGACCCAACTCGGCCACTTCCGGGCTTTCCGGCGCTCGCAGCAACAGGAAATCGTAGGCCGCCCGAAAGCGCGGGTGCGCGAGCATGCGGTGCACGCGCTTCTTCGTGCGCTGCTCGAAGCGCGGCTGCAGGATCCAGATTTCTTCCATCGCCGCCCCGAACCGGCGCGGGATCGCAATGTGCTTGGCCTGCTCGGCGATCACGTGATGGCTGACGCGCAGCCACGCGGTCGAAGCATCCTGCCCCTTCGCAATTTCGCGCTCGACCTGGGCGCGCACGGCGCCCCACAGCAAGGTGGCGAACAGGAATGCGGGCGTGACCGGTTTGCCTTCCGCTATGCGCTGGTCGGTGCCGGCGAGCCCGCCTTCGAGCATCGCGCGGAAACTGTCGCCACCTCGGAACTTGAGCGCGCGCGCCGTGAGCGGAAACACGTCCGCCAGCAAGTCGGCCTTTTCGAGTGCATGAAAGCTCTTCAAGCCGCTGCCGGCAAAGAACAGTTTCAGCGCCTCGTCGAACAACCGGGCCGGCGGCGCGTGCAGCAGCAATTCGCCGAGATCGGCAAACGGCGCGCGCGCCTCGTCGGCGATGCGGAAGTCGAGCTTGGCCGCCAGCCGCACGGCGCGCAGCATGCGCACCGGATCTTCGCGGTAGCGCTGAACCGGATCGCCGATCAGGTGCAATTCGCGCCGGGTCAGGTCTTCGTAACCGCCGACGTAATCGCGCACACTGAAATCTGCGATGTTGTAGTAGAGGGCGTTGACGGTGAAGTCGCGGCGCAACGCGTCTTCCTCGATGCTGCCGTATACATTGTCACGCACGATGCGGCCATCGACGACGTGGCGATCGCCGCTGCCGTCGTCGGCGTTGCCGCGAAAAGTCGCGACTTCGATGATCTCCTGGCCGAACACCACATGCGCGAGGCGAAAACGCCGCCCGATCAGCCGGCAATTGCGGAACAGCCGCTTTACTTCTTCCGGCGTCGCACTGGTTGCGATGTCGAAATCCTTGGGGTGTCCGCCGAGCAGCAGGTCGCGCACCGCGCCACCAACGAGGTAAGCATCGAAGCCGGCTTCGTTGAGCCGATAAAGAACGCGCAGTGCGCCACTGGAAATATTCTTGCGCGATACATTGTGCTGCTCGCGTGGTATCACGCGCAGCTGCGCGACGGCACCGGCCGCGTGACGAATTGCTTCAGGGTCGTTCATCGTTTCGATTCGTTCGGGACCGTTCGCGCCGCCGTTTTCGCGGTCCACATGATTGTTCCAGAGCGCGAAACCGCTATACTTGTACTTGCTCGATGCACCCTGTTTTCGCTCCCTTCGTCTAGTGGTCTAGGACACCGCCCTCTCAAGGCGGGAACACGAGTTCGAACCTCGTAGGGAGCGCCAGTATATTTGCTATCGGCCCAGGCCGCGTATTTTCATCGCCCGGGCCATCCGGCCGCGCACCAGCACGACCGCCCCGACACGCGGAATCCGATTCGAACCATGCCTTTTGTCGTCACCGAAAACTGCATCAAGTGCAAGTACACCGACTGCGTCGAGGTCTGTCCGGTCGACTGCTTCCACGAAGGTCCGAACTTTCTCGTGATCGATCCCGAAGAGTGCATCGATTGCACGCTATGCGAGCCGGAGTGTCCGGCCAACGCGATCTTTCCCGAAGACGACGTGCCGGCCGGCCAGGAGCACTTCACTGCGCTCAACGCCGAGCTCGCCAAATCCTGGCCGGTCCTGACGGTGCGCAAGGAAGCCCCGCCCGACGCGAAGAGCTGGGACGGAAAGCCCGGCAAACTTGAATTGCTGGAGCGGTAACCTCCCGCGTCGTTCGAGCGAACGACGCGCCTTCCGCTCGATCGGTTGCCCGCGAACTAAGACAAGCGCTCGCGCAACACCTGAGTCACGCGCTGCACTGCATCGCTCGTGGTCTTGTCGCTGGCATTGCCCTCGACACTGACGCGCGCACCGCCCTTGTCATCGCTCACACGCACCGTGATCACGCGCGCGACCGTCTCGGCTTTCGTGCTCGTATCGCCGCCGAACGGATGCAGGATGCGCGAATACCAGTGATGCTCGGCCGCTGGCTGCTGGGTTTCCACGGTAACGGTGCCGTTGAAATCCAGCGTATAGGTGCGCGCATTCTCATCGCGTCCGCTGAGCGTTCCGATCTGTGCGCGTTCGAGCGCCAATCCAACGCGCGTCCAGGTATGCGCGACAGTGTCGGCGACGTGCAATTCGGTCGCGCCGGCGGGCGCGACATCCGAACTCGGCGGCGAGATCGCGACCGGGGCTGTGGCCGCCGGCGCAGCTTGCACTGCCGGAGCGGGTGTTGCAGCCGGAGCTGCGGCCACCGGTGCAACCGGCGCCGCGACTGGCGCGGCAGCAACTACCGGTGCAGCGGCAGCCACAGGTGCATGCGGATCGCTTACCTTGATGCCGGGGAACGCATCGTGCAGCTCCTGCACGATGCGCAGCGACGCAAGGCTGGACGCCTTGTCCGGGGTGATAGCCAGGACGGTGACGCGCGAGGCGCCGCCTTCATCGGCAACGCGGATCGTCAGTCGTGCCTTGATCGGATCGCCTTCGCCAAAGCCCAGGTGGTTGGCAATGGCCGTATACCAATGCGTTTCGCCCTTGGGCTTGGTGTCGACCGGCGCATCGAACGCGAAAGCGTACGTGTGTGCCCCGGCATCGCGTGCGTCGACCGTGCCGAGTTTCGCGCGATCGAGCGCAGCGCCGACTTTGAGCCACGCGTTCTGCACATCCGTTTCCACCAGCAGTTCATTGCTCGGCGCAGCACCTGCCGGCGCGGCAGCCGAGGGCGGCGCGCCGGCAACCCCGGCTGTGGCAGCAGCCCCGTGGCCTGGCGGCGGCACGATCAATTCGTTCGTGCCGGACGGTGAATCCAGGTCCGGTGGAACCTCGAGCGGCCGCGACTCGGCCGCCGCGGTATACGACTCGGATTTGCCATGGAACATGCTGCAGCCACTCAGGCTGGCGAACGCAGCGGCAGTCGCAAGAACAGTCGGAAAAATGGAATTGCGCTTCACGGATCACATCCTGGGAAAGGCGAAAGACAAAATTATTTGGAACCAGCGCTACGCGGCGTCGCTCTGCCGCTCTGGTGCGTAATCAGGCAATGCAGCCAGCACCTGCGCTGCGTGTTCGCGGTGGCCGGGCGACAGCGCCAGAAGCGGCAGCCGCAAGTCGGCCGTGCCGAAGCCGAGCAGCTGCAGGCACCACTTGACCGGGATCGGATTGGGCTCGACGCCGAGCAGGCGATAGAGGCCGTCCAGATCCTGATCGATGCGCTGCGTGCGCTCGGAGTCGCGCGCACGCGCAGCATCGCACAGGGCACGCAGCTGCCGGGGCGCGGCGTTGGCGGCCACCGAAATCACGCCGTCGGCGCCCGCCAGCATCGCCCTGCCACAAGTCGGATCGTCGCCGCTGAGAATGCTGAATTGTGGATTTTGCAGCGAAAGCAGCTCCTGCATACGTTCGTTTTCCGCACGCGCTTCCTTGATGCCGACGACACCGGCGTGGCTGCACAGTCGCGCCACGGTGGCAGGCAACAGGTCGCAGCCGGTGCGCGACGGCACGTTGTACAGCACGATCGGCAGGCCGCCCTGGTCGGCAACTTCGCTGAAGTGCCGCACCAGGCCCTCCTGCGTCGGTCGCACGTAATAAGGCGTGACCACCAGCGCCGCATCGGCGCCACAGGCAGCAGCGCGGCGGGTCGCGTCGATGGTCTTGCGCGTGTTCGCTGTGCCGGTGCCGGCAACAACCGGCACCCGCCCGCCGACGCGGGCCAGTGCATAGCTCAACAACTGTTCGAATTCACCGCTATCCAGCGCATGCGCTTCACCGGTGGAGCCGGCCACCACCAATGCCTGGGTACCGCCCGCCAGCTGCTGGTCGATCAGCCGTCCGAACGCGTCCAGGTCGATCGCATCCGCCCTGAACGGCGTCGCGAGCGCGCAAATACTGCCGCAGAGTTTCTTCAAGTGGGAGCCACACGATGAGCCAACCGCAGGATGTTACGGGTATGTGCCTGCCAAGTCCATCCGACGAGGCGTTTCCGCCGTACTCCACCGCGGCACGCGTGGACTCCCGTGCTTGCGGCTGTGCGGTGCCGCAAGTATCCTCGTTTGGCCCGATCCCAGGATGGCGTGCATTGACTGATTCCCCGCCCCGACCCGCCACGAACGAGAATTTTCTGCTGATCAATGCGTTCGCGCCGCAGACCCACTCTCCCCTGGTCGCCATCACCAAACGCATCACCGACTGCGGATGCAACCTGACCGAAGCCCGCGTGGCCACGCTCGGACGCGACGTTTCGGTCCTTGCCCTCGCGCAGGGACCCTGGGATGCAATCGCCAAACTGGAATCGGCGCTGGCGCGCCTGGAGCGCGAGGAGCAAATCCGCCTGGTGCACTATCGCACCGGCCCGAAGCCGGCGCAGACGAACATGCTGCCGTACGTGGTCGAAGTGATTGCCGCGGACAAGCCCGGTATACTTTATCAGCTTGCCGAATTCTTCCTGCACCACGACATCAGCATCGAGCAACTCCAGTCCACGCGCTATCGCGCGATGCAGACAGGAGCCGACATGTTCTCGGCGCAGATTACCGTCGGTATTCCGGCCAATACGCATATCGCCGCACTGCGTGACGACTTCCTGGAATTCTGCGACGGGCTCAACCTCGACGCGATCATGGATCCGATGAAGTACTAAGCCGTTGTTGCGCGACACAGGATCAGGATCTAAAGATTGAACCACGAAGAGCACGAAGAACACGAAGGGGAGCCAAAGCAACTTGCAACGAAATGAGTGCCGAACGCGCAGGCTGTGCAGACACGGCCAGACAAAAAAACCGGGCGTGGAATTGCTGGAACTCTTCAGAAGCGCGCAACACATGAATCGGGACGACTGAGGCGGAAAGGCGGGCCGAACGCGTAACCGAGAATTTTCTTTTCTTCGTGTTCTTCGTGTTCTTCGTGGTTCAATCTGTCGCTCTGCTTTGAGACGAACGTAACAGGATCCGGCAAGAGATGTTGAAGATCGGCGGCAAGGTTCCAAACCTGAGCGGGGCAACCAACGGCGGCAAGACGATCAAGCTGGGCGAAATGGCCGGCAGGTTCGTCGTCGTATACTTTTATCCGAAGGACAACACCACCGGCTGCACGCGCGAGGCGCACGACTTTCGCGATCAGGCCAAGGCCTTCGCCAAGCGCAACGCGGTCGTGATCGGCGTCTCGCGCGATTCGGCAAAGTCCCACGACGGTTTCATCGCCAAGCACGGCCTCAACTTCTCGCTGGTTGCAGACACCGACGAGGCCTGGTGCCGCGCGTTCGACGTCATCCATGAAAAGGTGCTGTATGGCCGCCGCTATCTCGGCGTCGTGCGCAGTACCTTCCTGATCGGCCCCGACGGCCGCCTCGTTCGCGAATGGCGCAACGTCAAGGTTCCCGGGCACGTCGCCTCGGTACTCGATGCGATCGATGGCGCCGACAGCGAGTGAGCCGCTGCAGACTCCGCATCTCCACTTCCGCCGTGCGCGGAAATATTTCCAACCGAAACTTCTGACAGGGTGACCGCCGCATGACCCGAGGCAAGCGTATTTACGTACTCGACACCAACGTCTTGATGCACGATCCAACGGCGCTGTTCCGTTTCGAGGAGCACGACGTATTCCTGCCGATGACGGTGCTGGAGGAACTCGATGCGGCCAAGAAAGGCGCTTCGGAAGTCTCTCGCAACGCGCGCCAGGTCAGCCGCTTCATCAATGAATTGATCGAACAGGGCAACGGCCGCCGCATCGACGAAGGTCTGGATCTGCGCCTGCCGAAAGGACTGCAACTCGATCGCGGAGCACAGGTCGGGCGCCTGTACTTCCAAACGCAACAGATCGAGCCGCTTGAAAAGAAGGCCACTCGAACCGATGCGCAGGAGCGGCCCGCAAGCGGCAAGAAGCGCCAGGTCCCCGACAACTTGATCCTGGCGTCGGTGCTGGCTTTGCGCGAGCAGCACCCGGAAGTGCCCGTCGTTCTGGTGTCCAAGGACATCAACCTGCGCATCAAGGCCTCGATCTTCAGCATCGCCGCCGAAGACTACGAGAACGATCGTGCGCTGGACGATTTCAGCCTGCTGTATGCGGGCCACAGCGAACTTCCCGGCGACTTCTGGGAACGCCACGGCGAAGTACGTTCATGGTCCGAGCGCGGCCATACCTTTTACGAAGTGAAACTGCGCAAGGACGAAGCCTGGCAGCCGCACCAGTTCCTGTACCTTCCGGGCGACAACGAGATCGAGCTGCGCGTTCTGCGCGTGCGCGAAGGGGTGGCCACCCTTCAGATCGTCGATGACTATCGCGGCGGTTCGCATAATGTCTGGGGTATCACCGCGCGCAACCGCGAGCAAAATTTCGCGCTGAATGCGCTGATGGATCCGGACGTCGACTTCGTCACCCTGCTCGGCACCGCCGGCACCGGCAAGACGCTGCTCGCGCTCGCGGCCGGTCTTGCGCAAACGATGGATCAGCAGCGTTATCGCGAAATCATCATGACGCGCGCGACCGTCTCGGTCGGCGAGGACATCGGCTTCCTGCCGGGCACGGAGGAAGAGAAGATGACGCCGTGGATGGGTGCGCTGACCGACAACCTCGAAGTGCTGGCGACGCCGCAGGAAGGCGGCGCCTGGGGGCGCGCGGCAACCAACGACTTGCTCGCCTCGCGCATCAAGATCCGTTCGCTGAATTTCATGCGCGGGCGTACCTTTCTCAGCCGTTACGTCATCGTCGACGAGGCCCAGAACCTGACACCCAAGCAGATGAAGACGTTGCTGACCCGGGCGGGCCCAGGCAGCAAGATGATCTGCCTCGGCAACGTCGAACAGATCGACACGCCGTATCTAACCGAGACCACATCCGGCCTGACCTACGCTGTCGACCGCTTCGCTGCCTGGCAGCATTCGGCCCACATCACCCTGCGCCGCGGCGAGCGCTCTCGTTTGGCCGATTACGCATCCGAAATGCTCTGATGGTTTTCCTTCCCCCGCTTGCGGGGGAAGGTGCCGAAGGCGGATTGGGGTAAACCTGGTTAGCTCAAAGCCAAGTGCTCGCTCCGTTTAAGGCGTTTTTGCGGAAAGGCCCACGCCGAAAATTGCTCCTGCATTTTCGATGGCAGGAGGGTGAGTGCCTCGGAGGCTAGTTATGGGTGAGAGAGGCCCGGTGTACCGTCTTTACAGCACCTCTGGTTTCGTTCTTCCGCAGTACGCCATTGAGGCACCCGCCGGAAAATGCTCCTGCATTTCGCTGGGCAGGAGCCCAAGTGCCTCGGAGGCTAGGGATGGCCGGGAGACGTCCGCCGTCCCCGCCATGCATGGCGGTGAAAAAAAAGGGAGCCTTCCGGCTCCCTTAAGAACATGCGCAAGCCCTGCAAGCTGCGAGTGTCAGAAATTGGTCATCCAGAGCGCTTCCCACTGGAACTGATTGCCGCCGGTGCTCAGGCTGTAGCTCTGCGGGATGCCGATGATGTATTCGTTCGGAACGTAGCCTGCGATAAAGCGCAAGGCGGAATTCGACCCGACCGAGTGGGTGTATCCAAACTCGATGTTGCGCGGTGAGATAGTCGGCAGCGCCTGTTGCAGCAAGGCCGAGGTCGGCAGCGGCTGCTGGCGTGTGCTGTAGATCAGCGAGAAATCGCCCGCTTCGGCATCGCGCCAGGTGGCGCCCACCGAATAGACGTCCAAATCCTGCCACGCGAACTCCGGGCTGCGTCCGCTCGTGAGCAGTGCAAGGAAGCGTCCCGGCAATGCGCTACTGGTAAACGGCGCGACCTGACTGTACATCACGCGTTCAACGCCCACATCGAGGCGCAACTGCGGCGTTACCGCCAGACCCAAACCCAAGTTGGTGCTGGCCGGGATGTCGAACGTCCCGGGCTCGGCGAATACGCCGCGATAATTGCTGAACGCATCCATGTTCACGCGCGACTGCACACCCACCTGCCAAGTCACTCGTTCGGTCAGTGCACTGCTGTAGTCCAGGCGCAATCCCGCACCGGAAGACGACTCGGTCGTGCGCTGTGCCAGCGGCGTTGCAGAATCGAAATAGTTGATCACCGCCCAGTTCGGCGCTGTTTGGGCAAAATCCGTGAAGTGCTGATAAGCGAAGATTGCCGACACGCTGACCGCGCCCAAATCACCCACGCGTTGCGAGATCGAAGGCGCCACGATGTAACGCTGCAATCCGGGCGAGTAGTCGCGCAGCAGGCCCGTGGAGCCCGCGGCAACGTAGAGCGGAGTATCTGAAACCTTGCTCGACAACATCGCAACGTGGAATGGACCGGAATCCACGGCGCTGCCATTGAAGTGGGAAGCAGGCGGCGGGACGCGGGAACGGCCGCGTTCGAACAGCGAGGGTGCGCGCACCGGGGCATCGCCTTCGCTGGCCCACGAGAAATCCGGTTTCAGCGAAGCCAGCGCATAATCACGCCAGGCATCGAGCAGATTGGCAGCACCGGCGAAGTCGGACAACGCCGCGGATTGAACGGTCGCTTCCTGTGCGGCAAATGCGCACGGGTGAACCGCCAGAGCTAGTGCTACGGCGAAGAAAATCCTGGTGACGTTTGCTTTTTGCTGACGCATAGCCCCAAATGCGTGAGATGAACGAGGTGTTGCGGCAGGAATATTGGCAAAAATGCAACATGCCGTCAAGCACTAATTGGAACGCTAAAATTGCTGTCACTGCAAGCATCTGCCTTGTTATTCCCACAGTCGGCGCGAACCTGGATCAGATGCGATCTGTTGCGCAAAAGAAACACTCGATCCGGACAGCCCCCGTATGGCAAAACCCCGCCAGCAGCCTTGTCTTTTGCTGATCGCCGGCTCGGATTCGAGCGGGGCCGCCGGAATGCAAGCCGACCTGCGCACTGCGGGAGCTTTCGGCCTGCAGGCTTTGAGCGTGGTCACGGCGATTACCGCCCAGGGCCCACGTGGGGTAACCGCGATCCATTCGGTCCCGTTGGCAGCACTGCGGGCGCAACTCGAGGCCACATCCGGAACTGTGATTGGGGCCGTGAAAATAGGCATGCTGGGCAGTCCGGGCGCGGTTGCGGCCGTCTCGGCGTACCTGCGCCCTAAGAGCCTCAACAATGTGGTACTGGACCCGGTCCTCGCTTCCACCAGCGGCCAGCCATTGCTGACGCCGGTGGCTTTGCGCCGACTGCGAGCCAACTTGCTTCCACTGGTCGATTTGCTCACGCCCAATCTACCCGAAGCCGAACGGATGCTCGGCCGCTCGTTGCGCTCCGCGCGCTCGATTCGCTCAGCGACGACCGAGTTGATTGAGCTCGGAGCCCGCGCCGTGCTGCTGAAGGGCGGCCACGGGCAGGGCCGAAGCATCGTCGACTATTTGAATGACGGAAACACGATCCACGAGTTTGCACATGCACGTATGCCTTGGCAGGTGCGAGGGACCGGATGCACGCTCGCCTCTGCCGTCGCGGCGGGACTTGCCCAAGGTTTGCGTCTGGTGGATGCGGTCGAACAAGCCGAGCAATTCCTGCAGCAGGCAATGCGCACCGCCGCGCCGGGGCAAGGCCGTCAGCGACTGTTGAGTCCGCTCCGCCCGGGAACGTTCGTTGCTGATCGGACTCTTTAGCGAAGCTTTACCCGATCGCGTGCTAAATTTCGGGTCGCCGTTCAGTTCGCCGTCTTCCGGTCAGGAGAAATTTTCATGCGCACCAGTCCACTGGCGCTAGTCGTCTGCGTTGCCGCTGCCAGCGTGAATTGCTGGGCCGATGAAGCTCCCCAGCCTCAGCCGCTGATGTCGGGAGGTCCGCTTTCCGCGATCAAGGCCAAGGCCGGCTCGCGCCCGCAACTCGCGGTCTCACCGACCGTCAGCCAGACCACCGTGGTGCGCATGCCGGATGGCTCCCTCGGCATCGTCTGCGAACAGAAGCGCAACCCGCGCGCGGCCGTGACGTCGCCCAAGACCGCGGCCGTGGAGCGCCAGCAATGACGCAGGGGCGTATCCGCTTTATATCTTTTTGTACTTTTCTCATTGTACTGTTCACGACCGGCGACGCGCTGGCGCAATCGGCGCTTCAGCCCGGCGCCCCGGTGCAGATAAACCTGCCCGCGCAGAACTATGTCGCGAACTACTACATCGACACCGACTCCAGCGCGAAGCAGCTGACCGTCAGCGTGAATGGCAGCGGCGGCGCGGACGTGGACCTGTTCGTGCGCTATGGCACGCCGTTCCCGACTTCGCCGGCACTGGTGGGCGAGGACACACTGATCCGCTACTCGCAATACCACTCCTTCAGCACCGGGGCGAGCGAAGCGGTCAGCATCCTGCCGTCGAGCCGCGTGCCGCTCGGCAGCGGCCGCTGGTATATCGCGGTGATCAATTCCGAACAGAACACGGCGACCACCGCCACCTTGACCGCGACCACCTATACGTCGCCGCAGGTGGCCAACATCGGCATCGATTTCAACAGTCCGGAGCCCAACGCGAGCGATCCCACCCAGGCCTGCGACACGGCGCCCTGGACCGATTCGACCGCGGTGGCGGCAGTCGGCGGCAACCCGGGAACCACGCTTGGGCAGCAGCGCCAGAATGCGC
>Ga0308174_10001174_pt1 | contig 11962 bp, 11 predicted proteins | sample PhyPR2_FD_203894 | JGI IMG/M metagenome (GOLD analysis project Ga0308174, IMG submission 203894) | Soil microbial communities from UC Gill Tract Community Farm, Albany, California, United States - DLSLS.P.R2 | ecosystem: Environmental > Terrestrial > Soil > Agricultural land | place: USA...
CGATGGCGAACAGGGCCGCGAGGACCAGCACGACGAGCGCCGTCGTGGAGATCCGGCTGCGGTAGAGGCGGCTCACGCCCTTGGCGTCCACCAGCTTCCCACCGAGGCGCAGGCGGGTCAGAAACGTCGAGGCCATGCCGCCGCGGCCCTTGTCGAGGAACTCCACGAGGGTGGCGTGCGTGCCGACGGCGACGATGAGCGAGGCGCCCTTCTCGTCGGCCAGGAGCATCGCGATGTCCTCGCTGGTCGCGGCCGCCGGGAAGGTGATCGCCGGGACCCCGAGGGCCTCCACCCGGGGCAGGCCGGGGGCGCGGCCGTCCGGATAGGCGTGGACCACGACCTCGGCGCCGGAGGTCAGCGAGTCGTCGCTGACCGAGTCCATGTCGCCGACGATCATGTCGGGCTGGTAACCGGCCTCGATGAGCGCGTCCGCGCCCCCGTCGACGCCGATGAGCACGGGCCGGTAGTCGCGGATGTAGGAGCGGAGGGCCTGCAGGTCCTCCTTGTAGTCGTAGCCGCGGACGACGATCAGGGCGTGCCGGCCCTCGAACTTGGTTGCGACGTCGGGCACGCCGACGCCGTCGAGCAGGAGCGCGCGCTCCCGCTTCATGTACTCCATCGTGTTGGCCGCGAACGCCTCGAGCTGCGTGGACAGCCCCGCCCTCGCGTCGGCCATCGCGGCGGTGACCGTCTCGCGGGTATGGGCGAGCCCCTCGGCGACGACCGTGCCGTCGTCGGTCAGCAGCCGGCTGCCCTCGAGGCGGACGGGGGTGCCCTCCTTGAGCTTGGCGAAGACCTCCTTGCCGACGTCGTCGAGCAGCGGGATGCCGGCGTTGATGAGGATCTCGGGGCCGAGGTTCGGATAGCGGCCGGAGATGCTGGGCGAGGCGTTGACGACCGCCGCGACGCGGGTGCCGACGAGGGCGTCGGCGCTGACCCGGTCGATGTCGACGTGGTCGATGACGGCGATGTCGCCGGGGCGCAGCCGCTTCGTGAGGTTCTTCGTGCGACGGTCGAGCCGGGCCGTGCCGGACTGCCCGGGGGCCGCCTCCTCGGCCCGGCCGCGCCGAAGGGTGCCGATGCGCATGCGCCGCATGCTTTCACGCGCGCCTGTACGCCCGTTCGTCCGACGCGCGACGGCGACCCATCAGTTACGCACCGTGCGCGACACCACGGGCGCTGCGACACGCCCGAGTCGCCCTCTCCTGCGCGCCAGCGGAACCGTTACCGAGTTGTGACTAGCGTTGCGGCTGTGACTGGAGTGGCCCACGCCCTGCCCCGAACCGCACCCGTACCAGGGCCAACGTCAGCGCCGGCGACCGTGCCCGTGTCGACGCCGGCGGGCGAGGAGGCTCCCAGCGCCGGCGCGGTCATCCGGACCATGCCGTCCCGTCCCCCGGTGCCTCGCCCCGTGACGAAGACCACCGAGGCGGCCGCCGAGCCGGTGACGCCTGCCGACCGCCCGGCGAAGCGGACGCCGGGCGCCCGCGAGCGCCGGTACCAGGAGACGAGGGCCCGCATCGTCGACGCCGCGGCGGAGCTGTTCGCCGAGCGAGGGTTCGACTCGGTCAGCGTCATGGAGATCGCCAAGCGCGCGGGCGTGGTGGAGAAGACGGTCTTCAACCACTTTCCCGTCAAGGAGGGGCTGGTCTTCGACGCCGATCCGCCGATGCGTTCGGCGCTGCTCGACGCCGTCCGCCGCCGGCCCGCCGGCGAATCGGTCTCCGCGGCGGCCGGCAGCTTCGTCGTGGCGGCCATGAGCCGGCTCGGGGCGCCGGAGGCGGCCGACGGCGTGGCGGCGATGGCGAAGGTCGTCCGGGGCAGCCGCACCCTGCAGATCCGGGAGCGGGAGATCCTCGGGGCGCTGACCGACGCGCTCGCTGAACTGATCGCCGAGGAGACCGGAGCGCGCTCCGGTGACATCGAGCCGTGGCTGGCCGCCCACGCCGTCCTCGGTCTCTACGCCTCGCTGCTGGAACTGGCCCGCGACCGCGTGCTCAGCGGTTCGGACGGCCCCGAGCTCACCGCCGAACTGCTCCGCCAGGGCCAGCGCGGCCTCTCCCTGCTCCAGTTCGGCCTCGCGGGGTTCGCGAAGCGAAAGTGACCGACGAGGGGGCCCGCAGGGTCCCCGAGGAGAGGCGACAACGGCTCAGGGCAACAGGGGACGGCTCCTGGCCGCGGTCAGATCACGGAGTGATCTGGAGAGAGCGCAGCAGCATGTCGGCGCGGTTGCCGGGGATGTCGGCGTTCCGCGTGAACAGCGCGACGGCCACCATGTAGCCGTCGTCGTCGGCCCAGCCGCGCCCCTCCGCACACAGTCGGCGGATGTGGTCGCGGACCTTCGGCTCGTTGCTGTACGGGCCGAAGTCGAGGCCCATGGCGAGGAAGTTCACCACCCGGTAGCCGAGGTCCTCGGCCGTGCGCACCGTCGTCTCCGGGTCCGAGTAGCTCGCGACCGCCGCGATCACGTTGTCGTACCCTGACTTCAGCAACTGCAGCAGGAGATCGTTGCCGGTGACACCGCCCCAGAGCTCGGGCATGAGGATGTCGCGGTCCGGCGCGGGGATGTAGGGCGGGTTCGAGATGACCGTCGACACCTGCGCCCCACCGGCGGCATCGGCCTGGTCGAAGAAGTCGCCCAGTTCGACGGTGTACCGGTCGCTCACCCCGCGGGCGGCGATGTTCTCCCTCGCCCGGGCCACCGACGGCGCGCTGATGTCGAAGCTGCGCACCCGCAGTGCCGGCAGGCACCCCACCACGTCGCTGATGGCCGTGGCGTCCCCGGTGCCGAGCTCGACGACTCCTTCCTCCTCCCACCGCAGAGGACGGCGGTACTGCTCGAGGAGCATGCAGACCGAGAAGCCGTAATGCGCCGACTCGTCGGCCGAGGAGAAGCAGCTCACGAGGTGCGCCCTACCCGACCATGTGGCGCGCCACTCATCGCTCACCCGTCCGGGGCGGCGCTCGAAGGTTCAGGCGCGCGCGGTCTCCGCCACGTCGAGCAACTCCCGGGCGTGCGCCTGCCCCGTGTCGCTGTCGCTGAGGCCGGACAGCATGCGGGCGAGCTCGCGGACGCGGTCCTCACCGTCGACCGCCCGGATGTCGGTGGCGGTGACGCCCGCCGTGGTGTCCGGCGACTTGTCGACGACGAGGTGCGTGTCGGCGAACGCCGCCACCTGGGCCAGGTGCGTGACGACGACGACCTGGTGGTCGCGGGCGAGGCGGGCCAGGCGTCGTCCGATCTCGCCGGCCGCCTGACCACCGACCCCGGCGTCGACCTCATCGAAGACCATGACCGGCACGGGGTCGGCCCCGGCGAACACGACCTCGATCGCGAGCATCACGCGCGAGAGCTCACCGCCGGAGGCGCCGCGGTGGACCGGCCGCGGCGGCGCGCCGGGATGGGGCGCGAGAAGGAGAGCGACCTCGTCGATGCCCTCGGCACCCGGGGCGTCCGGGTCGCTCGCGATCGAGAAGGAGACGCGCGCGCTCTTCATGGCCAGTCCGGCGAGCTCGTGGCCGACCTCTGCCGCGAACCCCTCGGCCGCGGCCCGCCGCCCCTTCGAGAGCTCCGCCCCGAGCCGGTCGACCTCGGCACGGGCGGCGTCGCGTGCGGCCGTCAGCGACTCCAGCGCCTCGTCGGAGACGTCGAGTTCGGAGAGCCGGCGTTCGGCCTCCTCGGCCCAGGCGAGGACGCCGCCGAGCCCCTCGCCCGGCCCGGCGTACTTGCGCACGAGTGCGGTGATCGCGGCCCGGCGGTCGAGCACCTCGGCCAGCCGTGCGGGGTCGGCGTCGAGGTCGGCCACGTAGCCGGCGAGCTGCCCCGCGACGTCGGAGACGACCGCGACCGCGTCGGCGAGGTCCTGCGACAGCATCACGAGGGTCGGATCGTCGGAGCCCACCAGCGCGCGTTCGGCCGTGGCCAGCGCGGCGGTGGCGTCCTGCGGCAGCTCTCCCCCACCGAGGTCCCCGGTGACGTCGCCGACCAGGGCGAGGCGCGCCTCGTCGGCCGCGGCACGGAGCGCGTCGGCGTCGCTGAGCCGCCGGGCCTGGGTGTCGAGGTTCTCGTCCTCGCCCGGCTCGGGCGCGACGGCACCGATCTCGTCCAGTCCGTGGCGGAGCACGTCAGCGGCCTGGGCCAGCTCGCGGGCCTGACCGCGCCGGCGCTCCAGATCGGCGGCCAGCTCCCGCCACTGCTGGTGGGCCGCGCGGTACCGATCGAGCAGCGCCAGGTGCTCCGGGCCGGCGTAGCGGTCCAGGGCACGCCGCTGCTCGGCCGGCCGGGACAGCCGGAGCTGATCGGTCTGCCCGTGCACGGCGAGCAGCCCCTCGGCCAGTTCGGCGATCACCCCGACCGGCACGCTGCGCCCGCCGAGGAAGGCCCTCGACCGCCCCTCGGCGCTCACCGTCCGGGCGAGGATGAGGCTCCCGTCCTCGTCGGCGTCGGCACCGGCGTCCGCGGCCCGCTCCCACGCCGGGGAGTCCGGCGGCAGCAGCAGGCGGCCTTCGACACCGGCCCGACCGTCGGCGCGGACGCGACCGGCGTCGGCCCGCCCACCGAAGAGCAGCGTCAGGCCGGTGACCACCATCGTCTTGCCGGCCCCGGTCTCGCCGGTGACCACGGTCAGTCCGCTGCCGAGGTCGAGGGTGACGTCCTCGATGGCGCCCAGGCCGCGGATCCGCAGCTCGGTGAGGCGCCCTGGTGACGTGCTGGAACGGCCCTCAAGCAGGGACCCGCGCCGAGCGCCAGCGAGGCGTGGGGGGCTGGAGGGTCCTTTCTCAGTCGTCGATGCGCGTGCCGGCACCGTCCACCTCCCCCGCGGGCGCCACAGCGCCCTCGGCGGTGCCGTCCCCGCGCACGATGTCGCGATTGAGCACGTTCCGGCTGGTGAACAGCTCGTGCCCCGGACCGGCGTGCCGGGCGTCGCGGAAACCGCGCACCGGCAGGCCGAACTTGGCCACCAGCCGGTCGCCGAAGGTGGCCGCGTGCACGCGTGCGATCCGCACCGGCTGGGCCGACCGGCGGACGTCGACCCGGCCACCGTCGGGCACCTCCACCGCGCGGCGACCGTCGGCCGAGACCCGCGCACGGTTGCCGTCGGCGGGCACCGCGACCGTGAGCACGGAGTCCGGCGAGGTCACGAGGGGGCGGCCGAACAGGGCGTGGGCATTGCTCGGCACGAGCAGCAGCGCCTCGACGTCGGGCCAGACGACCGGCCCGCCGGCCGAGAAGGCGTAGGCGGTCGACCCGGTCGGCGTGGCGCAGAGGACCCCGTCGCAGCCGAAGCTGGTCAGCGGCCGGCCGTCGATGGCGAGGACGACGTCGAGCACGCGGGACCGCTCGGCCTTCTCCACGGACACCTCGTTGAGCGCCCACGTGCCGCCCACGACCGTGCCGGCGCTGTCGAGTACGTCCACCTCGAGAGCCAGCCGCTCCTCGACCGAGTAGAGACAGCGTTCGATCGCGCTGAGGGTCTCCTCGACCGCCTCGGGCTCGGTCTCCGCGAGGAAGCCCACCCGCCCGAGGTTGACGCCCATGAGCGCGGCGTCGGTGTAGCGGGCGAGCTCGGCGGCACGGAGAAAGGTGCCGTCACCGCCGAACACCATCACGATCTCGGCGCCCTTGGCCGCGTCGGCATCGGCGCAGCACACCTCGGCCCCCTCGATGCCGAGCTCGCCGGCCTCGTCCTCGAGGAGCCGGACGGTGATGCCGCCGGACATCAGCCGCGCCGCGGACGTGCGGGCCAGTTCCACGATGTCGTGGCGCCCCGTGTGCACGGTGAGCAGAACCCGGCGCGGCTCGTCCGCCGTGCTCGCCGGATCGGTGGTGGTCTGGCTCATCGGGGCCCCTCCTGCACTGCTCGACGGACGGCGTCCTCCTGCGGTGGTCCCGCATCACAGCGCAGCCACACGAAGAACTCGACGTTGCCGGCCGGCCCCGGCAGCGGACTGGCCACGACGCCGGCGGTGCCCCAACCCAGGTCCGCCGCTGCTCGGGCGACGTCCAGGACCGCCTGCACGCGGTGCTCCGGGTCGCGCACCACTCCCCCGGCGCCGAGCCGCTCACGGCCCACCTCGAACTGCGGCTTGACCATGAGCAGCTGGTCGGCGTCGTCGTTCGCGCAGCCGATCAGCGCGGGCAGCACCAGCCGCAGGGAGATGAAGGACAGGTCCGCGACCACCAGGTCGACCGGTCCGTCGATCGCCTCGGGCGTCAGGGTGCGCACGTTGGTGCGCTCCACGACCCGCACCCGGTCGTCCGTGCGCAGCGACCAGGCGAGCTCGCCGTAGCCGACGTCGACGGCGACGACCTCGGCCACCCCGCGGCTCAGCAGCACCTCGGTGAACCCCCCGGTGGAGGCGCCGGCGTCGAGCGCGCGGCGACCCTCGACGGCAACCGGGAGGGCGTCCAGGGCGCCCAGCAGCTTGTGCGCCCCGCGGGAGACCCAGCTGGGCTCGTCGGGATCGGTGCGGACGACGACGGGTGTGCCCGGTTCGACGCCGGTGGCGGGCTTGGTCGCCGCCCGGCCCGAGACCGCCACCCGGCCCTCGGCGATGAGACTCACCGCGTGCTCGCGGGAGCGGGCAAGGCCCCGCCGCACGAGTTCTGCATCGAGCCGACTCCGCCGGACCATCAGATCTGGTCGATCGTGCCGAGCTCCCGCTGGAGCCGGGAGTGCTCGGCCTCGAAGACGGCCACGTGCTCGGCGACCGGCCGCTCGTCGAGCTCGTCGAAGGGCTGCTCCCCCTCCCGGTCGGCATCCGCCGCCCGGGGTGCCGTGGCGTCGACCGGACCGGGCCCGGGCCGCGGCGGACCGGGGACCGGTCGCGGGGGGTTCGGCTCGGTCATGTGCTCGCCTCTCGAGGGGGTGGGCCCGCGGTCGGAGGCACGCATCCGCCGCCGGACCTGTCGCTTCGGAGGTTACCGGCCGGGGACGACGGGCACGGGTGGAGAGCGGGGCGATAGCGTCCCGTCGCACGCTTTTCCCTCTTCTGGACTGGAGGCGCGCCCGCGTGGCCACGATCGATGACTGCCTGACCGCCCTCAAGCGCATCCTCGGTGACCTGGCGGCGAATCCGGCGGCGTCCGGGCTCGACCGGTCGCTGTCGTGCCGGCTGACCGACCTGGAGCAGATGGTCATCGGCCGGCTGACGTCGGGAGCGGTGCGGGACCTGACGGTGGTCCCTGACGGGCCGGCGGCGCCGAAGGCCGACATCCGGCTGACCATGACGAGCGACGACCTGGTGGCCCTGACCGAGGGACGGCTGAAGTTCGCGCCGGCCTGGGCCAGCGGGCGGGTCAAGTTCGAGGCCGGCTTGCGCGACATGCTGCGCCTGCGGTCACTGCTCTGAGCCCGTAGCGGCAGGGCCGAGACCCCACTCAGCGAGAGCGGCGGCCGCGACCGGATCCGCGGCCACGACACGGGCGCGCGCCCCGTCGTCGGGGTGCCGGTCCCAGTGCGCGACGCACAGGGCACGCAGTCCGTCGAGGCCGTCCCCGCGCTCGGTCTCCGACGCGTCCGCGGCCAACAACCACGTGCCCTCCGCCTCGGCGGGCCGCGCGGTCCAGGCGCCGCACCGCAGGCCGCCGTCCACCCGGTCGACCGCCGGATGCGGCACGAGCAACCCGCCCGCGTCCGCCGCGAGCAGATCCGGTCGGTGCTGTGGGGACGCCGCGAGCAGGATTGCCGGGTCGGTGACGCCGGTGAGCACGAGCAGGCTGGCCGCGCCCGCTCGCCGTGCGCCCTCGATGTCGGTGTCGAGCCGGTCCCCGACCACGAGCGGCCGGCGGGCACCCGTGCGGCGCACACACTCGGCGTGCATGGCGGGATCGGGTTTGCCGGTCACCAGCGGTACCTGGCCGGTGATGGCGCTGACCACACCGACCATCGCGCCGTTGCCGGGCAGGAGCCCGCGAGGGGACGGAATGGTGGCATCGGTGTTGGTGGCGACGTGCCGTGCGCCGTTCCGCACGGCGACGACCGCCTCGGCGAGCTGCACCCAGCCGACCTCGCGGCCGTACCCCTGGACGACGGCCACCGGCTCCTCCTCGGCACGAGCCACGACCCGCAGCCCCGCGGCCGTGAGGGCCGCGGCCACCCCCGCACCCCCCACCGGCAGCACCGCCGCACCGGCGCCGAGCAGGTCCGCGACCACGGTCGCCGCCGCCTGGGAGCTGGTGATGACGTCGTCGGTCTTCGCGGGCACGCCCAGGGCGGTCAGGTGGCCGGCGACCTCCTCGGGCGTGCGGGCGGCGTTGTTGGTGACGAAGCCGAGGCGCATGCCGGCGGCGCGGGCGGAGGCGAGCACGTCCGGTACCCCGGGGACGGCATCGGGGCCGACGTAGACGACCCCGTCGAGGTCGAGCAGCGCGACGTCGAAGGTGCCGGAGGGCGCCTCGGGGCTGCCGGAGGCCAGGCTCAGCGGAGGGCTCATGCGGACTCGGCCGCCTGGAGGGCGCGGACCCGGCGCAGCGCACGGGCGTAGTGCCCGAGGTCGGGGCGCATGGCGACCGCCAGGGACAGGTGCTCGGCGGCCAGCCGTAGCTCGCCCGCACGGCTGGCCGAGAGCCCGAGACCGAACTGGGCGTAGTCGTCGGTCGGGTTGAGGCCGGTGAGCGCGGTGAAGGCGGCCACCGCGTCGCTGTACCGGCCGGCGTCGAACAGTGCCCGGGCGAGTGCCTCCAGGATGCTGCGGGACTCCGGCTCCGCGTCCGACGCCCGGGCCAGCAGGGTCGCCGCGGCCGCCGGATTGCCGGCACGGAGCAGTTCCAGCCCGCGCTGGAACCACTCGTAGACGCCGCCGTCGGGAGACGCTGCGTCCGTCACTCGCGCTCCCTCCTCGTCCTGGCGGTGCGCCCGGGCGACCCCGTGCGGCTCCTGGCACCTCCGTTCACCGGCCGCCGCCGCGGCCCGGAACGGCACGCTCCTACGATCATGGTTGTGCTCTCTCCGTCGGCGGACTCCCACGCATCCGGTTCGGCGACGGGACTCGAGATCCGGCCCTTCCGAGCCCTGACCTACCGACAGCGAGAAGCCGAGCATCTCGCCCGGGTGAGTTCGCCAGCCTACGACCTCGTGACACCGGCCGGCCGCGACCGCCTTGCCGACGCCGACCCGTACAACATCGTCCGCCTCATCCTGCCGCAGGTCGACTCGCAGGCGACCGGCCACGACACCGGCCACGACGCCGGACCCGAGGGCGGCCCGGTGCGGCGCTCGACCGAGCAGGCGGCGGCCTCGCTGCGTGCATGGGAGGCCGACGGAGTCCTCGACCGCGACGAGGAGCGGGCGCTGTGGCTCTACGAGATGACGCCGCCCACCGGAGCGGCGACCGCCGGATGGCTGGGGGCGGTGGCACTGCCCCAGCCCGGTTCGGGAGCCGTCCTGCCGCACGAGGACACCTACGCTCCCGCGGTCGAGGGCCGCCGCGCGCTGCTGGCCGCGACCCGCACCGACCTCGAGCCCATCGTCCTCGCGCACGATCCCGAGCCGGAGGTCGCCGCGCTCACCCGCGACGCCCGGCAGGGACAGGCCACGCTGGAGGTGCAGGACACCGACGGGGTTCGCCACCGGCTGTGGCGGGTCACCGAACCCGCGGTGGTCGAGCGGCTCGGTGCAGCGCTGAGCCGGACCGGCGCGGTGATCGCCGACGGGCATCACCGCTTCGCCGCGGCCAGTGCTCACAACCGCATGGAGCCGGACGCTCCCGGAGCCGACGCGGTGCTCGCGCTCGTGACCCCCATGGGCCCGGGCGGACTCCGCGTGGACCCCATCCATCGCGTCGTACCGGACCTGGACCTCGACGCGGCCGTCCGGGTCGCCGCCCGCGGCTTCCGGGTCACCGAGCTGCCGTCGCCGGGGGACCCGGACGCTCTCAACGCTGCGATCGGGCGCTGGCTCGAGGCCCAGGAGAGGTCCGGCTTCCTCGTCACCGACGGGACCCGGCTCGTGGAGCTCAGCGCGCCGTCCGCGGAGGTGCTCGCGACCGTGCCGCCGGAGGCTCCGGCTGCGTGGCGCGGCCTGGACGTCGTGCTGGCCCACCACGGACTGCTCGGCAGCCTGTGGGGACGGGGTGACGACCCGGAGTCGGTGCTGATCGCGCACAGCGTCGACGAGGCCCTGCGAACGGCTCGTGAGCGCACCGGCCTCGCGCTGCTGCTGCGCGCACCCTCGCCCAGCGACGTGGCGGCCGTGGCGCGAGCGGGCGCCCGGATGCCGCGGAAGTCGACTTTGTTCGTGCCGAAGCCACGCACCGGGCTGGTGATGCGGCCGCTGGCGGACTGACCGCCGATCCTGGCCGCTCATCCCGCGCGCTCGGCCTCCGAGGCGCCCGATCTCGGCACCTTGCGGCCGCGCCAGCAGTTCACCTCGCACACCGACGCGGTGCCGCTCCCCGTCCGCCAGAAGCGACGCTGCAGCGCCCCCTCCACCTCCACCACGTCACCCGGCTGCCACGCCGCTGCGCGCCGCTGGAGAGAGCGGTCGTAGGTGACGCAGGTGAGGACGTCGACGGACTGACCCCGGACCCGTGGTTCGGCCCGACGCACGACCAGGCGGAAGGTCACCAGCGTGTCCCCGCTGGGGAGGGTGCGGAGTTCTGCGGGGGCGGACATGCGCCCCCGCAGCACCACATCGTTCCGGTCGATCACTGCCACGCTCATGCGACCAGCCTCGGGCCCGTCCTGGTCCGCGCCCAGGGGCGGCGGCGAACTGTGGACGACGCCGGCTGGTGTGGACGACCGGCACGAAGCTGTCAGAGCTCAGGAGGATGCGGGGTCGTCTCCGCTCGCGGCGGTCCCGTCTGCTGGGACGTCGATCTCGCCGAGCAGCTCGGCGACCTCGGCCTCGACCTCGGCGTCGAAGCCGGCACCACTGTTCCCCGGCTCGCCGGCAAGTGACTCCTCCAGCTCCGAACGATCCGCGTCCCCGTCTGTGCCGTCCGTGTCGGAGGGGCCCGTCGACACCACGACGTCCGCAATATCCGTGTCGTCGTCCTCGAACTCGAGCTCGCTGAACTCGATGTCCATGTCGTCGGGCTCTGCGGCAGCGACCGCGCTGTGCCACTCCTCGGCCAGCTGCTCCTCACCCATCTCCTGGAGCAGATCCGCGTACGCAGCGGCGACGCGGAGCCGGTGCGGATCGGCCGCATCCAGCGATCCGGGCGTCGGACGCCCACCCAGCTCCGCCTCGAGCACGAGACGGGCGGCGGCGTGCTCCCCGAGGTCCCGTCGCGCCCCCGCCTCGACGAGCCGCAGCTCGATTGCCTCCTCGGCGTCGGGCGAATCGGTCAGCGCCTCCGCCACCAGGCGCAGCGCGACCTCCGGGCGGCCCAGGGCCCGCTCACAGTCGGCGAGCACCGCTCGGTAGCCGGCGTCACCGCTCATCCGGCGGTAGGCACGGATCTCCCGCGCCGCCTCGGCGAAGTCACCAGCGTGGTACGCGGCCACCCCGACGGCTTCGCGGACGACGGCGACCCGTGACGCGCGGTCGCGGGCGGCCCGAGCGTGCGCCAGCGCCGTCTCGGGGTCGTCGTCGACCAGAGTGCCGGCGACCACCAGGTGGCCGGCCACGCGCTCGGCATTCCGCGGGTCGAGGCCACGCAGGGACTCACGAATGGCGCGGTCGAGGTCCCGCGGGTCGGCCCACTCGGGAAGCGCCGGGCCGGGGGGCAACGGAGGCCGCCGGTCCTGCTCGGCTCCGGCGCGGTCCCGTCCGGTCGGACGCGCTCCACCGCGGTGGTCGGACGGCCGGCGCTCGCGCCAGTCCCGCGGCCCACCGCTGCCCTGGGGGCGCCCTCCCTGCGGCCGGTCACCCTGCGGACGACGGTCCTGCCACTGCGGACGGTCCCCCTGCGGGCGCCCACCCTGCGGCCGGTCACCCTGCGGACGACGGTCCTGCCACTGCGGACGGTCCCCCTGCGGACGCCCACCCTGCGGCCGGTCGCCCTGGGGACGGCGGTC
>Ga0308174_10001175_pt1 | contig 11954 bp, 11 predicted proteins | sample PhyPR2_FD_203894 | JGI IMG/M metagenome (GOLD analysis project Ga0308174, IMG submission 203894) | Soil microbial communities from UC Gill Tract Community Farm, Albany, California, United States - DLSLS.P.R2 | ecosystem: Environmental > Terrestrial > Soil > Agricultural land | place: USA...
GCAGGTCGGTGACGAGGGCTGCGATGGGGCTGCGCTCGCTGCGCGTCAGCGTGACGTGGGCGAACAGCGGGTGGCCCTTGAGCGCCTCGATGACCGCCGCGACACCGTCGTGACGCCCCACCCGCAGGTTGTCGCGCTGGGCGACGTCGTGGGTGAGGACGACCCGGGAGTTCTGGCCGACGCGGGAGAGCACGGTGAGGAGCACGTTGCGCTCGAGGCTCTGCGCCTCGTCGACGATGACGAACGCGTCGTGCAGCGAGCGCCCGCGGATGTGGGTCAGGGGCAGGACCTCGAGCATGCCGCGGTCCATGACCTCCTCGACGACCTCGTGGGAGACCAGCGCACCGAGGGTGTCGAACACGGCCTGCGCCCAGGGCCCCATCTTCTCCGACTCGCTGCCGGGCAGGTACCCGAGCTCCTGGCCGCCGACCGCGTAGAGGGGGCGGAAGACGACGACCTTGCGCTGCTGGCGCCGCTCCATGACCGCCTCGAGCCCGGCACACAGGGCGAGGGCGGACTTGCCCGTGCCGGCCCGCCCGCCGAGGGACAGGATGCCCACGTCGGGGTCGAGCAGCAGGTCGAGGGCGATGCGCTGCTCGGCGCTGCGGCCGTGCAGCCCGAACGCGTCACGGTCGCCCCGCACGAGCCTGATCTGCTTGTCGGCCCCGACCCGCCCCAGACCGCTTCCCCGCGGTGAGAGCAGGACCAGGCCGGTGTGGCACGGCATCTCGGCCGCGGCGGCGTTCTCCACCCGCCCGTGCTCGTAGAGCGCGTCCATCTCCTCGACGGTCACGTCGAGCTCGGCCATCCCGGTCCAGCCGGAGTCGACGGCGAGCTCGGCGCGGTACTCCTCCGCGGCCATGCCCACCGCGGAGGCCTTGACCCGCATGGGCAGGTCCTTGCTGACGATGGTGACGTCGAAGCCCTCGTTGGACAGGTTCTTGCCCACCGCGAGGATGCGGGTGTCGTTGTCGCCGAGCCGGAAGCCCGCAGGCAGCGAGCTGGGGTCGGTGTGGTTGAGCTCCACCCGCAGGGTGCCGCCGTCGTCGCCGACCGGCACCGGGGCGTCGAGCCGGCCCTCGCGCACCCGCATGTCGTCGAGCAGGCGCAGCGCCTGCCGGGCGAAGTAGCCGAGCTCCGGGTGGTGCCGCTTGGCCTCGAGCTCGGTGACGACCACCACCGGCAGGACGACCTCGTGCTCCTTGAACCGCAGCATGGCCCGGGGGTCCGAGAGCAGCACCGACGTGTCGAGCACGAACGTCCGGAAGTCCGGGGCTCGACCCTTGGTCCTGCGCCGGGGCGCCGGGGCGACCCGGGGAGCGGCGGCAGCGGTGGCCGGGCCGGAGGCGGAGCTGGTCGAGGTGCGACGGGTGGTGTCGGGGTTCGAGGCCAATGTCTCTCCTTGGCACAGCGCGCGCTCCGGCGCGGTGCGCCTACTCGCGAACGAGGTGCCGGGACCAGGCCAACCCACCGCGGTGGGGCCGGTTCCGGCCCTCCGCCCGGAGCTGGATCTGCTCCATAGGTTGGCCTCCCCGGACGCTGGACGGGTGCCCTGCGCCACTGCCGACGGTACGACCCGGGCCCCCTCCGGATCGGCAGGTTCGCGGCGTGTCACCCAGAGTTGGCCCGTTGTTCCGAGGGCGTCCTCCGCCGTTGGTACGGCGTGGGGCCGGCTCAGCCCTCCGGCGCGTACGGCGTGGGGCCGGCTCAGCCGCCGTAGCGGCGGTTGCGCTCGGAGTACGCGCGCAGGGCACGGAGGAAGTCGACGTGACGGAAGTCGGGCCAGTAGGCCTCGCAGAAGTAGAACTCGCTGTGCGCGCTCTGCCAGAGCAGGAACCCGCTGAGCCGCTGCTCCCCCGACGTGCGGATGACGAGGTCGGGGTCGGGCTGGCCCTTGGTGTAGAGGTGCTCGGCGATGTGCTCGACCTGCAGGGTCTCGGCCAGCTCCTCGATCGTGGTGCCGCTGGCGGCGTGCGCGACGAGCATCGAGCGGACCGCGTCGGTGATCTCCTGCCGACCGCCGTAGCCGACGGCGACGTTGACCGTCATGCCCTGCACGTCCTCGGTGAGGTCGGCGCTCTCCTTGAGCCGCCGCGCGGTCTCGGCGGGTAACAGGTCGAGCGAGCCCACGGGGTTGATCCGCCAGCGCCGGGTGCGGGCGAGGTCGGCGACCGTCGTCTCGATGATCGACAACAGCGGGACCACCTCTGCGGCCGGCCTGCTCAGGTTGTCGGTCGACAGCAGCCAGAGGGTGACGACCTCGACCCTGGCCTCCTCGCACCAGTCGAGGAAGTTGGCGATGTTGTCCGCCCCCGCCTGGTGGCCTTCCTTGGTGCCGTGCCCACGGGCCTTGGCCCACCGGCGGTTGCCGTCCAGCATGACCCCCACGTGCCGCGGCAGCGTCGCCCGCTCGAGGCGACGGCTCAGGCGCCGCTCGTACGCGGCGTACAGGAGGTCGGACAGCGCCACGGTCACTCCTCGGCTGGTCGGTGGACGGAGCCCCGTCCACCGACCCACGCTACCCCCGTCGTCGCCGGCGGATGGGGCAGGATCGGCTCCATGTCGCCCACCCCGAGCTCGTTCTACGTCCTCGACGACGCCGGCGACCGCAGCAGCGTGGTCACCTCGACCCGCCACACCGCCGGCCCGTGGTCGCCCGGCGCCCAGCACGGCGGTCCCCCGATGGCCCTCATGGCACGGGAGGCGGCGCGGCTGGGGGACGGCAGCCGGGTGGTCGCCCGGGTCACCTGCGACCTGCTCGGGCCCGTGCCCGTGGGGCGGTTGCTCGTCGAGGCCCGGGTGGCCCGTCCCGGACGCACCGTCGAGCTGGTCGGGGTCGCCCTCACCGACCTCGACGCAGGGCGGCAGGTGGCCCGGGCCGCCCTCTGGCTGGTCCCGCGGACGGACGCGGGCCCGGTGACGGCCATGCCGCAGCCGCCCGCCGGCCCGGAGGAAGGCGTGGAGCAGCCGGTCCCGCCGGGCTGGCACCGGGGCTACCTCGACGCGATCGAGTGGCGGTGGGTGGCAGGGTCGCTCGCCGAACCCGGACCGGCCACCGTGTGGATGCGCCCGCGCCTGGGGCTGGTGCCCGGGGAGCCGCTCAGCCCGCTGGAGCGGCTGCTCACGTGCGTCGACTCCGGCTCCGGCGCGGGGGCGGCCCTGGCCATGGGTCAGTGGCAGTTCATGAACACCGAGCTGACCGCCCACGTGGTGCGCGAACCGGTGGGCGAGTGGGTCTGCCTGCAGGCGGTGACGGTGGTCGCCGGGGGCGCGGCGGGGCTGGCGCGGGCGGAGGTGTTCGACGAAAGTGGGTACGTAGGACACTCCGCGCAGAGCCTCCTCGTGAGGCCAGCCACACAACCTACGCCTTCGTAGGTTACGCGACCGTAGGTTAGGATGGCCCGCATGACCACGACACCCGCCCCCCGTTCCGAGCAGGGACCCGTGGAGTCTGTCGTCGCCGCGGTGAAGCCCCACCTGCGCGGCTGGCTGCACGCCGGCATGGTGCCCCTGGCCCTCGCGGCCGGCATCGTGCTCATCGCCCTGGCCCCGACGACCCCGGGCCGCATCGCCGCCACCGTCTTCTCCATCTCCGCGTGGCTGCTGTTCGGCACCTCGGCCGTCTACCACCGCGGCAACTGGTCACCTCGCGTGGCCGGCGTGCTCAAGCGGATGGACCACTCCAACATCTTCCTCATCATCGCCGGCACCTACACGCCCTTCGCGCTGCTGCTCCCGCGCGACCAGGCCCGCACGATGCTGCTCATCGTGTGGATCGGCGCCGTGGCCGGCGTGCTGTTCCGGGTGTTCTGGGTCGGCGCACCGCGCTGGCTCTACACGCCGGTCTACGTCGCCCTCGGCTGGGTGGCCGTGTTCTACCTCGGCCCGCTGCTGCACTTCGGCGGCCCGGCCATCGTCACCCTGATCGCCGTCGGCGGCCTGCTCTACACGGCCGGCGCCCTGGTCTACGGCATCAAGCGGCCGAACCCGTCGCCGCGCTGGTTCGGGTTCCACGAGATCTTCCACGCGCTGACGGTGGCGGCCTTCGCCGCCCACTACGTGGCGGCGTGGATGTCCCTGGACCGCGCCGCCTCCTGACCGACCTCGCCTGACCGACCCGCGCGCCTACCCGGGCTGCTGCGCCGGTGGGTACGCGGTCTGCCAGAGCCCGACGACGGTCCCCTCGGGGTCGGCGAAGTAGGCGTTCCAGCCCATCGGGCCGACCGACATCTTGTCCCGGACCACCGAGCCGCCGTGCTCCTGCACCTGGGCCAGCGCGTGGTCGATGTCCTCGACGTCGATGACGACGACGGGGTGCTCGAGCGGCGCCCCGCGCTGCCCCATCCCGCCGTTGACGAAGCCGGGCTCCGAGGCGCCCGCCTCGCCCGTCGGCCCCGTGGTCACCAGCGTGTAGTCCATGCCGGGCACGTCCTGCAGCTGCCACCCGAACAGGTCGCGGTAGAAGGCCCCGGCTCGCGCCCCGTCGTCGTACGGCATCTCGAAGTGGACCACCCGACCGTTCACGACAGACCTCCTGGGGCTGGTGGAGCTAGTCCTTCTCCCCAGTGTGCTCCTGCGCGTCGCCGCCGTCACGGGTCTCGCGCGGAACGTCCGAGGCGGTCGGGCCGGAGGGTCGCTCCTTGCGGGCGCGCCGCTCCTGCTCGGCCCGCTCGGCCTCCTTGGCCAGCTCCTGCGACCGGTAGGACATCCGGCGCATCCGGGCGTTCATGTTGCGCATCAGCAGGTAGAGCGCGAGCGCGAGGACGAAGAAGGCCACGAAGCCCCACAGGCCGGGCGAGACGAGCGAGGACGGGGCGCCGTTCACAGCGTCGACGCCTTGCGCTGGTCGTGCACGACCTCGAGGCCACCGCGCGTGGCCAGGTCGTCACCCGCGGCGACGTCCGGGATGCCCGCGAACAGGTCGTCCTCGCCGGGCTCGATCGGCACGTAGGACAGCACCGCCTCGTACTCCTCCGTCGGCCACACCGACGCCTGGAGGTCCCGGGGCACCTGGAACCAGGTGCCGTCGGGGTCGATCTGCGTGGCGTGCGCGAGCAGCGCCTGGTCGCGCACGTCGAAGTAGTCGGCGCAGTGCACGCGGGTGGTGATGTCCCGCGGCGGCCGGTCCTCCCAGCGTTCGAGCCAGTCGGCGTACGGGCTCTCCTCCTCCAGTGCGATCAGCGCCTCGTGGAAGGCCACGATCTTCTCCTTGGAGAAGCCCTGGTTGTAGTAGAGCTTCAGGGGCTGCCACGGGGCGCCCGCGTGCGGGTACGCCGCCGGGTCGCCGGCCGCCTGGAAGGCGGCCATGGAGACGGTGTGGGTCATGACGTGGTCGGGGTGGGGGTAGCCACCGTTCTCGTCGTAGGTGGTCACCACGTGCGGCCGGAATCGGCGGATCTCGCGGACCAGCGCCTCGGTGGTCACCTCGATCGGCTCCAGCGCGAAGCACCCCTCGGGCAGCGGCGGCAGCGGGTCGCCCTCGGGCAGGCCCGAGTCGACGAAACCCAGCCAGGTGTGCTGGACCCCGAGGATCTCCTGCGCCCGCTTCATCTCCTGGCGGCGCACCCGTGGCAGGTCACGCAGGATGTGCACGTCGTCCTTGAGCTTGGGGTTGAGGACGTCGCCGCGCTCACCCCCCGTGCACGACACGACCAGCACGTCCGCGCCCTCCGCGACGTACTTGGCCATCGTCGCCGCGCCCTTGCTCGACTCGTCGTCGGGGTGCGCGTGCACCGCCATGAGCCGCAACCGGTCAGCCACCTGCACAACCTCACTCGTCCATCGCCGACAATGGGACCACCCGGGTCGGTCGACCCTGGTCCGCTCGACATCCTCTCACCCGTGGAAGGGCCACCATGCCGCTCCCCCGCCCCGCCCCCGGCACCGGTCGCTGGTGGGTCGTCGGCATCGTCGGCTGCACCATCGGGGTCGGCCTGGCCGTCTGGCTGGGCATCGCGAACACCCTGGGCGCCATCACCTTCACCAACACCGGCTACCAGGTCCTCGACGACCGCAGCGTCCGGGTGGAGTTCGACGTGCACCGACCGGCCGGCGAGGCCGTGACCTGCCGCCTGCAGGCGCTCGACGCGACGTTCGGCGTCGTGGGGGTCACCGACGTCGCGGTGCCCGGGTCACAGGAGCGTTCGGTGCACCGGGAGGTCGTGGTCCGCACGGCGTCGCGCGCGGTGACCGGCGTCGTCGACACCTGCACCGCCCGCTGACCCACCGCGACCCGGCGGACCGGCCCCGTCCGAGCGGTGGACGCAGCGCCAGGTCGCGCGGCTCACCCCACCTGACCTGCCACGACACGACTGACCGGGCGCCGACCACGAGGCCGCGGCAGGTGCAGGGAATGGACCGTTTCGAGGCGCTGGCTGTACTCTTGTGGTTTCACCGAGCGGTCTGGACCTGACGACGCGAGTGGTCGGGGTCCGGGCCGTTGTGCGTAACACCCTCCCTCCGGCGCAACCGCACCGACACAGGGACCCGATCAAGGAGTACACCGTGAGCGACACCGCGACCCCCACCGCGAGCTACCTGACCCAGGAGGCCTTCGACCGTCTGAAGGCCGAGCTGGACCAGCTCTCCGGCGACGGCCGCAGCGAGATCGCCAAGCGCATCGAGGCGGCCCGCGAGGAGGGCGACCTCAAGGAGAACGGCGGCTACCACGCGGCCAAGGAGGAGCAGGGCAAGATGGAGGCCCGCATCCGCCAGCTGACCCAGCTGCTGGACAACGCCGTGGTCGGGGCCAAGCCCGCCGACGACGGCGTCGTGGAGCCCGGCATGGTCGTCACCGTCGACATGTTCGGCGACGACCTGACCTTCCTGCTCGGCTCGCGCGAGATCGCCGACGGCTCGGACCTCGAGGTCTACAGCGAGAAGTCCCCGCTCGGCGCCGCGATCAACGGCAAGAAGGTCGGCGACAAGGCGACCTACGAGGCGCCCAACGGCAAGAAGATCGGGGTCACCGTCAAGGCGGCCACCCCGCACGTGCCCTGACCGCACCTCGGCGTCCCCCTCATCGAGATCGGGTGCCGGAACGCTCGTGCAGGCGAGCGTTCCGGCACCCGATGTCGTCTTGGGCCCGGTGCGTCAGCCGAACTTGAGCTGGTAGCCCTTGCCCCGCAGCGAGCGCAGCACCTCTTCGCAGTGCTGCTGGCCGCGGGTCTCGAGCTGGAGCCCGATCTCGACCTCGTCGACGGTGATCGTCGTGCCGGTGCGGATGTGCTCGACCTCGAGGACGTTGGCATCGACGGCGGCACAGTCCGCGAGCAGGCGCGCCAGGTGCCCGGGGCGGTCGGAGACCCGCACGCGGAACTGCAGGTAGCGACCGGCGGCGGCCATGCCGTGCCGGATGATGCGCAGCAGGAGCAGGGGGTCGATGTTGCCCCCGGACAGCACCGCGACCACGGGTCCGTCGACCGGCTGTCCGGCCCGGCCCAGCAGGTGGGCGACGGCAGCTGCCCCCGCCGGCTCGACCACGAGCTTGGCGCGCTCGAGGGTGAACAGGAGCGCCCGCGACAGCTCCTCCTCGGTCACGGTCTCCATGCCGTCGACCAGGTCGCGCACGAGGGCGTACGGCACGTCGCCCGGCATGCCCACGGCGATGCCGTCGGCCATCGTCTGCATGTTCTCGAAGGGCACCGGCTTCCCGGCCGCCAGCGACAGCGGGTAGGCAGCGGCCTGCTCGGCCTGCACGCCGATGATGCGCACGTCGGGACGGGCCGCCTTGACCGCCACGGAGATCCCGGCCAGCAGGCCGCCACCCCCGGTGCTCACGACGATGGTCCGCACGTCGGGGCACTGGTCGAGGATCTCGAGCCCTGCGGTGCCCTGCCCGGCGACGATGTCGCGGTGGTCGAAGGGGTGGATCAGCACCGCGCCGGTCTCCGCCTCCCACTCGCGCGCCTTGACCAGGCACTCGTCGATGGTCGTGCCGACCTGCTCGATGGTCGCGCCGTACGCCCGCGTGGCGGTGAGCTTGGGCATGGGGGCGCCGTGGGGCATGTAGACCTTGACGTCGATGCCGAGCAGCTGGCCCGCGAGGGCGACGCCCTGGGCGTGGTTGCCGGCGCTGGCGGCGACCACCCCGCGAGCCTTCTCCTCGTCGCTGAGCCGCGCCATCCGCGTGTAGGCCCCGCGGATCTTGAACGACCCGGCGCGCTGCAGGTTCTCGCACTTGAGGAAGACCTCGCTGCCGACCCGGTCCGACAGGGCGCGGCTGTACTCCAGCGGGGTGGGGCGGACGACGCCGCTGAGCAGGTCCTGCGCAGCGCGGACGTCGTCGAGGGTGACGGACAGCAACGGTGATGCCATGGGCGCAGGTTAGCGCCCGGCGCAGGGTGCCCCGGACCGCCTGACGGGAGGACCGCCTGCGCGGGGCCGCTGCGGCAAGAGGGCCCTGCCGCACCGGAGACGGCCTGGGGGTGCCGGTCCTACTCTGGGTGACGTCGCCCCGCTCGGAAGGGGAAGCCACGTGGCCTTCACCAACCGGGCCAGCCGGCGCCTGGGCACCTGGGGAGGCGGCGCAACCCGGCGGCGACTGGCCCCCATCCTGTGGACAGCTGCCGTCACGGCCTCGCTCGCAGTGCCGTGGTGGTTCGTGCTGCGCCTGGAGCTGGCGCACGCCCAGGGCAGCTGGCGGTTCCTGTCGCTCGTGGCGAGCACCACCGCGGCGTCCCTCCTCGTCGCCGCGGTGGTGCTGCCGTCGCGCGTGCGGGCGATCACGTCGCACCTGGGGGTCGAGCGCATCCTTCGCCAGCACCGCCTCCTCGCCGTCGTCGCCGCCCTCCTCGTGGCGGCCCACGTCGTCTTCGTGGTCCTGCACGACCCGCAGGGCCTCGGCGTGCTCGACCTGCGCGACGCGCCCCCGCGGGTGTGGGCTGCGACCGTCGCGACCGTCGCCCTGGCCGGCCAGGTCCTGCTCGCGGTGAGCCGCCGATCGCGGGGCCGGCGCTACGAACGCTGGCGCCTGACGCACGTCGTGCTCGCCAACGTCCTCATGGCCACGGCCGCGCTGCACGTCCTCTGGCTCCGGGACCTCACGGCGTACGGACCGGCCCGGTGGTGGCTCGGGGCGCTGGGCGCGGTCATGGTCGCGGTCACCGCCTACCGCTGGGCGTGGCGCCCGTTGCGCGCCCAGCGCCGGGCGTACGTCGTCGGCGAGGTCCGCGGGGGGCCCGGGGCCACCCTCGTCGTGCTCCACGCCCGGGGGCACGGCGGCATCCCGTTCCGGCCGGGCCAGTTCGCCTGGCTCAAGGTCGGGGACTCGGCCTTCGTCTTCGAGGAGCACCCCTTCACCATCGCCTCCACCGCCACCGAGCCGTGGCGCAAGGAGTTCGCCGTCAAGCCGCTGGGCGACTTCACCCAGGTCCTGGCGGGGCTCTCGCCGGGTCAGCGGGTCTACCTCGACGGCCCGCACGGCACCTTCACCCTCGACGGGTTGCGCTCCTCGGCGTTCGTCTTCATCGCCGGCGGTGTCGGGGTCACCCCGATGCTGAGCATGCTGCGCACCATGGCTGCCCGTGGCGACCGTCGCCCCGCCGTGCTGGTGGTCGCCGGGCGCACCGCCGACGACCTCCTGCACCGGGCCGACCACGAGCACCTCGACGCCCGACTCGACCTGCACGTGGTCGAGGTGCTCGAGGAGCCACCGCAGGACTGGCGCGGGGAGGTGGGATGGCTGACCGAGGCCGTACTGCGCGGGGCCCTGCCCGTCAGGCGGGCTGCGGGGCGCGTGGACTACTTCGTGTGCGGGCCCGGGCCCATGGTCGCCGCGACCGTCCACATGCTGCAGGAGCTCGAGGTCGGGCCGGCCCGCATCCACACCGAGCTGTTCGACGTGGTCTAGGGCGACCCGGGGACCAGGGGCGCCCGGTCCCCGACGACGGCCCGGGCGAGGGCCACGGCGACCTCGGGGTGCGCCTCGCGCAGGAGGCCCACCGCGAAGAGCAGGTAGGACGCGTCGGTCACGACCGTGGCGTCGCGCGGCACGCGCCAGCCCCCGGCGTGGTCGGCGACCACGGCCTCGAGCACCGCGGCCCGGCCGCGGTCGTCCGCGTGCCGGAGCACTCCTCCCGAGCCCACCACGACCCGTACGTCCGCCAGCGGGCGCGGGCTGCTCCCGGGTCCGGCGGCGCGGGCGTGCCGGCGCACGGCGACGAGGGCGGCAGCGCGCGCGAGGTCGAGGTCGAGGTCACGCTCCGCACCGTCGGCCGGCAGGTGGGAGGGGTCGTGGGTGACGGTGGCGGCGTAGCCGGCGAGCGCGTCCGCCACGGGCACCTTCTCGCGCTGGGCGGCCTCCACCACGCCCTCGGCGTTCCAGCGCATGCCCAGGTCGGCCTCGACGGTGCGCGACTGCCACAGGGGCGCGACGACGTCCTTGGCGAGCCCGGCGTCCTCCCCCTGGGGTCGCAACGCGGAGTACACGTCGGTCGTGGCACCGCCGATGTCGACGACGAGGACGTCACCGTCGAGGTGGTGGGCCAGGACCGTGACGCCGTCGAGCACCGCGTCCGGTGTCGGCGCCTGGACCATGGCCGCGAACTCGGGGCCGCGAGACAGTCCCTTGCCCCCGATGACGTGCTCGAGGAAGGCGCGCCGGATGGCGGCCCGGGCCGCATCGGGGGCGATCACCCCGATCCGGGGAAGCACGTTGTCGGCGAGCTCGTGGCGCCGTCCGGTCGACGCCAGCAGGGCTGCGACCTCTGCCTGTGCGTCGACGTTGCCCGCGACCACGATTGGCGCACCGAGGCGGGCGCGCGCGATACGGGCAGCGTTGTGCAGCAGCACATCCGCGTTGCCGCCGTCCGTGCCACCGACGAGGAGCACGAGGTCCGGGCGAGCTGCCCGCAGCTCGGCGACGGCGGCTCCCGTCATCGGACCCGAGGTGACGTGGCAGACCCGCGCGCCGGCGCTCAGGCCCACGCGGTGCCCGGCCTGCGCGGTCACCTCGCGCTCGTAGCCCACGACCGCGAGGCGCAGCCCCCCACCCGCGCTGGAGCAGGCGAGCACCTCGTCGACCTCGCCGTGCGCGGCGAGCTGAGCGCGCAGCATGCGGTAGCCGTCGAGGACGTCGGTGCCGACGGTCGTCGGGGTCGATGCCGTGGCCACCAGGCCGTCCGTGGAGTCGACGAGGGCAGCCTTGGTGAAGGTCGAGCCGAAGTCGACGCACAGCAACCTGGTCACGGGGCAGCACCCGTCATCCCGGCGTCCGTCATCGCAACGTCTGTCATCGCGTCACTCGTCGTCGACGCACCCGTCATCGCGGCCTCGGTCCGGTCGGTGGCCAGGTCAGCCGAGCCGGTCGAGCGCCTGCTTGAGGTCGGCGACGAGGTCGTCGGCGTCCTCGATGCCCACCGACAGCCGGATGAGGTCGGCCGGGACCTCGAGCTCGGTGCCGGCGACCGAGGCGTGCGTCATGCGGGCCGGGTGCTCGATGAGCGACTCCACCCCGCCGAGCGACTCCCCGAGGGTGAACACCTGGGTCTCGGCGCACACCTTGACCGCCACGTCCTCTCCGGCCTTGAGCTGGAACGAGATCATGCCGCCGAACCGCTTCATCTGGCGGGCCGCGACCTCGTGGCCCGGGTGGCTCTCCAGCCCCGGGTAGTGGACCGCGCTGACGGCCGGGTGGCCCAGGAGGAACTCCACGACCTTCTCGGCGTTGTCGCTGTGGCGCTCCATGCGAAGTGCCAGCGTCTTGAGGCCACGCAGCACCAGCCACGCGTCGAAGGGCCCGGCAACCGCGCCGAGCGAGTTCTGGTGGAAGGCAACGCGATCCACCGCGTCCTCGTAGCCCGGAACGGTGATCCCGCGACGTACCACGACCGCACCGCCGACCACGTCGGAGTGGCCGCCGCAGTACTTGGTCGTCGAGTGCGTGACGATGTCGGCGCCCAGGGACAGCGGCTGCTGGAGGTAGGGCGAGGCGAAGGTGTTGTCGACCACGAGCA
>Ga0308174_10001176_pt1 | contig 11948 bp, 13 predicted proteins | sample PhyPR2_FD_203894 | JGI IMG/M metagenome (GOLD analysis project Ga0308174, IMG submission 203894) | Soil microbial communities from UC Gill Tract Community Farm, Albany, California, United States - DLSLS.P.R2 | ecosystem: Environmental > Terrestrial > Soil > Agricultural land | place: USA...
TGCATCCACCGTGAACGCGTTCTTGATGGACGGCCAGTTGAATGCCTGCACAAGCGGCTTGGGCAACGCGAGGCCAGATGTTTCTATCAATACATGGTCAATGCGCTCGCGCCGTTCGAGCAGTTGTTCCATCACCGGATAGAACTCTTCCTGCACCGTGCAGCAGAGGCATCCGTTAGCAAGCTCATAGAGATTGCGGTCTGCCGAAGCGGCCTCGTCGTCACAACCGATGCCGCAGCCCTTCAGGATTTCCCCGTCGATGCCAAGCTCGCCGAATTCGTTGACGATCACCGCAAGGCGCAAGCCCTGCGCATTCGACAGGATGTGGCGCATCAAGGTTGTCTTGCCGCTGCCGAGAAAGCCGGTCACGACCGTGACGGGGATCTTGCGCGTTTGCATCGTAGCTCCGTGGCTCGTAAGTGCGTGCGCCGTGCGTCGCGCGACGAAGGCATCGCGAAGCGAATAAATGACCGGGACAAGCGCACGACTGCATGGATCATGGGCCATGCCGCATCCCCGCGGCGTTGGTCCCTGCGAAAGTCTGGCCGGTATCCGGGCTTGCGACCTCCATTGCGCGGCCTTCCTGCCGTGATATGGCAGTGGCGTGAAGCGCAACGCGCGGCATCGGAAAGTAATGCCGCTAGTCGCTTACCGTTGCGGGGGCAGCGCAGGTTGACGTTCGTCCGCTCTATCCAGTAGCGAAGCGCTTCCTGCTTCCCGTTTAACTGCGCGCGAAAGAAGCTCGCGCGCGAGCACCAAAACTGCGTGAAAGTCTAGGCTGCGCGGGAACGAGCGTCAAGGAAGCCGATGCTCGCGACATGCGCATGTGGTATCGTTGGCCCGCGACTGGTGCTCGCGCGTTCATACGAAATGCGCAGTTAAACGGGAAACAGGAAGCCGTATGTTCGAGACATGAACACCCGCGCCAGCCTGTGCTGTCCCCGCAACGGTACGCGACCGGCGGCATGCCTGTTTGCGATGCCGCGCATCATGCTTCACGCCACTGCCGGCTCACGGCGGGAAGGCCGCACGATGAAGGTTGCAAGCCCGGATACCGGCCAGCGCAGGGGACGAAGCGCATTGCACGCAGAACGCATGCGCTTCGCCGAACGCCGCGCATCCGCGAGGGACGCATGCACGGCGCGAGCTTTCCGTCGATTCGTTCCAATGAAGCCAGTCCGCGCGAACGAGCGCACTCTTGCAGTCGGCATCGGTTGCAGACGCGGTGCAAGCGCCGATGCAATAGAGGCTGCCGTGCGCGTTGCGCTTCTATCGACTGACTTCGTGCTGACGGACATCGCCGTCATTGCAAGCATCGACATCAAACAGGACGAAGCGGGCTTGCGCATTTTTTGCGAGCGTCATCGTTTGCCTTCGCGCTTTTATCGAGCCGATGAAATCACGCGGATGCCGGCCGATGGCGTATGCGAGCCTTGCGCACTGCTCGCAAGCGATGGCGGACGGCTCGTGCTGCGCAAGACAATCGAAGGCGGCGTGACCGTCGCCATCGCGACAAAAGAAGCGTGAAAACCCCATGAAAACCGATATCGAATCGCATCTGCGCATGACGCAGCGTCGCAAGGAAGGGCACGAAAAAAAGCAGGCCGCCGCCGATCACGAGAAAGGTCTATTGATCGTGAATACCGGCAACGGCAAGGGCAAGACGACCGCCGCGTTCGGCATGGCGGTGCGCGTACTTGGACACGGCATGAGGCTTGGCGTCGTGCAATTTATCAAAGGCGCGCTGCATACGTCCGAGCGCGATTTTCTAAGCGCAATGGCTCATTGCGACTTCGTGACCATGGGCGACGGCTATACATGGAACACGCAGAATCGCGAGGCAGACATGGCGACGGCGCGCAAAGGCTGGAATGAAGCGCGGCGCATGATCGAAAGCGGTGAATATCAGATGGTCGTTCTCGACGAACTCAACGCCGTGCTCAAGTACGAGTATTTGCCGCTCGATGAAGTGCTCGATGTGTTGAAGGCGCGTCCTGCGATGCTGCATGTGGTCGTGACAGGCCGTCACGCGCCGGATGCGCTCGTGGAGATTGCGGACCTCGTCACGGAAATGCGGCTCGTCAAGCATCCGTATCGCGAGCAAGGCGTCAAGGCGCAACGCGGCGTCGAGTTCTGACGCGATGCCGCACTGCCCCGCACTCTTCATCGGCGCAAGCGCGTCGCATCAAGGCAAGACGACGGTAACGGCCGCGCTCGCCCGGCATCATGCACGGCAAGGCCTAAGCGTGCGCGTCTTCAAGACCGGCCCGGACTTTCTCGATCCGATGATTCTCGAGCGCGCTTGCGGATCGCCGGTGTATTCGCTGCATCTGTCGATGGTCGGCCTCGACGCATGCCGCGCCTTGCTGGCCGAGGCCGCGCGCGATGCAGATCTGATTCTGATCGAAGGCGTGATGGGCTTGTTCGATGGCACGCCCAGCAGCGCCGATCTTGCCATCGCGTTCAACGTGCCCGTGCTCGCGGTGATCGGCGCGCATGGCATGGCGCAAACGTTCGGTGCCGTGGCCTTCGGACTCGCGCGTTATCGCACAGGCTTGCCGTTCTATGGCGTGCTCGCGAATCGCGTGGCATCGGCGCGGCATGCGCAGATGCTGTCCGAAGCCATTCCCGAAGACCTGCGCTATTGCGGGCATCTTTCGAACGCCGACGATATCGCGCTGCCCGAGCGTCATCTCGGTCTGACGCAAGCGCAGGAAATTGCAGGACTGGATGCGCGACTCGATCGCGCCGCCGATGCAATCGCGGCCACCGGGCTTGCCGAATTGCCACCGCCCGTTCACTTCGAAGACGCGACGCTCGAAGCACCGCCGCGCCTGCTCGATGGCCTGCACATAGCCATCGCGCGCGACGCCGCGTTCTCGTTCATCTATCCGGCCAACGTCGATTTGCTACGCGCGATGGGCGCGCGCATCAGCATGTTCTCGCCATTGGCTGACGAAGCCGTGCCCGACAACGCGGATGCGCTCTATCTTCCCGGCGGTTATCCCGAACTGCACGCGGCAACGCTCGCATCGAACATGCGCGCGCGCGCGTCGATAGAAGAACATGTTGCACTGGAAAGAGCCGTCGTAGCGGAGTGCGGAGGCATGCTTTATCTGCTGCAAACGCTGACCGATAAAGAAGGCGCACGTCACGCCATGCTTGGCCTATTGCCCGGCGACGGCTTCATGCAGCAGCGTCTTGCCCGCCTCGCGATGCAGCGGCTCGATACCGCGCATGGCGCGCTTACTGGTCACACCTTTCACTACTCCCGGCTCGATACGACGATGCAACCGCATCTCACTGCAAAGCACGCAACGACGGGCGTCGATGGCGAAGCGCTGTATCGGCACGGTCGCATCACCGCCACTTACATGCACGCTTACTGGCCCTCGAATCCGGCCGCTGCGGCTGCGCTTTTTCGTTGCGGATCGCTATGACAACAATGGAACTTGCCTTTACCATCGAACGCGCAAAGTCGCAGGAACCGATCGGCTCGCCATGCACTGGCGTATGCAAGCTGGATCCCGCGCACGGCTTATGCGCGGGATGCTTCAGAAGCCGCGAAGAGATCAAAACCTTTCGGTCGATGGACGATCACGCGAAGCTCGTCTTGCTCGGTCAGTTACTGGGCAGACAAGCATCCATGTCCCAAGGAAGCGCCTAGACAGCCGCCATTCTTTGCGAAGCAGGCCGTTCAAGCTGGCGTGCGGCGAGCGCACCGAACACGAGCCCAAGCGTCGTCCAGATGATGACCTGAATGCCGATAGCCGCCACGCGGAAATTCCAAAGCACGGATGCGGAAAAGCCTGCGGGTACTTCATCGACGCGTGGCAGCACGCCTTGGGCGATCACCATCAACGCGATATACACGACGCCCGCGATAATCGTCGCGTTCCAGTCGCCGTGGCGCGCGTGCGTTCGCCGTTGCAGCCACACGGCGAATACCGCTGCTGCAATGGAAATTGCGACCATGCCAAAGAATAATGCGGTGCGCGGGCCGATTGTGTCCGCGTTACCGACAGCGGGAGGACTTGGCGGGTACTTGAGAAATGGCACGACTGCCACGCTCACAAAGCCGCCCATTGCAAGCAACGCTGATGTGCCGCGCGCCCGCAATGCGCCGAGCCGTCCATAAGCGAGCGCGAACACGAGCGAGAAGATACCGCCTAACGCAGTGCCGAACACCGCGACGCCCGTAAGCAGGCCAAGGCCTGATTGAGTATCGCGGCCGATGAGTTGTTCGTCGCCATCATGATGATGCGAATGCGCATGCTCGTGCTGTTCTTCAAAAGCGATCGCGCGCGCAACCCAGGGCTCACCGAAAGCCTTTGCAAAACCAAAGCCGATGAGGCCCGCGACGAGTCCCGCGATCATGCCGCGTATCAACAGACTGCGAATCATCGCGCGCCCTTAGTGGCAGGGAAAGCCGAGCAAATGCCGGCCATCGTGGACGAATTCGTGCACGTAGGTGCCGGAAAAGATGGACGTTGCGCCTTGCTCCGCGCCGACGAAGTAGATCGCGATCAGCAGAACGAGCCCAATGAACACAGCCCAGGGCAAGACTTCACGCACCGGAATGGGGATGGGCGCATCGAAAGGGGATGAATCAGGAGCGGCGGAAAGCACCGGCGCGTTCATGGTATTCATTGAATTCCTCCAGGGGAAAAGCGCGTCCCGATAGACGAAGAGCATGCAGCGGGGTCTGACTCGCGGTGACGTCCAGGACGAACAACCCGCTTACAGTGGCGCGACCGTGCCGGGCTTGCACCGGCTTCCTCGCACTGCAGGCTTGCCATTCTATGACGATTGCCGGCAAAGTAAAGCGATGATGAATCCCACTGCGCTTTGAATTGAACGTTATTCTTCTCTGCCACGCCGCCACGCATGCAATGAAAGCTGCGTGCTTTCCAACAGGCGACGAATCGGTTGCGCGTGATGAACGCGCCGCATTGGCGCATCGCTTTGCGGCCTATGATGGCCGGGTGATCGCGAGTCGCGCGACTGCGGCGCGTGAGACCGCTGCGTGGATCACGACCGCGTTCGACACCGATCAGGGCTTCGACGATATCGACTATGGCCGCTGGCGCGGACACGACATAGGCGCCATTGCCGCGCGGGAGCCCGCAGGCGTCGCAGCCTGGCTGTCGGACGTGCATGCGCGGCCGCACGGCGGCGAGAGCATTGCGATGCTTGCCGGACGTGTCGCAAAGGCGCTGGAGCGCCTCGCGCGCGATGCTTATTCGGAGCGCTGTACTGTGGTCACGCATGCAATCGTCGTTAAAGCCGCGCTCGCGCATGCGCGCGCTGAATCGCTTGCATCCATGTTGATGATGGATCTCGCGCCTTTGTCCTCGACGTCACTCGGCTATGACCGACTGCACAATGCCTGGACGGTCTATGAAACTTCATAGCTCACCCAAGGCTCAAACGCATTCGGCGGCAGAACGCTGCCGTTTCCTGCAAGGAGACTCACATGGCGCACTATGTCGACGGTTTCGTCGTACCTGTACCGACTGAGAAGATCGACGCCTATCGCTTGATGGCGGAGCAGGCCGGCAAAATCTGGCTGGAGCACGGCGCACTGCAATTCGTCGAGTGCATCGCGGATGACGTCAAGCCGGGCGAAGTCACTTCGTTCCCGCAGAGCGTGCAATTGAAGGAAGGCGAGACGGTCGCGTTCTCCTGGATACTCTATGAATCCCGCGAGCAGCGTGACACGGTGAACGCGAAAGTCATGGATGACCCGCGCCTCAAAGCCATGATGGAAAGCGGGCAGCCGCCCTTCGACCCGAAGCGCATGTTCTTCGGCGGCTTCAAGACGCTGGTCGAACTCGGGCGCGCTTAGATTTTTCTACTGTGGTGACCGATAAAGGAAGAATGTCGACATGTTCATCGCCATGAATCGCTTCAGGATCGTACCGGGGGCAGAGGCCGACTTCGAACGCCTATGGACGAGTCGCGACACGCATCTCAAGGATGTGCCGGGCTTTGTCGAGTTTCATCTGCTGAAAGGACCGGTAAAGGACGATCACGTCCTCTATTCGAGTCATACGATCTGGGCGAACCGCGCAGCGTTCGAGGACTGGACGCGCTCGGACGCATTTCGCGCCGCACATCGCAATGCGGGAGGCGAGACGCGCCAGCTTTATCTGGGGCACCCGGAATTCGAAGGCTTCGAGGTGATTCAGACGATCAAGTAGCGCGTCGTTATCAGGCTTCTTTTACACACTGATGAAAAAATGCGCTTAAAGAAAAACGCACGGCCATGTGAGCGGCCGTGCGTCCTTACGCCTTCGCGCCTCGCGCCATGCGCTGCAACGTGGAAGAATCAATAGCGGCTGCGCAGATGCGCACGGCTTCTTTCAGCGTGCGCGGCCTTCCGGTTCCGAATTCCGATTCCAGCATGGCTACCGCACGCAAGCGCTCGTCGTTACCCAATTTCTCGCCCGTCGCCAGTTCGAGCACAGAGATGAAATAAGCAGCGGGCGGCGTCGCGGGCCCTTTGGAGGAACGTTCTCTGCCATGCGTACCGTACATATTGCCTTCGTAAGCGGTTCGGTGGGCAGCCGGCCAAGCCGCCCGGTCCATGTCGTTTCGACTGTTCATTGGTCTGTTCATTGGCTGTAGTGCGTGAGCGCCGTTGCGCATCATCATTGAACAGATGTTGAGCAAAGAGTGTTCCACCTGTCAGCATGCTGACATTTCGCTCGACAATGCCGCCCTCGCGACGCGGCAGGCAGCCAGATCCCAAGCCGCGCAGCCGACGGACTTGAATACCACTGCACCGTTGGGCTTCTTCTGTGAAGCAAGCGCTGTCGCCAGCGGCTGGACCACATTCCAGTCGACGCCTGCAAGGATGAAGTCACCGGCTTCGTGATGCGCGCCTGCTATGTCGTCCACGTAAAGTTGACTTGCGTGAATGGTCGGGGCAGCGATTTCGGCGGCGTCCGCGGTAAAAGCGCCCACACCGATAACGAGCCGCGCCACTTTTGCGGGCTGCGCATAAACCGGAGTCTTGCTGGTGGTCGCGGCGATGACCACGTCGATCGAAGCGGGAATGGCCGCATCATCAAGCGCCGACAGGTTCGGCGACAGCGCTGCATGTTCCTCGCAAAAGGCGCTTGCGCGGCCGGCGCGAGAGCCGAGCACCCAAATGCGCGCGTCGGGATAAAGACTTGCGAGCGCTTCAACGTGAGACGCGGCCTGCTTGCCCGTGCCGATGACAAGCACTTCGCGCGGCACCTCGCGAGCCAATGTGCGGATCGCAAGCATGGAAACGGCGGATGTTCGGCGGCCCGTGACGGTCGGGCCATCGAGCATGAATTGCGGAACGCCTGTAGAGGCATCGAATGCGGTGACTTGACCGTGAATCGTCGGCAGGCCGCGTGCGCCGTTGCCGGGGCAAACGTTGACGAGCTTGTGCATTGCGATATCCGCGGCGGTCGCGGGCATCGAGAGCATCACGCCGCCTTCTGCAAGCGGTACCACCATGCGCTCGGGGCTGGCAATGCGGCCGGCGGCGCAATCGAGCATCGTCGCGGCCAGCGTATCGACGAGGCGTGCGTAAGGCAGAAGGCGCGCAGTTTGCGCGGCATCGAATGCGGGAATTGCGACGGGAGTATCGGTCATCGTGCGGCTCGCCTGTTGTCGTTTGAGTGCCATCGGGATGCGGTCGTCATGCGTAATCATTCTAAAGGCCGCTGGTTCCGTGTCATAAACGGCGTCATATGACCGCCACAGGAAAGCGTCATAATCGGCCAGTGTGCGCCGCACCGCGCAACGATACGAAGCCTGAAGGATCAGGCAAGCACGCATACGGAGCCCCATATGAGCACGACGGACAAGCAGCGCCGCTTTCACGCCGACCTGATCGACAGCTACGACGAAGAGTTCGAGATGGAGATCGACGACCGCTTCCTCGACGGCGAAGCCGCGTTCTCCGACGAGGAGCGTCAGCTTCGCAAAACCTATTTTCGCGAACTCTTTCGCTTGCAGGGCGAACTCGTGAAGCTCCAGGACTGGGTCGTGCATACGGGGCACAGACTCGTCGTGATCTTCGAAGGACGCGATGCCGCCGGCAAAGGCGGCGCGATCAAACGCATTACACAGCGGCTGAATCCACGCGTGTGCCGCGTGGCCGCCCTGCCCGCGCCGAACAATCGCGAGCGCACACAGTGGTATTTCCAGCGTTATGTGTCGCATCTGCCGGCAGGCGGCGAGATCGTTTTATTCGATCGGAGCTGGTATAACCGCGCGGGCGTCGAGCGTGTCATGCAGTTCTGCACCGATGACGAGTACGAGGAATTCTTTCGCTCAGTGCCGGAATTCGAGAAGATGCTCGTGCGCAGCGGCATTCAGATCGTCAAGTACTGGTTCTCCATAACCGATGACGAGCAGGAAGTGCGCTTCCAGGCGCGCATTGCCGACCCGCTCAAGCAGTGGAAACTCAGTCCGATGGATCTGGAGAGCCGCCGTCGCTGGGAAGCGTACACGGCAACGAAGGAAGTCATGCTTCAGCGCTCGCATATTCCCGAAGCGCCGTGGTGGGTGGTACAGGCCGTCGACAAGAAGCGCGCACGGCTCAACTGCATTCATCACCTGTTGAGTCAGGTGCCGTATCACGAGATCGAGCACTCTTCCGTCACCTTGCCAGAACGCGTATTCAATCCCGATTATTTGCGTCAGCCCGTGCCGGAGTCGATGATCGTCCCTGAAATCTATTGACGCGTCCTAGCAGTGGCGGCAGGCGATACGCTCGATGGCCGCGCCGCCACGCTGACGCACAGCCGCGTGCTGCGCGACGAATTGATAAGCATGCTGCGAGCCTTTGAACAGCATCACGAACATGACTTGTGCAAGATTGAAGTCAAGCGTGACCATCAGGCGCATTAGCAGCAGCAGTGGCAGCACCACTGCCGGTTGATACAGTTGTCTTGCGATCAAGGCTCTCATAGCCGGCTCCCTTTCCATATTGAAATTCTAGGGATTGCGCGGCTCGGGATAAATGGGCTGCAAGTGAAGACATATGTTCCTTGATGCGAACAATCGGCTTCATATGCGAAAAACCCCGCTAAAGCGGGGTTCCTTCAAACATTACTTCTGTGCAAGACTCGGTTCCGGCGCGCGGGCGGGCATGGCGTCGCCCCATCCGCCGCCAAGCGCACGAATCAGATTGACCGTGGATACTGCCTGAGTCCCCGCGAGCTGCACCGCTGCACGCTGCGTCTGGAGCACCGTGCGCTCCGCGTCGATCACGTCGAGATAATTCACTGCGCCTTCCGTGTACTGCGTGCGCGAAAGCTGCGCGGCGCGCACCGACGCATTGACCGCATCTGCTTGCGTCGCAGTTTGCGTTTCGAGAATGCGCAGGTCCGACAGATTGTCCTCGACTTCACGGAACGCAACGAGCACTTGCTGGCGATAGTTGGCCACGTCCTCTTCATACACGGCGCGCGCGTTCGCGAGATTGCCTTTGCGACGGCCGCCATCGAAGATGGGCAAGTTCAGCATGGTGCCGGCGAACGGCCCGAGCAGGAACGTGCGGCTCGACCAGTTGAACAGATCGCCGAGCGTTGCGGATTCAAAGCCGCCCGAGCCCGTCAACGTCAGCGACGGAAAGAACGCCGCCTTCGCCACGCCGATACGCGCATTCGCCGCCGCCATCGACCGCTCCGCCGCCGCGACGTCCGGCCGCCGTTCGAGCAACGCTGAAGGCAAGCCCGGCGGTACGCGCACGGTCACAGGTTTCAGCGGATTCGCGGCTACCGTGAACTCAGCGGGCGTCTTGCCGAGCAGCACCGCGAGGCCGTGCTCCGACGCGGCCCGCAGGCGCTGCACGGTCATCGCATCGGAACGCGCGGTCGCGAGTTCAGACTTGGCACGCGCGACGTCCAGCTCGCTGATGTCGCCTTCTGTGAAGCGGCGCTGCACCAGCTTGAGCGCTTCCTCACGCAATGTAACGGTGCGCGTGAACACATCCGTTTCGGCATCGAGTTCACGCAGATTGAAGTAGTTCTGCGCGACGTCCGCCTGCAATGCGAGTTGCACCGACCGGAACAGCGCTTCGCTTTGCTGCGTGTCCGCGTTCGCGGCCTGCACGGAATTCGACACGCGCCCGAACAGATCCACTTCATATGACACGCTTGCTTCCGCGCGCCAAAGCGTCTGCGCCGGCACGCTTGCATTCGGCGGCAACAACTGCGATGCCGGCGAGAGCTTTTCACGCGTCGGACCGAAGCCCGCATCGAGCGTCGGGAAAAGCCCTGCACGCGCGGTCTGATTGATCGCGCGCGCTTCCTTCACGCGCGCCGCCGCAGCCTTCAGGTTCTGGTTCGCCTCCTGCGCCTGCCGTTCGAGATCGTTGAGCGTGGCGTCGTCGAATACAGTCCACCATTCGCCGCGCAGCATCTCTTCGGAAGGCTGCGCGGTCTTCCAGGACCCTGTTTCCGACGCGGGCAGCGCAGGCGTTTCCTTGTAGGCAGCCGGCGCGTTCACATCGGGCTTTTCGTAAGTAGGCGCGAGCGAGCATCCTGCGACCACCAGCAGCGCCGCCATCAAACCGGGCACGCCCAGCCATCGTTCTATATGCGTCTTGTTCATCATCATCGACCTCATTGCGCTTCGTAAGAAGCACCGATACCGCGCATCTGCGGGTGCGTGCCGTGCTTGTCCGTCACGTGTTCGGCGCGGCTCAGTTTGCGCAGGATCACGTAGAACACCGGCGTCAGCATCAGACCGAAGAGCGTCACGCCCAACATGCCGAAGAACACCGCGACGCCCATTGCATGACGCATTTCCGAGCCCGCGCCCGAAGACAGCACCAGCGGCACCACACCCATGATGAACGCGATCGACGTCATCAGAATCGGGCGCAGACGCAGGCGGCTTGATTCGATTGCGGCCTGCACGATGGAACGGCCTTGCATCTCCAGTTCGCGTGCGAATTCGACGATCAGAATCGCGTTCTTCGCGGACAGGCCCACGAGCACCATCAAGCCGATCTGCGTGAAGATGTTGTTGTCGCCACCCGTGAGCCATACGCCGAGCAGCGCGGACAGAATGCTCATCGGCACGATGAGGATGACCGCAAGCGGCAGCGTCAGACTTTCATACAACGCGGCCAGCACGAGGAACACCAGCAGCACGCTGATGGGGAACACCCACAGCGCCGCATTGCCCGCGAGAATCTGCTGATACGTGAGATCGGTCCATTCGAACTTGATCCCGCGCGGGAGCACTTCAGCCGCAATACGTTCCGCTGCCGCCTGCGCCTGTCCCGACGAATAGCCCGGCGCGGGTCCGCCGTTGATATCGGCCGCCGTGTAGCCGTTGTAGCGCACGACCATTTCCGGGCCATATGTCGGCGACACTCTGACGAGCGACGAGAGCGGCACCATGTCGCCATTCGCGTTGCGCGTCTTCAGCAAGCCGATGTCCTCGGGAGTCGCGCGGAACGGGGCGTCGGCCTGCACGCGCACCTGGTACACGCGTCCGAAGCGATTGAAGTCGTTCACATACAGCGAGCCGAGATAAACCTGCATCGTGTCGAATACGTCGGTGACGGGAACGCCGAGCTGCTTCGCCTTCACGCGGTCGAGATCCACGTTCAGTTGCGGCACGTTGATCTGATAGCTGGAGAACGTCGGTCCCAGTTCCGGCGTTTGCGAGGCACGCTTGATGAACGCCTGCGTTGCATCGTCGAGTGCTGCATAGCCGAGCGCGCCGCGATCTTCGAGCTGCATCTTGAAGCCGCCGAGCGTGCCGAGGCCGAGCACCGGCGGCGGCGGGAACACGGCGATGAACGAGCCCTTGATGCCCGCGTACTTCTGGTTCAGCGCACCGGCAATTGCGTTAGCCGAAAGCGCCTTGTTGCCGACGCGTTCCTTGAAGGGCTTCAACGTAACGAACACGACGCCCGCGCTCGATGAATTCGTGAAGCCATTCAC
>Ga0308174_10001177_pt1 | contig 11947 bp, 11 predicted proteins | sample PhyPR2_FD_203894 | JGI IMG/M metagenome (GOLD analysis project Ga0308174, IMG submission 203894) | Soil microbial communities from UC Gill Tract Community Farm, Albany, California, United States - DLSLS.P.R2 | ecosystem: Environmental > Terrestrial > Soil > Agricultural land | place: USA...
GCGGCGTTCGCCTCTGGCGTCTCGGGCCTGGCGATCGGTGCGGCTGCCATGGGCATCGGTGGCCTGCTGCAGGCGGCTCTCGCTACCGGCGCCTTGCGAACGCACCGCGCCGCACTTCGTAACCAGCTGGGGACGGTCACCCTCTCCGCGGTGTCGGTCGCGCTCTTCCCTCTGGCGTTCTACTCCTCGATGCGCCTGGCCGGTGTGGCCGTCGGCACCGTCGTCACCATCGGGTCGGCGCCACCGGCGGCCGCGCTCATCGAGCGCATCGCAGATGGCATACGCCTGTCCCGGCGCTGGGTCATCGGTACAGCGATCGGCGTGCTCGGTGTCCTCGCACTTGGGTGGTCACACCCCTCGACCGCCTCGGGCGCTGCTGGCACGAGCCTGCACGCAGGGTGGTCCCACATCATCGGGATCGGGCTGGGGCTGACCGGCGGCGTGACGTACGCGCTCTACTCGTGGGGCGCTGCCCGCGTCATCCGACGCGGCGTCCCGAGCCGGGCCAGCATGGGCGCGATCTTCGGGATCGGCGGCCTGCTTCTGATGCCCGTCCTGCTCGCCACGGGCTCATCCATCCTCGCCTCACCCAAGCACCTGGCCGTCGTCGGCTACCTGGCACTCGTCCCCATGTTCCTGGGCTACATCCTGTTCGGGCGAGGCTTGGCCACCGTCAGCGCCAGCACCGCGACGACACTGTCGCTCGCCGAGCCGGCCGCAGCCGCCCTCATCGCCCTCATCGTCCTGCACGAGCACCTCACCACCCCAGCCTGGCTGGGTCTGCTCCTGCTGTTCGCCAGCCTCGTCATCACCAGCGGACCACCGCTCAACCGAGCGACACGCGCCATTCCATCTGCGGCCCTCGACGCCGCGCGCAGCGTCAAACAGCTGTGACTCCAGAACGTCCGCTCGTCCGACCGTGCCGCTCGTCGGACGACGTCCGACCGTGCCGCTGGGGGTGCCTTGGTGGGCCAGGGGGTTGAGGGACGGGTCAACCCTGGATCAGCCCTGGCGCCGACGACGCAGGGTCGCGTGCCACGCAACCTTGAGGCATGGCTCTCACCGATTACCTCATCAACGCGGTCTTCCTTCTTGTCGTGCTGCGCCAGGCCCGTGAGCGGCGTCTGGACGCGCGCAGCATCATCGCCCCGATGGCCCTCGTGGTCTTCGTGGCCACGCACTACGTGCACACCATCCCCACCGACGGCTCGGACCTGTCCTTGGTCCTGGCCCTGACCCTGCTCGGCCTCAGCCTGGGTGTCCTGTGCGGCTACGCCACACACGTGCGAGCCGACGCCGACGGCACCCGGTTCGCCCGGGTGGGCCCCGTAGCGGCGACACTGCTGCTGGTAGGCATCAGCGCTCGACTGGTCTTCGTGTTCGCTCTCGAACACGGCGCGGGGCCGGCCATCCGCGACTTCAGCATCGTCCACCACATCAGCGCAGCAGCCTGGCCGCTCGCCCTGGTCTCCATGGCGCTGTGCGAGGTCACCGCCCGGCTGGTGATCGTCCAGGTCCGCGGGCAGCGGCTCACGCCCCGGCCCTCGCACGTGGCCACCGTGTCCGGCGACCACGCCTGACGCCTAGACTTGTTCCCTTCAGGATCCTCCTGCGGCTCGCCTCCGCGAGCCGGAGGAGGTTCCATGGACATCTAGGGGTGTCCCCTAGGTCTCCCAGCCCGCGGCCCACGGCCAGCGAGGTGATGACCATGACGATACGCGCAGGAAGCCCGAGCAGCCGGGCCGCGCACGCCGAAGCCACTGCGCGAGAACGACTGCGCCGCCAGCGGGACCTGCTCAGACCGCTGGGCTGGGCCGTCATCGCAGTGGTCGCCGCGACCTCCCTGACCACCCCCCAGGCCCCAGCGCCCCGCGGCGGTTCAGCCGTCCTGACGCTGGTGCTGGTCCTCTATGCCGCGACGACCGTGACGGTGATCAGTGACCGGTTCCCGGACCGCCCGCGCTCGTTCCAGGTGGGCGTCATCGTCGTGATGGGCGCGGCCGGGGTGGGCCTGGTCGCCCTCCAGCCGCGCGGAGCGACCGGCCTCGCGGTGGGTGCCGCGGTGTGGATGGCGATCACCCGGCTGCCCCTCACACCCGGCGTCGTGGTGGCGGTGGCGCTGACGTTGGGGCAGGACGTCGCGGCGCTGCGTGGCGGGGCGACGAGCGCCGCCGTGCTGGCCGCCACCCTGCTGAACGCCCTGCTGGGGCTGGCCGCGTACGTCGTGCGCGCCGCTCGCGCAGCGCAGGACCGGACCGAGCTGCTTCTGGCCCAGCTCGCTGACGCGCAGGACGAGCAGGCCCACGCGGCGGCCCTTGCCGAACGCGGTCGGATCGCCGCGGAACTTCACGACGTGCTGGCTCACTGCCTCTCTGGTGCGGCGATTCAGCTGCAGGGCGCCCGGGTCCTGGCCACCCGCGAGCCCACCAGCCCGCCTGTCCGCGAGGCGATCCAGCGGGCCAGCGACCTGGTCGACGACGGCCTCACCAACGCCCGCGCTGCCGTCGGGGCGCTGCGCGGCGAGCCGCTGCCCGGTGTCGCGGACCTGCCCGGCCTGATCGCGGGCTTCCGACGGGACTTTGGAGTACCGGCGTCCCTGACCGTCCAGGGCCGGGCCCACCCCCTGGCCGCCGCGACGGATCTGCTCCTCTACCGGGCCGCGCAGGAGGCGCTGACCAACGTCTCACGCTACGCGCCCGGCGCGCCCACGCTCGTCTCGCTGCACTACGAGAGCGGCCGCACCCGCCTCACGGTGCAGGACCACGCCGCCCCCGAACCCCAGCTCTCCAGGTCACCGACCGACACTCCTCACGGCCTGGCAGGGGTCGGCGGCGGCCACGGACTCGCCGGGCTGGGCGAACGCCTCGAACACCTCGGTGGCACCCTGCACGCCGGGCCTCACGGCGACGGCTGGCAGGTCAAGGCGGAGGCGCCAACATGACGGGGAACCCGTTGCGCGTCATCGTCGCAGACGACCAACGCGTCGTCCGTGAGGGACTGGCCCTGCTGATCGGACTCCTCGACGACATCACGGTCGTCGCCACCGCGGTCGACGGCCTCGACGCCGTCGAGCAGACGCTGCTGCACCACCCTGACGTCGTGGTGATGGACCTGCGCATGCCCCGGATGGACGGGGTGCAGGCCACCGGCCGGATCCGCGCACAGCTGCCGCAGACCCAGGTGTTGGTCCTGACCACGTATGCGGACGACGACGCCCTCTTCCCCGCGCTGCGGGCCGGCGCGCGTGGCTACCTGACCAAGAGCGCCAGCGCGGAGGAGATCGAGCAGGCCCTCACCGCGCTGGCCCGCGGAGAGACCCACCTCGCCCCGCAGGTCCAGCAACGGCTCGTGGACGCCACCCTGGACGCGAACGTGGCGCCCGACGCCGCTGCCTCGACCGCGGGGTTGCCCGACGGGCTCTCCGCCCGGGAGGCCGAGGTGCTCGCCCTCATCGCCGCCGGCCTGTCCAACACCGACATCGCCCGACGGCTCGTCCTGAGCAACGCCACCGTCAAGACCCACGTCAACCACATCTTCGCCAAGATCGGCGCCCGCAACCGCGCTCAAGCCGTCCACTACGCGTACGACCGAGGCATCACCCAACAAGGCACGACCTAGCCCAGCCCCAACCGGTATGACACTGCACGCGACGCCGGGCCCAACACATCCTCATCTGCCGCCGAGCGCTCGTGCCGGTGTCCCCGCGGTCACGCGACAGGCGGACGCAGCCAATGAGCCCATTTGGCCCCTCGCGCACCTCCGCCGTGAGCTACTTCTGAAGGGCCGCTCTCCGGTTCGGATCATGCCAAGATCGGTTTGGGTCCCGAAGGTCGGACCTGGTCCGCCGCGAGGGACGGCGTCAAGCGCACTGGAGGCGTCATGCAGGAGCCGGTCGGTTCGTTCGACGGGCTGGACGGCTCCGGCTTGGTAGCGGTCCTGGACGGCCTCCCCGAGCTGGTCTCGTTCTGGGATCGCGACCAACGGTGCGTCTTCGCGAACGCGGACGCGGCGGCGGCGTTCGGGCGTTCGGGCGAGGGACTCCGGGGAGTTGCGCTGGCGGAAGTTCTCGGGGCTCCTGCCGTGAGGCTGATGCGCTCCCGGTTCTTGAACGCCCTGGAGGGCGAGGGCTCCGAGCAGGAACGGGCGCTGTTTGACGGCGAGGGCGGGCTGCGGCACTACCGCAGCACCTACACGCCGGTCTGTGTCGACGAGGTTGTCATCGGCGTCGCGATCGTGCTGGTCGACATCACCGAGGAGCTGAACACACAAGCCGAGATCTTTCGCGACAGCCTTCAGAGCGCCCGGCTCACCGAGCGGCACCAGCTCATGGTGGCCGCCGGCACCGAGGTGCTCGGCCGGCTCAGCCGGGCATTGGGCCAGCTGCAGGCGCCCAGCCATGGTGACGAGCCGGAGGGCCTCCTCCGGGGGCTGGCTGAGGAGCTGCGCAGCTGCACCCGCCGGCTCCGTGAGGGCACTCGGGCGTCGCCCGCTGCCTCGGGGGACGGCACGGTGTCGAACACGTCGCCGAGCACCGTGTCGACCTCTCCCTTGTCCGTCGATCGGCGAAACTCGGACGGGAGGCTGTCGTCCGCCTCGTCGTCGACGGCGTGCCACCAACCGAGCGCGGGTGAGCGGGCAGCGGGTCTCGAGGTGGAGCTCTTCGCGCTGCTGGATCAGTTGCCGGTCGTCGTCACGGTATGGGACCAAACACGGTCGCTTCGCTACGCCAATCGGGCCGCGGAGGCGGTCCTGGCCAAGTGGGGCATCACGAAAGCGACGGGCCGGCGCCTGGAGCTGATAGTCAGCGAGGACTTCCTCCGGGTGCACGAGGCGTACGCCGAGGACGTCCTGCGCGGCAGGACCCAGTCGTTCCACCGGCGCCAGATCAGCCCGGACGGGCAGGAGCACCACTTCCACGTCCGCTACGTGCCGCGAATCGCGGACGGTGAGGTCATCGGCGCGTTCGCGTACGCCTGCGACATCACCGACGCCATGAAGGCTGGCGAGGAGCTCATCGCGGCCCGGTCGGCGTACGCAGCCCTGCGGGAGCGGCAGGCCATCGAGGACCGCCTTCACCAGTCCATACTGCAGGAGCTGTTTGCCGCAGCGATGCTTCTCGACACAGCAGCCCGCGCCGGGGGCGACACGCTGGCTCAACTCGAGGAGTCCCGGACGTACGTGCAGATGGCCCTGGACGGGTTGACTCAGCTCTCCTAGCGTCCCACGCGCCACGAACGCCGGGACGCTGTGGCCCGGCGCGACGTTACTGCGGGCACAGCCTGTCCCGCGTGAGGCTTCTGCCGGCCCCTCGTCGGCCGGAAGCGCTGGCCCCAAACGTCCGCGACATGCCGCGTGGACGAAGTTCGTCCGACCATGCCGCCGATCGGCCGTGTTGAGGCGCGAGCCAACTCCGCAGGATGCTTGGCTGGCACCCATGGACGCGCGGCGACTCTCAAAGCTCATGTCCTTGGTTTTGCGTCACAGCCCCACGCGGGTCGGCATCACGCTCGATGCGGCCGGCTGGGTACCGGTGGACGACCTCGTGGCCGCGCTGAAGCGGTCTGGCGCACTTTGCACCCGCCGAGACATCGAGGACGTCGTCCGGTCGAGCGACAAACAACGGTTCACCATCGACGCCTCAACCGACAGGATCCGCGCCAACCAAGGCCACTCAATCCCCGTCGAGCTTGAACTGCCCACGGCCGTCCCGCCGGTGGTGCTCTACCACGGAACACCCGTGCGGAACCTTGACTCGATCCAAAGACAGGGGCTGGTCAAAGGCTCTCGGCACGCTGTACACCTCTCACGCGACATCGACACCGCCTACGCCGTCGGCTCGCGCCGAGCACCTTCCGTGGTTCTAGCCATTGACTCCGCCGCCATGCATGAAGCAGGCCACCGATTCCTGGTCTCCGCGAACGGAGTCTGGCTAGTAGACAAAGTGCCCCCCAAGTACCTCTCTGTCATCGACGACTCCTCAGCCAACAAACGACGCTCGTGAGCGGTGGCTGCACTCACTGGACCATGAAACCGAGCGTCCGGACAGCCCGCAGAGTGCTCGTGCCTGCGGCATCATCGCGGACATGATGCAGCGGATCTTCCTGCCTGCCGAGGCGATCGGCTACCTCTAGCTCCCCTCCCCGGGGTCCAGGTCGGGTCTGGTCCTGTGCAGGCGGGCCGCGTGACGGAGCACGCCGGCGGCGGCTGAGGCGTCCGCCTCGACCTCGACGATGAACGGCGCGACCACCGTCACGCGAGTCGGGGTAGCCGAGCCCCAGGCGAAGGTGCGCTCGAACGCCTCGCCAGTCGGGCGCAACAACGGCGCTAGGGACTTGGCCGCAGGTTTCGGGAGCGAGGTCGTCGACCCCGCGGTAACCGGCTTGCCCTCGTCGTCGACGTCTCCTGGAAACGCGAGAACTAACGCCGTGGGAGCGGCGACGTCGCCGGTGAACCCGATCGCGAGCATGTCCAGTGTCTGCTTCGCCTTCACCTTCCACCACACTCGTTGACCCGGCTCGGTCGGGTAGCTGCCGCCGGCGTCCTTGATCACCAAACCTTCGATGCCGCCGGCCGTAAGTGTCTGGAACCATTCTCGGGCGAGAGCGACGTCATCGGTCTGCTGGCAGAGCACGATGGGGGAGGCGATCCCCGCCAGGGCCTGCTCGAGCACCGCTCGACGATCCCGCAAGGGTCGACCGCGCAGGTCCTCGGCGCCGGCCGCGAGCAGGTCGAAGACGACGAGATGGGCGGGGCGTCGGGCGGCGACCGTGCGAATTCGTCGACCGGCAGTCATGCGGGCCTGCAACCCCTCGAAGTCCAGCCGGCCCCCAGCCGGGTCCCAGGCGATGACCTCGCCGTCCAGAACCAGGTCGTCGGGTAGTCGGGCGGTCAGGACAGGCGTGAGGTCCGGAAACAGGGGAGTGAGGTCGGTGCCGTTGCGGGAGTAGATGCGGCCGGCACCGACGGTCGCCACGCGCAAACCGCAGTGCTTGGAAACCTTGGAAAACGCGACGCGCCACCCGGCGTCCTGCCTACCATCACCCCGAGGATTTGGTCAGGTTGGCTCCTTGGTAACAGCCGTCCAGCCGTGCTCTCTCGATGTTGGAATCTAGGTGGAGGTTAGTGATGAGCCCGCTCGCGCTGCGTGCAGAGTCCGACGGCCCCGACCGTCAGTTTCTGGACGCTGAGTTGGACGTGGTGGGAAACCTTGTGCTGTCCGGCCATGACCTTGGTCCGGGCGCCGAGCTTGTGTCCCCGGACGGCGAATACGAGTACTGGATAACAGTCGAGGCCGCAGATCTCACGAAACTGCTCGTCCTGCTCGCGGAGCCCGAGGGGTCCGACGTCATGCGCGTGCTGGAGCAGGGGTGGACTGGCAAGAACTCGTACGAACTAGAGCGCATCATCAGGCACGAGGGAGTCCCGCACCGGTTCTTCTGCTATTCGTAGACGGCCGGGCGCGCTTTCGCGGTGGCGCCCCAGACGGGTCGGCTCATGCGTCACGCGTGGTGCCAGTGCGCGGAACGGCAGGAAGTCGAGAATAGTCATCATGAGCGTCCCGGCCGCCATCCCTCTCGTCTCGGGCAAGCACCGCGATCGAGCCCTCGCAGCCGCTCGGCAGACGCGCGCTGTCCAGTTGGCGACGGAGGGGCGCACCTACCAGGAGATCGCCGACGAGCTCGGCTACTCGAACCGCGGCACAGTTCACCACATCGTCCACGGCGCGCTGGCTCGAGACCGCAAGGACGCCGTCGAGGACCACCAGCAGCTCGGGTTGGCCAAGCTGGATGCGCTGCAGGCCGCCCCCTGGGACAAAGCGATGGCTGGCGACGTGGAGGCGGCCCGGGAAGTCCGCGCGGTGATCATGGCTCGGTGCCGGCTGCTAGGTCTGGGGGAGAGGGGGAAGCGGCCCGCGGCGTGGGCACCGCGGATGGTTGTCTTGTCCGCCGAGAATCGTGAGGCGCTCGGGGTCTGAGACGTCGGCGTTGCATGTCTCGAGTTGCACTTTGCGCTCGACCAGGGGGAACAACTCGCGCAGTTAACAGGCATCAAAGCGCACAAGAACGACCTTCTCCCGGACCACCGCATTGAGCATCGCGAGCGCGACGTCGGTGCAAGTCTGAGGCCTGGGCGCCATCGCCTGCATGGAGCCGATGGTGCCGCTGTAATCCCGGTCGTGCGGTCAGACGTGGCCATCGCTGCGGCGACCCGCTATGCCCCCGATGGCGAGCGGGCCCCGTCTCTCGACATCAAGATGTCGTGCGATAACTCGTGCGATAACTCCCGGCGATCAACGGCGTGTCGCGGTCACCCGCGGTCGTTCGCGCCGATGCCGAACCGCTCTCACCAAGGACGCTGAGAACGACAAAACCGCAGGTCAGAGGACTCTGACCTGCGGTTTCGGGTGGTGGCCAGGGGCGGGGTCGAACCGCCGACCTTCCGATTTTCAGTCGGACGCTCGTACCAACTGAGCTACCTGGCCGGGACAACGAGTGGAACTATAGCCGACCGGCGACGTCATCCCGCAAACCGCCCACGGCGGCCATCGGAGACCGTCCTTGGGCGGGCGGCCGTGCGCGGCGTCGTCCCGTGAGACGATGCCACCGCTCGGGGGAGGGCCGGGTCACGCATGCCCGACCGAGACCGGCGCTCGACCGACATCGACGCGCCAGTACCGACCACGAACCCCGAGGGGGACAGGCCATGACTGACGACGGACCCGCCCTGAACGGCGACTGGGACCTCGACCCGGCACACACACGCATCGGCTTCTCGGCTCGTCACGCCATGGTGACCACGGTGCGCGGCTCGTTCAACGACGTGGCCGGACACTTCTACGCCGATCCCGAGGACATGACCCGGTCCCATGCCGAGGTGACGCTCAAAGCCGCGAGCATCGACACGCGCAGCCAGCAGCGGGACGACCACCTGCGCAGCCCCGACTTCTTCGACGTCGAGAAGTATCCAGAGATCCGCTTCGTGAGCACCAACATCGAAGAGGTCGAGGACAACGCGTTCATGATCAGTGGCAACCTGACCATTCGCGACGTCACGAGGCCGGTCACGCTGCCCATCGAGCTCATCGGCGTGCAGACCGACCCCACGGGGGCGCTCCGCGCCGGGTTCGAGGGCTCGCGCCGGATCAACCGTCGCGACTTCGGCCTGGAGTGGAACGTCCCCCTCGACGCCGGTGGCGTCCTCGTCTCGGAGCGCATCTCGCTCGAGTTCGAGATCTCGGCGGTCAAGCGCGAGAACGACCAGCAGGGCTGAGTCAGGCCGCAGGGCCCTTGGTGCGCACGTCGGCCACGTGCGCCATCGCCTCGCGCAGCTCTCCGAGCCAGTCGCTCTCGTGCTGGCCGACGAGCTTGACGCACCAGGCCAGTGCCTCGGCCCGGGACCGTGCGACGCCGGCGTCGACGAGCGTGTCGAGGACGAGCCGCTCAGGCTGGCGCAGCCGCGTCATGGTGGGCGCGGCGACGTGGGTCCACAGCTCGGTGCGGTCGCCGACGCGCCCGGCCCAGGAGACCTTGCGGTCGAAACGGTGCTGCGCCTCGCGTGCGATCTCCATGCGCCTCCCGCGGGTGTCCTCCCGGAAGGCCCTGCTGCGGCCGGCCCTCGCCTCGGCGCGCTCGGCGTCGCTCGAGCCGTCCGGCAGGTCGACGTCGGCGATCGTCAGGACGACGGTGATCTCCTCGCGGTCGACGGTGATCTCGGGTGGCGTGCTGCGCCACTCCTCGGGCAGGCGGCCGACGAACCAGCCACGCACCCGCTCCTGTGCTTCGTTCGTAATCATGTAATCAGCATTACTCCGTTACTCGACGTGGTCAACGGGTTACGCCCCGGGCGAAGCGAGAGGACGTATGCCGTGTGGCCCGGGCCGGACGGCATACGTCCTCGGTGGGGTGGCGGAGCGCGCCGCGGTCGCTCCGGAGACGCCTAGAGTTGGGGATCGTGCAGTTCCTCAACGGCCTCCAGCCCCAGCTCGACCTCACCTACGACGACGTCTTCATGGTGCCGAGCCGCTCGTCCGTGACGAGCCGCCTCGACGTCGACCTCTCGAGCGTCGACGGCTCGGGCACCACCGTCCCGATCGTCGTCGCCAACATGACGGCGATTGCGGGACGCCGCATGGCCGAGACCGTGGCCCGTCGGGGCGGGATCGCCGTCATCCCGCAGGACATCCCGGTCGAGGTCGTCCGTGAGGTCGTCGCCTGGGTCAAGCAGCGCCACCTCGTGCACGACACCGCGATCACCCTCGAGCGGCACATGACCGCCGGGGAGGCGCTCGTCCTCATCGGCAAGCGCGCCCACGGGGCCGCTGTCGTCGTGGACGGGCCCAAGCCGGTCGGCATCGTCACCGAGCGGGACCTCACCGGCGTCGACCGCTACACCCAGGTGCACGACGTCATGCACGAGGACCTGCTCGTGCTGCCCGAGACCCTCGACCCGCAGGAGGCCTTCGAGCGGCTGTCGGCGGCGCGGCGCAAGCTCGCGCCGGTCGTCTCGGAGCACGGCGAGCTGGTCGGCATCCTCACCCGCGGCGGCGCGATCCGCGCGGGCCTCTACCGGCCCGCCGTCGACGACGCGGGGCGGCTGCGGGTCGCCGCCGCCGTCGGCATCAACGGCGACGTGGCGGCCAAGGCCGCCGAGGTGCTCGACACCGGCGCCGACGTCCTCGTCATCGACACCGCGCACGGCCACCAGGACAAGATGCTCGAGGCGCTGCGGGCGGTGCGGGCCCTCGACCCGCGCGTGCCGATCGTCGCCGGCAACGTCGTCTCCGCGGCGGGCACGCGCGAGCTCATCGAGGCGGGCGCCGACATCGTCAAGGTCGGGGTCGGCCCCGGGGCCATGTGCACGACACGGATGATGACCGCCGTCGGGCGCCCGCAGTTCTCCGCGGTGCTCGAGTGCGCCACGGCCGCAAGGGAGCTCGGCAAGCACGTGTGGGCCGACGGCGGCGTCCGGCACCCGCGCGACGTCGCGCTCGCCCTCGCCGCCGGCGCGTCGAACGTCATGATCGGCTCGTGGTTCGCCGGCACCCTCGAGTCCCCGGGCGACCTCTACACCGACAACGACGGCCGCCAGTACAAGGAGTCGTTCGGCATGGCCAGCAGCCGGGCCGTGCGCAACCGGACCGCCACGGACACCGAGTACGACCGCGCCCGCAAGTCCCTCTTCGAGGAGGGCATCAGCACCGCGCGCATGTACGTCGACCCCGCGCGGCCGTCGGTCGAGGACGTCCTCGACCAGATCGTCGCCGGCCTGCGCAGCAGCTGCACGTATGCCGGTGCCCGCACTCTCGAGGAGTTCCACGAGCGGGCCGTCGTCGGGCTCCAGAGCACCGCCGGCTTCGCCGAGGGGCGCCCCCTGCACACCTCCTGGTGACGCTCAGCGCCGGCGGATCGGTGCCGGGCCGAGGGCAGGGTCGCCCCCGACATACGTCTTCGTGAGCCTCGGGAAGCGGGTCGCGAGTTGGGCTCGGTCGAGAGGCTTTCCGGTCGGCTCGGTGTAGACGCTGCCGCCGTCCGGGGCGCCGCTGCCGTCGGCGTACGGGTCACGTCCCGTCATCGCCTGCCAGGCCTCGGTCGGTGCGAACTCGAGCACCTCGGTCGTGGCGACCTGCTCGTCGTCGACCGGGCCAAGACCGGCGAGCGAGTCGGGGTCGGCGACGAAGGCGTCGAACACCGGGCGCCCCTGGTAGAGCACCCAGGTGCGGAGGTTCACGAACACGTCCTGGCTCGTGTAGCCCATCATCGTCTCCGCCGCCGCCCGGTGCAGGAACGTGTTGGCGCGAGCCATCTGCGCCACGAACTGCTTCTCGTAGGCGACGATCAGTTCGGGTGACATGGCCGCGAGCTCGGCGTCCATGGCGCGAGCTGCGGTGGCGGGGTCGGGGTCCGCGACCCGGTCGACGACGGCCCAGAACTCGTCAGCCGACATGGGG
>Ga0308174_10001178_pt1 | contig 11946 bp, 8 predicted proteins | sample PhyPR2_FD_203894 | JGI IMG/M metagenome (GOLD analysis project Ga0308174, IMG submission 203894) | Soil microbial communities from UC Gill Tract Community Farm, Albany, California, United States - DLSLS.P.R2 | ecosystem: Environmental > Terrestrial > Soil > Agricultural land | place: USA...
TAATGTAGAAAGTCGAGCGACAGGAAGGATTCCTGTCGTCACGTCTTAGCCTTATCCTTTACCGAACGCCGCCAGCTCCTCTACCTTCTTCCATGCCGCGCCGCTGTCGATCGAAACAGTCGCGATTGCCATGCCCTCCAGGAACGTGGCAACCCGGCCGGCGGCGACCAACGCGGCAGCGGAGTTCACCAGCACGATGTCGCGAGGCGGACCTGGGTCGCCTCCTAGTACCGCTTTCGCGATTTCGCAATTCCGATCTTTTGCTCCGCCCTGGAGCTGTTCCAACTTCGCCTGTTTGATCGCGAAATCGGCAGGTTCCACCGTGCGGCGCTCTACCTGGCCGTCGCGAACTTCGAAGACGGTGGTCGGTCCGGTGGTGGTGATTTCGTCCAGCCCGTCCGACCCGTGCACCACAAAGCCGTGACGCAGTCCGAGCGCCGCCAGTGCGCCCGCCATCAACTCCGCGGCGTGTTCACTGGGAGCGCCGGCGAGTTGCGCATCGGCTCCCGCCGGGTTGGTCAACGGACCCAGCAGGTTGAAGACGGTGCGCAAGCGCAGGTCCGTGCGCACGGGATGCGCGTGCTTCATCGCGGTGTGAATGGCCGGAGCGAACAGGAACCCTATGCCGATTTCGCGGATGGCGCGCGCGGCGGCTTCCGGAGCGGGTGCGATCTCGATACCAAGCGATTCCAGCAGGTCCGCGGAGCCGCAACCCGGAGCGCTGGACGCGGCGCGATTTCCGTGCTTGGCAACGTGCACGCCCGCGCCGGCAACCACGAACGCACTCACGGTAGAGATGTTGAACGTGCCCGCAGCATCGCCGCCGGTGCCGCACGTATCGATGAGCGGGGCGCCGGGCGTTTGCGCATCGATTTGAACCGCCATGGATCGCATCGCCCGCGCGAATCCCACCAACTCCTCGACGGTCTCGCCCTTGGTTTTCAGCCCCATCAAGAAGGCGGCGATCTGCGGTTGGCTGGCCTCGCCGGAAAGGATGGCGTGCATGGCCTGTTCAGCGGCTTCCGAACCCAGGTTTTCGCGAGCCGCCAAGCGTTCCAGGTAAGGCAAAATTGTCATGATATATTTGAGTCTGCCATACAATACAGGCGCAATTTCTCATGAAAATACACGAGTATCAGGGTAAGGCCATCCTGGCCCAGCACAAAGTTCCGGTGCCGCGCGGGAAGATGGCACTCAATGTAAACGATGCGGAGGCCGCGGCGAAAGAGTTGGGCGGCAGCGTTGTCGTGAAGTCGCAGATTCACGCCGGGGGCCGCGGCAAGGGCGGCGGCGTGAAGGTCGCCAAAGATGCCGCCGAAGCGCGTGCGATCGCGGAAAAGATGCTCGGGATGACGCTGGTGACCCACCAGACCGGTCCGGAAGGGCGCGTCGTGCAGCGGCTGCTCATCGAAGAGACGCTGCCCATCGAGCGGGAACTGTACCTCGGCATCGTTCTGGACCGCGTGCAGGGCAAGCCCGTATTCATGGCGTCAAAGGCGGGCGGCATGGAGATTGAAGAGGTGGCTGCGAAGACGCCGGAGCTGATCCTCAAAGAGACGCTGCAGCCCGGAGTCGGCCTGGACCCGTATCAGGCCCGCAAGCTGGCCTTCGGCATGGGCATTCCGGCGGCGAGCGTGAATGGCGCGGTAGCTGCGATGGTCGCGCTCGCGCGTGCCTACGTGGCGATGGATATGTCGCTGGCCGAGATCAATCCGTTCATTCTGACGAAGGACGGCAAGGTGTACGCGCTGGACGCCAAGATCAATTTCGACGACAACGCGCTGTTCCGTCACAAGGAACTGGCCGAATTGCGCGACACCAACGAAGAAGATCCGCTGGAAGTGGAAGCTTCGAAGTACGGCCTGAACTACATCAAGCTGGATGGGACGGTCGGGTGCATGGTGAACGGAGCGGGTCTCGCGATGGCGACCATGGACATTATCAAATACGCGGGAGGGAGCCCGGCGAACTTCCTGGATGTTGGCGGCGGCGCCAACGCGGAACAGGTGAAGAACGCGTTTCGTATTCTGCTGAGCGATAAGAGCGTCCACGCCGTGCTGATCAACATCTTCGGCGGCATTCTGCGCTGCGACACGTTGGCCAACGGAGTAGTAGCGGCGGCGCGCGATTTGAATATTCAGGTGCCGATCGTGGTCCGCATGGAAGGCACAAACGTGGAGCAAGGCCGGCAGATTCTGGTGGAGTCGGGCCTGAACTTTACGGTGGGAGCGGATATGCGGGACGCTGCGGAGAAGGTCGTTAAACTAGCAGCGGCTTAGTGCGTGGGTAGGGGCATTGCTTCTTAACCACAGAGGTTGGAAGAAAGACTAAGAGAACACAGAGAAAGACAAGACTACATCTGAGGCGCTGAGGTTTTCGTGAGGGCCTCGCTGGTTTGAAAAAGTTGAGGGCACAGAGAATTGGTTTTCTCTGTGCCCTCTTGTTGTTGGCTCTGCGCCTCTGTGGTTCAGATGCGCTGCGTGTCTTTACTTCACCTGTACGGTAACGCCTGTCTGCGTCTGGTTCCCTCCGATGTTGATCACGATCGGTTGCGGACCGGCCGTTACTCCTGCGGGGACAACCACGTCGACCTGTAGGACGCCGCTGACGTCTCCGGGGGCTTCACCCGCGAAGGTTACCTGCGCCGCCACTCCACCGATGGTTGCCGTCACGGGCAGCAGCGGTGTGGGAATCTGGCTGATCGTGCAGACCTGGCCGGTCGGGCAGATCACCGCTCCGGTTACACCAGCCGGACTGATCTGGCCTTCACCGGTCCCGAAGACCTGAACCACGCGGCCGGCCGACTCTCCATTGTTCGGTCCGTTGATGGAATTGTCCTGATTGAGAATCGATCCGGGCCCGCTACCTTGCGAATTCTGCGTGAAAATACCCGGCACCGCCGGGACCACAGTATAAGTCAGGCTGTTGGACGTGAGCCCCTGGAACTTCACCGTGATATTCGTGGTCGGCCGTCCGGCTACGTCGTACGGCACAAACACGGCCGTCTGGGTAGCGGAGGCGTAGTAGATGGGAGCGGGCGTGGCGTCGAAGAACACCTGCGTCCCGGACACCAGCGTGGAGAGCGAATTGTTCGACACCGTTCCGAAGACGGGAGCTCCGGCCGGTCCGACGCCTGTGCCGCCGATGATGATCAGCTCACCGGGCGAAATCGCATTCGCGATGTAGCTGGCCGCATTGGCTACCTTGAGGAATACGGGAGCCGGAATCGCCACCACCGAAAGGTTCACGGGAATCGTAAGCGGCTGCGCGGCGTTCGGCGACGCAATCGTAATGGCGCCGCTGCAGTTGCCCGCAGTGGTTAGACTGGCGGTGTTCACGGACACTGTCATGACCGTTGGGCTTGCAGTGGCCGTCCCGCTGGTAGGCGTCACCGTCAGCCAGCCGTTGCCGCAACTGGTGGTTGAGGCGGTGGCGGTGAACGGCGCGCTGCCGCTGGAAGTGAGCGAGAGCCCCTGAGTCGCCGGAGCGCTAGCGCCGATCACATAGTTGAACGTGAGCGCCCCCGTCGGTGTCACCGTGAGGGTTTGCGGCGCTACGACATTGAGCGTGACGGAAACCGCGATCGGGCTGCCGGTGGCGTTTTGCGAGGCGATGGTCACCGTTCCGGTATACGATCCGACACCGAGAGTGCCGGCGTTCGCCGAAACCGTAACGCTACCCGGAGTGGTTCCGGCAGCGGGCGTGGCCGTTAGCCACGTGCCGCTGTTGTTGGCTGTCGCGGTGACGGTGAAGTTCACCGGCGCCGGCGTACTGGTCACACTGATCGTCTGCGATTGCGGCGCGGGTCCGCCGGCCGTCTGCGTGAAGGTCAAGGTGGTGGGAGTGGCGGCGATGGTTCCCGCCGCTACCGTAAAGGTCACCGGAAGAGTGACGGTCGCGGCGTTCGATGAGGTGAACGTGACCTGTCCCGTGTACGTGCCGGGAAGAAGAGTTCCAGCAGCGGCGCTGACGGTAACACTGCTGCCCGTCGCTCCGCTGGCCGGGGTCACCGTGAGCCAGTTGACCGAAGTGCCGCTATTTTCCGAAGCGACCGCGCTGAAGTTCAGCGCCGTGCCTGTGCTGCTGGTCACCTGCACCGGCTGCGAGGCCGGCGCGGAACCACCCGCAACCTGGCTAAACGTCAGCGAAGTCGGGCTGAGAACCAGATTGCCCGCGGTCACCTGGAATGTGACGGGGATGGTCAGCGGATTGGCCGCCGTTGCGTCCGGGACCGTGGTGCCGCCGGGACCGCTAGCGACGATCGACACCGTTCCCGTATATGTGCCGGGCGAAAGCAGGCCCGGCAACACAGAGATGGTCACCACGTTCGCGCCGTTCGCCGTGCTGCCGCTCTGCGGAGCTACGAACAGCCAGTTGTTGCCACCGTTAGCGGTGGTGAAGGTCACGTTGTAAGTGAGAGCCGTGCCGGGCGCGGAGCTCAGCAGCGTGATGTTCTGCGCCGCGGGCGCATTGCCGTTGACCTGTGCCGTGAACGTAGGAGGCGCCGGCGGATTGCCCGGCAGCACCGGAACGAGCAGCGGGTTGTTGCTGACATAGAACGTCACCGGAATGGTCAGCGGGCTATTGATGGCCGCGTTGCCGGTTGCCGGATTGGTAGCTGTCACGGTGACCTGACCTGTGTATGTGCCGGCCGTCAATCCCGCGGGGTTCACCGAAACGGTGTTGCCGCTGAGCGTCAGCCATCCGCTGCCTCCGTTGTTCGTAGTGGCCGCGGTGGAGAAGTTGAGAGTGGCGCCGTTGCTGCTGGCGAGCGTCAGGGTCTGCGAAAGCTGCGAGGCAGCCACCGCGCTCTGGCCGATCTGAAATTCAAACGTCAACGCGGGGTTGTTCGGCACGATGCTGGGGTCATTCGCTACCGTGAGGTTCACGGTGATGGTCTGCGGAGCGTTCCCTGCCCCGTTGCCTGTAATCGTAACCGTGCCGGTGTACTTGCCGGGAGCGAGACCGGCGCCGTTCACCGCGATGCTCAAGGGCATTCCGGTAGTGAGCTGCGAGCTGGTCACACCGCTCGGCGGATTCACCGTCAGCCAACTCTGGGCGCTGCTGGAGACTGCAACGGTAATCGGCATCTGACCCGTGGTTGCGTTCGCCGCGACGGCAGTGGAGATCGCCGTGACGGTCTGCGCAGGGGGAGCCGTGCTGTTGAGCTCATAGGTGAAATTCAGCGCCGAAACGGGCACGCTCAACAGCGGCTGATTCGAAACCAGCAGGTTCACCGGAACGGTTTGCTGCGTCTGCGCGGTGCCCGAAGTGAAGACGGTGATAGAGCCCGTCCACGTGCCCGCCGGCAGGTTCGCCGTCGTGTCATAAGTAACGGTGACCGTAGCGCTGCCGTTCGCCGGGATCACTCCACTGCTCGGATTGACTACGATCCAGTTGCGGCCGGCGGGATTGTTCGCCACCGTTGCCGCGATGCTGAAATTCACAGGCTGCGCGGAGTTCGTGCTGAGCGTGATGCTCTGCTGCACCTGGTTGTTCGCGCCGCCGATCTGAAAGTTCAATTGGACGCCCGATGCGCCCACCGTCACGGTGGGAGCAGCCGCAACCGTCAACGTGACGGGGACCGTCACCGGCGTGTTGTTCGCGGTGCCGGTTGGCGTAATGGTGACCGTGCCCTTGTAAGTGCCGGCTGCGAGAGTCGGCGTAATCGTCGGATCGAGAAGCGCGGTCACGGCGCCGGGCGATGCTCCGGACGCGGGGGCGACCTGCAGCCAGTTGACGCCACTGGCGGTGGACGCGGTCGCGGTGTAGTTCGTGGGAACGCCGGTCAGCGTGATGCTCTGGCCGTTCGGCACGGTTCCACCGATTTGATAGGAAAAGCTAAGGGAGGACGGGCTCACACCAATCGCGCTCACAGTGAACGTGACACTGATGGTTACCGTGTTGCCGCCGGCAGGCGTACTGATGACCACCTGGCCGGTATAATTGCCGGCCGAAAGACCCGTCGGGTCGGCAGTGATGGTCAAGGCTTGAGGAGTGGTTCCGGTTGTCCCGGGCGCCGGCGTCGGATTGCTGGAGTCGCTCACTTTGAGCCACTGCGTGCCGGGTGCGGTCTGTTCGCTGGTCGACGCGATAAAGAAGACTGCCGTTCCGTTCGACGCGCTGATGTTCACGCTCTGCTGACTGGGCTGTCCCGCTGCCTGCGCGGAGAACGTGAGAGACGTCTGGTCGGACGCGAGCGTCTGAGCTTGTAAGCCGGCCGCAGCCAGCCCAAGCGCAATGAGAATGAATACAAAATTTAGTTTTTTCAACATGCAAGCTCCAGAGGCACACCCGGAGGGGACACGCCTCAGTGTGTCCTTCATTGCACGAGTGGTGCCAAGCGATTTTAGCCCAAAAACATAATCCACCAGATTTGTTTTATATACAAGAGAAATCGCGACTTACAGGGAAATGGGAGGCACTGGACCGGATTGCGGAGAGGCGGGGCTTCGGAGCACCGCGACACACCTCCTGTAGCAGGGGGCCACGTCAGGCGGCCACGTGAGCGCCATACAGGCCGCGGCTGTATATGTACGCAAGCACACCAGCAGGCACTCCGGCCGGCTGCTCGCCCGCCGCCAGAGCCTCGCGAATTTCGGAGGACGATACCGGCAACTCCAGACTGTCCAGCCGTTCCAGCCGTATTTCCTTCGGAGCTTCATACACCTTCCCCGGGCGGCTCACCACGAGGAATGTCACCGCGGAAGCAACATCCCGCCAGCGATGCCAGGTGCGGATTTCGGCGAACGCATCGGCGCCGATCAAAAAGTACAGCTCGCCCTCAGGCTGCCGCGCGCGAACCCTCTCGATGGTGTCGATAGAGTAGCTGCGCGCCGTGCCCTCTTCCAGGCGCGAGACTTCAAAGCGCGGGTCGCACGCGCAGGCAATCTCCGCCATCCGCACCCGATCGTCATAGGGCGCACGTGCGCCTGCCGATTTGTGCGGCGGACTGGCAGCCGGGACGAACAGCACACGGTCGAGGTGGAAATGCAGAGAGGCGGCCCGCGCGACCTCCAGATGCGCATCGTGAATGGGGTCGAACGTGCCGCCGAAAATTGCCAGCTTCATTTGGCCAGCCGGCTCGCGTCAGCTTCGTTCGATGATGACGGAGTTGATGCGAACTTCCTTGAGCGGGCGGTCCTGCGCGCCGCGCGGCACTTCGGAGATTTTCTTCACCACGTCATAGCCTTCGGTGACTTCGCCGAAGATGCTGTGCTTATTGTCCAGCCACGGAGTCGCGGCTACGGTGACGAAAAACTGGCTGCCGTTGGTGTGCGGACCGGCATTCGCCATGGAAAGCAGTCCCGGCTTGGCATGGCGCAAATCGGGGTGGAACTCATCGGCGAACTTGTATCCGGGACCGCCGCGGCCCGTGCCTTCCGGGTCGCCGCCCTGAATCATGAAATCGGGAATCACGCGATGAAAAACGGTGCCGTTGTAAAAGGGCTTGCCCGTCTTGCTGCCGTCCGCGAGCGTTACAAAGTTCTCCACGGTTTTGGGAGCCTTGTCGGCGTACAGCTTTGCTTTAAACGTTCCTTCGGTCGTGTCGAACGTTGCGTAAGTTTCGTTGGCCATCACTGAAATTGTAGCGCGCGGGACAAAAATTGCTAATATTAGGTGAAGCAGATCCGATTGACCCTGAAACAAGCCAGCACGGCGCGGGGTGCCGCGAAACCAGCCGCATCGCCCGACCCTTCGGCCCTCGTTTTCAACGTCATGCGCTTCGCGACCGGGGATGGCCCGGGCATACGGACCACGATTTTTCTCAAAGGCTGTCCGCTCTCCTGCTGGTGGTGCCACAATCCCGAAAGCCAGCGATTCCTCCCCGACCGTTTGTACTTCGAGGACCGCTGCCGCCATTGCCTGGATTGCGTGGACGCCTGCCCGCGGCACGCGATCTCCGAGGAGGGCGGCGCGCTGCGCACATCCGAAGATTGCGACTTTTGCGGGACATGCGTGGATGGCTGCATGGCCGAGGCCCGGCAAATCGCCGGACGGGAGTACCGCGTCAGCGAACTGGTCGCCGAAGTGGAGCGCGATCTGCTGTTCTTCGATGAATCGGGCGGTGGCGTGACGCTTTCGGGTGGCGAGCCTCTGTCGCGTCCTGCGTTCACCACGGCGTTGCTGGCGGCATGCGGCCGTCGCGGCATCCACACGGCTATCGAAACGTGCGGCTTCGCGGACCCCGCAGTCTTCCGGGTGATCGCAGCCCAGGCAAACCTGCTGCTCTTCGATCTGAAGCTGATCGACGGAGCCAAGCACCGCCGGTTTACGGGCGTCTCTAACCGGCGCATCCTGGCGAACCTGGAAGAAGCAGTGGCAGCCGGACGCGCCGTCAGCGTGCGCATACCGGTGGTCCCCGGCGTCAACGATTCCGCGGAGGACATTGCGGAGTTTGCTGCATACCTGGGGCGCGTTCGGCCGCGCGCCGTCGAACTGCTGCCTTATCACGATATCGGCGCCGGGAAATACGCTCGCCTGGGAGTGAGCTATAAGCTTGCGGGCACGCCACAACCCGCAGCCGCGGACCTCGCGCGTTTTCGCGAGGCTTTGGAGCGCGCGGGATTATCGGTAACAGTAGGAGGTTGACCATGACGGAACGAGTGCAAAAACTACGGCAAGCAAGCCTGAATACCAAGCCGTACGTGTCTCTGGAACGTGCGAAGCTCCTGACGGATTTCTACCGCACGGCCGGTCCGCTATCGCCGCCGATGCTGCGCGCGAAGAGCCTGGAGTATATTTACGCGAATCGGACGATCTACATTGGCGCCGAAGAGTTGATCGTCGGCGAACGCGGCCCGAAGCCGAAGGCGACGCCCACGTATCCCGAGCTCTGCTGCCATAGCATGGAAGATCTCCAGATTCTGCACACGCGCGAGAAGATCTCCTACTGTGTCGACGAAGAGACGCGGCGGATCCAGTGCGAGGAAGTGATTCCGTTCTGGCAGGGTCATAGCATGCGCGATCGCATGTTCGCGGAGATGACTCCGGAGTGGAAGAACGCCTATGAAGCCGGCGTCTTCACGGAGTTTATGGAGCAGCGCGCGCCCGGCCACACGGTGCTGGGCGACATTATTTATCGCAAGGGTTTGCTCGAAATGCAGCGGGAAGTGACCGCCGCCATCGGCGCATTGGATTACTTCAACGATCCGCAAGCTTATGACAAGGAGCAGGAACTGCGCGCGATGTTTGTGGCCGCGGGCGCCGTCATGCACTTCGCCGAACGCCACGCCGAAGCCGCCGCGCGCATGGCCGCCGCCGAACCCGATGCCCGCCGCCGCGAGGAACTGCTGCGCATCGCCGAGGTCTGCACGCACGTGCCCGCGCACGCCCCGCGGAATTTCTGGGAAGCGATTCAGTCGTACTGGTTCACTCACCTGAGCGTCATTACCGAACTGAATGGTTGGGATTCGTTCAACCCGGGCCATCTGGATCAGCACCTGTTCCCGTTCTATAAGAAGGATCTGGAAGCCGGCACCCTCACCGAAGACCAGGCTCGTGAACTGCTGCAGTGCTTCTGGGTGAAGTTCAACAATCAGCCCGCGCCGCCGAAAGTGGGAGTCACGGCGGCCGAGAGCGGCACCTACACGGATTTTTGCAACATCAACACCGGCGGACTCAACCCCGACGGCTCATCAGCGGTGAATGACCTCACCTTCCTGCTGCTCGAGGTGATCGATGAGATGCGCCTGCTGCAGCCCTCAACGAATCTGCAACTCAGCCGCAAAAGTCCGGACCGCTTCCTGAAGCGCGGCCTGGAGATCGTGCGCAAGGGTTGGGGTCAGCCGTCCATATTCAATGCCGACATGGTGGTGGAGGAACTTCTCAGGCAGGGCAAATCGATCGAGGATGCGCGCGCCGGCGGCACCAGCGGCTGCGTGGAGACCGGAGCCTTCGGCAAGGAGGCGTACGTCCTCACCGGCTACTTCAATCTGCCGAAAGTTCTCGAGATCACGCTGAACAATGGCATGGATCCGCGCACCGGGAAGCGGGTGGGCATCGAAACGGGCGACCCTCGCCTCTTCCACTCCTTTGAACAGGTGATGGACGCCTTCGCCCGGCAGTTGCAGTATCTGGTGGAAGTGAAGATTCGCGGCAACAACGTGATCGAGCGCCTGTTTGCCCGCCTGATGCCCGCGCCGTACCTCTCGCTGCTGATCGATGACTGCATGGCGAATGGCCGCGATTACAACGATGGCGGACCGCGCTACAACTCGACGTACATTATGGGTGTTGCGCCGGGAACCTGCACGGATAGTCTCGCCGCGATCAAGCATCATGTCTTCGAGAAGTGCTCGCTCACGATGGGAGATCTGCTCGACGCGCTTGCGGGCAATTTCGAGGGCCACGAAAAGACACGCCTCATGCTGTGGAACAAGACGCCGAAGTACGGCAATGACGATGCGTACGCCGACGAGATTCTCGGGCGCGTCTTCGACCTGTTCTTCGACACCATCAACGGGCGTCCGAACACCAAGGGCGGATCGTATCGCGTGAACTATCTCTCCACCACGTGCCACGTTTACTTCGGGTCGGTGACCGGCGCGACCCCTGACGGGCGCAGAGCCTGGGAGCCGCACTCCGACGGCATTTCGCCCGCGCAAGGCGCAGATCGCCACGGGCCCACAGCGGTGATCAAATCGGCGGCCCGCCTGGATCACGCCCGCACGGGCGGCACTCTGCTGAATCAGAAGTTCACGCCCAAGGTGGTTGAGGGAGAACAAGGACTGGATCGTATGGCTCACCTGGTGCGCTCCTATTTCCGCATGGACGGCCACCACATTCAATTTAATGTGGTCACTGCCGATACGCTGCGCGCCGCGCAACGGGAGCCGGAAAAACATCGCGATCTGATCGTGCGCGTGGCTGGGTACAGCGACTATTTCTGCGATCTCACTGTCGCCCTGCAGAACGAAATCATCGCGCGCACGGAACAGACAACGGTCTGAAACCGCCACTCCGGTCTATCGTTCGAAAACGCGCGAAAACCGGGCGCATCCATTGAAGGCATGATAGTCCTGAAGCCGGAATCGCTCCTATACTCGGCAAGAGGAAAACTTTTATGGCCTTGGCATCGGATTTCTGCCCCGGTGGTACGATTCAGCTGCAAGTTTCAGCGGGCGAAGGTGTCGCATTTGTCCGCGGGACAATCTGCTGTTTCGTGTTCAAGAAGGGCGAGGCACAACTGTATCTCTTAACTTGCGGGCACGTGCTGAGTCCGCCCGGGAAGCAGAGAGCGAATGCGATTGTTTACGACAGCGACAAGAACCCCGCGGGAGTCATCTCCGCCGGAGACCTGCTGTTCAACGAAAAAGTCCTGGAGGGAATGGACGCCGGCCTGGCTAAAGTGACCAAGGTACATGAAATGACGGCGGAGAATTTCAATGTTGCGGGTACCCGGACTCCGCTGACGGGAATGGTGAACATGTTCAGAGTGCCGGCCCAGAACTGGGATGTGATGGTGCGCGGCGCCCGCACGGCCGGCGCCGACCCGACTCCAAAGCCTGGCAAGATGAACGACGCCGGGTATTCGGGGCGTTTCAAAATAGTTCCCTCCAAAGCCGGGCTTCAACAAGGGCTGAAGTGGGCGGAAGGCGACTCCGGAGCGCCTGTTTATAACCAGGCGGGCATTCTGCTGGCGATGGTTACCAGCGGCTCCGGCCCGAATGGTGTCGGCGCGTTCTCGATCGGATTTGTATTCAAGGCTTTTCAGGAAAACGGCGCAGAGCTGGAAATCGCCACGTGGGGGAACCGATCCCAGTGGGAGGCGAAAGTGGAAGAAGCAGCCTTTTCAGCGGCGCCGGTGTGGACCACGAACCCGCTGCTCCGCTAACGGCTGGCGACCGTCAGGGGCTGTGAAAAAATATCGAATTGCTTCCGTATCCCCGGCACCTTTTACCGCTCCCTCACGGTCACGGCTCCGTATGTAGTTGATGCTGCTAA
>Ga0308174_10001179_pt1 | contig 11942 bp, 10 predicted proteins | sample PhyPR2_FD_203894 | JGI IMG/M metagenome (GOLD analysis project Ga0308174, IMG submission 203894) | Soil microbial communities from UC Gill Tract Community Farm, Albany, California, United States - DLSLS.P.R2 | ecosystem: Environmental > Terrestrial > Soil > Agricultural land | place: USA...
GACGTTATGTCTTCGGACAGGCTCCTGATGCCGTGATCCGCGCGGATGGAAGTATTTCGCCCGTCCACACCTACTCAACGGTCGATGGGTTTGAAGCGAAGGCTGGGAAGAACACGCTGATTTACGGGTACTACGGCGCAATCTACATGAAAAGGAACACGGCGCTGGATGCAAACGGAACAACGCCGATTGGTTACGGCTTCGCCGGTTCGCCCAACACTCAGAACCGCACAATTCAGGAAGGGACATTCGGGGTGGTCCAGACGCTATGGACAAGCGAGGGCTATGGATCGCTTGCGCTGATCACCCAATACTCTTACCTCACCCGAAATCCCTGGTACGTCGCCGCCGGGTCACCGAAGGACGCCCGGACGAACATGTACTGGGTGAATCTGCGGTACAGCCTTCCCTAAAAGTCTGCGCCCAAAATAAAAACGCCCCCGGAAGCTCCGGGGGCGATGGTTGCTGTTGGACCCGCTAGCGCGGGCAGTGGTTTACTTCTTCTTTTTTGCGGGGGCCTTCTTCGCGGCCTTCTTCGCAGTCTTCTTAGTTGCGTTCTTCATCGAGCGATTCTCCCTAACGTAAATTTGCAATCCAATAAGATCGCAGTTGTGATTCATATATACGGGTCTTCGCAACATAAGTCAAGAAAAAAATTACGAAGGCCTCTTCCGAGCCGGATCAATCCGTCCCCCGGAGGCGCCCGGCACGCAAAAGTGTAGATTTGTTTTACCTCCCGAAGGCTTCATTTGCGTCCTTCGACCAGATGCGGTTATCATTTTTGCAGTTGAGAGACATCGCGTCGATGACCGGATGCGGATTTGGTTCTCCTGGCCGCATGGTCGCGCCGCGAATGATGAGAGGCATCGCACTCGCGGCTGCGCTGTTCACCTGCTGCGTTTTCTTTTCGGCATGCGGGAGAAAACATCAGCGCGCCGCGCGGACTCCGCAAGCACCGCAACCCTCCAGGGCAGCATCGCGAAAAACCACCAGGCCCGCTCCGCTCCCGGTTGGCTACACCGAAACCGGCATCGCAAGCTGGTACGGCGTTCCGTACCATGGCCGTCCCGCCGCCGATGGCGAAATCTACGACATGGAGAAACTGGTGGCCGCGCACCGATTAATGCCTTTCAATACGTGGCTCAAAGTCACAAACCTTTCTAATAACAAGACCGTAAACGTGCGCGTGATCGATCGCGGCCCGTTTGTTGACGGACGCATCGTCGATCTTTCCAAAGCCGCCGCGCGAGATATCGGCCTGCTTGGACCGGGGATCGGAAAAGTGCGATTGGAAGTGATTGCCGCGCCGGCCGATATTCCGGCAAATGATTTCTACGCGGTGCAAGTGGGCGCATTTTCCGTGGAGGCAAATGCGGAGCAGCTCCGTGAGCACTATGCGGAACGTTTCGGCAACGCTCAGCTTCGGGTAAAGAATGGGACTGCCCCTGTATGGCGTGTGCTGGTGGGGAAAGAACCCTCACTGGAAGCGGCGCAACAACTGGCGATTGTTCTGGCTGCCGAGGACAAGAACGTTTTCGTGGTGCGCCTGGATTCCGTTCCCCACGCTTCTTCGCCGGCCGCTTCGCTCGTGAGACCGGCGTCGCGCTAGTTGCGGCGAAAGCTCGACGCGAGAGAACTTCTTCCCCATCCCGCAACTACACTGACGAGAACATCTGCCCTCCGCAGGGTATTCCGTTGTGACGCCGCAAGTAGCTTTAGACATATCGCCGCTTTCCACTTTGGTCGGAAGCTCCGCTGCCATGAAGCAGGTGCACCGGCTGGTCGCGCGAATGGGCCGGTCGCGTTTCCCCGTTTTGATTCTCGGTGAAACGGGCACGGGGAAAGAAATGGTCGCGCGGGCGATTCACAATATGGAGGGCCGGGGCCCATTCGTCGTCGTCGACTGTTCGTCCCTGGTTGGCCCGCTCATGGAGAGCGAACTTTTCGGCTACGCCAAAGGAGCCTTCACCGGAGCGCATATCCAGAAGCTCGGGCTACTGGATGCCGCGAATGGCGGGACCGCATTCTTCGACGAAATCGGCGAGCTGCCCCTGGAACTCCAGATGAAACTTCTGCGGGTGCTCCAGCAAAAGGAGTTTCGCGCCGTGGGCGGCTTGGCACAGCGCACGTCCAATTTCCGGATTATCGCGGCCACCAATCGCGATCTCGCTGCGGAAGTCGAAGCGAAACGCTTTCGCGAAGATCTGTATTACCGCCTGAATGTAATGCGCCTCCGGCTGCCGCCTCTGCGCGAACGCAGAGATGATATTCCGCCGCTCGTCTCGCATTTTTTGCAGCAATACGGAAACGGGCATAAGGTCCCGGACGATCTGATGGACGCCTTGCAGGAATACGAGTGGCCCGGCAACGTGCGCCAGCTCGAGCACTCGCTGCAGCAGATGATTGCCCTGAATACGGGACCGTGGCTCTCCCTCGGCGATTTGAATTCGCTGGTCGCCAATCGAAGGGTCGAGAGCCACTTTGATGCGCAGTCGGGCGGAATAAGTTCCGGCCCGGATGGGCAGCAAGCTTCCGATGCCATTGTCCCGCTCGCCGAAGTCGAACGAAGAGCGATTCTGAAAGCGCTGGAGCATACGAAGGGCGACCGGACCTTCGCCGCCGAACTGCTTGGCATCGGGAGAACGACGCTCTACCGCAAACTCAAAGAATACGGGCTGTAAATTAGGAGCGTGCGAGTCGCGCTCGATGCTACTTACAGCGTGGACCGGTATCCGTCCGGAATTGCAGTGTACTCGGGCGAGATCCTGGCTGGCTTGGCGTCAGAATATCCCGAGGATACCTTTCTTCATTGCTACCGGCCCAAACAATTTGGGAACGCTCCGCCCTCGACCTTGAAGAATGTCCGCAAACGAGTATTGCTCCCGCCTGTTCCTACCTTTACTGCGGATGTTTTTCATTCCCTGAATCAGCGAGTGGACAAGCGGCCAGCAAAGAGAGTGGTCTCCACCTTCCATGATTTGTTTGTTCTGACGGGAGAATATTCATCGCCCGAATTCCGGGTGAGGTTTTCGCAGCAGGCGCGGAGCGCGGCGCTGAGATCGGACCTGATTGTGGCGGTCTCGGAATTTACCGCGAAACAAGTCAGCGGACTGCTTGGCGTACCGAGGGCGCGGATCAGGGTGGTTCCGCACGGGGTGAGAATGCCCGCCGGGCTGGAGGCGAAGACCCGCGACAAGCTGATCCTTTCTGTTGGCGCTTTGCAGACCCGGAAGAATGTGGTCCGCCTGGTCGAAGCGTTTGAAGCGCTGCCGGAAGATTGGCGGCTGATTCTCGCCGGGGCGCCCACTGGCTTCGGAGCGGAGCGGATCTTGCAGCGAATCGAATCCAGCCGCTGCCGCGATCGAATCCAGGTCACCGGTTATGTCACCCGCGCTGAGCTGGTTAATCTGTATTCGCGCGCTTCTATCTTTTCGTTTCCATCGCTGGACGAAGGCTTCGGAATTCCCGTGCTGGAAGCAATGGCTTATGAAGTCCCGGTGGTCACATCCAACAGTTCGGCCCTTGTAGAAGTCGCCGGTTCGGCGGCGTTGCTGGTTGATCCTCGCCAGACCAGCGAAATCGAAGCTGCCCTGAAAAGATTGATTGAAGATCCCGAACTGCGGCGGCATCTCGCCAATTTGGGTAGGCAAAGAGCGAGCCTGTTTCCGTGGGAACGCGCGGTGCGAGATACTTACGGGGTTTACAGAGACCTACTGAACTGAAAAGCGGGCTACTTTTGATCTTCCTCGACGGAGATCTTCAATGCCCGAAGAAATTTCTGGTCCTGCGAGGTCAAGCGGATTTTTCCGGTCGATTCGAATTTTCTGGGCGGTGCGCTTTCTGAGCCTAATCCATCTTCGGAATCCTCGTGAGATTCATCTCGCTTATTAAAACCGATTGTTGCTTCAAGCACCAGAAATACATCGTAACCGGCTCGTTTGATTTCGCCGATTGCGCCCGCAATTCGATCTGAGTCGGAGAGGGACTCGTTAATTGCATTGCCCAGCTCCGTCATCAGTTCTTTGAGTCTGTCGTCCAAGTCTTCCCCTTTCTCGGGCACCTTCAGGTTATCACCGATTCCGGCGCCGCTCCCGGGCGGTCGCGGTTCTGTTTCCTGCACGGAACCGCGCGCGTCAGCAAGCGGCCAGGCGGCTGATAACGAAATCGCCGCGACGGTTTCCCACTCGATGAAGCGGCTTACACATTCTGAGTAGTAGTGCCGAGACCCGTCATTTTATTTGACGCACAAACGGCTAGGATTTGCTCGTTACATCGGAGCCGCACTAGGATAATGGCCGCAACTCGACGGCTGAGCTTAGGTTTCAGAGTTCTTCTGCTCGTAAGGTTTCGTGGAATAACGGGCGGCTTCTTCTTGCGCGCCCGCCGTGTTGTCGTGCGTACGAATCGCTTGCTTATATTCGTTCACGGCCCGGTCGCGCTGTCCGGTGACATCGAAGATCTTTCCTAGATTCACGTGAGACCAGACTTCGGTCCACTTAGGAACGAGATCGCCGTTGATGGCGGCACGGAACTCGTTTGCCGCGGATTGAAAATTATTCTGTTTAAAGAACAGCTCGCCCACGCGGTAGTGAGCAAGCGAACTGTTTCGATTCACTTCGAGCGCTTTTTGATATTCCTTCAGCGCGTTGGCGAAGTCGTTGATTTCGACGAATTGCTCACCCCGCCGGATAGCGACCGCCACTTCGATTGATGGATCGAGACGAAGCAGAACGTGATTCGGATCGAGCGTCAGTTTTCGCGGCTTGCCGAATGTGTCCACACTGAACTCGGAAGAAGTGCCGGTCACCTCAATCTTCTTGTCCTCCGGATTTCCTTCCGTCTCGATTCGCAGATCGACCGGCATGCGGAAGGTGTCGAGATCCTGGGTGACTTTGCCCACTACCCTGAACCCTTGCTGCGTTCGGAACACAGTGTACTGGAGTTTGAACTCGGGCGAGCCGCTGGATTCCAGCCACTGAATAAAGAAGTAGCGGAGATCCTGGTTCGAAACCTGTTCCATGACTTTCCGGAAATCCTCGCTGGTGGCGGACTTCCAACTGTACTTATCCATGAAGGCGTGCATGCCCTTCTTGAAATTCGCGTCGCCGATCACGTTGTGCAGCATGTTCAGCACAGCAGCGCCTTTCGCGGCGGTGAGCGCCCAGTACTCGGGCGAATAATCCTCCAGCCGCGCGGCCTGCAGAACGGGCGGATCTTTTACAGTCAGCGCTTCTATGTAGGTGTTGTGCATCTCGGTTTCCATTGCTCCGGGTCCGCCGAGATGTTCCTGGTATAGCAGTTCCGAGTAGCGCGCGGGACCATTCTCAAGCCAGAGGTAATTGCGGTTGGATGGAGACACCAGAATTCCCCACCACTGGCGGGAAAGCTGGTTCGCCAGCACGCGCGTATTTACCGGATTGCTGATTGAGGCCGGTGAAAGAAAAACAATGCCTGGCGCGGCATAGCCGCTGACAGCCCCCGCCTCCGTTTCGACAATGCTCAGGTTCGCCTGCGGAGCAAGTCCGTATTCGGATGTGAGAAAGGTCATGATCTTTCCGGTTTCATCGCCGTAGGTCTGCGCCGCGGCGGCCTGCTGATCGCGGAAATAGACCTGCGTCATAATCCCTTGCGAGCTGACCCGCACCGGATCACCTTTTACAATCGCGATACTACCGGGGAAACTAGCATTTTCGTAATGGAAAGAATAAATGGTTCCACCATCCCCGGCCCGATCTGTTTTGAGATCGCCGCTGCCGATCACCCGGTAATCGGCTGGCGTCGTGATGTGCATGTCTGCCGCAAACCGGTTGGTCGTGTAGCCGGAAACGGGGAACCAGCGTGCGGGATACAAGAGGTATCCAAAATCGGGGTGCAGGGCCGCGAATTTGATCCCGGAAACCGGCCCGTCCTCATTTCCAGTGAGTTTTCCAGCATAGGTAAGGCAGATCTCACCGGTCTGGCTTTTTTGAATCGGAGCGGGCAGTTCAACTTTGATGCTGGCATCCTGAGAGTCGCGCGAGGCCTCGAGTGTATGGCCTTGAGCATCCACCGCCTTCGAAACCGCGAGCGCGTTGTTCAGCTCGAAACTGGCTTCGCTGATATTTTCGAGGGAAGTGAAATCGATCTTCGCAGTCGCGGTGATGGATTGTGTCCGAGGATTAATTTCGGCATCGATGGTGTACTTCTGAACTTGGATGTTGTGTGGGTGCTTGTCCTGTGCCAGGACACTAGCCGCGAGAGCAAGAAAGAGGAGTGTCCACTTGAAGCCGCGCATATCTAATTTATTCTCTCCCGAATACGTTAAGCCGGAGCGCTTGTTGCGAGGGTGATGCCACTGGATTCCGCAATCACGGTTGCCACTTGGCGGAAAGGATCGTTGAGCGGGGTAAGCGCGGCACGCACCGACGCAAGATCGGCGCGCATCCGGTCTGCTTCCGCAGTACCCGAAAGCAACTCTTCCGCTGCCGCTGCAATTTTACCGGGCGTCATGTCGTGCTGAATCAACTCAGGAACAATCCGCCGCCCGGCGATTAAATTCACCATCGATAAAAAAGGCGCCTTCACCAGGCGACGTCCGGCCCACCAGCTTAGGCGGTTGACTTTATAAAAGGTCACCATCGGGGTACCCAGCACCGCCGCCTCAATCGTGACGGTACCGCTGGCGGCAAGCGCAAGGTCGGCATGGCTGATGCAGTCCCAGGTCTGGTTTTCAATTATTTGGATGGATTGCGCTGAAACGCGTTCCCGAAATTCTGCAAAGATGCCGCGTGCCTGAAAACCTTCCGGGGTCGCCAGAATGACAGAGAGCGGAAAGCGCCCCCGCAGAATGGAGATTGCATCCAAAAGAACGGGCAGATGCCGCCGTGCTTCCCCGGCCCGGCTGCCAGGAAGCAGAACCACGATCGGATTTTCACGCGAAAGATGGTGGATTTCAAGAAACCGCTCGCGGGAGTAGCGCGGACGGGCCACGGCGGCCAGTGGATGTCCTATATAGCTGGCATCCACTCCCCGCGCGCGGAACCATTCCTGTTCGAACGGAAAGAGGCAAAAGAGTTTATCTACCAGTTTCCGGATGGTTTTCACGCGACCCTGACGCCAAGCCCAGACCTGCGGAGCAACCAGATAATAAACGGGAATACCGAGCCGTTTTAACTGCCGGGCGACTCGCAGGTTGAAATCAGGGCTGTCCGTCAGCAGGGCAGCATCGGGCCGATTTCGCCGCGCAAAATCAATCAGCTTGCGGTACTCGAAGTAGATACGGGGAAGATGCGAAACTACCTCGGCGAGTCCCACTACAGAGAGACGTGAGGAATCGACAACGGGCTCAACTCCAAGGGCCTGCAGACCAGGACCTGCACAGCCGTAAAAGCGGGCGCCGGGCAGCATTCCGGTTAAGTGCCGGACAACACCGGCGGCATACATATCGCCAGACGCTTCGCCCGCGGAAACCAGAAACTGCACTGCGTTTCACTCAAGTGTAGCAGCGGGTTCGCTGCCGGGGAAACCTTTGGATGCCAGCTTGCTAGAATCGAGATCGAAAACCTAGATGTCCAGCCCATTAGAGCCGACACCTGTTAATCCAGCTCAATCAGGCGTCTTCAGGATCAGTGTCGGTCAATTTGCCGAACGGTTCCGGGGCGAAGTAATTCCGCTGAGCAACACTTTCGGATATTTCTGCGCTTCGATTCCGATGACTGAAGAGGTTGTGAAGGAATACCTGGAAGAGCCCATTGCAGCGCTGCCGCCCACAATTGCTGCAATGCTTCCGCGCGTGTCCATACTACTGGTCCCTTACCTGGAGCGGACCAAAGCACGGGGACGCGTGAAAGCGACCCGGAAGAAACGGATCGCGCTGGAGAAAGTAGGCGACTTCGTTGTGGCGGAGCGGCCGGCCGATGGACAACAATCCTGGGCTTCCCAGGTTAGCTTTGCGAACGAGACCGTGCTGGTATTTGCGCTGAAGGAACAGGATGTCGCCGAGTATCACTATCGCCTCTACCGCCGGCTGGCGGGGCTGGTTGCGGAGAAATGGTCGCCGGATGCCTCGGCCGGATACAAAGCGATGATCCGCGAAGAGCTGATATCGAGCGTTCACGGCGAGGTGGACGACGAGAGCTGGCAAGCGAAGCAGGTCTTGCTGCGCCGGCAAAGCAATGTAAAACGCGACAGCCCGCTGTTCGCCGATTACATCAAACAATCCTTTGTCGATAGCCTGACCTTATATCTTCACGGTATCTGCTGCGACATCGATGTAGAAACAGGCCCGCGACAGCTCCCTAGCCGGTACTTACGGAAACGCCTGAACCTGCTGAGAACCCTTTATCCGCCGCCCTCGGGCTACACAGTGTTTCCGGAGGATGGCGAACAGCCAAAGCCGGGACAATCAAGCTAACCGCGCAGCTAACGGGGACGCAAGACAAGCAGCCCAGTGTTGCCGGTTTCAAAATCGCGAAGGCGAATGGCGTTGGTCTGCAATAGTTCAGCGGCTATGCGGGTCGGATAATTGCAGTTTGCAAGCAAGACCACCTTGGGAGGAAAGCCCTTCTCCCTGACGAAAGCTCCGAAATCTGTGTCCGCAGTGACTAGAACAAATGCACCTTGTTTCGCGTAGAGCCAGATCTCAGCATCTGGACGATGCTCGAGGCCGATTTCGATGACGTGGGTTGAGCCCGGGAAGAGATCGGAAAGGCGGAGAGAAAGCTTACGAGAGAGGTTTTGATCGAACAGCAGCTTCAATGCGATGAAGCCCGTTTGCCAAACTCGGCAGCGTAAGCGAAAACGGCCTGGAAATCTTCTCTTTCAAGCTCGGGGTAGTCAGAAAGAATCTCGTCTTCCGGCACCCCTGCTGCAAGCCATTCAAGGATATCCCAAACAGTAATACGCATGCCCCGAATGCAAGGCTGGCCTGATCGCTTTCCGGGTTCAACCGTGATGCGAGCCAGGAGCGGGTTCGCAGCGAGTTCCATCTCCTGTAGTCTAACTCTCGGGGCGGGAGAAGCACCCTTGCGTTGCGCGGAGAAGCAGCTACGCTGAAAGAATCGTTCTCAAAATTCGGATCGCGCCCTCTTTGCCGCGCGAGCCGATTTCGTTGTGAGGTCCGACACAGCCGGGGCATCCGGCATTGCACGAGCAGCCGGTTGCAAGCTCAAGCGAGGCGCGAAACAATTCACCGCGGCGATGGAACAGGGGTTCGCTCTGGCCGATGCCACCCGGATAGTTGTCATACAGAACCAGGTCGGGTTCGAAAGCGGTTTGGAGTTGGGAAGATTCGTCGAGAACGGCGACGGCGAGATCGCGAGGATCGCTGAGCAAGAGGACCGCCGCTACAGTCTGCAGCGCATTTCCCAATCCATGCAGCGAGTCCTGGAGATCGGCGGTCGAGAAGCCGTCAAAATCGTCGAAGAACCCGGTCGAGAAATGCAGCCAGAAAGCAGTCGTGTGCATTTCCTGCTCCGGTAGCGATAGATTCCCCGCCCCGAGATTTTCGAGCGTGTAGAATTTTATCTTTTTGAACCCGACGACCTGGCGTTTGACGCGAACCTCGCCATGAGCGGCGAGCGCGCGGGGATGCACAGCCGCCGGCGCGTTCTGGAACTGAGCAAGTTCGCTGATCTGGGTATAAACGATGGCGTCGGTGAAGTAATCGGAATCAACCTGGCGGACAAACGCTTTTCGTCCGTCGAAATCGAGCTTCTCGACCTGATACTGCCGGGCATCGTGGAGATAGATGGCTTTTTCGTGCAAGGTGGTGAGCGCCGATGGGAAATCCACTTCGCCGATGATGCGATGATCGCCGGTGATATCCACGACGAGAAAGTTATCGCTGGTAACGGCGCGCAAACTGACTGAATCGGCCGGATAGCTGTCGCTCACCCAGTGCCAGCAATCGCCGGAGTGATGCAGCAGCCGCAGGTCTTCGGCAAGGAAACGGCAGAGCCGTGCGAGATCGTGCTTTCCGAACTGCTCTCCATCGCGAACGGGTAACTCGAAGGCGGCGCACTTGAGATGGCTGAGAAATATCTCGAGGTTGTCGGCATTGATGTGCGCTTGTTCGGGCGAAGATCCGAAAAAGTAATCGGGGTGCTCGACGATGTACTGATCGAGCGGAGCGCTGGAGGCAACCAGCACGGCGATGGAGGCAGACTGCCTGCGCCCGGCTCGCCCGGCTCGCTGCCAGGTGGAAGCGATGTTGCCGGGGTATCCGGCAAGAACAACGGTATCGAGCGAACCGATGTCTACACCCAATTCCAGCGCATTGGTTGCCACGACCGCACGAATGACGCCGGTGCGCAGGCCCTGCTCGGTATGACGCCGCTCCTTTGGCAAATAACCGCCGCGATATCCGCTGACACATTCATTTGAAAACGGCAGGTGGGAACACGCATCCTTCAGATACGTTGTAAGAACCTCGGTCGCGAGTCGATTGTTCGTGAACACCAGAGTCTGTTGCCCTTGCCGGATAAATTCGAGGGCAATACGGCGAGTTTCATGAAGATAGCTGCGGCGAATGCCGAGCTGGCGATTCACGACGGGAGGGTTGTAGAAGATGAAGTAGTTATCTCCGGAAGGCGCGCCGCTATCCGCAACGATTTCGAACGGCTGCCCGGTAATTGATTCGGCAAGCTGCTTTGGATTCGCGATGGTTGCAGAGCAGCAGATGAACTGCGGGTGCGAACCGTAGAATTCGCAGATTCGCTTTAAGCGCCGGAGGATATTGGCAAGATGGCTGCCATAGACGCCGCGATAATAGTGCAGTTCGTCGATTACGATATAGCGAAGATTCTCAAAGAGCTTGGCCCACTTGGTGTGATGAGGAAGTATGCCGGCATGCAGCATATCCGGATTGGTCAGGATGATATTGGCTTTGTCGCGGATTGCGCGCCGGGCATCCTGGGGCGTGTCGCCGTCATAGGTATGGCACGAGAGCGGACCGCCGATAGCATCGTTCAGGCGCTGCAGTTCCAGGCGCTGATCCTCGGCAAGAGCTTTGGTGGGAAAAAGGAAGATGGCACGGCCCGCGGAATCCGCCAGAAGTGAATGAAGGACGGGCAGGTTGTAGCAAAGGGTTTTGCCGCTGGCGGTGGGCGTGACCACAACAGCATTTTTTCCGGCGAGCGCGTGTTCGACGGCGGCGGACTGATGTGTGTAGAGGTTCTGGATGCCGCGACCGGCGAGAGCTGAACGAAGCAGAGGATTCAACTGTTCCGGAAATGGCCCGAACCGCGCGGCCCTGGCAGGTTGATGGCGAACCGCGCGAACGGACGAACCGTCCTGGCGCATCAATTCTTGAAAGTGCGCCGCCAGCGCCTGTACCGGCGAGAGCGGCGCGACGGCATTGGTCTGGTCGGAAGTAGTTGGGTTGATTGTCATGGGTTCTGATTGCCAGCGAGATGTTGGACGGTTTGGAAGGTATCCGATTCTTCAGGCGATTTGTCGGGCCGGTAGCGCTTCACGCGGGCAAAGCGCAGGGCGAGTCCGCTTTCGTAGCGCGGGCTTACTTGAATTTCGTTGAAAGCGATTTCGGCGACAAGCTTTGGCTCGACGTAGACGGTATAGCTGTCGCGAGCGACTTCGAGTTTCAGCAGTTCCTGGGTTTGCCAGACGAGCATTTGGTCGGTAAGACCTTTGAAAGTCCTGCCCAGCATGGCGAATCCGCCCTTTACGGTATCCCGTGCGCCCAGATGCAAATTACTCAACCAGCCGCGCCGGCGGCCGTTGCCCCATTCGGCGGCAAGGATCACCAGGTCAAGGGTTCGGGCCTGCTTTATCTTGAGCCAACTCTGCCCGCGCGCTCCGGCGGCGTAGGCGGCATTTCGAGCTTTCGCCATGAGGCCTTCGTGCCCTTGGCGGAGGGCCTGCGCGAGAAAGTCTTTGGCTTGATCGGGACTTGCGGTCGTGAGGTGAGGAACGATGTTAGCGGCGGGAACAATTCCAGTCAAAGC
>Ga0308174_10001180_pt1 | contig 11936 bp, 10 predicted proteins | sample PhyPR2_FD_203894 | JGI IMG/M metagenome (GOLD analysis project Ga0308174, IMG submission 203894) | Soil microbial communities from UC Gill Tract Community Farm, Albany, California, United States - DLSLS.P.R2 | ecosystem: Environmental > Terrestrial > Soil > Agricultural land | place: USA...
ACGACGAGAGCCTCGCGGCGTCCATGTGCTACACGAGCGGCACCACCGGGAACCCAAAGGGCGTCGTGTACTCGCACCGCTCGACGTTCCTGCACACGATGGGCGTGATGGCGCCGAACGCCTTCGGGCTCGGCATCCAGGACGTCGCCATGCCGGTCGTCCCGATGTTCCACGCCAACGCCTGGGGCATCGCGCAGGCCGCCCCGGCCGCGGGGGCATCGCTGGTCATGCCCGGCTCGATGATGGACGGGAAGTCGCTGGCCGACATCATCGTCGAGGAGGGCGTCACCTTCACCGCCGGCGTCCCGACCATCTGGCAGGGCGTGCTCCCCCACCTCAAGGGACGCGAGCACAAGCTGCGCGACATCGGCTGCGGCGGCTCGGCGGTGCCCAAGGCGCTGAGCGAGGCCTACCGCGAGCAGGTCGGGCTGCCGATCCTGCAGGCGTGGGGCATGACGGAGACCCACCCCGTGGCGTCGTCCGGCGTGCTGCCCAAGCGGTACCAGGACGCCGACGACGAGACGAAGGCCGCCCAGCGGGCCCGGGCCGGCATCCCGTTCCTCGGCGTGGAGGCGCGCATCGTCGACGCCGACACTCTCGAGGCGCAGCCGTGGGACGACAAGGCCACCGGCGAGCTGCAGGTCCGCGGCCCGTGGTGCGCGAAGGACTACTACAACCCCGACGCCGGCGTGGAGCTCACCACCTCCGACGGCTGGATGAAGACCGGCGACGTGGCCGCGATGGACGCCTACGGCTCGATCCGGATCGCCGACCGCACCAAGGACCTGATCAAGTCCGGCGGCGAGTGGATCAGCTCGGTCGACCTCGAGAACGCGATCATGAGCCACCCGGCGGTGAAGGAGGCCGCGGTCATCGGCATCCCCGACCCGAAGTGGGACGAGCGGCCGCTGGCCTGCGTCGTCCTCAAGGACGGCGAGTCGGCCACCGAGCAGGACATCCTCGACCACCTCCGGCCGCTGGTGGCCAAGTGGTGGCTGCCCGAGCACGTCGAGTTCATCGACGAGGTGCCCAAGACCAGCGTCGGCAAGTTCTCGAAGAAGGACCTGCGCACCCGCTTCGCCGAGTACCCCGCGAAGAACTGAGGGACTTTCGGCGCCGAAAGTCTGCGAACTTTCGGCGCCGAAAGTCCCCGAAGACGGTCGGATCAGACGACGGTGGGGGCGCCGCCGGTCTCGCTCACCATGGGGCGGCCGGCGTCCAGCCACGCGCCCATGCCGCCACCGACGTTGACGGCGTCGAAACCGTTGGCGTTCAGCCACGCGGCGACCCGTGCCGAGCGGCCGCCGCTGCGGCAGGTCACGTAGATCGGGTCGCCCTCGGGCAGGTCGTCCAGGCGCGCGGGGACGTCGCCCATCGCGATGTGGGTCGCTCCGTCGATGTGACCGGCCTCCCACTCGTTGTCCTCGCGGACGTCGAGGACGACGGCGTCGTCGGGCAGCTCGGCGGCGGGCACGGTCGGAACCTCGTTGGGCATCACGCGCCCCATCGTGGCATGGGGCCCGATCCTGGCCCGCACTGCGAGGATGGGCCCGATGTCCACCGCCCCGCCATCCACCCCCCTGCCGCCGGTGCGGACCCCGGCCTGGCCGCTGTCCCGCTCGGCGATCGGCCTGTGGGTCACCCAGGGCGTGTTGGCCGCGCTCGTGCCGGTCCTCGGCACCGTCGTGTTCGCGTTCGCGGTCCCCGATTCGGCCGGCGGACCGCTTCCGGTCCTGCGATGGCTGCTCCCGGTCCTGGCGGTGGTCTACGCGGTGGTGGTGATCGGGGTGCGGCCGTGGGTCCGCTTCCGGGTGCACCACTGGGAGGTCACCGACGAAGCCGTCTACACCCTGACCGGCTGGCTGACCCGCACGTGGACCCTGGTGCCGATCTCCCGCATCCAGACGGTCGACGTCACCCGCAGCGCCATGCAGCAGCTGTTCGGGCTGGCCACGGTCGCGGTGCTGACGGCGTCGTCACAGGGCACCGTGCACATCCCGCACCTGTCCGCCGACATCGCCCAGCGGGTGGCCGACGACCTCGCCCGCCGCGCGGAGCGGGTCCGCGACCAGGCCACATGAGCGCCCCGCCACGGCAGCAGACCGCCACGACGGCCGGCGTCCGCACCTCGCCGCTGGTCGTCCTGGTGCACACCATCACCTTCCGGCAGGCGCGGCGGTTCGCGGGCTCGTTCCTCCCCCTCGCCGCGTTGATCGGCATCCGGGGCGGCTCGACGACCGCCGTCCTGGTCATCGGCGCGGTCGCCGTCTTCTCGCTGGTGACCGCCGTCCTCTCCTGGTGGCGCTTCAGCTACGCCGACGGGCCCGCGTCCGTCGTCGTCACGCGGGGACTGCTGTCGCGCTCGGTGCGCACCGTGCCCAACGACCGTGTGCGCGGCGTCGAGATCGAGACGCCGGCGCTGCACCGGGTCTTCGGCCTGGTGCGCGTCCGCATCGACGCGGCGGCCGGCGCGATGAAGGACGACGAGGAGGAACTCGTCGTCGACGGCGTGACCCGCGCCGAGGGCGACCGGCTGCGCGTCTCGGTGCTCACCCACCGGTCCGGCCCGGAGACCACCGGGGACGACGGCGCCGCGGGCACACCGATCGAGGAGGAGTTCACCCGGTTCGACAACCGCTGGCTGCTCTACGCGCCGCTGGTCGGCAGCTACCTGGCGCTCCCCCTCGCGGTCGCGGGTGCGCTCTACCGCGCCGTCGACGACCTCCCCGACAGCGTGCTGCCGGCGCTGCCCGGGCCCGACCTGGCCCATCCCGGTGCGATCGCGATCGTCGCCGGCATCGCCGTGGTGCTGCTGCTCCTCGGCTCGGTGGTGGGGGCGGCCCTGGTCAACTGGGGCTTCCGGCTGGTGCGGCGGGGCGGCTCGCTGATCGCGGTCCGCGGGCTGGTCACGCGCCGGCACACGGAACTGGAGATCGACCGGATCCGCGGCGTCACCGTCTCGGCCGGCCTCGGCATGCGCCTGGTGCGCGCGGCCCGGGTGAACGCGTTGATGACCGGCCTGGGCGATGCCGGCCGGCGCGGCCAGCTGCTGCCCCTGGGGCCGAGCTCCGAGGCCTGGCGGCTGGCCCGCCGGCTGGTCGAGGACCCCGGCCCGCTGGTCGCCCACCCACCGGCCGCGCGGCGGCGCCGGCTGGGCCGGGCGCTGTTCCCCGGGCTGGTCGTCACCGTCGCGGGGCTCGTCGCGCTGACCGTCGGCTGGTGGGAGCTGCTCGCGACCGGCGTCGTCCTGCTCGCCGCCGGGGTGCCGCTGGGGCTCGGCCGGTACGCGGCGCTCGGGCACGTCACGGGCCCCCGCTCGTTCGCCGTCCGCAGCGGGTTCCTGATCGAGGAGCAGGCGATCCTGCAGCCCCGCGCCGTCGTCGGCTGGCGGGTGCGGCAGACGTTCTTCCAGCGCCGGGCGGGGCTGGCCACCGTCGTGGCGTGCGTCGGCGCCGGGGGCGGCGGCTACGCGGCCGTCGACCTGGGTGCCGCCGACGTCGCCGCGTTCACGTCGGCGGCCTCCGAGCCCTGGTCGGAGGCGCTCAGCCCGGCAGTCCCCTGAGCAGTCCGGACGCCGCCTCCGGGTGCTCGGAGGCCAGCAGCCCGGCGGCCGCCAGCACGTACCGGGCGTCGACGACCACGTCGGTGCCGTTCACGACGGTGCCCGCTCCCCCGCGGTCGGCGGCCAGCCGGGCGACGACCGCGTCGACGGCGCCGGGCTCGGCGTGCCGGAACACCCCGCCGGACAGCACGACCAGCCCCACCCCACGCGCGCCGGCGCCGCCCGGCCCGTAGGCCGTCTCGGCCCGCAGGTGCCGGCGCAGCGCGATCGTCGCGGCGGCCTCGCCCAGTGCCAGCGGTTTCGCGGCCGGCGGCAGGCCCTCGGCGTGGGCGGCCGCGCGGAGGTCGTCGACGCTGGAGAAGACGCCGAGGTCACCCTCGACGGTCCGGCGCCGGGCCGGCACGCCGACCGCCTCGCGGCCCAGCGTGGCCTGCTCCGCGTCGGGGTCGGGCACGCAGTAGACGTCGGTGGTCGCCCCGCCCACGTCGAGGACGACGACGCCGGGCACGTCGGCGTCCGCTCGCAGCCGCGCCAGCGCCGCCACGCCCTCGAGCACGGCGTCCGGCGTCACCGCCCGCACCCAGGAACGCAGCCGGGGGTCGGCCGACAGCCGGGCCCCGCCGATCACGTGCTCGAGGAAGACCTCGCGGATCGCCACCCGTGCCGACTCGGGGGCCAGCCGCCCGATGTCGGGGATGACGTTGTCGGCCTCGCGCACCGGCAGTCCGCCGTCCCGGAGCACGGCAGCCACCTCGTCGCGGACGGCGCTGTTGCCGGCCAGCACGACCGGGACGGACCAGTCCGCACCGGCGAGCGCGGCCGCGTTGGCCCGCAGCACCGACGCCTCACCGCCGTCGGTGCCGCCCACCAGCAGGACGACGTCCGGTGCGACGGTCCGCAGCGTCCGCAGCCCGGCGTCGTCCAGCCGGCCGGCGGCGACGTGCACGACCCGCGCCCCGGCCGACAGCGCCGCGCGGTGCCCGGCCTCGGCGCTGATCAGCTCCTCGTACCCGACCACGGCCAGGCGCAGGCCGCCGCCCGCGCTCGAGCAGGCCAGCACGGGCACGTCGGGGAAGCCGGCCGTCGCGGCCAGCACCCCGGTCACGACGTCGTCGAGCGTGGTCGGCGCCTCGGCGGTGGCCAGCAGCCGGCCCGTGGGCAGCTCGACGAGCGCGGCCTTCGTGTACGTGGACCCGATGTCGACGCAGGCGATGCTCACGCGCGGACTGGGCCCGGACCGACGAAGCGCACGCTCACGGACCGACCCTATCCACGGGCCAGCGCACCCTCTGAGCGCGCTCTGTCCCTGCCTGTGTGCAGACTGTAACGTTCTTGCGGTGGACGGGCGGCAGGAACACGCGTCCGCCGGCAGCCCTCGCCGGTCAGAGCGCTTCCGCCCCTCGGCGAGAACGCTGCGGCTCCTCGTCATCGGAGCGCTCCTGATCGCGACCTGGGTCGCTCTGCGCCTCGCCACCCAGTCGGGCACGGCCGTCTCGATGTACTCGCTGGTGCCGATCCTGCTCACCGTGTTCTGGTTCGGGCTGCCCGCCGGGCTCGTCACCGCGGCCATCGCGACGCTGCTCTTCCTCGCCGACAACCAGCTCACCCCGTCAGGGCGGCTCGTCGGCGGCACGCTGGCGCTGGGCACCGTGAACCGCTCGCTGGTCTTCCTCGGGGTGGCCGCGCTGGTCTCCCTGCTTCTCCGCCGGGAGCGCGCGCTGACCCTCCGCGTGCGCGCTCAGCAGGACGAGCTCGCCGAACTGGAGTCACTGCGCGCGGTGCTCACCCCCGCCGAACTGCCCGTCGTCCCCCACCTGCAGCTGGCGGCCTCGTTCACCCCCGCCGAGGGGCTGGCGGCCGGCGACTTCTACCTGGTCGTGCCGGGGCCCGGGGGGTGCACGACCGTCGTCGTCGGCGATGTGGTCGGCCACGGCCTGGAGGCCGCACGCTGCGCCGCATTCGTGCGGGCGGCACTGTCCACGTTCGCCCGCTTCTCCGCCGATCCCGTCCAGCTGCTGCAGCTCGCCAACGCCGCACTGGCCGAGGGCAGCGCGGACAGCAGCCGTTTCGTGACCGCGGTCTGCCTCGTCATCGGCGCTCCCCCGGAGCTCGAGGTGCGCTGGGCTGCCGCGGGGCACGACGTGCCCTGGTACCTCGACACCGGCGCCACGCTTCCCGGGGGTCGCGTGAGCACACCGCTCGGTATCGGACCCGAGGCCCTGACGCTGGAGTCGGGAACCGCGACGCTGCACCCGGGCGCCGGCATCCTCGCATTCACCGACGGCCTTCCCGAGGGGCGCAGCGCCCGGCGGTCCCCGGGGCGGACGCTGGAGCTGTTCGGCGAGGACCGTGCCCGCAGGGTCGTCCAGGCCCAGTGCGGGGCCACCCCGGCCCAGGTGCTCGACGCCCTGGTCGCCGAGATGGCGAGATTCGCGGGAGGTCCACTGGCCGACGACGTCTGCCTGGTCGCCGTCCGCGCCGCCTGAGCACCCGCGGAGCACCCGGGCCGAGCTTTCGTGGGAAAAAGCACCGCGACTTCGTGGGAAAAAGCTCGTCAGTCGCCGGGGACGGCGGCGCCGCAGACGGGACAGACCGTGGGCGGGTCCTCATCGGCGAGCCGGCCGCACTCCGGGCAGACGCGGCGCAGCCAGCACGCGGGGTCGCCGCCCTCGTCGTCGGGCACCGGCCGCCGCACCGGGACGTCGTCCTGGGTCATGCCCGCCAGCCTGCCACCGGTCGACCCGAACTTCCGCGACTCGCCCCTTTCAGCAGCTCAGCGCCGGATGCGAAGGTGTCCCCGTGATCGATCTCCTCCTCACCAACGCCGTCCTGCCGCGCAGCACCAGCCCGGTCACCCTCGCCGTCGACGACGGAGTGCTGGTCGCCGCCGAGGGGCAGGAGGCGCGCGAGACGATCGACCTCGGCGGCCGGCTGGTCACCCCGCCGCTGGTGGAGCCGCACATCCACCTCGACGCCGTCCTCACCGTCGGCCAGCCGCGGCCCAACGTGAGCGGCTCGCTGTTCGAGGGCATCGCGGTGTGGGCCGACCGGGTGAAGGACCTCACCGTCGACGACGTGAAGGACCGCGTTCGGAAGGTGCTGCGCTGGCAGGTCGCCAACGGCGTGCAGACGGTGCGCAGCCACGTCGACGTCTGCGACCCCGAGCTGACCGCCCTGCGCGCGCTGGTCGAGCTGCGCGAGGAGGTCGCGGGCATGGTGGGCCTGCAGCTGGTCGCCTTCCCCCAGCAGGGCATCCTCGGTTTCCCCGACGGCCGGAAGCTCATGGAGAAGGCGGCCGACCTGGGTGCCGACGTCGTCGGCGGCATCCCGCACTACGAGCTCACCCGCGAGGACGGCGTCGCCTCGGTCGAGTTCCTGATGGGCCTGGCCGACGAGCGCGGCCTGCTCGTCGACGTGCACTGCGACGAGACCGACGACGAGCACTCCCGCTTCGTCGAGGTGATGGCCGCCGAGACGATCCGCCGCGGCATGGCCGGCCGGGTCACCGCCTCCCACACCACCGCGATGCACTCCTACAACGCCGCCTACGCCTACCGGCTGATCAACAACATCAAGCGGGCCGGCATGCACATGGTGACCAACCCGCTCGACAACGCCGTCCTGCAGGGCCGGTTCGACACCGGGCCGATCCGCCGGGGGCACACCCGGGTCAAGCAGCTCCAGGCCGCCGGGGTGACGGTCGCGATCGGGCACGACTCGGTCATGGACCCCTGGTACCCGCTCGGCTACGGCGACCCGCTGCAGGCGGCGTTCGTGCTGGCCCACCTCGGGCACATGAGCGGCGCCGAGGAGCTGCCCCGGCTGATCGACATGATCACCGTCGATGCGGCCACGGCGCTGGCCCTGCCCGAGAACCGGCTGCGCGTGGGCGACCCGGCCGACCTGGTCGTCTACGACGCCCCCACCGACGTCGACGCGCTGCGGCTGGTCGCCCCGCGCACGCTGGTGCTGCGCGGCGGCCGGGTGCTCGCGCGTACCGAGCCCGCACGCACGACCGTGACCTGGGACGGCGTCGAGGAGGACGTGACCTTCCTGCGCTGACCCGAGGTCCGGGAGCGCGGGCTGGGAGACTGGACGGCGTGCCGTCGTTCCCGTTCCGCCGTACCGCCCTCGCCGTCGCCGCTCTCGCACTGCCCGCGAGCTGGGTGGCCCGTGCCGCATGGGGGCTGCCCACCGCCCTCGGTGCGCACCCCCGTCACCTGCGCCCGACCGTCGCCGGCTCCCCGCAGTTCGCCGGCGGCCGGTTCCACAACACCCTGCCGACGCCCGTGCTGCCGCCGGCCAGCGCGCGGCGCGGGCTCATGCGGCAGGTGCACGAGGAGCGGCACACCGGTCTGCCGGGCGGCCCGATCCCGCTGGTGCGGCCGAAGCTCCCCGAGGACGCCGACCAGCTCGCCGTCACCTGGTTCGGGCACTCCAGCGCGCTGATCGAGGTCGACGGCCACCGGGTGCTGGTCGACCCGGTGTGGGGGCACCGCGTGTCGCCGTCCCCCCTGCTGGGGCCGACCCGGCTGCACCCCGTGCCGGTACCGCTCGAGCACCTGCCGCAGGTCGACGCCGTGCTGATCAGCCACGACCACTACGACCACCTCGACCTGCCGACCGTGCAGGCGATCCTGCGCGAGCAGGAGGCGCCATTCGTGGTGCCGCTGGGGATCGGTGTGCACCTGCGTCGCTGGGGCGTGCCCGAGTCGCGGGTGGTCGAACTCGACTGGGATCAGCACACCACCGTCGGCAGCCTGACGCTGACCTGCACCGAGGCGCGGCACTTCTCGGGGCGCTTCTTCTCCCGCAACACCACGCTGTGGTCGTCGTGGGTGATCGCCGGCCCGCGGCACCGCGTGTTCTTCGGCGGCGACACCGGCTACACGCCCGCCTTCGCCGGGATCGGCGCGCGGCTGGGCCCGTTCGACCTGACGCTGATGCCGATCGGCGCCTACAACGAGGCGTGGGCCGCGATGCACATGAACCCGGAGGAGGCCGTGCGGGCGCACGGCGACCTCGGCGGCCGGGTGCTGCTCCCCGTGCACTGGGCCACGTTCAACCTCGCGTTCCACCGCTGGGCGGAGCCGGTCGAGCGGCTGCTGGCGGCAGCGGAGCGGTCGGGCACGACGGTCGTCGTCCCGCAGCCCGGGCAGCGGGTCGACGTCCTGGATCTGCCGGCGCCGACGGACTGGTGGTCGGAGGTCGGCTCGGCGGCCGACCGGCCGGACACGGGGTCCGGCCGGCCGGCGCCGGTCACGTCGCGGCCGGCGCTCCCTCGGGAATGACGAGGATGGCCTCCCGCGGCTCCCCCTTGCTCTCCGCGGAATAGATCGCCACGTAGACGACGGCGGCGAGCACGAAGCCCACGAAGAACGCGATGTCGCCGATGCCGGGGAGGGCCTTGGCGACGAGCCCGATGTAGAGCGTCTGGTTGGCGAACAGCCAGACCGAGACGACCATCGCCACCAGCATCGACACCCAGCCGGCGAGGGGCCGGTGCTGCCGGTCGAAGAGGAAGCCGGCCACCTGGTGCCGGCGGCGCAGGTACCAGTCGGTGAAGTAGACGCCCAGCCACGGGCCGATCCAGTAGCTGATGACCAGCAGGAAGTTCTCGTACTTCGAGACGTCCTTCAGGCCCAGGAACGCCACGATCAGCCCGAGCACGCCGAAGGCCACGGCGGTGATCGCCCGGGCCGCCTTGAGCGGCAGGTGGAAGCCCATCGCCGTGAACGACAGCGCGCCCGAGTAGATGTTGATCGCGTTCGCGGCGACCGCCCCGAGCGCGATGGCGAGCAGCGTGAGGTTGCCCATGACGGAGCCGAGGTGCGAGGTGAACGCCGTGGTCGGGTTGAGGCCCTTGGCGGTCACGATGCTGGTGGACGCCGCGCCGGCCAGCTCCAGCACCAGGCAGGAGACGAAGACGCCCAGCCCGGCGTAGAGGCCGGTACGGGCCTTGGACGTCGTCGCCGGCAGATACCGGGTGTAGTCGGCGGCGTAGGGGTTCCAGCCGGCGGCGTAACCGAACGTGGCGCCCACGATGAGCAGGAACGCGCCGGGAATCGCGCCGCTGCCCGTTCCGCTGTAGTCGGCCTTGACGAAGGTCATGATGCAGGCGATCGCGAAGATGATGCCCAGCACCGGGGCCGCGTAGCGCTCGAAGGTCTGCACCAGGTTGTGGCCGTAGAACGCGATCACGATCTGGAAGACCACGACGATCAGCAGGCACAGCCACGACGGCATGCTGGTCAGCGAGTTCAGCGCGAGGGCGCCGCTGACGCTGTTGACGGCGAACCAGCCGATGCCCGCGATGACGGCGTTCAGCCCGGCCGGGAGTGCGTTGCCGAACCAGCCGAACGAGATCCGCGAGAGCACCATCTGCGGCACGCCGTACTCGGGGCCGCGGGCCGAGAGCACCGCGTGCGTGAACGAGCCGAGGCCGGTGCCGATCAGGATCGCCAGGGCCGCCTGGCCGAACGACAGGCCGAAGATCCCGGTGGCCAGGACGCCGAGGAAGACGGTGGCGAACTCGAGGTTCGGCGACAGCCACGTCCACAGCAGCTGGAGCGGGTTGCCGTGCCGCTCGGAGGCGGACACGAACTCGGCGCCGCCCGGCTCGACGGCGATGACCTTGGCGCCGTACTCGCCGGGGCGTACCTCGGCGACGACTGTCTCGGACTGCGGGGTTGTACTGGCCATCGACGACTCCCTCTCCAGGCGCGTCCTGCGCGCGGCAACCGTAGAGCCTCCCGGGCGGATTGAGGTATCACCCCGGTTACGAACTGTCCCGAACCTGTTCTTCCTGCTCGAGCGTCACAGCCACCTGCGCCAGGTCACCGGCCGTGCGGGTCGGGGCGGGGCCGGAGGGATCCAGGGTGTGCCCCGGGCGCCGCAGGTGCACCGTGGCTATCCCCGCCTCGAGCGCCCCACGGACGTCGCGCGCCGACGTGGCCACGTGCACGAGGTCGCCGCCGGCCCGCTCCCGGGCCCGCCGGTAGATGTCGGGCCCGGGCTTGTAGGCCCGCAGTCGCTCCGAGGTGAGGACGGCGTCGTCGGCGACCAGCGCGGCGACGGCGGTGCGCGCGAACACGTCGTCGTCCACATTGGACAGGATTCCGACGCGGTACCGCCGCGCCAGGGTCGGAAGTCCGCCGGCGACGTCCGGCCACAGCGGCCACGTGCCGACCGAGTGGAGCAGGACGGCGGTGTCGTCGTCGGCATCGCCGTCCAGACCGAGCGCGGCGTAGGCACCGGAGAGCGCGCGGCGGCAGTGCTCGGCGAACGGGATCCAGGTGGGTTCGTCGCGCTGGGAGGCCTTGTTGCGGGCATCCCAGACGGCGTAGAGGCGGGCGCCGTCGACGTCCCAGCCGCGGTCGGCGGCGAGCCGGCCCAGCACCGCCGATGCACCGGTGTGGGAGTCGATCAGTGCGCTGAACAGATCGAACGTGACGAGCACCGCCCCAGTCTGACGGAGTCGCCGGGGAACGGTTTCCGCACCCGAGCGACTCCGGTCAGCGCAGGAGCTTCGACATCCGCCGGTCGGCGAGCGGCTTGCCGCCGGTCTGGCAGGTCGGGCAGTACTGCAACGACGTGTCGGCGAAGCTCACCTCGCGCACGGTGTCGCCGCACACCGGGCACGGCAGGCCGGTGCGGGCGTGCACCTGCAGCCCCGAGCGCTTCTCGCCCTTCATCGTGGCGGCCCGCTGCCCGGCCTGGCGGCCGAGCGCCTCGGTGAGGGTGGCCCGCATCGCGTCGTAGAGGCGGATCACCTCGTCGTCCTTGAGCCTGTCGGCCGACTTGAACGGCGAGAGCCGCGCCGCGTGCAGGATCTCGTCGGAGTACGCGTTGCCGATGCCGGCGATCAGCGTCTGGTCGGTCAGCGCGCCCTTGAGCTGCCCGCTGCGCCCGGCCAGCAGCGCCGCGAACGTCTCGCCGTCGACCTCGAGCGCGTCGGGACCGAGCCGGGCGATGCCGGGCACCTCCGCCGGCGTCCGGACGACGTAGACCGCCAGCCCCTTCCGCGTGCCCTGCTCGGTGAGGTCGAAGCCGTTCCCGTCGTCCAGGTGCACGCGCAGCGCCAGCGGCCCCTTGCCCGGCTTCGGCGGGGCCGTCGGGAGGCCGACCCGCCAGTGCAGCCAGCCGGCGCGCGCCAGGTGCACGACCAGGTGGATGCCGGAGACGTCGAGATCGAGGAACTTCCCGTGCCGGCCGGCGCCGGTGACCTCGAGGCCGCCGAGCGCCGACAGCGGCGGGTCGAAGGTCTTGATCGCCTGCACGGAGGCGAGGTCGGCGCGGGTCAGCACGCGGCCGACGGCGTTCTCGCGCAGGAACGCCGCCAGCGCCTCCACCTCAGATCGGAAGAGCGTCGTGT
>Ga0308174_10001181_pt1 | contig 11931 bp, 10 predicted proteins | sample PhyPR2_FD_203894 | JGI IMG/M metagenome (GOLD analysis project Ga0308174, IMG submission 203894) | Soil microbial communities from UC Gill Tract Community Farm, Albany, California, United States - DLSLS.P.R2 | ecosystem: Environmental > Terrestrial > Soil > Agricultural land | place: USA...
CAAGCGGCTCCAGCGTCTTCGCCATTGATTTTACGAAACGAACCCGCTCCTCCGACCTGGGTTCGTTTCGTAATTTGTCCTTACGGAAGGACGATGGCGGATTGACTGGCCAACGTACCAGCCGAGGTTGTATCCCCCCGCTTCTGCAGGAAGAACTTCTGTCCGAACAGTACCCAGTTGCCGGTTTGGGCTGAAGTGAAGCCCTGACCTGTGCCGAACAGATTTCCATCAGGGCTGTCGATGCGGATGTCGTACGGACAGGTAGCATCGGCGCTGATAGTAGATACGCCGAATGAATCGTCGGACTGAACCGGCGTGGCCGTGAATACGAGTGCCGTACAGCCTGCTGGAGTCTGGGGAGCAACCGTCGCACTTAAGATAGCCAGGTTATCGACATACGAGGTATCGTTGTGCGGCTGCAAATAGAACAGAGTTCCATTCGTCACATTGGTGGCCGTGGCCGAACCGGCTCCGCTACCGGAGGTGAGAACCGCCCCAGCGGAGTCGTTGACCCGGACGTCCCAAGAGCAGGCCGCGTTCACGTTGATCGAGGTCTGTCCCGAGCCGCCCGCCGCGATGAGGGGATTGTTGCTCGCATTGAAGGTCGTGATCGGGCAGTTGGGCGTAGCCTGGTCAGGCAGCCTGGTGTTTACCGTAAAGGTTGCCAACGTGCCAGCGGAGGAGATAGAGCCCTGCTGCTGAAGGAAGAACGTCATTCCATTGGTCACCCATTCGCCCGTGGTCATCGTGGTCTCCCCTGAACCGCTTCCTAGCAGACCAGTATTTGGCGTTTTGCCCGGCAATAGAGAGCCGCCATCAGGGCTTTGGATGCGGACATCGTAGGGACAGGTGGCGTTGGCGTGAACGTGAATGGTGTTCCGCACCGATTTCGTTTTGATCGGATTGTCCGGGGACGAGAAGTCGTTCACGGTGCAACCCGCCGGTGCCGGCTGCACTACTAACTTCAAGACCCCTAACGTATCACCAGCATCGGTGTCTCCATGCGGTTGCAGATACATCGTCATGCCATCGGTCACCCACTTGCCTGTCGGGAGGGAGGCATACCCCCGCCCTTCCTTAAACTCCTGACCATTTGGCGCACCGATACGGATGTCAAATGAGCAATTGGTAACGGCCGTTATTGTGGTTTGGCCATATTGATCGTTGGTGACAATCGGGTTAGGGCTGGCACTGAAAGCGGTCGCCACACAGGCCAGACCAGGGAATCCCGGCTTCAGATGAACGGTTAGCGGGGCGGCGAGCGTACCCTGCGAAGTGGTGTTTCCACTCTGCTGAAGATAAAACTGCATCCCGTCCGTGACCCAGTTGCCCGTCAAGGTGGAACTATATCCGATTCCGGTGGCAAACAGGGCTCCGTTAGGAGACCCGATATGAATCTCGTAAGCACAAGTAACGTTGGCCAGAACGGTTGTGATGCCGTACGTACCGTCCGTATAGATCGGATTGGGGCTCGCAGAAAAACTGATTACCGTGCAGCCTGGAATCGTGTTCACCGGAGGATTTCCGGGGTCTCCGGTATTCGACGCCGGGAAAGTAACCTTGCGAATCACATTATCGGAGCCGTCGGCCACGTAAAGGTTCCCGTCAGGGCCAATCGTGACGCCGGTGACGCTGTCCTTGAAGGACGCGTTAGGACCTGGTCCCCCGTCGCCGGAGTATCCAAATGACCCATTTCCGGCAATCACGGTGACCGTGCCAGAAGATGCATTGACCATGCTCACCCGGCCACCAATGTTCGGACTAACGCCATACTCCGTAAAGTACACATCCCCGGCTGCGTCCAAGGCGACTCCCCAAGGGTTCGTCACCCCGGAAGCAATCGGGGTGACAGCCTGCGTGGAGACGTTGATCTTTTCCACCACTCCCGCGCCATTGTCAACGAGATAAAGAATCCCGTTCGCAAAGGCCACGGTCGAGGGGTGAAGGACTCCGCCCGGTACGTTAAACGTGGAGACCGTGCCGTTCTGGTCTACCTTTTTGATACTGCCGTTGACGCCGTGTGCCGCGTCGCCGTTGTCAGCGATATATAGGCTCTGGGTCGCATTATCAAACGCCACGCCAGTGGGACTGACCAAGCCAGTCGCGACCGTGCTTATCGATCCGTCCGCCGCGATCTTGCGGACGTCCTGACTTCCGGATTCGGCAACGTACAAATTGCCGTTGGAATCCAGTACGATCTCCTGGGGAGAACTCAAGCTTGGGTTCACTACGGAAACAGCTTGCGTCTGCTGGTTGAGTTTCAAAACCCGGTTATGAGCTGTATCAGAAATATACAGACTATTTTGCGGATCGACTGCAACACCGCCGGGCACAAACAACGTGTATCCTGGCGTGGCTACGGTGGAGATGGTACCGGGAAGATTAGGAGGTTGCGGTGCCTGAGCCATCGCAAGCCTGGCGAGCGCCAAAAAAAGAGCAGTCGGAACAGATAAAATATAGTTTCGCCTAAACAAAGCTAGAACCCTCGTCAATAACTTGGGAAATTCCGCACAAAGCTCATGCGGGCCTGGAAGCTAGTGTAGGAGAATTAGAGGTCGATTTACTAGATACCCACTCCCAAAAAAGGGAGTAAATGGTACCGGTTAACGGAAATTCATTTTTAGTATTTTTCAGCTTTTTCATTACGCTGCTCCCTAACTCTGGGGAGAGAGGCAGTATTTACGTTACTCAACGATGCCTTTCTTTCATTCCCGCACAATCAGATGAGTCCCTCAGACGCGTTTCAACTCGGGCGCACTCCACAGAGGTTGTTCACCCGGCGTTTTGCGGCTGGGAGATTTCTGGTACCACGCTCTTTGAGTCCGGAGCACCACTCTGGGCTATAACAATTTGGGACTCGGTGGAGGCAGGACCAGCCCCCCTAAGGCGCCAGCGGAAATGTGATGCGGGTCTGGGCCGGGGCAATAAGAGCGAAGCTGATCTTCGAAAGCGACCCCGAGTCTGAACAAAGGCCGACGGGCACAAAGAATTACTCGCCGGCCATTTTCTCCATCCGGCCATGCAAAAGGCCGTCTGTCCGAGGTAGATAATTAGCGGGACTAGAAAGCGGCTGCGCCGGCTTCGGCAACGCTTTGATCCTGCTCGCCCGTGCCTCCGCTGACACCGACCGCTCCCACAACCTTGCCGTCACGCTTCAATGGAATGCCACCGGCGAAGATCATCACCTTCCCGTGATTCGAGGCGTGAATACCAAAAAATTGCCCCCCCGATTGTGAAAACTGGGCGAGATCCTTTGTTTGGATATCGAAGGCACGCGCCGTGAACGCCTTATTGATGGAAATATCGATGCTCCCGAGCCACGCATCATCCATGCGCACGTGCGCAACCAGATTTCCACCGGCATCGGCCACGGCGATGTTCATTGGCTGCTTTATCTGCTTTGCTTTTTCTTCCGCCGCGGCAATGACTCGGCGCGCATCTGCAAGGGTAACCATGTCCTTCTCTCCTTTTGCTCCCGAATTTTATATTCTTGCAGACTACTGAGGGGGGCTATTGTTACGGGTATTTTGCTGAGGGTGTTCAACTCCCGACAAACCGGAAGCCGAGTCCGGTAGAATTTAGCAGTCCGGAGTTTTATGTCCAATAACCAATTAAGTCCAGCAGCTCTCCTCAGTGTTGTGCTTGCGGGTGGTCTGGCGTTGCATGTGACGCTGGGGCCGTTTGGGTGGCTGCAGACACTTGTGGGATTGACACTATTCGCGATATTGTTCGCCTACGATGAGAGCCAGCGGACCGCCACCCAGAGCATCGCCTTTGGAGCCGTATGCGGATTTTGCTTAATGCTGGTTTCGTGCGGGTTTCTTTCCCGCTGGGCGGCACAGCCCGGTACCGTGCAGGTCGCGGTGCCGGGGGGCTGGCTGTCGGTGGTCTGGGTAGGCGGGGCGCTGTTATTCTTCTTTGTCGACCTCGTACGAGGAGGCAATCGTACGCCTGTTCCGATCGGGCGCGCTGTGCCGGATTCTGCCAGTCAGTTTGGCAGGGCCCCGATAGTTGCTGCACCTCCTCCGTTTGTACCCACCGCGTCCGCTCGGCCGGAGCCAACTCCTGAACCGGTTACCGTTCCCAATTCTCCGGAAACTGCCACGGGGCAACCGGTCCCAGTATCTTCCCAGCCGCCTGTTCCCGCCGCAAACACTCCTCCGCCCAAGCAGACGCTTATTTATGTCAACCTGCTCGGAGAAGGTCTGAACATGATGCGGGCGGTTCTGAGCCATGACCTGGGACGTGGTTATTACCTGATCGTCGAGCAAATGCCCGAGGAAGAACAATGGGAGTTTCAGACCGGCCAAGTGGTCCGCTGCGAGAAGAAAAAGCTCGCGAGCGGAAAACATCTGGTGGCCGTCGCCGAAGCGCCACGAGCTTAGAAATAGTTCACGCGTGGGCGCTGGTCCGGAGAATCAGTACTATCCTAGAACGCAAGAGAGCCGCCCAAGCACAACCCCCGGCTCGATGGGCGTAAGCGCGGCTTGAAAGCCCGTGCCATCAAGACAAAGCACGGGTCAAGAAAGCTGGTGTCCGCCCTGCAGGATGTTTTTCGCTGCTGCCACACTCGTTTCTTTCCAATGTCGATTGTAGTTATCCAGGCTCATAAGCGTGCGAGGATACATGCGGTCCACGTAAAGCGTTCCGTGCAGGTGATCGATCTCATGCTGCAGGATGCGGGCGTACCACCCGGCGGCCTCGATTACCTTCGGCTCTCCCCGGTGATCCAAGCAATCCACCTTCACACGCCTCGCCCTCGGGGTTAGAGCCGTGAATCCCTGCAAGCTCAAGCAACCCTCGAAGAATTCAACCGCTTCGCCTTCCTGCAATGTAATTCGAGGATTGAGGATGACGTGAAACGCCACCGGCTCACGTTCGCGCTCTGTCAACGTTTCAGGCAGAGCGTCGCGCATATACTCCGATTTGTCCTCGATCACCGCAAGTTGCAGCGGCAGGCCGATCTGCGGTGCCGCTAATCCGACACCGGGAGCATCATGCATGGTTTCGCGCATCCATTCAATCAGTTGCTGAATCTCGCGGCTGTCAATTTCGTGCCGATCCAGGGGTTTCGCCTGTTGCCGCAATACCGGGTCGCCGACTTGAGTGATCTTAAGTTTCATCCCCTGCCCTATTTTCCAACTTCGCCCGACAGAGAACAGAGCTTCGCGGTCGTCGTACACTCTGGGGAGGCATGGCGATTCAGTCTCCCTCTGAAAAGATGGTGCGAACCGAGCCCCGCTGGCCCGCTGTGGCGGGTGTACTTGCGGTTGGCGCACTTAATTTAGCCGTTCCTGAGCGGCTGAGCCTCGGGCCCAACTGGTTGCTGTTGGCGGTGACGATAGTCCTGCTCATCCCTACTATGATCTCGTTGCGATTAGGAAGGGTGAAGCTCAATTTTTATCTCGGTGTGGTTATCTCAGCAATCATTACGGTCGCGGTGGTGTGGTCCCTTTTGTTTCTGATCGCAGGTATTCCCAGCAAACGTGAACCGCCTTCGGCGATGTTGCGAGGAGCCACGTTGATTTGGGTCAGCAATATTCTCGTCTTTGCTTCCTGGTACTGGCGCCTGGATGCAGGGGGTCCTCACAATCGCGACATCCACCACACGCATACGCGAGGAGCATTCCTATTTCCGCAGATGACGCTGCCAGACGACCTGAAAGTGCGCGGCCATGTTTGGAAGCCCGGTTTCGTCGACTATTTATTTCTTGCGTTCAATACGAGCACCGCATTTTCCCCATCCGATACACCCGTGCTTACTCAGTGGGCAAAACTGCTGACGATGATGCAAAGTTCTATATCGCTCGCCACCATCGCGATACTGGCCGCGCGCGCAATCGGAGCACTTTAATTCTGGCTGAGCTCGATGACGTCAAAATCGATGACCCGGAGATGATGAGGTGCGGGAAGGAGCACAAGTAGTTCGGCGTGCACGCGTGGCTAGCGCTGCGGTAGTCCAAGTAATCGGGCGGCCGAATAACTGATCTGCATGGCTTATAGCTCCAGGTTCCCCTTGTTCTTCATCTCCTTTAACCGGAACTTCTCCACAACGTGCATCGATCCGAATTGAATGCTCAGGACCACTTCGCTGTCGCTCAATGTTATGGGATTGACTCGAGGAAAGAAGAGGTGGATCGCACCGGTTTTCGCATTGAGGGTTACGTCCTCCGGGGCGATCGGTTTTTGCCCTTTGGGTAAGAGTTTTGCCGAGGTCATTAGTCCCTCACGCATGCGTCCCAGTCCCGCAGGGCCGGGCTTCTCATGTTCGGTGGGGATGTCGGACGGATCAGCGCTCCAGGCAGCATCGTCTGCGGGCTCCGCGGGTTTCGGCTTCTCGCCGGGCCACAATCCCACAATCGTAATAATGTAGTCCTTTGACGAGCGAGCCAGCGACTCGTCCGCCTGACCGGAACGCACCAGAGCCTCCCGAACCGGTAAGGCGCTGTCCCAGCGGACCAGGACGGGCAGAGTCGGCAGACCGCCAGGATCACGGCCAACGCCCCCGTCCCAGCGGCCAATCTGTCCTCCCGGCAGCGGCATTCCAGCGCGGCTACCCACACCCGCGGCGGTGGGGTCAGCCTGCGCGCTTCCAGGCGATTCGTCGTGTTCCAGTATCTGAGGGAAATTTGCGCTGCCCTGCTTCGCCCATGGCGAGTCCGTCAGAATGTGTTGTACATCTTCCAAACTCCAATGGTCGGGCGTTTTGTGTGACCAGGGTTCCGCGGCTCTGGCGATCGAAAGCCAAAGCAGTGGAATCATACAAACACCGCAGAAGTAGCGAATTCTCATTGTTTTTATCATCGGCCCTGCTTTTATTCTCCCTTCGCCGGGTTTTCTGCGCTGAAAGATCCACAGGAATATAGAATCCGGCGTAATCGGAATTCGCCAAGCGACGATCCATTAGAGAACCTGGAGGATTTGTTCTCCACGGTAAGAGATGCCGAAACGGGGCAGCGGATCCCTGTTAACCGGAAATCCAAGCTACGCAACCAGCATTCGGGCAACGAACGTCGGCTCGGAGCGGCTGTTCTCTGTCAGCGACAACGGGATCGGCTTTGATCCGAGGTATACCGAAAAATCTTCCAGGTCTTCAACGCCTGCATGGCGTCGGGCAATACTCGGGTACTGGGATTGGGTTAGCCGGCTTTATAAGCGGATACTAGAACATCATCCGAGCTCGGCAAGGGTCCGCTTTCCCTTTCGCGCCGCCGATTTTGAGCGGAATTGAAAAAAATGTGATACCTCAACCCGATTCTGGTCTCCAACCTGTATCTAATACTGACACGGATAATGGAGACTCACGCACCACTGTTCGAAATTCTGCTGGTCGAAGACAATCTGGGCGACATTCAGCTGACCCGGGAGGCCTTTCGGCAGGGCCGCATCGCTCATCGCTTATCCGTGGCGTCCGACGGGGAGGAAGCGCTAAGCTTCCTACGGAGACAGGGGAAGTACGCTAATGCGCCACGCCCGGACCTGATTCTGCTGGATCTGACCCTGCCGAAACGCGACGGGCGTGAAGTGCTCCAGGATCTTAAAAACGACCCGGAGCTGCAGAACATTCCGGTAGTTATCCTCACGACTTCCAATGCCGAGCAGGATATCAGGCGCGCGTATAAACTGTATGCAAACTCTTATTTGATAAAACCGACGCAAATGGATGAATTTCTGCGAAAAATACAGTGCCTGGAAACCTTTTGGCTTAAGGTCGTGCGGCTTCCGCACGAGACGTACTAAACACTCTTTTAGATCATGCCCATCCGCAATTACAGCGTGGTGAAAGGGAAAGCCACGGGCGGCAAGATACAGTTCAACCGGAACGGCAACAGTCCTCACTACCTGATCGGGCTTAACGCAGGCGGCCAGAAATTACAGGCGGCCGTCAACATCGAATCCCAGGACGGGTCGGAGGTGCTGTACCTGATCGACCATTCCTTCACGCCGCCAGACCCCGGCGGACTGGCGAGTCTCCCGGCGGGCCGGACTGCCCTCGACAGCGTGGCGGGCGGACTCGCACTGGATTACGTTCGTTCGCGAGTGAATAACACGTTTATGGTGGACCGCAGAGCAATGAGCCTCCTTCCGGTCTCGCAGGGCCCGCAGAATAGCGATCTCCAAAACGCGGTGGTCGACCTGCTGGACCAGGCTGTGGCCGAGGGAGACGGTACCGTTTATGCGTTTGGCTCTTTTTACGAGGACGCGGGACAGTCAGCCGGGATCCATGACATCCACATGAATCAAGGTAATCCCGCTGATAATCACGGTGCCGACAACGGTGTGTGGCAGGATGGTGCGGTATTCATCAATTTGGCCTCGAAGAACCGCTGGATGGCTATTTTCATCGCCTTTCAGAGTCAGGCGTGGCATACCGATAACCACGGCGATCCAGCATAAATGCTGCTCACGACTTTCCGACGAAGTCAGACAGAACGGCTTTGCGCAGCAGATTCGGCGGCAACAAACCCTGCGACAGAATGAAGTCGTGGAACTTCCGCATGTCGAATTTCGAGCCGAGCGCCTTTTGCGCGGCGTCGCGGATCTCGCGGAGCCGCAGATAGCCATCGAAGTAGGAGACAGCCTGCCCGGGCGAGCGAAACGTGAAGCGGTCCACTTCCTCGGTCGCGAAGGCTTCGGATAACACTACGTCGTTTTGAAGTACCTGCATGGCTCCTTCTGGCGTGATCTTACCTTCCTGCAGTTCCGGATCGAGGAACGCCCGGGCAGCCCGCAGCAGGCGTAGCTGCAGGGAAATCAGTTTTCCGTCATCGGGCATGTAAGGCAACATGAACCATTCGGCGTAGAGACCCCAGCCTTCCACATTGGTGCTGTTGAACGCGAAGATACCTCGCGCATCAGAAACGCCTTCTTCCACCATGGTGGCGAATTGCAGCTCGTGACCGGGACGGGCTTCATGGGCCGTCAAGGTCCAGGACGCGGCGGCAAAGGTGAAGTCATCGTACTTCAAGGCTTTGCCGTTGGCTCCCGAAGTTCCAGCAGGCAAGACGAACTGGCCCTGTTCGCCGTGGTTATTCAGAAGCGGAGGCGGTAGCATGTGCGGCGCAGGCTGCTGCGCAGTTTCGGCGGCGCTCGCCAGACGAATGATGGCCGGACGGTTCGGGAGCGTTACCAGGTGCTCGCGGCGTATGATGCTTTCGATATCGGCGAGCCGTTGATGGTAAAGCGGCATGATGTCGGTGGCGTTCAATTGATCCTTCTTCAGGTCCTTAACGACATCGCGGTAATCGGACGAGGGGAGGTGGCGCTCCTGGGCGATTCTGGCCGCCAGCGGCTTCATCTCCCGCTGTATTTCGACGAATGACTGATGGGCCCGCTGTTTCAATTCGTCCGGTGTGAAGTCCACGCCGACTTCTTCCAGGTTCTGCTTGTACAATGCGGGCGGCAGACGGAAATCGGTGCGGGCTTTGGATAGAACTACGGTGCGGACAAATTGTTGGTACTCCGCCATCTCGTTTTTGAATTTGGCATATGCGTCCTCGTACCCCTGCATTTTGTATTTTTCGAGTAGCAAGCCAATACCGGTCACGAGCGAATTCGCGTCACTTAGGTTCTTCTCTACCTGTTCACGCGAAGGACCCAGCAAGCCGGGCGAATTCATTTTCTCGCGGAATCGTTGTTCGGCCAGAACCGTGGTCGGTGTGTAGCCTTCTTCGACCCCGGCGTAGCGCTTCAGACGGACGACGGCCGCTTTGCGGCGTTCAGGCGCTATCTGATCGTCCAGCAAACTGTGAATCCCATAGAAAGCGTTGCCCGCTACGTTAAGGTACGGGAGCAGAAGGCGCTCATTGATCTCTGACGAGCGGATCTCGCGCTGGCCGGCGGCGATGAGAATCTCCAAATCCTGTTTGACCAGAAGATCCTGTTCGCTAGCCAAGCGCGATTGAAGAGTGTTGACAGCTTCGGTGAGATCGTGGCGATAACGCTCCGGCTTGCCGGCAAAGGGGATTGAAATTTTCTCATCGAGCCCGTGCACGCCAAGAGAACCGGTGCCTTCGGGCGAGTAACGGGCGTAAACGTCGAGCAAGAGTTTGGCGTTTTCGTTGCTCTTGAGTACCCAGGCTGGCTTAGGCTCCCCGGCGAACATAGACGTTGAGAAAAGAAGGATCAGAGCAACTACAAAACGGCGCATAAAGTGGTTTTCACTCATGTTTACACATGACGCACCATTCGATACCCGCCAACACGGCCCGGCCCGGCATGGGCACTCCGTAGAAAGGCTGATAGTCGGCATTGCTCAGGTTTGTTACCCGCAGGTACGGGTGCAGAAAGGAGCGAGTCCAGGCGCCATAAGCGTCCACGAGCACGTAGGGGGTCCGGGCGTATTGATTGGTAACGCCCGCACGTAATCGGGCCATCCAACCGCGCGCCGAAACGCGTTGCCAGCCAACAACGGCTTGCTGAACCGGATAGTTGAAGACATACTTTGATTGCAGATCGCCCAGTGCGAGGCGTGCGCCATGCAAGCCAGTAAATTGAACATCAACGAATTGCGAGTCGGTGGGCTTCCACCGCAGTGAGGCCTCGATTCCTGTGAACGTCAGCCGGTCGAAGTTCGTTGCCCTCCAAATAGCTCGAAGATTCGAGCGAACGTAATCGATATCGTCGCTTTCGTGACGGGAAAAGACAGTGCCGGAGGCGGTCCAACGGGATGCAGGATGCCAGTCGACTCCGCCCTCATAGGTCAGTGCGCGCTCCGGCTTCAGGTTGGGATCGCCGACGTTGGCCGGATCGTGGTAATAGAGGTCTGTGTAGTTCGGAAGACGAAAGGACCGGCTGACCGAGCCCCGCACCTTGATCTTCGACGATAGCCAGTAACCGGCGCTGGCGGTGGGAACGAAGATGGTTTGCCGGTGACCGTATAACTCCTCGCGAGCTCCTGCGTTGAACGAGAAGCGGCGGAGCGCACGCACATCCACATCGCCATAGACGGCGCCCTGCTTTCGAGAGTGAACACCGAGGTTGTTGCTCCCCACGTGATCGGCCAGATACTCGCCGCCGTAGAAAAGATTTACGAGCTGGCCTACTGCGTCACGACGCCGCAGCGCTACGTCCCAGGTATGGTCTTCGTGACGGTTGGTGTAGTAGGACGGGTCGTCGCGCAGCAGCTCGAAAAGATCCGTATGACGGCGATAACCGAGCGAGAAGAGGGTATTGGGACCGATATCCTGCGAGATCGTGGCCAGCCAGGTCTTCGTGCGCTCCCAGGAGTTATACGGGCCATAGAACTGGTCCGCTCCGAAGGGACGGTCCATGTTCGACAAAAAAATACGCGTGAGGCCCAGCCGGCTGTGCAGCCAGGAGTTTGACGCATAGGCCAGGTTGCGGTACTCGCGGTCGTCGCGAAAACCTGTCGAGAGCTCGCGCTCAAAAGAGAAGCGCTGAGAAAGGGGGCCCGCATTGAAAGAAAGGAACCCGCTTTCTTCATTTGTCCCGAAACTGCCGTAACCAGCGCGCAGGCGCATCTCGAGATTGTCTTTCGGATTCGTTGCGGGCCGCGTGAGAATGTTGATGACACCGCCCACCGCATCGGAGCCGTACAAAGTGGAGCCGGAGCCACGCAGAATTTCCACCTGATCGATCGCGTCGAGCGGCACCGGGATATCAAAGGTGTGGTGGGCCGATTGTGCGTCGGTCAGCCGAATGCCGTTGAGGAGTACGAGCGTTTGTTCAAACGAGCCACCACGGATAGAAATGTCGCCTTGCACGCCTCCCGGAGCGCGGCTTTGCACTTGTACCGACGAATCGAGATCGAAGGCATCGCCCAGATTACCGAAGAGAAGCACCCTTCCGTTGAGCGGATAAGCGTTGACGGAACGGTCGGCTTCTTCCAGAGGCACGGGTTCCCACGTGCCTGTGACGACAACGGTTTCCTTTTTGGCGGCAGAGGCGGCAGGTTGCTGTTGCTGGGCA
>Ga0308174_10001183_pt1 | contig 11917 bp, 9 predicted proteins | sample PhyPR2_FD_203894 | JGI IMG/M metagenome (GOLD analysis project Ga0308174, IMG submission 203894) | Soil microbial communities from UC Gill Tract Community Farm, Albany, California, United States - DLSLS.P.R2 | ecosystem: Environmental > Terrestrial > Soil > Agricultural land | place: USA...
GCAGCCAAGCCGAGGTTGACACAGGTGGTAACAAGATAGAGTGACTGCAGTACGAATCCCAAAAAATCGTTTCCATGCGCCTTTGAAAGCTGGCGGATCAAGGGTACGCACCCGCGCGTGATGGAGGAGGCGGCACAGTACCCATTGAATGTCGCTTGCTGAATATTATTTAGAGGCGCGGCGCTGGAAGGCTTGTTAAAAAGACCGTTAACCAAACCAAAAAACTTAATGAGCCCTTGCTGCAGCGTTTCACTTCGACTGGGATCTATTGTTACTATTTTTGTTTCAGGGTCAAGTCCGCAGGAAGGCGATTTGACTTGAAGGTCTTCTTTATAACGTGTGCCGAGTTTGCCTTTCTCCTGATCGAGTCGACCGCAAACTTCGTTGAACCATTTCAGGCAATTGGCATCCCGCTCCGTGGTTGCCGGAGAAGAATTACAAGTATTTGTCTGACTGTCGCTTAACTCGCGGTTACGTGAACATCCGTCGCGAAATATAGTTGACGCACTTCCCATATTTTCTCCGCTTAACTAAACAAAACCCTTGGCTAGTAATGACGTTTCACTCTGTGTAATACCATTTTCTAATGTTGCGAAAAGTTCGCGCCATGCATCCATAACCGGCGCAAGTTGCTGCTCCAGCAACCTGAGTAAGTTTTCTTCCCGCTGCAGCATTGAAAGCGGTAAGTGCAGCATTAGCATGGCGTGTCCCTTGTCTCGATCAAGCCCGAGAAAGGGAAGATAAGCAGACGATCCGCCGCAGTTTGATTCCAGCATCATGACCAGAATACTGGTTGGAATTTCCATAGTGCAAGCACCCAGATCGACCGTGATCTGGCACAGGTCCGAAATCTCGACATATCGCAGCCACGCCGCATTGCCATAAAGCTGGAATGCGCCGCCCTGCAATATGGAAGCAATGTCCTGAATGGAAGCCTGCTTACAGAAATCTTCTATAAGCAGACGATAATCTGCCTTTCCCATCGCATCCCTCGCCTCTTGCCTACTCGCTTGCGTTCACAGTGCTAATAAGTAGCGATGGATCTTTGTTCGTTCCGCACTCGAAATTAACAGATGAGAAATTTTTTGGCCGTTGGCTCCAGCAAAAAATAGCCCGCGCATGGCGGGCAAGCAGCAGGCGTGCGCATTTATGTCGCTATAGCCAGGAAATCGACTTAGCCGGCGCTGCTCTGTTCGTCCTGATCTTCATCGTCCAACGCCTCCCCCAGCGAAGGCGGCGGCTGGTACGAAGCCAGCAGCGCGACCCGGCTTTCCGGGGTTTCCAGGCTGACGCGGCCAATGGCGCCGCTGCGGTAATCCTGCAGCAGCGTGTGCGCGGCCTTTTCCAGGTCGGGCTCGCCGCCCTTCAGGCGGTATCCGCGCCGTTTCGCAATGCCTTCGATCACGCTGACGCCATCGATTCCCTCGGTTGGGAAGCCATAACGTGCGCTGACCAGCGGTGCGTAACGGGCCAGCAGCATCTCGGCCAGAAAGGTCGCCACCTCTTCCTCGATCAGCGCGTTGCTGCCGATTGCATGGCTGGCGGCCAGCATCAGACCATCGCTGGGATGCTCGATCTTGGGCCACATCATGCCTGGCGTATCGATCAGGATGATGTTATTACCCAGGTAAAGCCGTTGCTGGGTCTTGGTCACCGCCGGCTCATCGCCCACCTTCGCAACCCGCTTTTTAAGCAGCGCGTTCATCAGCGTCGATTTGCCGACGTTGGGAATGCCCATGATCATGATGCGCAGCGGCTTTAACGGCGTGCCGCGGTTGGGCACCAGTTGCAGGCACAACTGCGCAATCTTGGCGACATCGGCCGGTTTCTTGCAGCTCAGCGCCACGGCGTTGACATCTTTTTGCCTGTTGTAATGCGCTATCCATGCCTTGGTGGCAACCGGATCGGCAAGGTCGGCCTTGTTCAGTATCTTCAGGCAGGGCCGCTGACGGAACAGGCGCAGCTTTTCTATCATCGGGTTGCTGCTGGCCTGGGGTATGCGCCCATCCAGCACCTCGATCACCATGTCGACCTTCTCCATGGATTCTTCCGCCTTCTTGCGGGCGGCGTTCATGTGACCGGGGAACCATTGAATAGACATGTAGCGCTTCTTTTGAAATGAAGGCCGTATTCTAACCGCAGCAGCGCTTGCCGCCGCGCTACTCCAGTTCGGCAAGCGCTTTCAGGTGGGCCACTACGCTGCGGGCCAGCGCCGACAGGTTGTAGCCGCCTTCCAGGCAACTGACGATACGGCCCTGCGCATGCTCTTTCGCCACTTCCATCACCTGGCGCGTGATCCAGGCGTAATCGGCTTCGACCAGGCCCAACTGGCCCATGTCGTCTTCGCGATGGGCGTCGAACCCGGCCGAAATGAAGATCATCTGCGGCTTAAAGCCGCGCAACGCCGGCAGCCATAGCTCGGTCACCAGCTTGCGCACCTTTTCCCCTGTGCTATAAGCCGGCACCGGCACATTCACCATATTCGGATTGAACTGGGACTCGCCGCCCACGCCGCTGTAGGGATAAAACGGATGCTGGAAAAAGCTCACCATCATCACCCGCGGCTCATAGACAAAAGCCTCCTCGGTGCCGTTGCCGTGGTGGACGTCAAAATCAACGATGGCGACTCGTTCCAGGCCGTGGACGTCAAGCGCATGCCGCGCCGCAATGGCAACATTGTTGAACATGCAGAAGCCCATGGGCTCGGAAGGCCGGGCATGATGTCCGGGAGGCCGGACGGCGCAAAAAGCATTGTCGATTTCGCCGGCGATGACGGCATCAGTGGCCGCCACCGCGGCGCCGGCGGCACGCAGCGCCGCTTTCCAGCTATGGGCATTGAGCAGGGTATCGGCGTCGATCGGGTAATATTCGCCGCCCGGTGTGGGCACATTGTCACGTACCCGTGCAATGGCTTCCTGATGATGGACCCGCGCAATGTCGGCCAGGTCCGCCAACGGCGCGTCCCGGTGGTCGATGCAGCAGTCGATGCGGCTGGCGATAAGCTGGTCTTCAATAGCCTGCAGCCTGGCTGGCGATTCCGGATGCCAACTGCCCATTTCATGGGCCAGGCAATCGGTGTGGTGATAAATGGCTGTCGTCATGTTGAGGAACGCTGCATGGGCGTTCTCGCATAGAATGCCCTTAGTTTAACGAAAAACAGGCTTTTTGCATGCCATTTTATTCATTGCTGCCAGGACATAAGGTTTAATATGGTTAAGACCAATGGAACTGGGGCAATATCCCTGTAGGCTGGCGTCCCGGTCCCATTTTTGATTCCATATCAATCTCTATATCGCAGCAGGAACATTCATGTATTCCAGGATTCACGCCGTCGCCGCCCAGGTCGGCCAGGTGATTGTTGGCAAGGAAATGCAGGTCCGCCAAGCGCTTGTCTGCCTGCTGGCCGGGGGCCACCTGTTGATTGAAGACGTGCCGGGAGTCGGCAAGACCACCCTGGCCCATGCGCTGGCCACCTCGCTGGGCCTGAAGTTCAACCGGATCCAGTTCACCAGCGACCTGCTGCCGGCCGACGTGATCGGCATCTCGGTCTTCGACCGGGAAAAGAACGGCTTTTCCTTTCATCCGGGCCCGGTGTTTACCCAAGTCCTGCTGGCCGATGAAATCAATCGCGCCACACCCAAAACCCAGTCGGCGCTATTGGAAGCAATGGAAGAGCGCCAGGTATCGGCCGATGGGGTAACCCGTGAACTGCCGGAACCGTTCTTTGTCATCGCAACCCAGAACCCGACTCACCAGATCGGCACTTTCCAGCTTCCCGAGTCGCAGTTGGACCGCTTCCTGATGTGCCTGTCGCTCGGCTATCCGGACGCGGCCGCCGAACGTGCGCTGCTGATGGGCGAAGACCGCCGCGCCATGGTCAAGGCCATGCAGGCGGCGATGACGCCCGGCGAACTCGGCGATGCCCGCGCCGCGCTGCGTGATGTCCATGCATCCGCCGCCCTGGTTGCCTATGTGCAGGCGCTGGTCCATGCATCGCGCCAGGGCGGGTTGTTTGCCGAAGGGCTGAGCCCGCGCGCGGCCATCGCATTGCTGCAGGCCGCGCGCGCATGGGCCGCGCTGGAAGGCCGCAACCATGTGATTCCCGAGGACGTGCAAGCGGTGCTGTTGCCAGTCGCGGCGCATAGGCTGCGGCCGCTGCGTTCAGCCGGCGGCAGTATGGCGTCCAGCCGGGACCTCGTGCTGCAACTGATGAAATCAGTCCCGGTCTGACAGCCAGCATGCGTGTCATTCAGACAGAAAGCCTGCGCGGCGTCACGGCGCGCTGGCTGTTCAGGCCGCATGGCGCCGAGGGCGGCGAGGTGGTGCTGGGCCAGCGTCGCGTCTTTATTCTGCCGACCCGGGCCGGCATGGGTTTCGCGGCGCTGCTGATGCTGCTGTTTATCGGATCCATCAATTACAACCTCAGCATGGGCTATGTGCTGACCTTCGTTCTGGCTGGCTGTGCACTGATCGCCATGCATCTGACTTTCCGCAACCTGGCCTATCTGCACCTGGCACCTGGCCGCGCCAACCCGGTCCATGCGGGCGAGGAAGCGCAGTTCGAATTGCATCTGTCCAACCGGCGCCGCTATTCCCGCTATGCGGTCTGGCTGGGCTTCATGGGCGATGGCCTGCCGGCCAGGGAGCAAGCGTTCGATATACCTGCGCAAGGCGTTTGCCCCGTGCTGCTGCAAGCGCCTACTTCCCGCCGCGGCTGGCTGGCGGCCCCGCGCATCCGGCTTCATACCAGCTTTCCATTGGGACTGCTGCGCGCCTGGAGCTACTGGCAGCCCGAGTTGAAAGTGCTGGTCTACCCGCATCCCGAAGAGCATGCGCCGCCGCTGCCCGCCACCGATGCGCCGCAAAGCGAAGACCATGGCGCCGGCGGGCAGGATGATTTCGCCGGAGTGCGCGCCTACCAGGCCGGCGATTCAATGAAACGGCTGGCATGGCGCCAGATTGCAAGGCTGGGAAACGACGGCGCCCTGGTCAGCAAGCATTTTGAAGGTGGCGCAGCCAGCGAGCTGCGCCTGGATTTCTCCATGTTGCCGGAAGCGATGGACGTCGAAGCCCGCCTGTCGCGCATGACGCGCTGGATCATCGAAGCCGAGGCCCGCGGCCTGCCCTATGCATTTCGGCTGGCGGATGTGTCCTATCCTGCCGGCATCGGCGGCGCCCACCGCGAAGCTTGCCTGCGCGCGCTGGCTCTGTACGGCAAGCAGCCATGAACAGTTCCACGCTTCGCTCCGCCACACTGCGCGAACAGCTGACTCGCGGCCTGCCCCGGGACAAGTCCGATACCTTGCTGCTGATCGGCGCATGCGTACTGGTGATGATGCCGCATGCCTGGCATTTGCCGGCTTGGGCGACGCTGGCGGCCAGCGCGCTCTTGCTGTGGCGTGGCTGGATCACATTCCACGGCAAGCGCATGCCGACGCGCTGGCTGCTGTTGCCAGTGGTGGCGCTGCTGATGCTGGGAGTCTACAACAGCTACCGCACTTTTCTCGGGCGTGAAGCCGGTGTCTGCATGCTGGTGCTGCTGCTGGCGCTGAAGCTGCTGGAAATGCGGGCGCGGCGCGACCTGTTCGTCGTGACCTTCCTCAGCTTTTTCGTGCTGCTTACCAATTTCTTTTATTCCCAGACCATTGCGACCGCGCTGCTGGCGGCAGCCGGAGTGATCGCCATTCTGACCGCGCAAATATCCTTCCAGTACACCGGCATACACCCGCCGCTGCGCGAACGCGTGGGCATGGCGTTGCGCATCTTCCTGCTGGGGGTTCCGCTGACCCTGGTGCTGTTTCTCTTTTTCCCGCGCATACAGGGGCCGCTATGGGGTATGCCCGGCGATGCGGCCGGCAGCCGCACCGGCCTGTCCGACAGCATGGAGCCAGGCAATATCTCGGAACTCGTGCTCTCCCCGGAAATCGCTTTTCGGGTACGTTTCATCGATGCGGCGCCGCCGACATCGGCACTGTACTGGCGCGGCCCGGTGCTGGGCAATTACGACGGACGGCGCTGGACGCCCTTGACCAGGACCACCGTACCGCCATCGCGCCAGGTGGTGCGCCTGAGCCGGCCTCTGCGCTACCAGGTGACGCAGGAGCCAAGCGGCCAGCATTCCCTGTTCGCGCTGGATCTGGCCGCGACTGTGCCAAGGCTGGAGCACAATCCAGTCCGGCTCCAGCCTGATTTCCAGATGATCGCTCGCCAAGCGATCAACGAGCGGGTACGTTATGACGTCGCCTCGTCGCTGGATTACAAACTGCAGGCCGACGAACCGGCGCTGGCGCTGCGCGACTGGACGGACCTGCCAGCCGGGTTCAATCCCAGGACCTACGAATATGCAAGCCGGTTGCGTGCACAGGCGACCAGCGACCTTGAACTGGTCAACGCGGTATTGCAGATGTTTCGCACCCAGAATTTCAGCTATACCCTGAGGCCGCCGCGGCTTGGCCGGCATGCGGTGGACGACTTCCTGTTCTCCACCCGGGCTGGCTTTTGCGAACATTACGCCGGCGCGTTTGTCGTGCTGATGCGCATCCTTGACATTCCGGCCCGCGTGGTGACCGGCTACCAAGGTGGAGAACTGAACAAGATCGATGGCTATCTCACCGTGCGCCAGTCAGACGCCCATGCATGGGCGGAAGTGTGGCTGGCCGGTCGCGGCTGGGTGCGGGTGGATCCCACAACAGCAGTGGCGCCCGACCGTGTTGAACGTAACCTAGCAAGCGCACTGCCGCGGAGCGCGATCAGCGGGCTGCTGGCCCTCGAGGGGGCCGATGGGCCATGGCTAGCCATCCTCCAGAAGCTGCGCGACAACCGTGATGCGATCAATAACGCCTGGAACCAGTGGGTGCTGGACTATACGCCGGCGCGCCAGCGCGGTTTTCTGCAGTCGCTGGGCATAGACGACCCCGACTGGGGCACGCTGACGATGCTGGTGCTGACGCTGGGCGCCGCTGTGACTGTCCTGGTTGGGCTGCCGCTGCTGCGCAACCGGCAAAAAGTCGACCAGGTTGAAGCCTTGTATCGCTCCTTGTGCAGCGAACTGGCGCGCCAGGGCTTGCCGCGTGCGCCGCATGAAGGTCCCCTTGCCTACCGCGTGCGGCTGCGGGAAGCGCCATTGCCGCCCGCCCGCCGCGCCGCTGTGCTGGATTTTCTGGAACTTTATGAAGTATTGCGTTACGGTACTTCCGATATGCTGAGCGACAAGGCCGTCGCCGCGCCACTAAGTCAACTCAAATCCTTACTAGCACAATGCCGATGACTCCAACCAGGCTGTTACTGTCCCTGTTCCTTGCATCTTCCGTTCTGAGCGGTTGCCAAACCGTGGCAGCCGAACCTGGCCACCGAACGGCCAAGGCCCGCAAAATCGCTGTCGAGCCAGACGATTCCGGCGAATTCGCCGCTTTCAGCGAATGGCGCGAAGTGCGCGCCTTTATTGACGACATGGTCAGCAAGTATGACTATTCGCGGCCGGAGCTCGAGGCAACGCTGTCCAAGGTGCGCTTTGTCGACAGCACGATCCAGCTGATGAAGCCGGCGCCTCCTGGCCGGCCTAAAAACTGGACGGCTTACCGGGCGCGCTTTGTTGAGCCGGTGCGCATCGACGCCGGCGTCGAATTCTGGAATACGTATGCCGACGCGCTGCAACGTGCCGAAGACCAGTATGGCGTGCCGGCTGAAATCATCGTCGGCATCCTGGGCGTGGAAACCATTTATGGCCGCAACACCGGAAACTTCCGTGTAATGGATGCCGTGACCACGCTGGCATTCGCCTATCCGGACACGCCGAACCGGCAAGCGCGCATGGACTATTTTCGCAGCGAGCTTGCCAATACCCTGCTGTTCGCCCGCAACAGCGGCATTGACCCGTTTTCCCTGCGCGGCTCCTATGCCGGCGCAATAGGCTGGCCGCAGTTCATGCCAAGCAGCATACGCAGGTATGCGGTCGACTTCGACGGCGACGGCATCATCGACCTGCGCAATTCGCCGGTTGATGCCATTGGCAGCGTTGCAAGCTTCCTCGTCGCCCACGGCTGGAAACGCGGCGAGCCCACGGTATTTCCCGCCACGCTGGACCCGGCTGCCGGCAACGGCTGGGAGATGTTCCTGAACCAGGGACTGGAGGCCAAATTCCGGGTGGATGAAATCAGGGCAGCCGGTGTACGGCCTGCGGTGGAACCGCCAGCCGACCTGCTGTTCGGGCTGGTGGACCTGCAGAACGGCGGCGCGCCTACCGAGTACTGGCTGGGAACCAACAACTTCTTTGCCATTACCCAGTACAACCGCAGCTTTTTTTATGCCATGTCCGTTATCGATCTTGGTCGTGCGGTCCGGGCGGCGCGAGGCATCTGATAGCAGTTGTGTGTTGCCGCATAAGCTGCGATTCAGCCCCATAAGCTGCGATCAGGGGCTGCAAGCCAGCCAAGGATGGCATGCCGTTGACTTCCTGGTGGCATTTCCGCCCCTGCGCCGCTTCTTGCCTGGCGGCCGGGAACAGGTCAGAACTCCGAGTGAACGCGCACGCCGCAGATCGATACGGGACCACGATCATGGTTGTAGGCCGGGTTGTTCACATGCTGGTAATTCAAGGCGATTGAAAGGTGCTTGTTTACCTTCAATGAATAGTAGGCTTCCAGAATCTTTTCCGGGCCATAATTAAGCGCACCGTCGCCAATGAGAATCCCCAAGCCGCCGGCCGCAAAATAGTCTCGCGCCGCGCCGGACAGGCCATTGACTACCGCAGCCAAGCCGATGGTGTCGCCGTGCCGCCCCCAGCGGTCTCCTTTCAACGACAGTCCGGCAGACAGCGATTTGTTGATTTCAGTGAATTCATATGCCTCCTTGCCGCCGTCATTCACACTGGCGCGCAGGAATGCGCCAAGGTCGGAAGACAGTTCCTGCTCCAGGTTAATGGATACGCCAGGACGCGAAGCAAAGCGGCGAACCTGCGCAACATCGGGCGTATCCCCATTCTGGCTCGCCAGTTGTACTGCATCGCGGTAATTCGCCATCCGGCCCCGGTTGATGAAGGCCAAGACCTTGAGCTTACCGGGATGGCCTTGCCACTGGTGTCGCGCCTCCAGCTCAGTCACGAGCATATATTGGCTGAAGTCCACGCCGGTGACTTTGCCATTCGGAACGCGGGAGAGCTGAAACACCCCTCCTCGCAAGGTCCACCAGTTCTGCGTCCACTCGGCCGCTGCACCGTAAGTGAAACCCCAGGCATCCGCTGCGTAGTCAAATGCACCGGCGTCGATGATGGACCAGTTCAGGAAATCGGCACGAGGGTCATGCGCATAGCTGTTGGTGTCGAAGATATCCACCGCCGAAAACTTGCCGACGGTAAGGACCACATTATTTGCCGCTCTTGACCCGGCCAGCTGATTGGCGGCTGATTCCACGCCTTCCTCGGCCCCGCCAAGTTGTATCATTTGCCGAATGAATGCCCTGGGCAGACGCAGATAGGGTGTATTCGCCCCGACCTTGTAAGCCTCCCCGCTTGGAAAACCCGCCATCCCGACCGTGTTGTTGAGGCCAAAGCCCTGGTCGATTTCCGGGTTGAGCCATAGTTCAGCGCCCCGCCATAGGCGCGTACCCGCATAAAGCGTGATATCGGTAGTCTCTTCCGTGCGGCCATTGGACTGCAGGCTATTCGTGCCGCTATACGGCGAAGTGAACAGCGGATGGGATTGCGTAACATTTGTCAGCTGACCATGGATTGCCCACCTTTCAGGCGACGGTGCGGCCTCCGTTCCCGCCTGTATCGACTTCGACGAGGGGAATGCGGCAGCAGGCTGCTCTTGTGGGAGAGCATCGGCAATGGCGGCGGAGGGCGCACTGTTCCATAAGCCTAACAACAGGGCGGCGAGTTTTATTGTTTTCGAAACCGCAACCAACCGTTTAGGACATGAAACATTACGGACTAGGCAAGTCTGTGTCATTCAGGTATCCAAAGACAAGAATAAGAAACTTTAAGCAACAACGAACTGCTTCAACGAAGCGTCAGGAACATCGCGACAACGGCGGCTGCCATCGCCAGCGTTGCCAGCCATCCCAGCCATTTAAGTCGGCGAGTGACAATAAAGCGTCCCATGACGTCCGTGCGCGTGGCCATGAGCATCATGACGGCCATGATCGGCACCGAAATTACGCCATTAATGACGGCGCTCCAGTACAGCGCCTTGATCGGATCAATCGGCGTGAAGCCGAGCGCCACACCGGCGAGAGTAGAGACCGCGATAATGCTGTAGAACCGTTTCGCCATGGCAGGCTTGTGCTCCAGCCCTTTTTTCCAATTGAAAGCGCCCGCCATCGCATAGGCTGCCGAGCCTGCCAGCACCGGTACAGCCAGCAGGCCCGTGCCGATGATTCCCGCGGCAAAAAGCAGGAAGGCAAACTCCCCGGCAATGGGACGTAGCGCACTGGCGGCTTGGGCCGACGTCTGGATGTCAGTCACACCGTGCAGATGCAGGGTCACGGCGGTCGTCAAGATGATGAAGAAGGCCACCAAGTTGGAAAAGCCCATTCCGAAGTAGGTGTCGATCTTGATACGAAGAAAACTTGCACGCGCCTGGGTGGGCGCTACTTTCAGCGGCTGCGCATGCGGGTCCGCCTCCAATTCTTCGACTTCCTGAGAGGCCTGCCAGAAGAACAGGTAGGGACTGATGGTGGTGCCGAATACGGCGACGATGGTGGTAATCGTCTCAGGACTCCAGGTAAGCTCTGGACTGACTACCGCCAGGGCAACCTTCGGCCAAGAGATATGCACGACAAAGACGGTTGCCACGTAAGCAAGCAGCGCGAGCGTAAGCCACTTCAGTACCCGTACGTACTTGCTGTACGGAACAAATATCTGAAGCACCAGTGAGATAACGCCAAACGCTGCCGCATAAATATGGCCAGGTCCATTTATCAATAAGGCTAACGCCTCGCCCATGGCCGAGACATCAGCAGCAATGTTGATGGTGTTAGCCACCAGCAGCAGCCCGACAATGGCGTACACCAGCCAGCGTGGATAATACTGGCGGATATTGCCTGCCAATCCCTTGCCAGTAACACGGCCGATACGAGCGCTTACCACCTGGATGCCAACCATCAGCGGATAAGTAAAAGCCATGGTCCATAGCAAGTTCATGCCGAACTGCGCGCCCGCTTGGGAATAGGTCGCAATGCCGCTCGGGTCGTCGTCAGCCGCCCCGGTAATCAGCCCAGGCCCCAGCTTCTTGAGCCAGGACCGCAACGTGCTCAGTTCGCGCGGGGAACTTGCTATTTGTGTCATATTCTTCATTTCTTGCACTCACTACGAGGAACTTACTAAAGCCTGGTTTGAACATGCCGTCCAAGACGGCAACTCTTAAGCGACTTATAACGTAGTGAATCCGACGGCTGTATCGGCAAGTATGGCCGATAGGAACCAGCATTGCATTGCAAGCACGCAACGCAATGCCGAATGACCATCACGACAGTACGTGAAGGGCATTTGGGACCAATGAATTTTGGTGGTGAATCAGACTGCCCGAATGAAACCCTGGACCGAAGTAATACCACCATCCGCTCTTGGAAGATGATGGCAGAGGAAGATCCTGCGTTATCTTGCCAAGGCGAAGCCAGCGCGATAATGACTACTACTGTCGCCTAAACAACTGCCCATGAGGGACTCCACAAAATAAAAACAGCGCGAATTTACTTTCACACAGCAATTAGGTCAACCGAATTTGCGCTAAACACGACAAGCGCAGCGTTGCGTGATGCGATTACCATAGACCGCGGCGCGTTCAACAGGCCTGAATGACGTAAAGAGAGCAGTTGTGCGTCGACGCATAAGCTGCGACCAGCTTTACAGGGAGTGCCTCATCGTTTCATTCGCTTGCAAGCATTGGGCGTCACCCTAAGCGTTTCATTCATGCGCCTC
>Ga0308174_10001186_pt1 | contig 11905 bp, 14 predicted proteins | sample PhyPR2_FD_203894 | JGI IMG/M metagenome (GOLD analysis project Ga0308174, IMG submission 203894) | Soil microbial communities from UC Gill Tract Community Farm, Albany, California, United States - DLSLS.P.R2 | ecosystem: Environmental > Terrestrial > Soil > Agricultural land | place: USA...
TCAGCTTCTTGCGGTTCTCGTTGTCACTCAGGTCCTTGGACACCGCGGTCTCCTTCCTCGGGGAACTGGTACTACCCACTTCGCACCTCGCCCAACCCACGGCGTGGAAGGACGTGCTGGCCGCGCCTGCCCAGAGTCGCTGCATGCCGCAGCTCCTGGCCACCTGCTCGCGCAGGAGCCCGAGGCTCTCGCCGCTGCCCTGAGTGAGCCCCTCGCGGCGGTTGCCCCTAGCCCTCGCGCCCGTGCGCGGACAAGACATAGCAGACCGTCTCGACGGCCCCTCGCAGCACCAGGTAGCCGATGGCCCGCACCTCCGTCGACGCGGCGCAGCACCGGGGAAGAGCACCACCGGGACGAACGCGATGTGTCGACAACGCCCTCGCCGAGGGCCGCAGCGCCGACCGGTCGCCCGAGCCTCGCGGCTCCTGCTCGCGGTCACGTCGCCAGCGGACGGCGCCAGGACCAGGCCGCGATGAGTTCGGGGACGCCACGAGGTCAGTCCTGGCATGGCAACCGTGATCATGCATGCAGTGGTGTCCGTCGACGGCTTCATCGCCGACGAGAACGATGACGTCGGGCCGCTCTTCGAGTGGTACTTCAACGGTGGCCTGCCCGTCGTCGACGAGACGGGCGAGCAACGTCACGCCCCGTTCCGGGTGAGCCCGCGGTCCCACGAGTACGTCAGCTTGTTCTGGGGCAGCATCGGCGCCACCATCCAGGGGCGGCACCTGTTCGACCTGACCAACGGCTGGGAGGCCGAACCACCTGCCGGAGAGCACCTCGTCGTGGTCTCCCACCGGCCGAAGCCGGAGGGTTGGCACCCGGAGGCGGATGTCCCCTTCTTCGACGATGTCGCCGCCGCAGTCGAGGAGGGGAGGCAACGGGCGGGTGACCGCGTGGTCGCGGTCTGTGCCGGGAACGTCGGGGGGCAGGCGCTCGCGCTCGGCCTCGTGGACGAGGTGGCGATGGACGTCGTACCGGTGGTGTTCGGCAGGGGCAAGCGGTACTTCGGCCCGTTGGACTCACAGCACCTGCTGGACGATCCCACTGTCGTCATCCGGGGAGACAGGGTTCTCCACCTGCGCTACCGGGTCCGCTGAGGCTGTCGCGGAGGGATGCACGCGGTCGCGGGTCACCATGACAGGGCACTGGTGTGGTGCCGGGGAACGGAGGATGCTCGAAACCATGGCTGGGGTCCCCGCTGCCACGAAGCAGTTCAACAAGGTCGCCGTCCACCTGGCCGGCCACCGGTTCATGCCGCTGTGGGCGCTGCTGCGGCACCGCGGTCGCAAGAGCGGCAAGCCGTACGCCACCCCGGTCACGGTGATCCCGACGCCGACCACCTTCGTCATCGCCCTGCCGTGGGGGTCGGGGACGGACTGGGTCCGCAACGTCCGAGCCGCCGGCACCTGCACGATCCGGTGGAAGGGCGTGGACCACGAGTGCACCGCGCCCACCTTCGTCGACCAGGAGGTCGCCCTCGCGGCCGCGCACGGCCTGACCCGGCGCATGCTGCAGCGGCGCTCCTTCCCGCACGGGTTCATCCAGCTCGACCGTCGCGCCGCCTGACCTGCGCTTGACGCATGCCGAGCCACTGCTCGGCGCCCCAGGCCTCGAACCGCTCCACCTCGGTGAACCCCAGCTTCGCCGCGAGACGCATCGACGCGACGTTGGCGCTCTGGGTGGTGAGCACCACCGGTTCGCCGGGTACGGCGCCGGCGAGCCAGCCGAGTGCCGCCGCGCACGCCTCGGCGGCGTACCCGAACCCCCACGCCCCCGGCAGGAACAGGTAGCCCAGATCGGCCTTGCCCACAGCGGCGGCTCCCAGGTCTGCCACCCGCGCAGACCAGCCGCGGGGTGGACCCGGTCGCGTCGTCGGACGTCGGCTCGGGTTGCGGGATACCGTCGCAGCGTGTCCCTGGCTGTCGCCGTGCCCTGTGCCGTCATGTCCGCCGTCGCGTACGGCACAGCCACCGCGGTGCAGCACCGCGCCGCCCACCGCGACACCGGTCGTGCCGATGCCCGCGGTCTGGCGCGTCTCGTCCGCGACCCGCGGTGGCTGGCCTCGGTCGGCGGGGACGCCCTCGGGCTGGTCCTGCAGGTGGTGGCCCTGGCGACCGGACCGGTCCTCCTCGTCCAGCCGCTGCTCGTCCTGGCCGTCCCCGTGGCCCTGCCGGTGGGGCGCCTGCTCGGGGGCCCCTCCCCCACGAGGCGGGACTACGCCGCCTGCGTCGGCATCCTCGCGTCCCTGACGGTGTTCTTCGTCCTCGTCGGCGACCCCGGCCACGCCTCGCCGCTCCCGGCCCGCTCGGCGAGCTGGGCCCTGGCCTGCGCTGCTGCGGTCGGCGCCGCCCTGCTCCTGGCGGTGCGCACTGCCTCCGCGCCCGTCCGGGCTGCGGTCTACGGCGCAGTGGCCGGGGCGTGGTTCGGCCTCGTCGGGGTGCTGCTCGATGCCGTCGCCACCACGTGGCAGCGCTCCGGCACGGAGGGGCTCACGCGCCCCCACGGCTGGGTCCCGCTCGTGTGCCTGCTGGTGGTGGGCGCGGCCGCGCTCGTGCTGACCCAGGTGTCCTTCCAGGTGGGGTCCTTGGCCGCGAGCTTCCCGGCCAACGAGGCCACCGCTCCGGTGGTCGCGGTGGCGCTCGGCGCGGCCCTGCTGCACGAGCGGCTGCCCCTGTCACCCGGACACGTCGCGGCCTACCTGGTGTGTGTCGCGGTGGTGACGGCCGGTGCGGCACAGCTCGCCCGTGGGCTGACCTCCGCCTGACCTTTGGCCGTTAGGCCTGGACCACCTGCCCGTTGCGCGGTAGTGAGCCGCGGAAGGTCACGGGTACTGGGAGTGCCTGGTCCAAGGGCAGGCCGGTGAAGGCCTGGACGTGCACGTGCGGCTCGGTGCTGTTGCCCGAGTTGCCGCACCGGCCGACGGGCTGCCCGACGCGCCCTCGTTCGCCGGGCTGGACGGAGACACTGTGCTGCTCGAGGTGGCACAGGGCCACGACGGCACCGGTGCGCGACTGGATGAGGACGTGGTTGCCGGCCAGGGCCGGCCAGCCCAACGCCGCTCGTCGCCCCTGGGTCAGCGCGTAGCCGATGGACGGCAGCCCGCGGTGGGCGTGGTGGTCCACCTCCCCGTCACGGGCCGCGACGACGAACCCGTCGACCGGGGCCAGCAGGCTCCGCCCGAAGCCCGGGAAGGTGTGGGGCGGCTCGCTCCGCACGAGCGTGGAGAGCCTCACCGGAGCCGATCGGCCGTTCGGCCCCACCGGGACGAAGTCGACTGCGTACGAGCTCGCGAACGCCGTGGTGCCGTGGCTCGGCACCCGGTTGGCCGGGCTGTTCTGCACCAGCCACCGTCCATGGAAGGGAAACGTCAGGTCCAACGTCTCGCGCACGGGCACCGCCCCCCTCTTGTGTGGCAACGGTTCGAGTGTCCAGCAAGCTCGGCGCCCGCTCGGGGTATCAGCAGCGCGGCTCGTCGCCTCCTTGAGGGCAAGAGGCTGGGCGACCTGCCCAGCCCAGGTCGGAGGTCGTCATGCGTGACGAGTTCACCGCCCGGGTCTCGAGCCTGGCCGTGGTCGTCTCAGCCCTCGCCACCCTGGGAGCAGTGATCTACCTGTCGGTGCGGGGCCAGCAGGTGAACGAGTACTTGGCCGGGCTCGCGGGGCTCACCGTCGGCGCACTACTGCCCTCGCCGCTGACGTCGACCCGCACCGGCGGGCCGGCATCAGGACGCGGACGTCGCCGGGCGCCTCGCAGGAGCCCGGACCTCGCTCGTTGAGCCAGCGCTTCCTAGCCGTCGGAACCGGGGTCCGGCAGGACGTCGCGCCAGGAGTGCTGAGGGTCGTAGCCGAGCAGCCGGCGGGCCTTGTCGACCGAGTAGAACGTCTCGTCGCGGCCCATCTCCCGGCGCAGCTCCACACCGTCGTAGAACCTCTCCCGCACCTGCTGCGCCGTGGCCGCCACCGACAGGTCCGCGTTGGCGACGTTGAACACCTCGTAGCCCAACCCGTCGACCTCCAGGCAGCGCTGCACCATCTGGCCGAGGTCGCGGGTGTCGATGTAGGCGAAGACGTTCCGGCGTCGCAGCGACGGGTCGGCGAGGAAGTCAGGGAACTTCTCGGCGTACTCGTGGGGCTCGATGACGTTGTTGATCCGCAACCCGTAGATGTCGGCCGCGGTGCGCGCCTGGAACGAACGCGCCGTCACCTCGTTCGCCACCTTCGACATCGCATACGAGTCCTCGGGCACCGTGGGGTGCTCCTCGTCCACGGGCACGTACAGCGGTCGCCGCTCCCCCTGGGCGAAGCAGATCCCGTACGTCGTCTCCGAGGACGCGAACACGACCTTGCGGATGCCCAGCCTCGTCGCTGCCTCGAGCACGTTGTAGGTGCTGAGCACGTTCGTCGCGTAGGTCCTCGCATCGGACGTGAGCAGGATCGCCGGCACCGCGGCGAAGTGCACGACTGCGTCGTAGGCGGGCTTCTCACGGAGCTCGAGCTCCTCCATCCGCGCCAGCCCCGCCATGGCCGAGTACGTCTCACCGGCGTCGGTGAGGTCGACCCTGAGGTCCGCGACGTCGGGGTGCCCGAGGGGGACGAGGTCGGCGTTGGTGACATGGTGGCCCTGATCGGCGAGGTATGGCGCGACGTGCCTGCCGGCCTTGCCGCTGCCTCCGGTGAAGAAGATCCGCATCCCCCGATCCAAACACCTCGGCGCCGAGCCCACCTCTCGAGCAGCCCGCCGGTCAGCGCCGGACCTCCCGCGCTCAGACGCGGGCGGTGTCCCGGCCGAAGCGCCATACCGCTCCGCCGACGAAGACGGCCAACCAGACGGCGACGTTCAGCACGGCGGCCCAGCCCGGGGATTCCCCGGTGAGCGGCGCGTGGACCACCTCGTTGAGGCCGTACATCGGCGTCAGGTGGGCGATGGCCCGGAATGTCGAGCCCATCTGGTCGAGGGGCAGGAAGAGCCCACCGAGGAAGGCGAACAGGGCGAGCCCGGGCCCGAGGATCTGCATGACGTTCTCGCTGGGGAGCAGGTAGCCCATGAAGACGCCGAACGCTGCGAAGACGAGCGACCCCACCCACACGGCGAGCCCGGTGACGACCCACACCGACGTGTCCATGTGGGCACCGGTGAGGGCGCCGGCCGTGTACGTCACGACCACGGACAGCCCCCCGAGAAGCATGGCGACGAGCACCTTCACCGCGATGTACGCCGTGGACGTCAGCGGCGTGAGGCGCAGCTGGCGGCTCCAGCCCTGGCTGCGCTCTACGGCGACCATGGCCCCACCACCGGTCGTCGACAGCATCGCGCCGTAGAGCGCCATGCTGACCATGATGAAGGCGGCGACGTTGCCGCGGCCGGCACTCTCGTCGGAGTAGGACTTGCCGGTGCCGAAGAGCAGGAAGAACACGACCGGCATCACGACGGAGAAGATCACGGTGCGTCGGTTGCGGAGCATGCGTCGCAGCTCGAGGCGCACCAGGGTGGCGTTGAAACCCCCGAACGGGGGGACGGTCCGCTGCCGCTGCCCGGGGACCCGGTCGACGGTGGTCATGACTGCGCTCCTTCGGAGGTCAGGGAGATGAAGGCGTCCTCGAGGCCCCGGGTGGTGACCTCGAGGTCATGGGCGGCGGTGCGGGCCAGCAGGTGGCGTAGCACGGCGTCGCTGTCGGTGGAGCTCACGAGGACCGAGTCACCGCGCACCTCCACGCTCTCGACACCCGGGATCGACTGCAGCGCAAACACATCCGCGTCGGGGAGGGTAGCCCGCACGGTGCGTCCGGAGACGAGCGACTTGACCTCGGCCGCGGTGCCGTCGGCGACGACCCGTCCGTGGCTGACGAGCACCACCCGGTCGGCGTAGGCGTCCGCCTCCTCGAGGTAGTGGGTGGCGAAGACCACGGTGCGGCCACGCGACGCGTCTTCCCGGATGGCGGCCCAGAAGTCGCGGCGACCGCCGACGTCCATGCCGGTCGTCGGCTCGTCCAGGACGAGCAGCTCGGGGTCGGGCAGCAGCGCCATCGCGAACCGCAGCCGCTGCTGCTGGCCCCCCGAGCACTTCCCGACCCTGCGGTCGGCGATGTCCGCGATGCCCGCGCGCTCGAGCACCTCACCGATGGGGCGGGTGTCGGCGAACAGGCTGGCGGTGAGCCGCAGGGTCTCCTCGACGGTCAGGTCCTTGAGCAGGCCGCCGGTCTGCATGACGGCAGCCACGAGCCCGCGTCTGACCGCGCTGCCGGGCTCCATCCCGTGGACCCGCACGGACCCCTCGTCGGGTCGGGACAGGCCCAGGACCATGTCGACGGTGGTGGTCTTGCCGGCACCGTTGGGGCCGAGGAAGGCCACCACCTCGCCCGGCGCAATGGTGAGGTCGATGCCCCGGACGGCGCGGACCGCGCCGAAGCTCTTGGTCAGTCCCGCGAGCTCTATCGCGGGGACGGTCTCGGCATCGGCTCCCCCGGCGGGCCGGCGCACGGTACGGGTCTGGGTCATGGCAGCAGCCTGTCTTCCCCGCCAGCCGCGCACCTGCGACGGGCGTCACGAGATCGCCGTGACGTCTGTCAGGTTCCCTTCAGGTGCCGCCGACCCACGCGTGCCAGCAGGTTCGTCAGGACCTCATGCTCGGGCCACGCGCAGTGGCGAAGGGCCCCGAGGGCAGTGCCCTCGGGGCCCTGACGTGTGCAGGTCGCGTCCGAATGACGCGACCGCGACGTCGGTCAGAGGGTCGTGGTCGCCACGGTCAGCGTCAGCAGCCTGCGCTGACCGCTCCACACCGCGTAGAGGCCGCCGTCGCCGGCGCCCTCCTGCTCCACGGAGGTGACTGCACCGAGACCGCTGTTGCCCGGGCAGCCGTCGCCCACAGCAGGTAGCGCCTGGCCGTCGGTCGTGGTCGTACCGAAGCCGGTCAGGTGCCAACCCGTCATCGGGCCGTCCTTTCCACTGCTGTTGTTGCGCGCGTCGCTGGTCAGTGTCGCCGTGACGCCGGTGGACTTCTCCTGCGTGATGACGTGGTGGTTGCTTCCCGGAGTGTCGAACTCGCAGGTCACGGCGTACGTGGCGGTGGTGTCGTAGACGAAGGTGACACCACCGACGTTGCTCTGCATCGCCTTGTTGTTCCAGCCGTAGGCGGACTGGACCTCGCCCTTGCCGACCCAGCCCGCGCCGGACGAGTCCATGGTGTACGCGGATGCACTCGTGGCTCCGGCGAGCAGGAGGCCGGCTCCCAGCGCGGCAGCGGCCGCAGTCTTCGTGAACAGCATTCGTTGTTCCCCTCGTTCCTGGGCGGCCCCACGCCGCCTCCGGGCCAGAGTGGTGCCGAGTCGTCGCGAAGGTAAGGAAAGGGTAATGATTTGGTAAAGGCGGCGCGGGATTCGGGCCGATCGGCCGAGGACATACCGGTCGGAACCGGAATCCGCCCGTCTCCACCGCCCCGGCCGGAGTCGCGCTTTGACTTCAAGTACTTGAAGTTCCTACGGTCGTTCGAGTGAGCGCGAACACCACCCGGCACCAGTACACGATCAAGGAGGCGTCGGCGCTGACGGGCCTGCCGGCCAGCACGCTGCGCTACTACGAGTCGATCGGGGTGATCGCCCCGGTCAGCCGCGGGACGAGCAGTGGTCACCGCGTCTACGACGAGGCGGACCTCGACCAGCTGATGTGGGTCGCGTGTCTCGCGGCCACCGGGATGTCGGTGAGCGACATGCGCAAGTACATCGCGAACGGACAGCTCGGGCCGTCGGCTGCGCAGGAGCAGGTCGAGCTGCTGGTCGAGCAGGAGCGCCGGCTCGCGCTGGAGGCCGAGCACGTCGCGCTCCGCCAGCGGTACGTCGCGTTGAAGATCGACTACTGGCACGCGGTCGACGCGGGTGACACGGCTCGCGCCGAGCTGCTCTCCGGCGAGGCGCGCAAGCTGGCCGACGACCTCAAGAGCGCCCGCAGGCAGTGACCCAACCTGAGACCCAACCGCAGACCCACCCCCCATCCCCACCACCAGAAGCCGAGGCGCAACCCATGAAGCTCACCAGGAGCGGCGGACAGACCGCAGCAGGACCGGCGGAGTGGTTCACCGGCACCGTCTTCATCGACGGGATCCGCAACCCCGACGAGCAGTCGTCGGTCGGCTGCGCCCACGTCCGGTTCACCCCCGGCGCCAGGACCGCCTGGCACAGCCACCCCAAGGGCCAGACCCTCTACGTCACCGACGGGATCGGCTACGTCGCCCGGCGCGGCGGCGCCGTGCAGGAGATACGCCCCGGCGATGTCGTCTACATCGAGCCGGGCGAGGAGCACTGGCACGGGGCCACGCCGGACCGGTTCATGGCGCACGTCGCCATCCAGGAAGCCGACGAACAGGGCGAGGTCGTGACCTGGCTCGACCACGTCAGCGACGACGAGTACCCCTCCTGACCCGCCGCTCCTCCTGACCCGCCGCTCCGCCGGTGCGCCAAGGCCCCGCCCAGGGCCCAGGAACCCCGAACAGCCCCAACCCCGCAAACCCCGAACGAAGGAACATCTCGCATGCGCGTCAACGCCTACGCGGCACCCGCCGCCGGCCAGCCCCTGTCCCCCACCACCATCGAGCGTCGTGAGGTCGGCCCGAACGACGTCCTCATCCAGATCGAGTACGCCGGCATCTGCCACTCCGACATCCACACCGTCAACGGCGACTGGGGGCCGCAGCCCTTCCCCGTCGTGCCCGGCCACGAGATCGTCGGGCTGGTCACCGAGGTGGGCTCCGGCGTCAGCCGCCACCAGGTCGGCGACCGCGTCGGCGTCGGCTGCATGGTCAGCTCCTGTGGCGAGTGCACCAACTGCCGCAACGGCGACGAGCAGTACTGCCTCGAGGGCATGGTCGGCACCTACGCCGCCACGGACCGCGACGGCACCACCACCCAGGGCGGCTACTCCACCCACGTCGTCGTCGACGCCGACTACGTGCTGTCCGTGCCGCAGGGCATCGACCCCGCTGCCGCCGCTCCCCTGCTGTGCGCCGGCATCACCACCTACGCCCCGCTGCGCCACTGGAACGCCGGCCCGGGCAAGAAGGTCGCCATCGTCGGCCTCGGTGGGCTCGGGCACATGGGCGTCAAGATCGCCCACGCGCTCGGCGCGGAGGTCACCGTGCTCAGCCAGTCGCTGAAGAAGCAGGAGGACGGCCTGCGCCTCGGCGCCGACCACTACTTCGCGACCTCCGACCCGTCCACGTTCGAAGAGCTCGCCGGCCGGTTCGACCTCATCGTCAACACGGTCAGCGCCAAGATCGACCTCGACGCCTACCTCGGCCTCCTCGCCGTCGACGGCACCCTGGTCAACGTCGGTGCCCCCGCCGAGCCGCTCAGCGTCAACGTGTTCTCCCTCATCGGGGGCCGCCGCTCGTTCGCCGGCTCCATGATCGGCGGCATCGCCCTGACCCAGGAGATGCTGGACTTCTGCGCCGAGCACGGCATCGGCGCCGAGGTCGAGGTCATCTCGGCGGACAAGGTCAACGAGGCGTACGAGCGCGTGCTGGCCTCCGACGTCCGCTACCGCTTCGTCATCGACACGGCCACGCTGGCCTAGTCACGGGTGCCGACGGCGAGGGCGATGGCGTGCGGGTAGTCGACGCCACCGCCCTCGTCGAGGCGGGCCACGTCGTAGACGCGGCCCGTCTCCACGTTCCAGGCCAGCACCCAGGACCCGTCGTAGCCGCTCGACCGGAACAGCACCGTCGACGGGTCCGCCCACGACAGCACCGTGCAGCACTCCTTGACCCTGCCGGTCCTGCCGTCCGGCGACTCCGGCGCCAGCAGCACCCGTCCGGAACGCGAGTCGGCATCCACGGCGACGAGCCCCTGGTAGATCGGGCCGTTGCCGCGCACGATCACCGGTGAGGTGACGTCCTGGTCGAAGTACGCGCCGCTGGCGGCCCAACGCCCGGCCGAGACCGTCTCACCGGCCAGCTCGGTGACCGGCACGGCGACGCCCCGCGTGAGGGCCGTCGGCACCGCTGTGCGCACCGCCCGCGGCGATGGCTGCTCGAGGTCCAGGGCCCACGCCTCCCGCGCCGTGCGCGCGACCACCGTGCGCCCGGAGCCCCACCCCACCAGCTGCAGGTCAGGCGCGGGCACGGCATACCTGTCGACAGCGCCGGTGCGCAGGTCGAGGCGCACCACCGCGCCCGGCTGGGCGAAGACCACGTACTGCCCCTCGGGGCTGATCGCCTTGGGCCCCAACGGAACTCCCTCGTTGCCTCCTGCGTCCCGGGTCGGCAGCAGGTCGAGGGTGTCCACGACGACCTGGGGGTGGTCCTTGGGCACGAGCACGGCGCGGAAGTGCGTGCCGGCCCTGCGCAGGTAGACGGCGACCACCGACTCGGGAGGCACCCGAAGGGTGGACAGGCGCACCGCATGCCCCTCCGGGTCGATGACCGACGGCAGGCCCGCGTCGTAGTCGGGTAGGAGGTCCTCCTCACCTTCGAGGGGCATGGCGGCGTACACCGTGCCGTCCGGGAGGCGCTGCACCACCGCCCTGCTGGCGGTCGTCGGCGACGGCGCCGGTGTGCTGCCGCCACGCCCGGCTCCCTGGGCGGCCACCACGACCACGCCGAGCGCCGCGACACCAGCGACCGCGGAGGTCACGCGGCGCCGACGCACCCTGCGCCGTGCCAGGGCGGCCGACCAGGAGCGTTCCGCGAGGTCGACCTCCGCCAGGTGCCGGCTCGCGTCGTCGAGCAGCTCGGTCACGTCGTGGGCCGGGTACAGGTCGTGCAGCCGCGCGACCGCCGCCCGCGTCTCGCGGCTGACATCCGGCACCGAGGCGCCCAGCACCTGCGCCACCTGCCCCTCGCTGCGCTCCTCGAAGTACCTGAGCACCAGCAGCGCCCGCTCCTTCGGGGGCAGACCGCCCAGCACCCCACGGACGTCGGCTCGGTGACCACGAGCCGACACGACGGCGTCGCGGTAGAGCTGTCGACGGACCGCGGTGTCGGGCTCCTCGCGCACCCGGTGCCACCGCCCGGCCACCGTGGCGAGGGCCCCTTCGAGGACCTGCTCGGCCTCCTGCCGTTCACCGCAGACGAGGTGGGCAGCCCGCAGCAGCTGGTGCTGCCGCGCCCGCACGTAGCGGGCGAAGTCGGGGTCCACCTCTCGCTGCACGGCACCTCCGTCACGGCTCCGGTGCGCCGACGGACGTCGGGGCGCTACCGGGGTTCGTCACCCCAGTAAGCCACGGATGGGTGGCGGCGTCGTCAGACGGGTGGAGGCAGGGTCAGATGGGTGCGGCGGCCTCAGCAGCCGAGCAGGCGGGCCCCGAGGTAGGTCTCCACCTGGTCGAGGGCGACCCGCTCCTGCGCCATGGTGTCGCGCTCACGGATCGTCACCGCCTGGTCGTCGAGGGTGTCGAAGTCGACGGTGATGCAGAACGGCGTGCCGATCTCGTCCTGGCGACGGTAGCGGCGGCCGATGGCACCGGCGTCGTCGAAGTCGATGTTCCAGTGCTGGCGCAGGGTGGCTGCGAGGTCGCGGGCCTTGGGCGACAGGTCGGCGTTGCGCGACAGCGGCAGCACCGCCGCCTTGACGGGGGCGAGCCGCTTGTCGAGCTTGAGCACCACGCGCTTGTCGACCCCACCCTTGGTGTTGGGGGCCTCGTCCTCGGTGTAGGCGTCGACGAGGAACGTCATGAGCGAGCGCGACAGGCCGGCCGCCGGCTCGATGACGTAGGGCGTGTACTTCTCGCCGTTGGCCTGGTCGAAGTAGACGAGGTCGGTGCCGGAGTGCTGGCTGTGCGTCGTCAGGTCGAAGTCGGTGCGGTTGGCGATGCCCTCGAGCTCACCCCACTCGCTGCCCGCGAACTTGAAGCGGTACTCGATGTCGACCGTGCGCTTGGAGTAGTGGCTCAGCTTCTCCCGGGCGTGCTCGTAGTG
>Ga0308174_10001187_pt1 | contig 11902 bp, 10 predicted proteins | sample PhyPR2_FD_203894 | JGI IMG/M metagenome (GOLD analysis project Ga0308174, IMG submission 203894) | Soil microbial communities from UC Gill Tract Community Farm, Albany, California, United States - DLSLS.P.R2 | ecosystem: Environmental > Terrestrial > Soil > Agricultural land | place: USA...
ATCGTGAAGTATTTCATCGATGCCCACCATGGCAGCATCACGCTGACTTCCAGCGCCGCGCAAGGCACCACCTTCAACATCCGCCTGCCGCGCCGCATTGTCACCGATGCGGCGTAACCTGCTTAGCGCGGCGGTCCTTGGCTGCGCCCGCTGGCGGCAAAGGTGGACAGCGCCTCGCTGATGTCGGCGAACTTCACCGGCTTGCCGCAGAGCCGGTCGAAGCCGGCGTCGCGTGCGCGCTGGACGTCGGCCGGGCTGTTGTAGCCGGAGACCGCCACCAGCGGAATATGCTGCAAGGCCGGATCGGCGCGCAGCGCCCGGGCGAAGGCAAAACCGTCCATATCGCCCGGCAAGCCGATATCGCAGAAAATCAGCTGCGGCATGATGTCGCGCGCAATCTTGAGGCCGGAGCGGGCGTCCGAGGTGATATCGAGCTCGCAGCCCATGATTTCCAGCATGTGCCTGAACAACTGGGCAAAATCACGGTTGTCTTCAATTGCCAGCACCCGCAGATGCGGCCTTTCGCCGCCTGCAGCGGACTGGCTGGCCTGGCTGGCGCCGCCCGCCTGCTTCAGCAGCGGCAGCCTGACGGTCATGGTCTGGCCCTGCCCCGGGCCCGGGCTGGCGGCGATGAGGCTGCCGTGATGCAGGCTGGCAATCGCCTGTGCGGCCGTCAGCGCCACGCTCATGCTGCCCTTGCCCGCGCCCGCCGCCGGTTCGGCCAGGGGATTGGCATGCTCGGCAAATCCCGGTCCATGATCCCGGAAGGCGATGCAAACCGTCTGCCCCTCGACGCCGATGCTGACCTGCAGCGGACGGCCGGTGGGGCTGGTTTTCAATGCATGCTGCAGCAGGCTCTCGAACATCTGCCCGAGGCGCCGGGCGTCGGCCATCACGAACACCCGGCTTTCCGCGGCCTGCAGTTCGACCGTGCAGGCCTTTTCCTGCAGCCGCGGCGCTATCTCGCGCAACGCCGCGCTTAGCACGTCGTCCACCGCCGTCGGCGCGCCCGCCAGCCGGACGTCGCCAAACAGCAGTGCCGACAGGTCCACCATCCGTTCCAGTGTCTGGCTCAGTGCGTGAATCTGGCGGTGCAGGATGTTGCCCGCGCTACGCAGGCGGTCGTCCGCCAGCCCGACCACCTGGAACATGTCGGACACGGCGCTGATCGCCGCGGCCGGGTTGCGCAGTTCGTGGCTGAACAAGGAAATGAAGCGTTGATGCTGCAGGTCGCGCTTGCGCAGCGCGGCAATGGCCTCGTCTTCCGCCGCGCTCAACGGGGCAGGCGGCTCGGTTGCCGGCGCCGTCTGCGCGCTCTCGGGCTGCTGCAGCAGCTGCGCCAGCGCCGGCTCATGCTCCAGGAACGCGCGCATGTCGGGCTCTACCGCAATGTCGGGATGCAGCCGTACCCAGAAATGCAACTTGATGATGTAGGCCATCAGCGAGAGCAGCTGCCCGCTCCATTGCCGTCCCAGCACATGCTGCACCGCGTCCCGGGCGCGCTGGTTGCGCTCGGGCGCCAGGGCCATGGCGCCGCATGCGATGAATAGCGCCTGCTCGATCGGCTCGCCAGGCAGTGGCAGGCTGGTGAGCGCGGCGGGCGCCGCCAGCAGCACTTGCAGCGCAGCCTGCAGATGGCCTGCTTCCGGCGGCAGATAACGCAGCAGCGTCATCACCTGTTCGACCGACTGCGGCGCGACAGCGCGATCGCCTGCGGGATAGCCCTGCCCCAGCAGAAATCCGGCATGCCGGATCAGGCAGTAGCGCGCGCCGCAGAACCGCGACAGATAGACGAACAGCCGTTCCTTGAACAGCGAAGGCAAGGGGTTGTCGAGATAGGCCGCCTGCCCTTCCATCCAGAATTGCTGCAGCACTTCCGGCGCCGCCGGCGTGGACAGGAACAGATTTGGTACCAGGCCAAGGCGATTTTCAATCTCTTGTTCGAACTGCGCTTTGGATTGATAGCTGCTGGGCATAGATGAGGATCACGGTGAAAAGGAATGCGGATGGGCTTACGCTGGGCGAGCCCGTTCCCCTTATCGGGTGGCGCATGAGCGTAACACGAAACGGCGGGCCGTCGGCACGGCCGCCGCGGTCTTTGCGCAGGCGCATTGTCAGCCGTCATGCAGGCCGCGGTTTGGTCCGGGCCTTTGCGATACTGCGGAAAACCGCCAGCCATGAACATCGATTCCAAGCCAACCCCTGCCCCCATGCCCCTGGCGCGCGCCAGACGCACAGAACAGCCCGGCCTGGCCACGCCGCGTGCGCAGCGCCGGCTTGGCGCGCTGGTGTTTCTGCTGTGCGCTATCGGCCTGGCGCTGCTGGCGCTTCAGGTCACCCACAATGGCCCAGCGACCACACTCGACCGGTGGCTGGCGCAGTGGCTGCATGACCATCATGCTCCGGCGCTGACCGATGCGCTGCTGGCCATCACGCACTTGCACGCCCCGGCCGGCATCGCGGTGCTGGCCAGCGGCCTGGCGATCTATCTGTTCCTGAAGCGGGACCATTACTGGCTGCTGGCCGTGCTGCTCACCATGCCGGCCGGCATGGCGCTGAACATGCTGTTGAAGCTGGCGTTCGCCCGCCAGCGTCCCGTGTTCGATGAGCCGCTGCTGCACCTGGTCACTTTCAGCTTCCCCAGTGGCCATGCTGCCTACAGCACGATGCTGTACGGCCTGCTCGCAGCGTATGTGGCGCATCGGGTCGACCGCTGGCGCTGGCGCCTGGCCAGCGTGTTTGCCTGCTTCGCGCTCATCGCGCTGATCGCGTTCAGCCGGCTGTATTTGGGCGCGCATTACCTGACCGACGTCGTGGCCGGCATGCTTGAAGGCGTGGGCTGGCTGGCGCTGGTGTGGATGGGGGTCACCACGCTGCGCCGGCGCCAGAGGCCCGGCGCCGGCTACTGACCGGCGCATGCCAATCACCAGCGCATGGCGGCTCACACAGCCTGCGCTAACTGAATGGCTCGGGCGGTTTCGGCTCCGCCGGCAGGGGAATGAACTCGGTCTCGCCCGGTACGGCGTCGAAGCCGCCGTTGCGCCAGCGCGCCTTGGCTTCCTCGATGAAGGCGCGGTCGCTGGCGACGAAATTCCACCACAGGAAACGCTCGCCATCCAGCGGCTCGCCGCCCAGCAGCATCAGCCGCGCCGGCGACAACGCCTGCAGCGTTACCGGCGCGGACTCGTTCAGCACCGCCATCTGTCCGGCCGGCAGCACGCCTTCGTTGATGCTGACATCGCCGACGAGCGGGTAGACGCCGCGCTCGGCGTAGGCATCCGGCAGCACGAAGCTGGCGCCCGCCTCCATCTCCACGGCGATATAGAACATGCTGGAAGCGCACTGCACCGGCGAGGTCTGGCCAAAGGCACTACCGGCAATCAGCCGCATCGACACGCCAGGCATTTCGATGGCCGGCAGCGTGGCGGCCGGATGGTGAACGAAGGCCGGGTCGCAGTGTTCCTGATCGCGCGGCAGCGCCACCCAGGTCTGCAATCCCTGCATCCGCGCGCCGCTGGCGCGCAGATCGGCGGGCGTGCGCTCCGAGTGCACGATGCCGCGCCCGGCCGTCATCCAGTTCACATCGCCGGCGGTAATGCGTTGCACCGAACCCAGGGAGTCACGGTGCTCGATGGCGCCCTCGAACAGATAGGTCACCGTGGCCAGGCCGATATGCGGATGCGGCCGCACGTCGATGCCCTGGCCCGGCGCGAATTCCGCCGGCCCCATGTGATCGAAGAACACGAAGGGGCCGACCATGCGCCGCGCCGCCGACGGCAGCAGGCGCCGCACCGAAAAGCCGCCAAGGTCGCGTTCATGGGGAGAGATGGCGATGAAAGGCTGCATGGACATGGTCATACTCCTGCTGGGTGAAGTGAAGGAATCAGGCGGCGGCCGGCCGCGGACTGCGCAACCGGATCAGGCCTTCCTGCGCGATGGTCGCCACCAGCACGCCCTGGCGGTCGTACACATAGCCCAGGCACAGGCCGCGGCCGCCCGAAGCATTCGGGCTTTCCATCTCGAAGCGCAGCCAGTCGTCCATCCGGAACGGGCGGTGGAACCAGATGGTGTGGTCAAGGCTGGCGATCTGCAGGCGGCGGTCGCCGGGACGCACGTCGTGCGGCTGCAGCGAGGTCCACAACAGGCCGTAATCGGAAACGTAGGCAAACAGCGCTTCATGGATCAGCGGATCATCGCCCAGCGCGATCGGCGTCCTGGTCCAGACCTGCTTGTTGGGCTCGGTGGTGTGGCTGCTGAAAATATCGCCGCCGCTCTCGGCGCGGAAATCGACCGGCACCGGCTGGTAGGGACGCGCCGCGTTCGCGTGACCGCGCCAGCGCGGCAGCAGCGATTCGATGCGCTCCGGATCGGCATCGGTGGGCATGTCCTTCTGATGCGACAAGCCCACTTCCACCGACTGGAATGACGCCGACATCACGAAAATCCGCCGTCCTTCCTGAAGAGCCACCACCCGCCGGGTGCTGAAGCTGCCGCCGTCGCGCACCCGCTCGACCTCATAGTCGATCGGCAACCTGTGATTACCCGCCAGCAGGAACATCGCATGCATCGAATGCGGACGCCGGCCATCCACCGTCTTGACGGCCGCATACAGCGACTGGCCCAGCACCTGTCCGCCAAACACATTCGGGCTGCCCATGAAGTGGCTCTGGCCACGGTAACAGTCGGTGCCGGTCTCCTCGAGTTGCAGCAGGCGGATGATTTCTTCGGTGTTGTAGAGCGTCGGGTCTGACATGGGCACGGTGGAATGTTAAACAGAATGAAACGCATCTTAGTCCAGTTTGACCACTGTCGTCGATGATCGACTAGGTTAAGGTTTAGACAATACCAGAGAGTATGATGCTCACATGCGCGGCCCGCCGGCCGGCTCTCCCGGGACGGCCACGCATGCACCTGATGATCTCCACTTATGGAAGCACGCCTCATGGAATATAAAGTCGTCGACACTCAGATCTCTCCGGAAGGCCGCCTGGAAGTCCTGTCCAAGGCCGAAATTCATAAACTGCTGGATAACAGCCACGGCGGACTGCACCAGGTCTTCCGCAACTGTTCCCTCGCCGTGCTCAACTGCGGCAATTACCTCGACGACGGCAAGGAACTGCTGGAACGCTACCCTTCCTTCGACATCGACATCATCGAGCGCGAACGCGGCATCAAGCTCGACATCAAGGGCGCGCCCGCCAGCGCCTTCGTCGACGACAAGATGATCAAGGGCATCCACGAGCACCTGTTCGCCGTATTGCGCGACGTACTGTTCATTGCCGACGAAGTCAACGGCAATGTCAATTTCGACCTCAACACCTCGGCCGGCGTCACCGACGCGGTGTTCCACATCATGCGCAATGCCGGTGTGATGCGCCCGCTCACCAATCCCAATCTCGTGGTCTGCTGGGGCGGCCATTCGATTTCCCGGCTGGAATACGATTACTCGAAGAAAGTCGGCTACGAGATGGGACTCCGCATGCTCGACATCTGCACCGGCTGCGGCCCCGGCGCGATGAAGGGTCCGATGAAGGGCGCGACCATCGGCCACGCCAAGCAGCGCATCGGCAGCGGCCGCTACCTGGGCATTTCCGAGCCGGGCATCATCGCCGCCGAATCGCCCAATCCCATCGTCAATGACCTGGTGATCCTGCCCGATATCGAAAAGCGCCTGGAAGCCTTCGTGCGCACCGGCCACGGCATCGTCGTCTTCCCTGGTGGCGCCGGCACCGCCGAGGAAATTCTTTATATCCTGGGCATCCTGCTGCATCCCGACAATGCGGAGCAGCCTTTTCCGCTGGTGTTCACCGGCCCGCAGAACTCGGCCGACTATTTCGCCCAGATCGATGCCTTCATTGGCCTGACGCTCGGTGAAGAGGCGCAGCGCCGCTATGAGATCATCATCGACGACCCGGTGCGGGTCGCCAAGACGATGGAAGCCGGCATGCGCCGGGTACGGGAATTCCGCAAGGCCCGCACGGACGCCTATTACTTCAACTGGACGCTGAAGATCGACCACGAGTTCCAGAAGCCCTTCCTGCCGACCCACGAGAACATGCGCAATCTGCGCCTGCACAAGAACCAGCCGACGCACCTGCTGGCAGCCGATCTGCGTCGGGCGTTTTCCGGCGTGGTGGCCGGCAACGTGAAGGAGCAAGGCATACGGGCAATCGAGCAGCACGGCCATTTCGAGATCCATGGCGATCCAGCCATCATGGAGCCGATGGACGCCCTGCTGACCGCATTTGTCGAGCAGCACCGGATGAAACTACCCGGCAAGCAGTACATCCCGTGTTACCGCGTGATCAAGTAGGGTTGGCGTAGGTCTGCGGCGCCTCGCGGTCGGCGTCGAGTTCGGGATAGTGCCGGAATATGCCCTGCTCATTGAACGGCAGCCGGCGCGGGGATTGCAGATAGGCGGCAATCCTCGGCCGCTGGGCCACGGCGCCGTGCAGGGCCATCAGGTGCGGCAGGCCCGGCGTCAAATGCGCCATCGCCTTGGGGAACGCGTAGGTCAAGCCCTCGATCAGCTGAAACATGGACAGATCGGCATAAGTCAGCGCTGGCCCGGCCAGGAAAGCCGGGCCGTCCGGGTTGGCCTGCACTATCCCTTCGAAATAGCGCAGGAATTTTTCCATGCGCGCCGTGGTGAAATCATGAGAACGCCGCAGCGCCTCGCTCTTCTGGTCGTCGTAGTACAGGCCGGAAGAGACGGGATGGTGGGTGTCATGCGCTTCAGTCACGATGTCCGCAATCGTCAGCTGCAGTTGATTCACCCAGCAACGCCCCGCCTCCTGTTCCGGCGCCAGCCCCAGGCGCGGCCCCAGGAAATACAGAATGTTCGCAGTCTGGCCGATCACCATCCCATCAACCACAATGAACGGCGGCGCAAACGGCGGATGCGCTGCATCACGCTCCGTCATTCCCGTCATCAGAGCGGGGATTCCCTCATTCCGCGCGACGTCCTGGTAAGCGACCCCACTCTCCTCAAGCGCCAGCCTGACAAATTCGCCGCGGCCCTGAATGCCTGGCCAGTAATACAGCTGATAGGTCATGAGCGTTTCCTCAATCGTTGCCATGGAAGCAAAGATGCAGTTCGGCAATGTTAAACAGGAATAATTATTGTTGTTAAAACATTGCTACTGAACGAATGTTCGATCCCGCAAACGGCACTTGCCGATACTACCGGGAGACTGACTGAATGACCGTGGAATCAAACGTATCTGTAGAGAAAAACCTAGTCCAAGCCCTCATTCAGCGCGCTGCCACCGATCCCGACGATATAGCCTATCACTTCATCAGCGACCTTCCGGCGACGCACATCAAGCTCACTTGCGCAAGTCTGTTGTGGGAAGCGGCCAGCCTTGCTGTGGTCTTGCAGGAAAAAAATTTAACCGGCAAACCGATCCTGCTTGCCTGCCGGACGAATTACGCCTTCGTGATCGGCTTCTACGCCTGCCTGCTGGCTGGGGGAATCGCCGTACCGACCGCGCCGCCGCGACGTGAGGCGTTGAAACAGCGCATCCAGTTCATTGCCAGGCAAGCAGGTGTGGTTGCCATCCTTACCGACAGCGACAGCGTCATGGCGACCAGCTTCACGCCCGATGTTCCCAAGATTACACTGCGCCAGGACAACGACACGAGCAGCCCGGCCGACCCGTGCCTGTGGGAACCGGTCGAAATCCGGCCGGAAACGCCGGCGCTGATCCAGTACACCTCGGGCACTGTGGCCGACCCGCATGGGGTGTTGCAAACCCACGGCCGTCTGGCGCGCGCCTGTGCCGCCGTTCGCCTTTCCTTCGGGCATGACGCGCAGAGCGTGAGCATGATCACGCTGCCGCTATTTCATGAAGTCGGCCTGATCTACGGTGTGCTGGAGCCGATGATGGCCGGCGTTCCCGCCGTGCTGATGACACCGGCCCAGTTCGTCCAGCGTCCGGAACGCTGGCTGTACCTGATCCAGCATCACCGGGTCACCACCATAGGCGGTCCGAATTTCATGTTCGATATTCTGCTGCGCAAGGTACGCGCCAACCATCTGCGTGGCGTTGACCTATCGTCGCTTCGGGTTTGCTTCTGCACCGGAGAACAGGTGCGCGCTGCAACGCTGGCGCGGTTGCTCACCCTGCTGGAGCCGGTCGGGTTGAAGGAGCAGGCCCTGCTGCCCTGCTACAGCCTGAGCGAGGCAGGTCGCCATGTCACCGGTGCGCTGGGCAGAAAAGGGCCCGTCATGGACCAGCCTGGCATTGCCGGTCTCTCGCATCCGGTGGTGAGTTGCGGCAAACCGCACGAAGACTGCCGCATCCTGGTGGTCGATCCGGTATCGCGGCAGCAGGCCCCGGAGGGCGAGGTTGGGGAAATCTGGTTTCAATGCGACTCCGCCGGACAGTCTTACTGGAATGAACCCCTGCTATCCGAGGCGGTCTTCGGCGCACTCCTGGCGACCGGCGACGGTCCGTTCATCCGCACCGGCGACCTTGCCTACCAGCTTTCCGGCGACCTTTTCGTGGTTGGACGCCTGAGCGACCGGATCCGGCTGTGCGGTGCCTACCATGCGCCGCAGGATCTGGAACTGCTGGCCGAACGCAGTCATTCGGGTCTGCGTCCCTCCGCATCGGCAGCCTTCATCGTCGATGGCATGGAGTGCTCGAAACTCGTGATCGTCTGTGAAATGCGGCGAGAACTCATGCGACGCCGCGAAAAATGGCCGCAGATCAAGACCGCGATCCGCAATGCGATCAAGCGAGTACACCTGCTGCCCGTGGACGACATCGTTCTGCTGGCATCGGGAACGCTCCCTAAAACCTCCAGCGGCAAGGTCCGCCGTAACCAGTGCCGCAGCGATTACCTCAACGGCAAGCTGCATACTGCCGACACGTACGAGTGCAGCCGACGTCATGACGCCGAACTGGCAGTGCCTTCCAACCACTAAGTTCCTGCGGCGCGCGCCCAAAGCCCAGCCGCTTCTCCCATGAAACTCACAAAACATACGGAAACGAGACCATGCACCATCAACAGACCGGCAATGCCAATCATTATGCGCTGCGCGTCGAAGGGCGCGCCTGGCTGGATGACCTGACGCTAGAACAGATATGGGCAGTCCTGGCGGCGGCTTTCCAGCCGTTGTCGCCACGTCAGGAACTGATGTTCATGATCCAGATGCCCAATGGCACAATGCCGTGCAGATGCCTGCCCCGATCCGTGTTCGAGTTGTGCATACGCACGCCCTCCATGCTGGAGGACGCGCTTTCCTTGCTGGCGCCGCTCCCTGGCAATGACGGACAGTATTCCTCGGCCACGAGCGGCCGCGCCGACCGGAAACTGGCCGGTCTGTCCTGATCTAGAATTTTTCGTAGCCGGCCAGATAACGCCACTGACCGGATTCGAGACCGGCCAGTGGCACCCGGCCGATCCGTATGCGCCGCAGCGCTATTAATCCAAGGCCGGCGTCAGCGCACAGCCGCTCCAGCAAGCCGCGTGGCGGGGTTTTCAGCACGATGCGCAAGCGGGTTTCACTCTGCCGGCTCACTTTCAGTCCGTTGACAGGCTTGCCATTGAACCGCATCTCCCGATTCATCCGCGCCAGTTGCTCGTCACTGACCTGCGCGCCGGTGTCGACGATGTATTCATGCTCGATCCGCGCCGCATCTTCCACCAGCCGGCGCGTCACGCGCCAGTCCTGCGTCAGAACCAGCAGTCCGCTGGCTTGCGATTCAAGGCCATCGGTCAGGGTCAGCCCGACAACATGTCTTTTCAGCGGACGTATGCCAGAACGGTCGGCGGCGCTCCGCAGGTCGGGCCCCAGCGACGGCAGGATCAACCCAGCGTCCGGCTTGCCCGCCGGCCCGGTCTCAAGTCCGGCAGGCTTGTGAAACAGCAGGGTGACCGGCGGTGTCGCTTCAGCGCGCGCGCCGGCAACCAGCACGACGCGGTTTTCCGGGGTCACCCGCATGCCTGGCTCCTCGCACACCTCGCCGTCGACCAGAACCCAGCCGCCTTCGATATATTGCTGCGCCTCGTTGCGCGAACAGCCGGTTTCCTGGGCCAGTCGCCTGGCAAGCCGCAGCGCGGCAATATCGTTCATTGTGCGTCGGGCGCGAGCAGCGCCAGTTGTTCCGTTTCCAGATAGCACCACTGGCCCGGCGCCAAGTCCAGCGCATCCAGCGTCAAGGCGCCGATAGCGACGCGCCGCAATGCCGCGCAGTGGTTCCCGGCTGCCGCCAGCATGCGCTTGACCTGGTGGTATTTGCCCTGTTCCAGCACGATTTCAAGCTCATGCTCCGCTACTTTCGCACAGCGCTGCGCAGCCAGCGGAGCCGGCTCGTCATGCAGCTGGACGCCTTCGCGCAGGCGCAGAAGCAACTCATCGGTGACCGGGTCATGGGTGGTGGCGACATACACCTTGGGCACATGGCGGCGCGGCGACGATTGCGCATGGATGAAAGCGCCATCGTCCGACATCAGGAGCAGGCCGGTGGTGTCATGGTCGAGCCGGCCGACCGGCTGCACATCGCGCCATGTGAACTGTTCCGGCAACAACGTCAGAACGCCCGGATGGTGGCTGGGCTTGCGTGAACATTCGATATCGGTCGGCTTGTTCAATGCGATGTAGATATGTTCCCGGTAAGTCCATTCCTCGCCAAACACCGTAAATACCAGGTGGTCGGGGTCCAGCGTGAGGCGATAGTCATCCACCGGCTGGCCATTGACCGTAACTTCCCCGTCTTCCACCAGTTGCCGGCACCATTTGCGGCTGCCGAAGCCCTGCGACTGCAGCATGCGATCCAAAGTCAGTTTGCTCATGGCGGCACTGTACCAGAAGCGACTTCCGTTGCAGCGGCCGAATCCGGTTAAGCTAGCCGGCACGCTTTAGACAGGCACACGTTCAGGAAACCCTATGCTCTTGATGTTCTTGCGCACGCTGGCAGCCATCGCGCTGATCGCGGCAACCCCGCTATCACAGGCGGACGGACAGCTACAGATCGGCTCCAAGCGCTTTACCGAATCCTATGTACTGGGCGAAATCCTGACCGCCGCGGTGAATTCGGCCGAGCCCGGCCAAGCCACGCATCGCCAGGGCCTGGGCAATACGGCCATCCTGTTCGAAGCCCTGAAGGCCGGCAGCATCGACGTCTACCCGGAATACCTGGGCACGATCAGCCAGGAAATACTGCGTCACCCCGGAAAGGTGCCACTGGACCAGCTCAGGCAGGAGCTGGCGGCGCTGGGCCTGGGGGTCGATGTGCCGCTGGGCTTCAACAACGGTTACGCGCTGGCCATGTCTGAAGACCAGGCGCAGAAATTGGGCATAAGCAGGCTGAGCGACATGGCGCGTCATCCAGCGCTCAGACTGGGTTTGTCGCACGAATTTCTCGGCCGCGCCGATGGCTGGCCGGGCCTTGCCCGGCGTTATGGCCTGAAAAACCAGCCACGCAGCCTTGATCATGGCCTGGCCTATGACGCCCTGGCCGCGCGCCAGATTGATGCGATGGACATCTATACGACCGACGCCCGCATCCAGCGCATGAAGCTGCGCGTTCTCGAGGACGACCTTGGCTATTTCCCGCGCTACGACGCCATGCTGTTGTACCGGCTGGACGCTGCCGAACGCTTCCCTGCTGCCTGGCGCGCGCTGCGCCGTCTTGAAGGCAGCATCGACGAGCAGCGGATGATTGCGCTGAATGCGGAGGTCGAGCTGGAAGGGCGCAGCTTTAGCCAGGCCGCAGACGATTTTCTGCGGGATTCGCCTCTCCACTTGGCGACCGGCCGCTCCGCCAGCCGACCAAACAGCAGGGCCGCTTCCAGCGGCTTGCAAGCCAAGCTGCTGGACCGGTTGTTGCCCCTGACGGGCCAGCATCTGTTCCTGGTACTGGTATCGGTGGCTGTGGCAACGGCGACAGGC
>Ga0308174_10001189_pt1 | contig 11898 bp, 7 predicted proteins | sample PhyPR2_FD_203894 | JGI IMG/M metagenome (GOLD analysis project Ga0308174, IMG submission 203894) | Soil microbial communities from UC Gill Tract Community Farm, Albany, California, United States - DLSLS.P.R2 | ecosystem: Environmental > Terrestrial > Soil > Agricultural land | place: USA...
CGACAGCCTCTCCGGGCGATCCACCGCGTTCGCGACGACGCGCTACTCGGTGCGCGATCTCTGGTCGAAGCGCGATCTCGGGACGACGCAGCGCACGCTCACCTCCGAGCTGCCGGGGCACGACGTGCTGATGGTGCGCCTGCGGAAGCTCTGAGACGCGTCGTCGCGCCCTGTCCCTGACGTCAGGCGCCGAGTCGCACCGGAGCGACTCGGCCGGTGATCACTGCCGCCGCGAGACCGAGGCCGCTCGCGGTGGCCGACAGGTGGATCACCCCGGGCTCGCCACGCGACTGCACGATTGCCATGCAGTGGCCGTTGAAGGCGCGCCGGACGGGGCCGCGGTCCGACTCGTGGCTGCTCGGATCTCCGTTGCCGACGCCGAGCAGGCGGCCCGTTCCCGAGACCGTGAAGGTCACTTCGTCGAGCGCAGTGGGCACGATGCGTCCTTCCGAGTCGACGATGTCCACGGCCACTACGCTCACGTCTTCACCGTCGGCATTGATCTCCGTCCGGTCCGGGCGGAGGACGATGCGCGCCGAGGGCCCGGTCGTCTCGCGGACGTCGGTGAGGACGAGCGTCCCGCCGCGGAAGCCGCGCGCCTCGAGCCGTCCCGGAGCGTAAGGCACCTTCCACATCACGTGCGAATCGCGCGCGACCTCGCGGGTGCCTAACGATCGGCCGTCGAGCAGCAGCTCCACGCGATCGAGGTTGCTGTGGCACCAGACCTCGATCTCCTGCCCCTCGCGCCCCGCCCAGTTCCAGTGCGGGAAGAGGTGCAGCACCGGGGCGTCGCTCCACCATGCCTTGTAGTAGAAGGCGTTGTCCTTGGGAAAGCCGCACGTGTCGAGCAGCCCGAAGTGCGAGTTGATGCACGGCCAGCCGTACGGTGTAGGCTCGCCGCGGTAGTCGAATCCCGTCCAGACGAAGCCGCCGGCGAGCCACCGTCGCGCATCGTAGAAGCTCCACCATGCCTCGGCGGTCGACGACCATGGCATCGCGCCGACGTCGTATGCCGGGACGTAACCGCGTTCCCTGTCGGTGTCGTAGATCCCCCGGGTCGAGACCGTGCTACCGGTCTCGCTGCCGATCACCGGGATCGACGGGTGCGTCGCACGCCAGGCGTCGATCTTCTCGTGGCGGTAGTTGAAGCCCTGGATGTCGACGACGGTCGAGATCCCCTTGCCGAACTCCTGATCCATAGCCGCGGTGACGGGACGCGAGGGATCGAGCCGCTTGGCGAGCCGCGTCATCGCGCCGGCGATCCGCGCCCCGCGCTCGGTGCCCTGGTCGCCCTGCTCCTCGTTGGCAATCGACCAGGCGACCACGCTCGGGCGGTTGCGGTCGCGGCGAATCAATCGCTCGAGCTGGCCGAGTCCCTCGTCGCTCGAGGAGAACATGCGTGTCTCGTCGAGCACCAGCATGCCGAGGCGGTCGCAGGCGTCGAGCAGCTCGGCGGTCGGTGGATTGTGGGAGGTGCGATAGGCGTTGCTGCCGAGCTGCTTCAGCTGCTCGACGCGCCAGTACTGCAGCCGATCGGGAAGCGCGGCACCGACGCCGGCGTGGTCCTGGTGGTTGCAGGTTCCCTTCAGCTCGACGCGGTTGCCGTTGAGGAGGAAGCCATCGCGCGCGTCGAAGCGAATCGTGCGGATGCCGAACGTCGTGTCATAACGGTCGACGGTCGCGCCGTTCCGTTCGACCGTGGTCACGAGGGTGTAGAGGCGCGGGGACTCCGGAGACCAGAGGACGGGGCGGGGAACGTGAAGCTGCTGCCTGACGGTACCCGGGCTCCAGGGGGCGATGGAGAGCTGTGGCGATCGGGCCGCGGCGACGGTGCGGCCGGCGGGATCCTGCACGGTGGAGACGACGCGGCACAGCGCCGCGACGCCGGCGTCGTTGTCGAGCTCCGTGACGATGACGAGCGCGGCTCCGCTGGCGACGACCTCGCTCGTGACGAAGGTGCCCCACTGCCTGACGTGCGTGGGGGCGGTCTTCACCAGCCAGACATGACGGTAGATCCCGGCCCCCTCGTAGAACCAGCCTTCGTGCTCCGTCGCATCGACGTGCACGACGAGGACGTTCTCGCGGCCGTAGTTCGCGACGTCGCTGATGTCGACGCGGAACGGCGCATAGCCGCTCAGGTTGCGCCCGACGAAATGCCCGTTGACCACGACCGTGCAATCGCGAAAGACTCCGTCGAACTCCAGCGAGATGCGCCGTCCGGCGTCGGCCTCCGTGAGGTTGAAAGTCTTCCGGTACCAGCCGATGCTCGTCTCCGGGTACCCGCGCCCGACCGGCTTGAACCCCCAGCTGGTGAGCGCGGGATCGTCGACGAAGGGGAGCTCCACGGCCCAGTCGTGCGGGAGATCGACGCGCTGCCAAGCGCTCGCGTCGAACTTCGGATTGGACGGTGGATAGAGGTCGCCGGCCTTGTTGAAGCCATTCCCATTGCCGCCATTGAACTCGGGGCCGGGATCGGTGGCGTGCCCGAGCAGGAAGCGCCAGTCGGCGTCGAGGAGCGATCGTTCGCGCCCGGCACCTGCAGCGCCGGCAATCGGTGTCGCTGCGGTCACCGCGCTCTCGAGACGTTCGAGCGCATCGGCGGCGCGCGGCGGGATCAGCGACGCGGCGGCGACGGCAATCGTGCCCTTGAGCACGTCGCGGCGGGTCAGGTCGGTCATCGACAGCAGTGGTTGACGTTAGGCAAGCGGCGCGGTGCCGGTCGCGAGCATCATGATCTGCTGCTCGCTCGCCTCGGCGCGCGAGACGATCCCGGCGACGCGCCGCTCGCGCATCACGACGATGCGATCGCTGAGCTCGAGAATCTCGGGCAGCTCCGAGGAGATGAGGAGGATCGCGATCCCCTGTGCGGCGAGTCCGCGGATCAGCGCGTAGATCTCGGCCTTGGCGCCGACGTCGACGCCATGCGTCGGCTCGTCGAGGATGAGCACCTTCGGCTCCGTCGCCAGCCAGCGGGCGAGCACGGTCTTCTGCTGATTGCCGCCGGAGAGCTGGCGGACGGGCGTCGACAGGTCGGGGGTGCGCACGCGGAGGCGATCGACGAATCCCTGGGCGAGGACGCGCTCTCGTCGGCGTCGAACGAAGCCGCCGGGGCTGATCGCCGGCAGCCGGGCGATGCTGATGTTCCAGCGCACCGCCTTGTCCATGAAGAGCGCGAGCTGCTTCCTGTCCTCGGCGCACATCGCGACGCCGGCATCGAGCGCCTCGCCGGGAGAGGCGAAGCGCACCGGGCGGCCATCGAGGCGGATCTCGCCCGAGTCGTACGGTTCGGCGCCGAAGATGGATCGAGCGGTCTCCGAGCGCCCGGCGCCGACCAGCCCCCCCATCCCGAGAATCTCGCCACGCCGGACGTCGAAGCTGACGTCGGTGATCGCGCCAGCCCGCGAGACGCCGCGCAACTCGAGGACGATGTCGCTCGACGAGCTGGCTCCCGTCGCCGGCGCCGGCGCAAGGTCGCGCCCGACCATGAGCGCCACCACCTCGGCGGGCGTCGTCGACGCCGTGCCTAACGTGCGAATCGTCACGCCGTCGCGCATGACGGTGATCCGGTCGGCGATCGCGAACACCTCGCCGAAGCGGTGGGAGACGTAAACGATCGCGACTCCCGATGCGCGAAGCCTTCGGACCAGGGCGAGCAACCGCTGCGTCTCATGCTCGGTGAGGGAGGCCGTGGGCTCGTCCATGATCAACAACCGGGCGCCCATCGACAGGGCCTTCGCGATCTCGACGAGCTGCTGGTGCGAGACGCCGAGCTCCGAGACACGGGTCGCCGGGTCGACGTCGAGCCCGACCTCGGCGAGGAGCGCGCGGGCTCGCGTCCGCATCGCTCCGCGATCGACCCAGCCGAGCCGCGAGGGCATCCGCCCCATGAAGAGATTCTCGGCGACGCTCAGCGTCGGGAGCATCGCCAGCTCCTGGTGGATGACCGCGATGCCCCGGTGCTGCGATTCCGCGGGTGACCTGAAGTCGACGTCCTCGCCGGCGAAGGCGAGGCTGCCGCCGTCGCGGCGCACCGCACCGGCGAGAATGTTGATCAGCGTGCTCTTGCCGGCGCCATTCTCACCGACGAGCGCGTGGACCTCGCCCGACTCGACCGCGAGGCCCGCGCCGCGCAGGGCATGCACGCCGCCGAACCGCTTCTCGACCCCGGCGGCGACGAGCAGCGGCGTGGCTGCAGCCGTGAGACTCGGGGTGTGCTCGCTCGCTGTCGAAGGCAGTTTCACGGGGGGGGGCGGGGTGCCGGGTCCACGGATACTGCGTCGGCGGACGGGCAGGGGGAAGGGCGATGCGTCCGCGATCTCGTGCATCACGGCACCCTGCTGCTTGACGACGAATTTCCGCGGCGACAGCTTCGCATTCTTCCACGTCGTGCCGACGTGTCGCTTCCCGCTCCGGTCTCGCCCATGCGCGCACTCCACGCCGTGCCGACTCTCGCGCTTCTCGGAGCGCTCGCTGTTCCGGCGAGTCCGACGCCGGCCGTCAGGCGACGCCTCACGTTAGGCAGGGAGCGGCCCGTAGCGGTCGCATCACCGCTGCGCATCTCGCGACTGTTCGGCGACGGGATGGTCATTCAGCGGGGTATCCGCGTCCCCGTGTGGGGACGGGGATCGCCGGGGGCCGCCGTCCAGCTCACCTTCGACGGACGACGATATGCGACCTCCGTCGACTCGTCGGGCGGATGGGTCGTAACGCTCCCCGCGATGGGCGCGGGCGGTCCCCATGCGATGACAGTCTCGTCGGAGAGCAGCAGTCTCACGGTGAGCGACATCCTGGTCGGCGACGTCTGGATCTGCTCGGGGCAGTCGAACATGGAATTCGCGCTTGCCGACGCGAGCAATGGCGCCTCCGCGATCGCTGCGGCACACGACTCGGCGATCCGGGAATTCAAGGTACCGCGCTCGTGGGCGATGACACCCGATCCGGAGCTCGCGGGGGGAAGCTGGCACTCAGCCGATCCGGCGCACGCCGGGTCGTTCACCGCGGTCGGCTACTTCTTCGCGCGTGAGCTGCGCCAGCGCGAACACGTCCCGATTGGACTGATCAACGCGACCTGGGGAGGAACGCGCATCGAGTCGTGGATGCGCGCCGGGGCATTGCATCTCGATTCCGCTGCGCTGGCGGCACTGATCGAGCGCGATCGCGCCGACGAGGAGAAGATCCTCGCCGGGCTGCGAGAGCGAATCGGTGTGCTCCCCGACAGCGATGCGGGGTTCGCCGGGGGCGCGGCGCCGTGGGCCGATCCGTCGCTCGACGACGCGCGGTGGGGCGCAATCCCGGTGCCCGCGCTCTGGGAGTCCGCCGGCTACGAAGGGATGGACGGCATCGCGTGGTACCGGACGTCCTTCGAGCTCACTGCCGACGAGGCGCGGCGCGGCGTCCGGCTCGGCCTCGGGATGATCGACGACTCGGACATCAGCTGGGTCAACGGCGTGCAAGTCGGCCGCATGACGAGCCAATGGAACGTCGCGCGCCGCTATGACGTCCCGCCTAACGCGCTGCGCGCCGGTCGCAACGTCATCGCGGTTCGCGTCGAGGATACGGGGGGTGGAGGAGGGATCTACGGCGATTCGGCGCTGCTGTACGTCGAGACGAATGGCGCGCGCCGGCCCCTCGCCGGGAGCTGGAAGTTCCGCGTCGGAGCGGTGTCGGTGAGCCTCGAGAGCCGGAAGAGCGGACTGCCGACGGCGCTCTACAACAAGATGGTGAATCCACTCGTTCGCTTTCCGGTGAAAGGGGTGATCTGGTATCAGGGCGAGGCGAACGCGGATCAGATGAGCGACGCCGTCGCCTATCGCACGCTGTTTCCGGCGATGATCACCGATTGGCGCGCGGCGTTCGGCAACGCGCGGATGCCCTTCCTCTGGGTCCAGCTGCCGAACTACATGGCTCCGGTCGCCGAGCCGGGCGAATCGAACTGGGCGACGCTTCGCGAGTCGCAGCATGCGGCACTCGCGCTCCCGGCAACGGGTGAAGCGGTGACGATCGACCTCGGCGAGGCGAACGACATTCATCCGAAGAACAAGCAGGATGTCGGCAGCCGGCTGGCGATCGTCGCGAGTCGAGTCGCGTACGGCAGGACGGGCACCGCCGCGTCGCCGAAGTTCCGTCGCATGACACGGCGAGCCAGCAGAGTGATAATCGAGATGGCGCCCGGAGGGGGAAGCCTGACGCTGCGAGGAGACTCGACGCTCGCGGGATTCGCGATCGCCGGGGCCGATCACCGGTTCGTGCGAGCGCAGGCGATGATCGACGGCGACCGTGTCGTCGTCTGGAGCCCGGAGGTCGCCGAACCGGTTGCGGTGCGCTATGCATGGGCCGACAACCCGGCAGGCGCGAACCTCTACAACAGCCGCGGCCTTCCCGCGACTCCCTTCCGGACCGACGCATGGTGAGCCGCTCCCCTTTGACCCGCATCGGACGATGACGATCACTCCCGCCTACGACACGATGCGCTACCGCCGCTGTGGGAAAAGCGGGGTGGAGCTGCCGATGCTTTCGCTCGGTCTCTGGCACAACTTCGGGACGGTCGATCCCTTCGAGGAGTCGCGAGCGATGATCCGGCGCGCCTTCGAGCTCGGGATCACGCACTACGACCTCGCCAACAACTACGGGCCGGAGCCCGGCTCCGCGGAGGAAACGTTCGGCAAGGTCCTGCAGCGCGACCTTTCCGGTCATCGCGATGAGCTCATCATCTCCACGAAGGCGGGGTGGCGGATGTGGCCGGGGCCGTACGGCGATGGCGGGTCGCGCAAGTACATGCTGGCGAGCCTCGACCAGAGCCTGAAGCGGATGGGACTCGATTACGTCGACATCTTCTACCATCACCGACCGGCTCCGGACACGCCGCTCGAGGAGAGCATGACCGCGCTCGCCGACGCGGTGAAGCAGGGAAAGGCGCTCTACGTCGGCATCTCGGCGTACGATGCCGACGAGACGCGCGCCGCCGCGGCGATGCTCCGCTCGCTCGGGACGCGCTGCTTCGTCCACCAGCCGAAGTACAGCATGCTGGTGCGCGACATCGAGCCGCGGCTCCTGCCGACGTTAGGCGAGGAGGGAATCGGCTGCGTCGTGTTCTCTCCGCTGGCGCAGGGGATGCTGAGCGACAAGTACCTGCGCGGGATCCCGGCGGACTCGCGGGCGGCGAAGCCGCACGGCGCGCTTCGCCCGGAAGCGATCACCGCGGAGCGGGTCGCGCAGCTCGGGCACCTCAATGACATCGCGAAGGGGCGCGGACAATCGCTGGCCCAGCTCGCGCTCGCGTGGGTGCTGCGCGACCAGCGAGTCACGTCGGCGATCATCGGCGCGAGCCGCGTCGCCCAGGTCGAGGACAGCGTCGCCGCGCTCGACCGGCTCGAGCTCTCGGAAGAGGAGCTCGGCCGGATCGAGACGGTGCTGCGAGGAGTGGCGGCTGCCTAACGCGTCGTCGCCGGAACCGCGGTCCGGGACTCCTTCGGCGGCTCGGCGCCGAGGAGGTTCTTCACGAAGTAATCCCAGCGGCGGCGCATCATGTAGTTCGACATCGTGCCGTAGCCGTGCGCCTGGTTCGGGAGCAGCAGGAGGTCGAAGTCCTTGTCCGCCTTGATGAGGGCGTCGACGACGAGCATGGTGTTGTCCGGCGGGACGTTGTCGTCCATCGTCCCGTGGGCGAGCAGCAGCTTGCCCTTCAGGTTCTTCGCCAACGGCTGGTTCGCTTCGGCTTGATAGTTGTCGCTGCCATCGGCGCCGCGGACGAGCAGCCCTTGATACCGCTCGCCCCAATCGTCCTCGTAAACGCGATTGTCGTGATTGCCCGACTCGGCGATCCCGACCTTGAAGAAGTCGGGATAGCGGAACATCGCGTCGGCGGCGGCGAAGCCACCGCCCGAGTGTCCGTAGATGCCGGCGCGATCGAGATCGATCCACTTGTAACGCTGCGCGAGCTCGCGCATCCCCGCGACCTGATCGGGGAGGGTGTTGTCACCCATCCGCGCGAAGTAGGCGTCGTGGAATGATTTCGAGCGCCACGGTGTGCCCATCCCGTCGATCTCGACGACCACGAACCCGAGCTCGGCGAGCGCCTGCGCGTCGCCGCGCGCGGGACTGAAGCCGCGGCCACCGACGCTTCCCGTCTGCGGGCCGGGGTAGATGTGGTTGATGATCGGATACTTCTTCGTCGAGTCGAGCTTCGTCGGCGTGAACATCAGGCCGTAGAGGTCCGTCTTCCCGTCGCGCGCCTTCACGGTGATCGGCGTCGGCGGCTTCCATCCGGTCGCGACCAGCGCCGAGATGTCGGCTCGCTCCACCGTCGAGACGAGCTTCCCGTTCAGGTCGCGGACGACCGTCACCTGTGGCACGTCGGGGCGCGAGTAGCTGTCGACGAAGTACCTGCCTGACGGCGACATCGTGATGTCGTGATCAGCGTCCTCCGGCGTGAGAAGCGTCAGCTTCTTTCCGTCCATCCCGATCCGGTAGAGGTGCCGGAAGTAGGGATCGCCCGCGGTCTTGCCCACTCCCTCGAACCAGATCGTGCGGCTCTTCTCGTCGACGCGGCGCACTTCGGTGACGTTGCCGGTGCCGCTCGTGATCTTCCGCCTGAGCTTCCCGGTAGAGAGGTCGTACAGGTAGAGCTGTCCCCAGTCGTCGCGCTCGGAGAACCAGAGCACCTCGTTCGACGCGGGGAGCACGCGCCAGTTGACGGCGCCATTGCCCGACTCGAACTGTGTCGCGGCGTGCTCGGACATCACGTCGCGCACCGCACCGGTGCTCGCGTCGGCGACGCGCAGCGTCTCGTCCTTGTGATCGCGTGAGGTCGAGACGAACGCGAGGTGCGACGCGTCCGGGTACCACTCGACGTCGGCCCATTCGGAGCCGCGGCAGGCGACGTGATCGCAGAGCGTCGAACGGTGCTGGTCCGGGGGCATCTGCAGCCGAATGACCCTGGCACCGTCCACGTCGATGATGACCCGCTCGATCATCGTGACGATACTGTCGCCGGGGAGCGGATACTTCCACGCCTTCAGCACCGGATGACCGACCGCGGTCGACACGAGGTACATCTCGCCGACGTTGCGCTGATCCTGCTGGAAGGTGGCGATCTTCTTCGAGTCCGGGGACCAGAGCAGGATCGCGCGGTCACTGTGGATCCACCCGGCGTTGTCTGTCGCGTAGCCGTAGTCCTTCACCCCGTCTCGGGTGAGCTGCGTCTCCGCTCCCGTGACGACGTCGCGCACCCAGAGGTTCCAGTCGCGAATGAACGCGGCGCGCTTGCCATCGGGAGAGAGCACCGACGGCGGCTGCGGCGCCGGCGTCCCCTGCGGGTTGGTGCCGCGAACTCCCGACGCGGACTCACGCGCGTCGACGGCCGCGTCGCAACGTCCCGTCTCCGGATTGCAGCGCCATGTCCGCTGCTCGGCCATGACGGTGAGCATCCGACCGTCGGGCGACAGCTCGAAGCTGCGGAAGGGAAGATGCATCGCGTCGTAGCTCTTTCCCGTCGCCGCCGAAAGAGCGGCGGCGATGCGTGCCTGATCGAAGGCACGGGCTCGCGTGCCGCGAACCGGGTCGATCACGACGAACTCCGTTCCAGCCGGCGTGGTGTTCATGTACCAGAAGCGGTCGCCCGATAGCCACGCCGGGGACACGCGCGACCCGTAGACGAGCGGGTAGGTCGCGGGCGCGAGGAACTGCCGGGCGCGCGCGTAGTCGGGCGCGGCCGCCGGTGCCGGCTGCTGCGCCGCGGCGGGAAGAGCGATCAGCAGCGCCATCGCCAACGTGATCCGGCGCGGGGCGGGAACGAAGCGGGAGAGACTCGTTGTCATGCCTGGCCCTGAGGGTGGAGGGAAGGACTCGCTCGACAAGATGCGACCGGGGACGCCGCTCCTGCAACAGCCGGCACCACCGCCCCCCGGGCCTGGCGAGGCGTTGCGGGTGGGTGTGGCCACGGCGACATTGCGGAAGGCGCCGCGGGGAACGTTAGGCGGCGCGGTCACACGATACGTGGAGGGGTTCATGGCAAGCCATCTGTCAGGCGAGTCGCCGATTGGCACTCGATCCCCGGTCGTCACGCTCGACGAGAAGTTCGCGCAGTTCAGCGAGCACTGGTCCCCGAAGGTCGTCGGTGAGCTCAATGGACAGATGGTGAAGCTGGCGAAGTTTCGCGGCGCCTTCGACTGGCACCACCACGCGGCGGAGGACGAGCTGTTCCTCGTGCACCGGGGAAGCTTCCGCATGGAGTTTCGCGATCATGCGGTCACCTTGCGCGCCGGCGACTTCCTCATCGTGCCTCGCGGCGTCGAGCACCGGCCGGTCGCCGAGGAGGAGGTCGAGGTCGTGCTGTTCGAGCCGGCGACTACGCTGAACACCGGAAACGTGACCAGCGAGCGCACGCGCGAAGTCCTCGATCGGCTCTGAGCGGCAAGTCGCCGGCGAAATGGGGCAGGGGCAGCTGATATCGGTTACATTTGTCATGGTACCAGTTGTCGTACGCTTCTTTTCCCTATCGCCACGAATCAGTTGTCATTTTCTGCACTCGAGCTCCATCCCGAAATTCAGCGCGGGCTCAAGGAGCTCGGCTACGCGCGTCCGACGCGCATCCAGAGCGACGCGCTGCCGCCAGCGCTCTCCGGCAAGGACGTCCTCGCCTGCGCATCGACGGGTAGCGGGAAGACTGCGGCCTTCGTCATCCCGATCGTCCAGAAGCTGATCGGCAAGCCGCGCAAGCGCACACGCGCTCTCGTACTCGCGCCGACGCGCGAGCTCGCGGCGCAGATCGTCGAATCGTTCAACGCGATCGCGGTCCACACGCCGATCACCGCGGCGGCCGTGATCGGCGGTGTCGCGATGGGCCCGCAGGAGCACGCCTTCCGCAGCGGCGTCGACGTGATCGTCGCGACTCCGGGGCGGTTGCTCGATCACCTGCGCTCGCCGTACGTGGACTTCACCTCGATCGAGCACCTCGTCCTCGACGAAGCGGACCGGATGCTCGACATGGGTTTCCTCCCCGAGATCCGGAAGATCCTCCGTCACGTCCCGGCGAAGCGGCAGACGCTGTTCTTCAGCGCGACGATGCCCGGGCCGATCAGGAAGCTCGCCGAGGAGATGCTGCACGCGCCGTTCACCGTGAACCTCGAGCGCACGGCGACACCGGCGGTCGGCATCACCCAGGCGGTGTACCCGGTGCCGCAGGAGCTCAAGTCGGCGCTCTTCCTGACGCTGCTCGAGCGCAACGAGATCAACGAGGCGCTCGTCTTCACGCGCACCAAGCACCGCGCGAATCGGCTCGCCGAGTTCCTCGTGAAGAAGGGAATTTCCGCCGAGCGCATTCACGGCAACCGTTCGCAGGCACAGCGTACCGCGGCACTCGCCGGCTTCAAGAGCGGGAAGCACCGCGTGCTGGTCGCGACGGACATCGCCGCGCGCGGGATCGACGTCGAGGAGCTCGGTCACGTCGTGAACTTCGACGTGCCGGTCGCGCCCGAGGACTACATCCACCGCGTCGGCCGCACCGGCCGTGCCGAAGCGACGGGTGAAGCCTACACCTTCTTCGCTCCCGATGAAGCAGGCGAGTTGCGGGCGATCGAGCGCGCGATCGGGAAGCAGCTCCCGCGCGTCACCGTCCCCGGCTTCAACTACGACGCGAAGCCGACGACGCAGCTCGAGATCCCCGCGCGCGAGCGCATCGCCCAGATCCGGCAGCGGAAGTCGGAAGACCGGAAGCGAGCAGCCGCGAACGCCGAACGGCGGGCAGCGGCGCAGTCGGGGCGAGGGAACGGCGGCGGCGGGAGCGGCAGTCGCGGACCGTCAGGCGGCTCGCGCGGGGGCAGCTCGAGCAGCGGTTCGGGGCGAGGCGGGAGAAGCGGCGGCGGGCGGAGCGGCGGTGGCCGTTAGGCGAGAGAAGGCCAG
>Ga0308174_10001192_pt1 | contig 11891 bp, 14 predicted proteins | sample PhyPR2_FD_203894 | JGI IMG/M metagenome (GOLD analysis project Ga0308174, IMG submission 203894) | Soil microbial communities from UC Gill Tract Community Farm, Albany, California, United States - DLSLS.P.R2 | ecosystem: Environmental > Terrestrial > Soil > Agricultural land | place: USA...
CGGATCAGCGTCCGTACTCGTCGTCGCTGACGTGCTCCAGCCAGGTCACCACCTGGCCCTGGGCGTCGGCTTCCTGGATGGCGACGTGTGCCATGAACCGGTCCGGGGTGGCTCCGTGCCAGTGCTCTTCGCCGGGTTCGATGTAGACGACGTCGCCGGGGCGGATCTCCTGGACCTCACCGCCTCGGCGGGCGACGTAGCCGATCCCGTCGGTGACGTAGAGGGTCTGGCCTTTCGGGTGGGTGTGCCAGGCGGTCCGGGCGCCGGGGGTGAACCGGACGTGGGCGCACCCGACGGCGGACTGGTCGTCGGGGTCGCGGATGCCGTCGATGAAGACGGTGCCGGTGAACCAGTCCTGGGGGCCGGTGCCCGTCTGGCCGCCGCTCTTGGTGAGCTTCATCGTGCCTTCCTTCCGTGTCGCGTGGGCCGCGCGCTCGAGGTGGTTCAGCCGAGCGTGCCGGTGTCGATGACGAAGCGGTAGCGGACGTCGGAGGCGAGGACGCGCTGGTAGGCCTCGTTGACCTGGTCGGCGGCGATGACCTCGACCTCGGCCCCGATCTCGTGCTCGGCGCAGAAGTCGAGCATCTCCTGGGTGAGCGCGATGCCACCGATCATCGACCCCGCGAACGAGCGACGCGCACCGATCAGCGAGAACACGTTGAGGTTCAGCGGATCGGCCGGGGCACCGACGTTGACCAGGGTGCCGTCCACGGCGAGCAACCCCAGGTAGGCGTCGAGGTCGATGCTTGCGCTGACGGTGTTGACGACGAGGTCGAACCGGCCGGCGAGCTCCTCGAAGGTCCCGGGATCCGACGTCGCGTAGTAGGCGTCCGCGCCGAGACGCAGGCCGTCCTCCTGCTTCTTCAGCGACTGCGAGAGCACCGTGACCTCGGCGCCGAGCGCGTGGGCGATCTTGACCGCCACGTGGCCGAGACCTCCCAGGCCCACGACGGCGACGGTCTTCCCGGGTCCGGCGCCCCAGTGGCGCAGCGGGGCGTACGTCGTGATGCCCGCGCACAGAAGGGGTGCGGCGACAGCCGCGTCGATGCCATCGGGAACGGAGAGCACGAAGTCGGCGTCGACGACGACGTGGGTGGAGTAGCCGCCCTGGGTGGTCGTGCCGTCGCGGTCGGTGCCGGCGTAGGTCGGGACCATGCCGTCGAGGCAGTACTGCTCGTCGCCGTTGCGGCAGTTCTTGCACTCGCCGCACGAGTTGACCATGCACCCGACACCCACCCGGTCGCCGACCCGGTGACGCGTGACATCGGTGCCGACCGCGGCCACGACGCCGACGATCTCGTGGCCGGGCACGACGGGGAAGGGTTGCGGACCCCAGTCGCCGTTGACCGTGTGGATGTCGGAGTGGCAGATCCCGGCGTACTGGATCTCGATGAGGACGTCGTTCGGGCCGATCTCGCGACGTACGACGGTGGTCGGGGCCAGGGGCTGGCCGGCGGCGGGGGCCGCGTAGGCGTTCACGCGCATGCTGGTTTCCTTCTCTGGTGTCGTTCGGGCAGGCGCGACCGTCCCGGGGACCGTGGTCGGCCGGTTCTCTCACGCCTTCGGTTACTGCTTCCTGGCGTCCCGGAGCTCGCCGGCCAGGGTGCGGGCCTCACCTGACAGCAGGTCCGCGCGGGCGTCGTCGCCCGCCTCGACCGCGTGCCAGTAGTCGATCTTGATCCGGACGTAGCGCCGGCGGAGCGCGATCTGCTCGGCCTCTTCTGCCAGCCGCCGCTCCTGGGCGGCGAGCAGCTCGACCTGCTGGTGGGCGGCCGCCGGACCGACCGTTCCGTTGGCGACGTACGCCCGCATGTCGCTCACCGACATGCCTGTGGCCGCGAGGCACGCCACCCACATCAGCTGGTCGAGGTCCACCTCGTCGTAGACCCGGTGTCCGCTGCTCGCGCCGCGGCTGACCGGTGCGATCACCCCGATCGACTCGTAGTAGCGCAGAGTGCTGGCGGGCAGCCCGGTCAGGGCAGCCGCCTCCTTGATCGTGTACGTGCGCTGGGTGATGGGTGAGGCCACGTCGTCAACGCTAGGAACTTCAAGTACTTGAAGTCAAAGGTCGCGTGGCTCACACCGCGACACGTTCGCCCGGGTCGCGTTGGCCGCGCCCGGGCGAGCGGTCAGTCGTTCGGGAGGGCGGCGAAGGCCCGCTTGGTCTCGTTGTACCAACCCATCGACTTCCTGGGGTGCCGCCAGCGCCCCTTCATGGCGTCGCGGGCCTGCTGGTGGGTCCCGTCGCCGGCCTTCTCCGCCTCCTTGAGGTGGCGGTCCTGTGCCTTGATGACGTCGTCGGCGCTCTCGCCGTGGTGCTCGAGGTCGCAGGGTCCTCCGAGGGCCCGGCAGGTCATGGTCTTCATGGTCATCTCCTTCTGAGTGGTGTCCTGATGTGCTGACGCCCGAGACGGGCAGGGTGTGACCGGTCAGCCGCGTGGCCGGGAGCCGTCCCGGCGCACGACGCGGGAGAGCACGTCGGGCGCGGCGCGGAAGGTGATGGCGCGCACGAGGCCGTCGTCGATCATGAAGTCGAAGACGACCTTGGCCGCCCCGAGATGGAACCAGGCGCTGCTCGGCCGGTCGCCGACGAAGACCGGGAGCGCTGCCTGGGCGCTGCCGTTGAAGAACCTGGCCACCTCGTCGCGACCCTCGATCCGCCGTGGTGTGCCGACCAGGATCGCGGCGTCGTCAGCAGTCACAGCGGCGTCGGGTGCGAGCAGTCGCATCAGCCGGTCGAAGTCGCCGTTCTTGGCGGCGGCCATGAAGGCGTCGACCACCTCCCAGTCGGCCAGGCGGTCCTCCGGTCGCGGCTGGGTGACCTTGGCTCGCGCCCGCGAGGCCAGCTTGCGGGCGGCTGCCGGCGTGGTGTCGAGGACCGCCGCGATCGTCGGGAACTCGAAGCCGAAGCTGTCGTGGAGCACGAAGGCGACCCGCTCGCCCGGCGAGAGCCGGTCCAGCACGACCTGTAGGGCGAGTCCGACGGTGTCGGCGAGCGCGACGTCGTCGGCCGGGTCATCGGCGGTCTCCCCGGGCTCGATGTCATCTACGGGGACGGGGGTGCGGGAGCGCAGCCGGTCGAGGCACAGCCGGGTGGTCACGGTCGTCAGCCAGGCCGGAAGGCTCTCGATCTCGGCGTCCGTCCGGTGCAGCCGCAGCCATGCCTGCTGCACGACGTCCTCGGCCTCGGCGTGGTCGCCGAGGACCCGGCTCGCGATCCCCACAAGCCGTGGTCGTTCGGCCTCGAACATGTCCGTCTGGTCCACGGGATCCACCCTTTCACTTTGGTCGGTCACCCCACTGACGCGCGAGCCAGGCACGGTGTGACCGCGCTCGGCCGACCCGATCGGCGCATACCGCCGGACCGGCCGGGTAGAACTCGCACGTGACACTCCGGCTGGCCGTTCTCGGCGACTCCATCGCGGCCGGGCAGGGCGCGTCACGACGCGAGGACACCCTCGCCGAACGGCTGCTCCGAGGTCTGGCGGACGCCGGAGTCGACGCCACGGCACGGGTCTTCGCCGTCTCCGGTGCTCGCAGCAGCGGCTTGCGAGGCCAGGTCGACCGGGCCCTCGACTGGCGGCCGCACGTCGCCGTGGTGGTCGTCGGCGCCAATGACGTGACGCACCGGACCCCGCCCGAGGCGGCCGCCCGCGCGTTGGCGGAGACAGTGCGCCGCGTGCGGAGCGTGGCGGCTGAGGTCGTCGTCGCGCCGGCTCCGGATCTCAGTGCGGTGCCGCACGTGCCCCCGGCCATGCGCGCAGCGGTCCGGGCCGCGTCCGACCGGCTTCGCAAGCGTCAGATCGCGGCGGCGGCTGCGGAAGGGGCCCGCATCGCCGACGGGGACGCGAGCACGTCCGATGCCTTCCACGCAGACCCCAGCCTCTTCTCGGCTGACCGGTTCCATCCCTCCAGCGCCGGCTACGCCCTCATCGCCCACGGGTTGTTGCCGCACGTGATCGGGGCGGCCCGCGCGATCGTCGACGAGGGCTGACGTGAGTGTGCGGCCGCCGTGCGGGTTCGGCGATGCGTGTCGTCGCTCGGACGGACGGAGACGTTGATCCAGACCCGCAGCGGCAGCGACGACGAGCTGCGCAAGGACCTGGCGGACCAGATCACCATCGAGTTGGTCCGGCACGCGGTGGCCGAGGAGGTCGCGGTCTACCCGGAGGTCAAGCGGAAGGTCAGCGAGGGGGCACGCCCTGGGAAGGCGGGTTCTGCGGGGGTCCCTCGGTAGCCGGAGACACCGGGGAGCCACCGGCGGGTCCGCGACCCGACTCGGGGGTGACGGCCCGTGGATCGCCGCCGCTCGGCTCCGCCTCACCTGTGTGAAGGGCGACCAGCCGGTGCTTGAGGATCTGCACCACGCGCAGCCGGTCGGCGTGCGCCTTCTCGTAGTCGTAGAGCGTGCGGACGTCCTTCTCACCCAGGGTGCGGACGCGGGACTCGATCCCTCCGACCGGGAGGTCGTCGTAGCCGGAGAGTGGGAGATCGTGGTGGGACATGTTGTCGCTCCTGATCGTCTGCTCGGGGTCGCAGTCCGCGGGCCGCCGTACCCAGGCCGCCAGGGGCCATTCGGCCGCGAGGCGTCAGGAGGGATCGATGGGGTCGAGCGGGACGGTCTGGCCTCGCTCGACCCGTCGTACCAACCTCCCGAGCCCGCCGCCGGCAGCCGCGCGCTCGAAGGCGGCGAGGGGCGAGCGGAACACGCCGTAGTCGTCGTAGTGCACCGGCATCGCCTGCCGCGGACGGACCCGCTGGAGGAAGTCCACGCCTTGCTCGGCGTCCATGGTGACCGTGTGCAGGAGCACCCGCGTCCCACCCAGGTGCACCAGCGCCAGATCCAGATCAGGATGGCGCACGGCGATCTCGGAGACGTGGTCGCCGGTCAGCGTGTCCCCACTGACGTAGATGCGGCGGCGGACCTCGTCCCGGACACGGTGTTCGAGCACGGATCCCATCACCGGCGGCAGCAGGACGCCCATCAGGCCGCGGGCGTGCACCGCCGGCACCGCTTCGATGGACAGGGTCTCCTCGCCCTTGTCCAGCACCCGGCGCCCCCAGGTGTTCAGGCCCTCCGCCGCGAACCCCCAGGACCGGAGTCGGCGAGCTGCCGGCGGGGTCGTGAACACCGGTTGGGACCGTCGCAGGTCCCGGCGGGCGATCCGGTCGAAGTGATCCCCATGCAGGTGGGAAAGGACGATCGCGTCCAGCGCCGGCAGCGCGTCCGGCTGCAGTGCCGGCTCGGTGAGCCGCCGCGACCACAGGCCCTTGCCGAGGTAGGCCCGCTGCCCGCGATGCAGGAAGTTCGGGTCGGTGAGGAGGGTGAAACCACCGAGTCGAAGAATCGTCGTCGCAGTCCCGACGAACGTGAGGGTGTCCAGGGACGGGCTCGTTCCTTCTGCTCCACTCGGATCCGGTACGGCGCTCCTCGCTCCCATGCACTGCTTCCTCGAGCTCGTCCGCTGCGGCCGCACGTCGGCGGCCAGTTCCGCCCGCCGTACCCCTGCTGCCCGATCCCAACCACGGCGCCGAACGAGGCGAGCCAGAGACCAGCGTCGAGTGCCGACCGGTGCACGACTGCCGGCAGCGCCACTGACGACACTGCTCAGTCTTGCCTGGCTCGTACACGTCACGGTATGCAGAAACGATGGGAAGGCAGGCGGTCAACGTCGTCTACGTGCTCGCGATGGTGGCCGTGGTGGTCGGCGTGGACGTCTTGTTCTTCCGGAACCACTTCTGGGAGCGACTGGCAGCGAACGTCGGGATCGTGCTTGTGTTCGTGGCCTTCTACTTCAGGTACGTGTCGCGTCCCTGAGCGGAGGCGGGACCAGCGGGCCTTCCGGCGGGGGACGCGATAGCGCAGGTGGAGCACGTCGTCGAACTGATCGCCGTGCACTGCTGGCCGCGACCTCGGACGCCAATGAGCAGGACTCGCGGAAATCGGTCGCCCGTCAGACCCGCAGCAATGACCTCATCTCGGCATGACGCCCGAGCGCCGCCTCGAGGGCCGGCCGCCAGTCGGGGGCGTGTCGACGCAGGTGTCGGTAGCAGCGGTTGAGGAACTCGATGTCAGCACATGTCTCCAGCAGCGCCGCGTCGATCTCGATCCCGGCAGCGCTGGCATACGACGACAGCAGCCCCGCCGCGACGCCCTGCCTGACGCTCTGAGGTAGCTCTCGTAGCGCCATCTCCACGAGGAACTCGGCGAGGTCCACCTCGGGTGGTCCATGCATCATCGAGTCGAGGTCGACGAGCACGGGTCCCCGCACGGACGAGACAAGCTGAGCGAGGTGGAAGTCGCCGTGCAGCGTGCACACACGTTCGTTCACGGCGTCGCGGCGCCGTCGGGTCGTCGCGGCCACGAGGTCGGTCGCGACCGAGCCGATCACGGGGTCGGCACGCGTCAGCTTGGCCGCCTTGCTCTGCGCCTCCGCCAGCAGGTCATCGACGACGACCGCCCCCGTGACGTGCACGGATGATGAGTGCAGAGCCGCCAGCAGGGCTCCCAGCGACGCGGTGGCGTCAGGCAGCTGCTCGGGATCCACGGCTTCCGCCAGGGGGTGCCCGGAGACCCCTCGGGTCCACAGCACTCCTCGCACCGGGTCGGCCCCCAGCGGTTCGGCGATCCGGAGCTCGGGTGGCAGATCCGATGTGGACCACAGTGCCTGGTGCCGGGATGCGATGGGGACCGTCCCGGAGGCGAGGTGCTTGGCGAAAACGGCTGGTGCACCGTCACGATCGACCTCGAAGCGCAACGTGGCGCTCACCTCCGGCTGGTAGCGCACCACCGTCGTACGCAGCCCGTCTCCCAGCGACGACCCAAGGAGGTCACGGACAGCCGGCGGCATGATCCGGGCAGCCAGCTGGGGCGTAACCAGGGGCGGCAGCGCAGGGAGCTGTGGGTCTTCCGGGAACCGCCAGACGACCAGGTCGAGCTCGTGCAGGTATGTGCTGCGACCGGCTCCGCGGGTCACCCGGTCCTGCTGCCAGGCCGCCCGACTGTCGCCGCCTGCGGGAAAGCCCTTGACGTACAGCCTCACCGGGTCAGCGCCCTTCGAGGTGACAAGGTACGTCGCCCAGCCCCGACATCGCGGCGACCCGGGGCCGAACGGATGGGTGAGCCGCGCATCGAGCAGCTCCACCGCGACCACGTCGCCCGCTAGCCCGAGCCTGCCTCCGTGACGCGACAGAACGTCGGTCATCCACGCGACGTCAGCCAGATTCGGGAGCCACACAGCTGGCGCCCCCTCACGTGCTCGGGCTCGATCACCGGGACCATTGCCGCGCCCAGTCTATTGCCGCGGGCCGACCCACGCCGACGAGCACTATCGGGTTCGCCGTGGCCTTGGCACACTCGAGGAAGGACGCCCAGGAGGTGCTGGTGGTCACGACGAGGGACGTGTGCATTCTCGGTCTCGGTTACGTCGGCCTGCCCCTGGCCTGTGCTGCCGCGGAGGCAGGACACCGGGTGACGGGCTACGACCCCGACCGCGCCCGCGTCGCGGGTCTGAGCCAAGGACGCAGCCCCGTCGAGGACGTGGAGGACCGCTGGCTCGAGAAGGTGACTGCGACCGGGCGGCTGTCCTTCACCGACGACCCGGCCGACATCGAGGGGAGCGACACGTTCGTCATCTGTGTCCCCACCCCGCTGAAGGAGAAGAGCCCGGACCTGACCATGGTCGACTCCGCCGTCGACGTGGTCGCCACCGCGCTGCGTCCGGGCGACATGGTGATCCTGGAGTCGACCACCTATCCCGGCACGACCGAGGACCGGGTCGCGCCGCGGCTCGAGGAGGCCACCGGACTACGCGCGCCCGAGGACTACCACCTGGTCTTCTCGCCCGAGCGCATCGACCCCGGAAACCCCGTCTACTCGCTGCAGAACACTCCCCGCGTCGTCGGGGGCCTCGGGCCGGCAGCGGGTGACGCCGCCACCGCGTTCTACTCGTCGTTCATCGACACGGTGCACCGCGTGTCAGGGCCACGCGAGGCCGAGATGGCCAAGCTCCTGGAGAACACCTACCGGCACGTGAACATCGCACTGGTCAACGAGATGGCCATCTTCTGCGAGGAGCTGGGCATCGACCTGTGGGAAGTCATCGGCGCCGCGTCGACCAAACCGTTCGGCTTCGCCCCATTCACACCGGGGCCGGGGGTCGGGGGCCACTGCATCCCGGTCGATCCGTCCTACCTCTCCTGGCGCGTACGACGACTCGGCTACCCGTTCCGCTTCGTCGAGCTGGCCGCCGAGATCAACGACCGGATGCCCCACTATGTCGCCTCCCGCATCGCCGACCTGCTCAACGGCGTGCACAAGTCCGTCGACGGCTCACGCATCCTGGTGCTCGGGTTGGCCTACAAGCGCGACCTGGGCGACCTGCGGGAGTCGCCCGCTCCCGTCCTGATCCGTCGGCTGGAGAGCCGCGGGGCCCTGGTGCGCTGGCACGACCCGCACGTCCGTGTGCGCGAGATCGCGGGTTCGGCGGCCGTCGCCGTCGAGGGTGAGCTGCGCGCCGAGGAGCTGGCTGCCGCCGACCTGGTGGTCGTCCACACCGACCACTCGGTGTACGACCCCGCCATGATCGTCCGGCACGCTCGTCGGGTCTTCGACACCCGCAACCTGACCGCGGGTCACCGGGCGCCGCACGTCTTTCGGCTCTAGGGGTGCGTCTCGAGAGACATGCTCACACCGGACGCGCCGAGCTGGTCCAGCGCGTGGGCCGCGCCAGCTGGTCGAGGTGAGTGACCGAGGCCTCGGGATGCGCCCCGACCAGGGCGAGCAGCTCGCCCAGATCGGTGCGGTCCCGAGCGGACATGACCTGGTGGTGCAGCATCAAGCCCACCGGACCTGGGCCTCCGGCCATCTCGGCCAGCAGCTCACCCCGGGCGGTACGGCCTATCGGCACCTTCCTCCGCTTGGCGAACCAGTCGACCGAGATCGGCAGCTCCGCCAGTCCCGGGACCCCGGCCCCACCCGCGGACAGGTCGCGGGACAGCACCGCGAAGCCCAGGTCGCGCAGGATCTCCCCGGTGCAGGGAGCGCAACGGTTCCACGGCGGGGTGAAGATCGCCGGCACGTCACCGAACAACCCGCGGAGCACATCGTGGCCGCGAGCGATGTCGTCGCGCTGCCGGTCTCGAGACCGGCTCACGCCGAACTCGCACTTGCGGCCCTCCGGCTCGTGGTTGACGTGCGCGAGCCCGTGCTGGTGCACCCGGAGGTCGTTGCGGCCACTGGTCTGCCGGGCCGTGATGAGCTCAACCGTCCGGGACGTCGCCGCCAGGGGGATCGCGGCCACGTCCAGCGGCAGGCGGTGGGGTTCGAAGACGTCGAGCAACGCCTCGAGTGCGGTGTCGTCCCATCCGGCGTCGTCGTCGCGGAAGAAGAACCACACCGGCGTCGAACGCGCATCCAGAGCGGCGTGCAGCGGCTCCAGCCAGCTGGTCACGGTGCGGTCTCCACATCCCGTGCTGGGGACAGGCTCCTCAGCAGCGCCGACGTGCGCGTGCGCCCGTCCAGGTCGAGCGGGACCGCCAGGGGTGTCCAGTCCAGGGCGTCGCGTACGGCGTCCGCGAAGGTCTGCGCCGAGAGTCGGCTCGGGTCGAGGACGCGCACCGCGCCGAGCCTCTCGAGCTTTCGTGCCCGGGCAGACTGTTCGTCCTCGCGTCCCTCGCCGTACGGCACGACGACGGCCGGCGTCGTACAGCCGAGGATGTCCATGATCGTGTTGTAGCCCGCCTGGCTCACGGACACGGCCGATGCGGCCATCTCGGCCGCGAGGTCCGGGAGGTAGCGCAGCACCTCGAGCCCGGTCGCCGCCGACGCACGACGCATGAGCTCATCGACGACGGGGTCCGGGAGGAACGGTCCGGTGACGATCACGGTGCGCAGCCCGTGGTCGCCCCACAGTCGCGGAGACGCTTCGACGGCCGCCCGGAACAGGGGCGCGCCGACCAGTCCGCCACCCGCCGACACCAGGACGCGCCGCTCCCGTGCGGGCCTGCGGTCGCCGGAGCGGGGCGCGCGCACGAACCCGGTGTAGTGGACGGGCACGCGCAGCCGGACGCTCGGACGGAACGTCTCCTCCAGGGTCGCGAACCGGGCGTCCGCGTGGACCAGCACCGCGTCGAAGTACTCGTTCGCCACCCCGCTCGCACGGTCGTCGTGGCCCCGCTGGTTGCGTCGGCTGTTGACCAGGATGTCGCGGAGGCTGCAGGCGACGAAGGGGGCGGGGCTGGCAGAGCGCGCGGCCTCGAGGAGCGGCATCAGCTCGGCCGCGAACTTCCTGCGCCCGAACGGGAAGAGCTCGATCAGCAGCACGTCGGGAGCCGTGGTGCGGAAGGACTCCTGGATCATCGACAGGCGCAGCTGGACGGCCTCCTCGACCGTGAACCGCCCGTCCCGGCTGATCAGCGCGTAGTCGGCGTCGAGACCCAGCGGCGGCAGGTGCACAACGTCGATCGCCCTGGGCTCGGGGAGCTCTGCGGGCCACGGTCCGCCGTTGAGGAGTGTGACGTCGAACTCCCCCGCCAGACCCTCGGCAAGGTGCATCGAGCGCACCAGGTGGCCGAGACCCAGCGTCTGCTGGCAGTGGAAGAGCAGACGTGGTCGCGTCATCGCGCGTCCGCCTCTCGAAGCCCGGCCCAGCGCAGGGCCGTCACCAGGACCCGCTCCAGATCCCCGATCGCCGCGGCGTCGACCCGGTTGATCGCGCGGACCGCCCGCTCGACGAGCAAGGCCGCGGCCGCATACCAGAGCAGGTCGGCGCGGGACGGCCTGCGGCCGTACGTGGCCAGCAGGGCCTCTGCCGCGGCGTGGGCCGTGTCGCGGTCGATCGTGTCGCGGGGCCGTGGGCACCAAAGCCTGGACAGCATTCCGCCGATCTCGGCGGCGGCCGGTCCGATGCTCGCCTCGTCGAAGTCCACGAGGCTGACGCCGCGGTCGTGTACCAGCACGTTCTTGGGGTGCAGGTCGCCGTGCAGCAGGACGTCCGGACCGGGCGTCGGTGCGGTCCGCAGCAGTACGCCGGTCAGCCCATCGGTGACTGCTGCCAGGTCCGGCCGAGCGGCGCAGACCAGGACGGCTGCGGACACCAGCTGATCGGGGTCCAGCCGCGTGAACGGCGCGAACCCGTCGGTCGGCTGAGCGTGCAGCACAGAGAGTGCGGCGCCGAGGGCCGCCATGGCACCCGGGTACGCGGCCGGGGGCAGCTGGCTCAGCGGACGACCGGGAGCGGGCGAGAACAACGCCATCTGGTGCTCGGGTAGGTAGCCGATCGTCTCGGGAAGCTGCAGGATGCCGTGCCCCACTATCCCGCGACGCGCGGCGCGCAGGAGGTCGACGCTGCGGCGTCCGGCATCCCCCTGCTGCAGCTTCGCGAAGCCGACCGTCCCGCCGTGCGCATCCGCGCAGCGGACAGTGGCTGCCCTCTCCGGCTGGTAGGCCACCAGCTCGCTCTGCGTCCAGGGGGTGCCGAAGACGCTCCGGAGCTCGGGTGGCGGACTCGTCAACCGGCCCAGCCCGAGCAGCTTGCGGTCCTGCGGGAAGATCCAGAAGACGGTGCTCGTCACCTGGTCGAACAGCACCGACCGTGGATCGGCTCCCTGGCCGACCGCGGCGTCACGGGCGCGGAGAAACTCACCGGCAGCGCTGCTCGCCGGGAACATCCGCGCGCTGACCAGGCCTGCGCCCGCTCCACGGCCGACGCGGAACGTGGCCCGCAGGCTCTCGCCCATGCGGTACTTCGCGCGCACCCGCGAGCAGTACCCGGTGCGTCCGTCCCGGGCCCGGTCGAGCAGCTCGTCGAGCCGGGCGCCGACGACCTCGTCGTCGAGCAGGTCGTCGCGGTGCGGCAGGACGGGATCCGGGGGCAGGGTGACCGCTACCT
>Ga0308174_10001193_pt1 | contig 11888 bp, 13 predicted proteins | sample PhyPR2_FD_203894 | JGI IMG/M metagenome (GOLD analysis project Ga0308174, IMG submission 203894) | Soil microbial communities from UC Gill Tract Community Farm, Albany, California, United States - DLSLS.P.R2 | ecosystem: Environmental > Terrestrial > Soil > Agricultural land | place: USA...
CAGGGTGGTCGTTAACAGCGACCCGGGGTGACCCGCGGGACAGTGCCACAGAGAACAGACCGCCAGCGCTTGCGCTGGTAAGGGTGAAACGGCGGTGTAAGAGACCACCGCACACCGGGTGACCGGTGTGGCTCGGTAAACCCCACCCGGAGCAAGGTCAAAAGGGACGACGGTTCGCCGTGGTCCTGCGCAGGCGTTCGAGGGCTGCCCGCCCGAGCCTGCGGGTAGACCGCTGGAGCCTGTCGGCAACGGCAGGCCTAGATGGATGACCGCCCATCGGGAGGCCGCAAGGCGCCCGTGGACAGAACCCGGCGTACAGGCCGACTCGTCCGTCGTCCGCACTCTGCACTGCGGTGTCGGGGTCACAGAGCGGCGCCAGTCCCTGGACAGCAGCTCTCGTCGGGTCATCCGCTGCCCGGCCGGGCATGGACGCTCGTGGCCGAGGCGCCGCGGGACCGGCCGATCGCATGTCGGCCGGTCCCGCCGATCAGCGGTTCCGGGCGGGCATCCGTGTCATTCGACGGAGGCCCGGCCAGAGGCTAGGCGGCCGCCCCCTCTTCCGCGTCATCGCGCGAGGCGGAGGGCGCTGTGCCGCCGACCCGCCGGGCGCTCACCCCGTGCTGATGCACCCGCACCACCGTGGAGCCGACCGCGGCCAGCCAGTCCAGCTCACCGGAGCCGTCGGCGTCGGTCTGAGCCTGGGCCAGCAGCCTGGTCCAGGTGCCATCGGCGCTCCACCTGGTCAGCCGCTCGTAGGCGGTCTGCCACGGGCCGAACCGCGCGGGCAGCTCGCGCCACGTCGAACCGGTCCGGTACTTCCAGCAGATCGCCTCGACGACCTGCCGGTGATCCCGCCAGCGGCCACCCCGACGACCCGTCGAGGAGGGCAGCAGCGGCTCCATCCACTGCCACGCCTGGTCGGAAACCATCGGAAGCTCGCCGCTCGGGAGGTCACCAAGGGCCGGCTGGCCCTCCCGGTCGTTCCGAAGGAGCTCGGGGATCTCCTCTGGCTCACCAACTCCTTCGAGCGGCTCGGCCGCGGGAGTCGCGGCCGGTTCGACGTCCGCGGACACGACGGCGGCCGTCAGTCGATGTTCCACGAGGTCCGGGCCGTGCTCCTGGAGCATCTCGAGCCCGGTCGTCGCCGGAAGTTCGGCCTGAATGTCCTGCCCAGTTGTTGCATCCGGCGCGTTCCCGAGCCCGACAAGAATTCCGCCACCTCGGAGCGGATCACCAGTCCGGCGCTCAGCGCGTGCCCGAGGAGGAAGATCGCGAGGCGCCGTCACACACGACGACACCGGACCTGACCGGTCGTCGCGGGGCGTCCGCTGCCGGTTGTTCTCGCCGTTCCCGGCGGTCCCGCGTCTGCGCTGGAGGGGGATCTCGCGCGATTGAGGACGGAATCGCGCTGAGGGCTGCCGTCGGTCAAGGGACTGCTGCATGGGGCACATCCGATCGTCTCGACTTCTGGATCCGATCAGCCTGGCGCCGGGCTGAGGACGAGATCGTTCAGCCGTCCGGGGACGGCCTGGGACAGGACACGCCGGTTCGACGGGGGGTCAGCTCGCGTCCCGCGCGTCTCTCACGCGGGCGATCCCAGTCGCGGCTGACAGTGATGGCACCTGACCAGAGCGGGCCTGAAGGGCCACCTCGAGGCTGACGGCGGTGCACTTCATGCGGACGACGCCAGCGATCGCGCGCGAGCCGCCTGACGGACCAGGTGGTCGCGCTCTGCGACGCCCGTGGCCAGGCGGGCCGCCTCGGCGTAGGCCGTCGCGGCGGCGGGAAGGTCGCCGCCGAGCTCGTGCAGGTAACCGCGGACGGCGTGCCAGCGGTGCCGGTCGCCGAGTACCTCGACCAGCCGGTCGGTCTCGCGCAGCCCGGCCGCGGCGCCGAGCACGTGGCCGACGGCGACCGCCCGCCCGAGCATCGCGGCGGGGTCCAGGTGCACCGGGTCGTCGGTGAGGACGACGAGGTCGTCGTACCAGGCGAGGATCTGTGGCCAGTCGGTGTCCTCGGCGCTGGCGGCGTCGTCGTGCAGCGCGGCGATGGCGGCCTCGATCTGATAGCGGCCGGGACGCTCGTCGGCCAGCGCCGACTGCAGGACGCGGACCCCCTCGGCGATCTGGCGGGTCTCCCACCGGCCGCGGTCCTGACGGTCGAGCGGAACGATGCGGCCCTCGGCGTCCAGCCGCGCCGGGAGGCGGGCGTGGTTGAGGAGCATCAACGCGAGCAGCCCGCGCGCCTCCGGTTCCGCGGTGGCCAGGGTGAGCTGGCGGGCGAGCCGGATCGCCTCGCGGGCCAGGTCCACCCGGCCCGCGTGGCCGGCTGTGTAGACGAGGTAGAGCACGCGCAGCACGACGGCGAGGTCGCCGGGGGAGTCCAGGCGGCGCCCCTGCAGCGCACGCTTGGCCCGGCTGATCCGCTGCGCCATCGTCGCCTCCGGCACGAAGAACGCGTCCGCGATCTCCCGGGTGGTGAGCCCGCCCACCGCGCGCAGGGTCAGCGCCACCTGAGAGGCGGGCGACAGTTCGGGGGAGCAGCAGAGGAAGAGCAGGAAGAGGGTGTCGTCGCCCTCCTCGGTGTCGCCCGGCGGCGGCTCGGCGTCCGTCACCTCTTCCCGGAGGTAGCGGGCGGTCTCGCTGCGCCGGGCGTCGACGAGACGCCGGATCGCGACCGTCGTCAGCCACGCGCGCGGGTCGCGCGGCGGGTGCTCGGGCCACACCCGCAGCGCTTCCAGCAACGCCTCCTGCAGCGCGTCCTCGGCCGCATCGAAGTCCTCGCCGCGGCGGACCATGCTGGCGAGCACCCGAGGGACGAGGGCGCGCAGGGCGCCCTCGTCCAGGGTCGGGTCGGAGGTCACCTCAGGTCAGTCGCCCGCGGGCGCGTGGGACATGACCTCCCGGACGTCGATCCACTCGTAGAGCGGCCCGCCGCCCGGGCCGGGCTCGGAGGAGATGTACGCCGCGATCTCGATCGCGCGCTCGCGGGACTCGACATCCACCATGTACCAGCCCGCCACGAGGTCGCTGGTCTCTGGGTGGGGGCCGTCGGTGGTGACCGGCGCGGCGTCCGGGCCGCCGTAGCGCACCCAGGTCTGCACCGGCGTGAGCGCCTGCGCGTCGACGAGCTCGCCGTTCTCCTCGAGCAGTTCGCCGACGTGGTGGAGGAAGGCCATGTGCGCCTCGACGTCTTCGGGGGCCCACTGGTCCATCGGCGGGAACGGCCGGTGCTGCTCGGGGCCGCCGCGGTAGTGCTTGAGGAGCAGGTACTTCGGCATGGTGACCTCCCGGTCTCGTGGGCCGCGCCGGTGGCGGCCCGTCACCTGGTGAGCGGAGCCGGCCGGACGTTCTCGACATGCAATCACTCGCGGAGTTCTCGAAGCGTCGCGCCGAGGGGCCCTCGGCCACGCTCTGGTGGATCGGCCCGAGCGGGAGGAGCGTTACGAGCAGTCCGGGAGGAGCCGCCGTGAAAGATCCAGATGGCTGGCGGATCACCCGCCGGCACGTGGAGGAACTGCTGCCGATCATGAGGCTGAGCCCGGCGCAGGAGAGACGGTTGCTCGCGCTCGACTACCCGGTCGACTTCGGCGTCGCCGCCGCGGCGTTCGAGTCGGTCGGTGTCGACCTGGACACCCTCGTCGACCGGATGGGTGGCAGTCCCTGAGCGCCCCCGACCGGCGGGTGCAGACGACGATCACGCAGCCAGGTGGTCGGCGAAGAAGTCGAGGATCCGACGGCGGGCGTCCGCGGTCGGGACCGCGCGGAACGGATCGCCGGCCAGGCGGAACTGCAGTGCCAGAAGTGCCGGAAGCTCGGCCCGGTCGTGCTCGTTCATGAACGAGTGCCCGGCGTCCGGATAGGTCTTGATGTCGTGGTCGACGCCGACGGCGGTCAGGATCCGCTCGAGCCGCGCGCCGGCGCCCCGATTTCCCGGGTCCTTGGCGCCATAGCTGCCGACGACCGGGCACGCGCCCGCGAACGCGTCCTCGGAATAGGCCTTCGAGGAGACCGGCCCGTAGTTCACGCTCGCGGCGTCGAACCGGTGATCGGCCGCCATCAGCAGGGCGAAGCCGCCGCCCAGGCAGAACCCGATGGCGCCGACCTTCCCGGAGCAGGCCTCACGGTCGGACAGCCAGCGGCCCACCGCCTCGATGTCGGCGAACGTCGGACCCTGCCGGCGCAGCGTCTCCCGGATCATCCGGATCATGCAGACCGGCCGCCGATTGCCGCGGAACAGGTCCGGCGCGACGGCGAGATAGCCGGCGTCGGCCAGCCAGTCGGCCTGATTCCGCAGGTCGCGGCTCATCCCGACCAGGTCGTGGAGGACCACCACTCCCGGCCACGGCCCGTCCGTGGCCGGCGTCGAGACGTACGAGGGAACGTCGCCTCCGGGGGCCGGGATGCTCACCTCGGACGACGTCACGTGCTGCCTCCTCGCTCGATGGGTGCACCGGCACCCTGGCCCGGCGCGCGGCTGCCCACCAGAGCCTGGCCCCCCGGTCGCGGAGAATCCGCCGTCTCCGCTTGACGCAGGGCGGGGCGGACGGTCATGGTCCCCATCGGCGGCGACTCGGGTCTCCCGAGGCGGCGGACCGCCGTCGAGGAGGACGTGTCCATGGACGTCGACGTGGTCGTGGAGATCCCCAAGGGCTCCCGCAACAAGTACGAGTACGACCACGACCGGGACCGCATCCGGCTCGACCGGATGCTCTTCACCGCGACGGGCTACCCGAGCGACTACGGCTTCGTGCCGGACACCCTCGCCGAGGACGGCGAGCCCATCGATGCCCTGGTCCTGCTCCAGGAACCCACCTTTCCCGGGTGCATCGTCCGGGCCCGCGTCATCGCGGTCTTCTGGATGCGCGACGCGGGCCGTCCGGACGCCAAACTGCTGTGCGTTCCGGCCACCGACCCCCGGCAGGCCCACCTCCAGGACCTCGGCGACGTGCCCATGCACCAGATCAGCGAGATCTGGCACTTCTTCCAGATCTACGAAGCCCTCGAGCCCGGGAAGTCGGCGGAGCCCTCGGTCGCCGGCGCCTGGGATCGGCAGAGGGAGGCCGTGCGCGCGGTGCAGGAGGCGCAGCGGAGGTTCGCCGAGCGATCCGCGTAGCCGGCTTCAGGCGCCGTCGAGGACCGCGCGCAGCCGCGCGGCGAACGCATCCGGCTCACCCGGCTGGCCGTACTCGTCGCCCATGAACCCGCCGTGGCTGCCGGGGAAGACGGTCGGTTCGGTCTCCAGGAGGGCGGCCATGGCGTCGGCGCCCCGGGCGGCCATCGTCTGCCCGGAGGCCGCGCCGCGGGCGAGAACGATCCGCGTCTGTGCAGCCCGGAGTGCGTCGACGTCCGGCTGGTAGCCGGTGATGGTGCGGACGTTCTGCGCCAGCAGGGGGTCGTCCCGGCTGCCGTCGTCCTCGGTCGGCAGACCGAACTGGGCGGGGTCGACCGTCGGCGTCCGGTAGCCGTCCGGCATCTCGCCGTCGTACATGACGAGGGTGATGAACGTCGCCATCCCCGCGCCCATCCCTTCGCGCTGGTAGGTCTGGCGCATGGCTTCGATCGCCGCGGCCAGCGCGTCGCGGTCGGGCAGGATCGTGGCGAGCGGGGGCTCGTGCGCGACCAGCGTGCGCACCTGGTCCCCGCGCTTCGCCACCCAGGCCAGCGCGTTCACGGCGCCGCCGCTGCTGGCGAACACGTCGACCGGGCCACCGATCGCCTCCACGAGGCGGGCCAGGTCACCCGCGTGGTCGTCGGGGGTGATCTCCCCATGGCCATCGGTACGGGCGCTGCGGCCGACGCCTCGGGGGTCGTAGGTGACCACCGGGCGGTCGGGGAACAGCCCGGCCAGCGTCGTGAAACCGTCCGCGCCCATCGGCGAGCCGATGACCAGCAGCGGGGTGCCGGTCCCGAGCGAACCGCGGACGTCGTAGGTGATCGTCGCGCCGGGTGCGTCGAGGGTGTGCGTGCTGATGGTGGGCATGGACATCGCCGGCTCCCGGGTCGTCGGAGTGTGGGGCACTGCCGTGTCGACCGTCAGTCCCGGCCGAACTCATCGGTCCAGCACAGAAGCGGCAGCACGGAGGGGGATCGACAGCCTCTGGTGCCGAGGAACGGCTGTTGGGACAGTCCGGGCCATGCGGACGACGCTGTTCGAGTTCGCGGGGGGCGAGCCGGCCTTCCTGGCCCTGGCGACGGCGCATCACGCCCGCTGCCTCGCCGATCCCGAACTCAACCACCCCTTCTCGCACGGCGACCTCGACCCCCGGCACGTCGAACGGCTGGCCGCCTACTGGGCGGAGGTGATGGGCGGGCCGCCGCGGTACTCGTCGCTGCCTTCCGACCAGTCCTTCGTGCTTCAGCTGCACTCCGGCAACGGCGACATCACGGACCTGGGTCGGCGGTTCGTGAACTGCTTCGTGGCCGCGGCGGACGACGCCGGGCTGCCCGACGACCCCGAGTTCCGGGCGGCGCTGCGGGCCTACATGGAGTGGGCCGTCGGCGACGTGCTGGCCTACTCGTCGGAGGGCTCCGTGGTCCCCGGCGGACTGCCCATGCCGCGCTGGTCGTGGGAAGGGCTGGCGGCGTCGACCGAGCCTCCCCGGGGAGCTGCACGGGCGTAGCGGGGAACGGCCGACGCCGAGAGCCCACGCACGCCCAACGTGGGTGAGGATCGGGCCGTGATCCCAACCGGTGCGCCGGTGCGGCTGTCCGACCTCGTCGCGACGCTGTCGCTGGTGTCCGACCTCGGCATGGGCCGGCCCATGGAGCGCGTCCTCCGGCAGACCGTGATCACGCTGCGCCTGGCCGAGGCGGCGGGCCTCGACGACGCGGTCCGGTCCGCTGCGTACTACACCTCCCTCCTGACCTGGATCGGCTGCGCGAGCGACACCAGCGAGCTGGCCGAGCTGTTCGGGGACGAGGTCGAGCTCTACGCCGACACCCACGACGACGATCTCGGCGGCCTCTCCATGGCGGTGTTCGTGGCCCGTCACCTGGGCAATGGGAGCTCCGCACTGCGCCGCGTGGGCATGGTCGGCCGCTTCCTCGCCACGGGGGGCCGGTCGGTGCAGCGGGTCATGGAGGCGCACTGCCAGTCGGCCAGCGACCTCGCCGAACGGCTCGAACTGGGCGACGACGTCAGCCGGCCGTTGCTGCAGGCCTTCGAACGGTGGGACGGCCGCGGCGTGCCCGGGCTCGTCAGGGGTGAGGAGCTGGCGCCCGCCATGCGTCTCGTGCATCTCGCCGACATCATCGAGGCCTTCCACTCCGCCGGTGGGACCGAGGCCGCCCTCGCCGTCGTCCGCCAGCGCCGGGGGACGCAGTTCGACCCTGCTCTCGCCGACTGCTTCGCCCGACGGCACGCCGAGATCCTCGCCGGGGTGGGTTCCATCCAGGCCTGGGACGAGGTGATCGCCCTCGACCCGCGGCTCGGGGCCGCGCTCTCCGGCGATCAGCTCGACCAGGCCCTGCAGGCCTTTGCCGACTTCGCCGACCTGAAGTCACCGCCGCGCATCGGGCACTCGCGCGGCGTCGCCGTCCTGGCAGGGGACGGCGCCCGCCGCTTGGGACTGCCGGACGAGGACGTCGTCCTGGTGCGGCGGGCCGCTTGGCTGCACGACCTCGGGATGATCGGCGTCCCCAGCGCGGTCTGGAACGACACCCGGCCGTGGACGCTGGCGCAGCGGGAGCGGGCCCGCACCCATCCCTACCTGACCGAGCGGATGCTGGCCCGGATGCCGCAGCTCGCAGGCGTCGCCCGGTGTGCGGCCCAGCACCACGAGCGGCTCGACGGATCGGGCTATCCGCACGGCCTGGGTGCCGATGCCCTACCCATGACGTCCCGGGTGCTGGCCGCAGCGGACGTCGTGCATGCGCTCGGGCAGCCGCGTGCGCACCGGCCGGCCTTCCCGCCGGCGCGGGCGGCGGCCCTCGTCCGGGAGGAGGTGCGCGCCGGGCGACTCGACGGCGAGGCCGTCGACGCGGTGCTCGCCTCGGCCGGGCACCGGGTGATCCGGCCTGACGGTCCCTCCGCGGCACTGACCGCGCGGGAGCGGCAGGTGCTCATCCAGCTCGCCCGCGGGCTGTCGAATCCGGAGATCGCCGTGGCCCTCACGGTCTCGCGCAAGACCGTGTCCACCCACCTGGAGCACATCTATCTCAAGCTCGGGGTGTCGACCCGGACGCAGGCGGCGTTGTTCGCGATGCGGCACGGGCTGGTGGGGGACCCCTAGAAAGATCGGGCAGTTGCCCGAGTCGGGGGGCGCGGCCGGCGCCATAGAACTACGGGCATGACGACAGCAACCGCACCAGCAGTCGCCGGAGCCTTCCTCGAGGGCCTGGCCGGGCAGGACTTCTCCCGCATCGCCGCGACCCTGGACGACGACGCGCACCTCACCGCACTCGTGCCCAGCGGGTTGAAGCAGTGGCACGGGCCCGACCAGATCGCTGCGACCTTCGGGCGATGGTTCGGGGACGTGGACGAGTTCGACTTCGTCGACGCCTCCGTCGGCGAGGTCGGTCAGCGGCTGCACCTGCGCTGGCGAGCCCGCGTGCAGGCCCCGGCGCGCTTCGGCGTCGGCTGGTTCGTGGTGGAGCAGCAGGTGTACGCCGACACAGGTCCCGACGGCCGGCTCGCGCAGTTGTTCCTCCTGTGCTCCGGCTTCTGCCGCGAGCCGCTGCCATGAGCAGCAGGGCAGCCATCAGCCGCGCGACGGGCCTGGAGGACGGCGAGCGTGATGCCTGACGGGAGAAGGACGGCATCGCGACCATCCCGTCCCGACAGCTGACACCGCTACGCACAGGGGCCGGTCAGCCGGTGAAGCGGACGACGCCGCCCTCGGTCGCGCTGCGTCTCGCGGCGTCGAGCACGGTCGCGGTGGCGACGGCGTCGCGGGGGTTCACCGGCACCGGCCCGAGGCCCCGGACGGCCCGGGCGAAGCCAGGGTAGAAGCCGTTCCACGCTCCCGCCAGCGTCGGCAGGGTCTCGCCGTCGCCCCCGCGGTGCACCCGTCCCCACCGGTTCGCTGGCTCCGCACCCCAGGCCGGGCCGAGGGACGCCGGGGTGTGACCGGCGAGAAGGAGTTCCTCCTGACCGTCCATGGGGCCGCCGACCACGTAACTGCCCGTCGTCCCGGTGACCCGGAACCGAGGGCCCGGTGCTCCCTGCCGCCAGCTGCCCCACAGGTGCGAGTGGGCGCCCGTCTCGTGCGTGAGGGCGACGAAGACGTCGTCGTCCAGGCCGTTGTCGAGCAGGTGCCACTCGGCGTACACCGAGGTGACCGGGCCCATCAGCACCAGCGCCTGGTCGACCAGGTGGCTGCCGAAGTCGCGCAGCGTGCCACCGCCGGAGGCCGGTGGCCCCGGCTCCGGGTCCAGCCGCTCGAAGCGCGACTCGAACCGGGTCAGCTCGCCGAGCAAGCCCCGGGCGGCCAGGTCGCGCACGGTCAGGAAGTCGGAGTCCCAGCGGCGGTTCTGGTAGGGCGACAGGGGGAGCCCCAGCCGCTCGGCCAGGTCGACGGAACGCAGTGCCGCGTCGGCGTCCAGCGCGAACGGCTTGTCGCAGACGACGGCCAGGCCGAGCTCGAGGGCCTGGTCGGTGAGCGCGCTGTGCGTGTCGGCGGGCGTGGAGATGGCGACCGCTTCCGCGCCGGCCGCCGCCAGCGCCTCCAGCGAGTCGAAGGTCGCCAGTCCCGGGACGTCCTGCGCCACCAGGGCCCGGCGTTCGGCGGAGGAGGTGACGACGCCGACGAAGTCGCACTCCGCCGCCGACCGCAGCAGGGGCGCGTGGAACCAGCGGCCGCCGAAGCCGTAGCCCACCAGCCCGATCCGCACCGGTTCCAACGTCTCGGGACCCTCGCTGCTGGTCATGCGGTCATTCTGACCTCGGCTGCCGCGGCCGCCCCTGCCCGAGCTGCTGAACTTTGTGGTCCCGCTGGTCACAGTCGCCGCTCCGGAACGATCGGAACCCACGAGTACCGCAGGCGGCGCGGCGCTCCCATAGCGTCGCGGCGCCCGGCGCAGCGTCGGGCGACCTCGCCTACGGGAGACCACATGCCTCGCCGTTCCCTGTCGGTCGCGGCGGCAGCCGCCGCCGCGCTCGCCTTCGTCCCCGGCACCGCGTCCGCCGCACCCGCCGACGCGCCTGTCGTCCGATACTTCGCCTCGAGCTACGAGGCCACAGCTGACTTCGTCCTCCCCGACGGGCGGCCGGCGTCCGCGTCCCTGTCGAAGTTCCGAGGTGCCAGCACCGATGAGTGGCAGGGCTCGCTCAGACTCGACGTCACGACGCCCTGCTCCACGTCACCCGCGTGCTCCCCGTCGACCGGGTTCGGCTCGACCGAGGTGGCCGGCGACCAGATCACGTTCGACCGCAGCCTGCACACCGCCTCGGTCGAGGACGTGACGATCAGCGTCGTCACGGCCGGGTTCGGAGGACCGGGCCTGCCCCCGGGTCTTCCGGGCGGTGGAACCGTGACGCCTCCTCCGTACGACTGGCCGCCGCTCCCGCCGACGGACCAGATCTCGCCCCCGCCCGGTGGGGAGCTGTCGCCGCCCCCGCCCGGCGACCAGCTGCCGTCTACCGGTCAGCTCCCGTCGCTGCCCGAGGACTGGACGGCGCCCGCCCCGAACACGGAGACCTTCGTGGTGAGCCTGGCGTTCACCGGAACCGGTGAGCTGACGCACGAGGTCACCCAGGGGTACGGCCAGTGCGGTGACGGCAGCACGAACTGCCAGAGCCTGCGGAAGTACGACCAGCGGGCGGCGAGCGCCGTCCTCACGCTCGACCGGGTGGCCGGCGAGCCCGTGTCGGGGCTCCTGACCCTCGGCACGGGCCACGACGTCGCCGGGAAGCCCAACGGCCTCTACTGACGGCGGCTCCCCGACGGCGGGCCGGCGCTGTGTCATCGTGAGCGCCGTGCCCGCCGTTCGTCGTCCGACCCCGTGACCGCACTCATCGCCGTCCTCGCCGGACTGCTGGGCCTGCTCGTCGGAGCGGTCGACAATCGGATCGCCGGGCGCTACCCGTGGGGTTCGGGGAACACCGCCCGCGCCGTGCGCCTCCCGGTCGTCGAGCTCGGGACGGCCGCGCTGTTCGTCCTGACCGCCGTCCGGTTCGGGCTGTCCTGGGAGCTGCCGGCGTTCCTGTTCCTGGTGGGCGTCGGGGTGCTGCTCGCCGTCATCGACGCCCGCCACAAGACGCTGCCCAACCGCGTCACGCTCCCCGCGATCGGCATCGCGGCCGCGCTGCTCGCGGTGGCCGCCCTCGGCACGGGGGAGTGGGCCTCGCTGGGGCGGGCGGCCCTCGGCGCCGTCGTCCTCTTCGTCGTCTTCTTCGTGCTCGTGATGATCTCGCCGCGCAGCATCGGGATGGGCGACGCGAAGCTGGCCGCGCTCCTCGGTCTCTACCTCGGCTGGCTCGGCACGGCGGTCCTCGTGCTCGGCGTCGCGGCCGGATTCGTCGTCCAGGCGCTCCTCGCGCTGATCCTGCTGGCCACCCGCCGGATCGGACTGCGCGGCCAACTGCCGTTCGGCCCCGCGATGCTGCTCGGCGCAGCGCTGCTGATCGGCTGGAGCGGCGCGCTCCCCGGCTGATTCTCGTCACGCTGCGTGACATCTGCCCACCATGGGTGATCCCTCCGGGTGCATTGTGTCCCGCATCCGGGTGAGACGCGCTCAAGTCGCCGTCCCGTCTGCTCGACAAGCTCCCTACAGCCGCGAGGCCCGGGTCGTCCGATCCGGTCCGGACGGTCGACCCCCAAGGAGCACGACATGCAGAAGTTCTTCGCCACCATGGTCAGCCTCGTCGCGGTCGCTCAGGACCGCGTGCGTGAGGAGAAGGGTGCCACCGCCGTCGAGTACGGCCTGCTGGTGGGCCTGATCGCCGTC
>Ga0308174_10001195_pt1 | contig 11882 bp, 9 predicted proteins | sample PhyPR2_FD_203894 | JGI IMG/M metagenome (GOLD analysis project Ga0308174, IMG submission 203894) | Soil microbial communities from UC Gill Tract Community Farm, Albany, California, United States - DLSLS.P.R2 | ecosystem: Environmental > Terrestrial > Soil > Agricultural land | place: USA...
CGAAGAGATCGGCCGCAAGCAGAAGAACAAGGGTGGAAAGACGGCGGCGGCGGTGAACTGAGCCGCGGTTTTCGGCCAGCTTGAACGCAAAGGGCGGATGACTTGGGTCATCCGCCCTTCGCTATTTGGCTTCCAGATAGTTCTGACAGCGCTCGCACCGCCGGGCAAAAAAAACGCGACGGCTCATCACCGTCGCGTTCCCGTTCGGGAGTCGCAGCGCGCTAGGTCAGCAACACTTGCCCGCCCCCGACCCATACCGCGCTTCCTGACGCTCGCGGAAAAACTCCGCATACGTCATCACCGGGCGATCCGGATGCGTCGCCTGCATATGCGTGACGTATGCATCGTAGTCGGGGATGCCGACCATCAGACGCATCGTCTGGCCGAGATATCGTCCTGCCTGCCGAAGATCGCTGAACATCGCTGCCTCCCTGACTACGCGATTAGTGGCCGGCACGGACCGCCGCGCCTGCGCCCGTGGGCATCGGCTCGAACGGCGTTTCGCGCACGGTCGGACGCGCTTCGCGGCGTGCGCGCAGCACCGACAGCACGCCATACACCGCAATGCTCAGCACCACGAACATGAACAGCCCGGAAAGCGCAGCATCGACATAATCGTTGAAGATAATGCGCTGCATTTCGGGGAGCGACTTCGCCGGCGCCATCACCTTGCCCGCGTCGTAGGCGTCGCGGAGCTTGCCTGCATGCGCGAGGAAGCCGACCTTCGGGTTGGCGTCGAAAATTTTCTGCCAGCCCGCCGTCAACGTGCAGATCAGGAGCCAGATCGTCGGCGCGACGGTCACCCAGGCGAAGCGTTCACGCTTCATCTTGAACAGCACGACGGTGCCGAGCATCAGCGCGATGCCCGCGAGCATCTGGTTCGAGATGCCGAAGAGCGGCCACAGCGTATTGATGCCGCCGAACGGATCGACTACGCCCTGATACAGGAAGTAGCCCCAGGCCGCGACGCACAAGCCGGTAGCAACGAGATTCGCCACCAGCGATTCCGTGCGGCGCAGCGCCGGATGAAACGTGCCGAGCAGATCTTGCAGCATGAAGCGTCCGGCGCGCGTGCCGGCGTCGACGGCGGTCAGGATGAACAGCGCCTCGAACAGAATCGCGAAGTGGTACCAGAAGGCCATCATCGCGGGGCCGCCGATCACGCGATGCAGAATCTCCGCCATGCCGACCGCGAGCGTCGGCGCGCCGCCCGCCCGCGCGACGATGGTCGTTTCGCCCACAGCCTTCGCCGTGGACGTCAGCATGTCGGGCGTCAGCGCGAAGCCCCACGAAGTCACGGTCTGCGCGACCGCATCCGGCGTGGTGCCGAGCAGCGCGGCCGGGCTGTTCATCGCGAAGTAGACGCCCGGCTCGATCACGCACGCGGCGACGAGCGCCATGATCGCGACAAACGATTCCATCAGCATCGCGCCATAGCCGATGAAGCGCATGTTCGCTTCGTTGTCGATCATCTTGGGCGTCGTGCCCGACGAAATGAGCGCGTGAAAGCCCGACACCGCGCCGCATGCAATCGTGATGAAGAGGAACGGGAACAGATTGCCTGCCCAGACCGGACCGGAGCCGTCGACGAACTTCGTGAACGCGGGCATCTTCAACTCGGGCGCGACGATCAGAATGCCGATCGCGAGGCCGAGAATGGTGCCGATCTTGAGGAACGTCGAGAGATAATCGCGCGGCGCGAGCAGCAGCCACACCGGCAATACCGACGCCACGAAGCCATAGCCGATCAGAATCCACGTGAGCTCCACGCCCGTGAACGTGAAGAACGGCGCGAGCGTCGGCGATGCGGCGACCCGCCCGCCGAACGTGATCGCAAGCATCAGGCAGACGAACCCGATGATCGACACCTCGCCGATGCGCCCTGGACGAATGAAGCGCGTATAGACGCCCATGAAGAGTGCAATCGGAATGGTCGCCGCGACGGTGAACGTGCCCCACGGCGAATTCGTCAGCGCCTTCACGACGATCAGCGCGAGTACCGCCAGAATGATCACCATGATGAGGAACGCGCCGAACAGCGCGATCACGCCGGGCACCGTGCCGAGTTCCATCTTGATGAGGTCGCCGAGCGAGCGGCCGTCACGGCGCGTCGAGATGAAGAGCACGACGAAATCCTGCACCGCGCCCGCGAACACGACACCGCCGAGAATCCACAGCATGCCGGGCGTGTAGCCCATCTGCGCGGCAAGTACCGGGCCGACAAGCGGGCCCGCGCCTGCAATGGCCGCGAAATGGTGGCCGAACAGCACGTATTTATTCGTCGGAACGTAGTCGAGGCCGTCGTTGTGACGCACCGCAGGCGTCATGCGCAAGCCGTCGAGCTTCAGCACCGTCCCCGCGATGAAGCGCGAGTAGAAGCGATACGCGATGAGATAGACGCAGACCGCCGCGATGACGATCCATAGTGCGCTGACCCGCTCGCCGTGCGCGAGCGCGATGGTGCCGAATGCGAACGCGCCCAGCAGCGCGAGCGCGATCCAGACCAGGAATCCGGAAGCCCGATTCATGGTGTCTCCTGTTTTAATAGCCCGTTGGTATTCGCCGCCCGGCGAGTGCCGAGCAGCGCTTCGGGCGTGTAGTATTCGCCTTCGTCCCGAACCTCACAACCGGACAACTACGTACTAGCTCTACGTGGCACTACGTAGGAGCATTGAACGTTCCAGCGTCATGAATCTTAAAGCGAAGATCGTCCTGCTTGCTATCGTGCCCTTTGCGCTCGCAATCGCCGGCATCGAATATGGCGTGCGCCAGCAGGCGACGACGCTCGCGCACGCACAGCACGGAACGCTGCAGGCCGCGTACATGTCGAGCAAGGAGATCGAGTTGCGGCATTACGTCGAACTGGCGCAGAGCGCGATCGCGCCTTACTACGACGCGCTGCCGAACGACCCGCGCAGCGACGACGCGCGCCGTCAGCTTGCGCTCGACGCGCTGCATCGGCTGGACTTCGGCCCGGACGGCTACTTTTTCGTCTACACGATGCACGGCAGATCGCTGATGCATCCGCGTCAGCCGAACCTCGTCGGCCGCGATCTCTGGACGATGCGCGACCCAGCCGGCGAACTCACCATCCAGCAATTGATCGGCGAGGCGTCGAAAGGCGGCGGCTACGTCCGTTATGTGTGGCAGCGGCCGTCCACCGGCCAGCTCGCGCCGAAGCTCGGCTACGTCGTGCCGCTCGAACGCTGGGGCTGGATGATCGGCACCGGCATCTACCTGGAGGATGTGGAAACGGCGCTCGCGCGCATCGACGGTCAGGCGGCGGCGAACATCGACCGTACGGTGATGTGGATCGGCGGCATTGCGCTGGCGGCGCTCGCCGTCATTGCGCTGTGCGGCGCGGTGCTCAATATCAGCGAACATCGCAGCGCCGACGCGAAGCTCAAGCGCCTCGCGCGGCAGGTGGTCGAATCGCAGGAGCAGGAGCGCGCGCGGCTCTCGCGCGAACTGCACGACGGCATCAGCCAGATGCTGGTTTCGGTGAAGCTGCTGCTGGAATCGGCGCTGGCGCGCTTCGAGCGTTCTCCGACGCGGGAAGCGGCTGCAGAAGCCGCGCTTTCCACGGGCCTCGGGCGTCTTGCCGGCACGCTGCGAGAAGTGCGCCGCATTTCGCACGCGCTGCGGCCCGCGATGCTCGACGACCTCGGCCTCGCCGCCGCGCTCGAACAGCTCGCGCGCGAACTAGACGGTCAGGGCGGGATCGAAGTACGCTTCGAATCGACGGCAAACGGCCAGCCTTCCGCGACGCCTCGCACCACGCTGCCGGACCCCGTCAACACCGTGCTCTTCCGGATCGCACAGGAAGCGCTGAACAACATCGCGCGTTATGCGCACGCCACGCGCGCAGCGCTCGCGCTGGATAACGCGCCGAACGCGGTGCGGCTTGTCGTCAGCGACAACGGCCGCGGCTTCGACGCGCAGACCGCGCTCTCCGACCCCGCGAGCGGCCTCGGCCTGCGCAATATGCGCGAGCGGCTCGACACGCTCGGCGGCACGCTCGACATCCATTCGCAACTCGGTCGCACCGTGATCGCCGCGACCGTGCCGTTGCCGCTTTCCGCCCCGAATCTGCAAGGACTCTCCGATGACCACTGACGCCGCCCGCCTGCTTCTCGTCGACGATCATCCGCTCGTGCGCGACGGCCTGCGCGCGCGGCTCGAAGCCGTGCCGCACTTGCGCGTGACAGCGGAGGCTGGCAACGGCAACGAAGCGCTCGCGCTCGCCGCCGACGAGGCGAACCGTCCGGATCTCGTGCTAATGGACGTGGGAATGGCGGGAATGACCGGCATAGAACTGGCGGCGCGCTTCCACGAGCGTTTTCCGGCCATTCGCGTGCTGATGCTCTCGATGCACGACAACGTCGAGTACGTGACGCAGGCCGTGCGCGCGGGCGCGAGCGGCTACGTGCTGAAGGATTCGCCGGCCGCCGAGATCATCCATGCAATCGACGCCGTGCTTGCCGGCAAGACGTTCTTCAGCGTGGGACTCGCCGCCCGCATGATTCAGGCTCAGGCGATGCCGACGCCGGTCGAGCGTCTGACGCCGCGCGAACGCGACATTCTGGATGCGCTCGCGCAGGGCTTGTCGAGCAAGCAGATCGCGCAGCAGCATGGATTGTCGGTGCGCACCGTGGAAACGCACCGGCTCAATCTGAAGCGCAAGCTGTCCATCGAGGGACAAGCGGAGCTCATCAAGTTCGCCGTCGAAAACAGGCGTTCGGAAATCAGCCCGCCGAGCGAGCGTTGTGCTCGGCGAGATACTTGATGAGGCCGTCCACGCCGCCCTTCTGAAGCTGACCGGCGAACTGCTGCTGATACACCTGGATGAGCCACGCGCCCATCATGTCGATGTCGTAGATTTTCCAGCCTTGCGCAGTCTTGCCCAGGCGATAGCGCACCGGGTTGTCGCCGCCCGTGGAAACGACATGCGATTCCACGACCGCGTCTTTCGCATTGGCGTCGATGCTGGGGGCATCGAAACTGAACTTGACGTCCTGGTCGCGCAATTGCGCAAGCGATGCCGCATAGGTGTGGACGAGCAGCGTCTGGAACTGGTCGTAAAGCTGCTTCTGCTGGTCCGGCGTGGCGCTGGCCCACGCCTTGCCCAACGCAATGCGCGTCGTGCGCTGGAAGTCGGTGGCGGGCAGAAAGCGCGTTTCCACGAGTTGTGTGATCTTCGCCATGTCGCCGCCCCGCGCTTGCGGGTCGGCCTTCATTGCACTGACGGTGCCCTCGACGGCGCTTTTCACGACGGCGTCCGGACTCGTTTGTGCGACGGCCGCGCCCGAAAACGACAGCGTGGCAACGAGGAAAGCGAAGCAGACAGACAGATAGCGTTTCATGGCACCCGTTCTCTAATTTGAAAAATGTTGGCGCGGACTCGTCAGGCCATCGAGCCAGTATATCGACACGCCAGCGCGCTGACAGTTCACGGCCGTCGCGACCGGTATACTGCGCGGCATCGACCGTCGTCGTTGGACTCGCGGTCCGAACGCGCAGCGCTCACGCGGCTCGCATCAATAACAGGACACCCCAGGTAGCGTCTTCATGCTGACGTCCAACATTACCCGCTTCGTTACACTCGCCATCCGCCGGCCGGCGTGGATTATCGCTGTTTCGCTCCTGCTAGGCGTTCTGTCCACGATTTATGTCGTTCATCACTTCAAGATCAGCACCGATGTCAGCCAGTTGATCGAAACCGAGCCTCAATGGGCCGCGCGCGGCGACGCCATCGAGAAGGCGTTTCCCCAGCGCGGCGCCGCGCTTCTGATCGCGGTCGAAGCGCCCGCGCGCGAATTTGCCGATGCCGCTGCCAGTGAACTCGCCGCCGCGCTCGCGAAAGAGCCGGACCGGTTCAAGTCCGTTTCGCAACCGGAAGGCGGCGAATTCTTCGCGCACAACGGCTTGCTTTATTTGCCGGCGGACAAGGTGGAGCAGGTCACGAAGCAGCTCGTGCAGGCGCGCCCGCTAATCAACACGCTCGCGCACGACCCTACGCTCACCGGCCTCGCGCTGACGCTCAATACGACGCTCAACGTGCCGTTGATGCTCGGACAGGTCAATCTCGGCCAGATGGCTAATCTGCTTGGCCGCAGCGCGACCGTGCTGGATCGCGTGCTGGCGAATCAACCGGCTGCGTTCTCGTGGCGCGATGTAGCGGACGGGAGGAAGGGCAACGAACCCGGCCGCGCGTTCGTCACGGTGCTGCCGGAGCTGAACTTCAACGCGTTGAAGGCGGCAGCGGGGACATCGGACGAAATTCGCGCCGTTGCCGCGAAGCTCGGTCTCGACAAAAGATACGGCGCGACGCTGCATCTGACGGGCGCGCAGCCGCTCGCCGACGAGGAATTCGCTTCCGTGCAGGACGGCGCGGCGCTCAACGGCCTGCTGACCTTCCTCGTCGTGCTAATGATTCTCTGGCTCGCGCTGCGCTCCAAACGCATGATCCTCGCGGTCTTCATCACGCTGTTCGTCGGGCTTTCGGTCACGGCGGCGCTCGGCCTCATGATGGTCCACGCGCTCAACATGATCTCGGTCGCGTTCATGGTGCTGTTCGTCGGGCTGGGCGTGGATTTCGGCATTCAGTTCGGCGTGAAATACCGGGAGGAGCGGTACCGGCACAAGCGGCTCGACGTATCGCTCGCGGAGACCGCGCGCCATGTCGCCGTGCCTCTGACGCTCGCCGCAACCGCCACCGCCGCGAGCTTCTTCTCGTTTTTGCCGACCGCCTATCGCGGCGTGTCCGAGCTCGGCCTGATCGCGGGCGTCGGCATGTTCGTCGCCTATGTGACCAACATGACGCTCCTGCCCGCGCTCATCAAGGTGTTCGGGCCGCCCGGCGAAGCAAAGGCGCCGGGCTTCCCGATGCTCGCGCCCGTCGATGAATTCCTCGACCGGAATCGCAAGCCGGTGCTGATCGGCACGCTCGTCGTGGTGATCGGCGCGCTGCCGCTGCTGTTTCATCTGCGCTTCGACTTTAATCCGCTCCATCTGAAGGACCCGCATACGGAGTCGATGGCGACGCTCACGTCGCTCAAGGATTCGCCCGAAGCCGCGGTCAACGATGTCGCGGTGCTTGCGCCGTCGCTGGCGGATGCAGATCGCATCGCGGCGAAGCTGAACGCGCTGCCCGAAGTGGACCGCGCAACCACGCTTTCGTCGCTGATTCCCGCCGATCAGCCGAAAAAGCTCGCATCCATCAAGGACGCGGCCGATCAACTGCTGCCCGCGCTGGATCAGCCGGTGGCGTCGAAAGCGACGGACGAAGTGCGGGTCGCGACGCTCAAGCGCGTGTCAAACCAGCTATCGCTTGCCGCCGACGAGCATCCGGGGCCAGGCACAGCGGAAGCCAGGCATTTGTCGCAGACGCTCGCCAGGCTCGCTCAGGCGGATGCCGCCACGCGCGATCGCGCCGAGCACGCGATGGCCGAGCCGCTGCGTCTCGCGCTGGCGCAACTGCGCGCGCTCTTGCAGCCGACGGGCGTCACGCGCGCGACGCTGCCGCCCGCGATGGTCGAAACGTGGGTCACGCAAAACGGTCAGGCGCTCGTGAACGTATCGCCGAAAGCGCCGCCGGGCGTCGATCCCGAAGACGACACTCTGCTCGCGCATTTCGCCGACGCCGTGCAGCGCGTGGAGCCGAACGCCATCGGCGGGCCGATCTCCGTGCGCCATTCGGCCGAAGTCATCATCACCGCGTTCGAGCACGCCGCGCTGTACTCGCTCATCGCGATCACGGTTTTGCTCTGGCTCGCGCTTCGTCGTTTGGGCGATGTTTTGCGAACTTTGGTACCGTTGCTCGTCTCGGCCATCGTGACGCTGGAGCTGTGCGTGGTCTTCCGCATGCCGCTCAACTTCGCGAACATCATCGCGTTGCCGTTGATGCTGGGCGTGGGCGTCGCGTTCAAGATTTACTTCGTCATGGCGTGGCGGTCCGGGCAAACGCGACTGCTGCAATCGAGCCTCACGCATGCCGTCATGTTCAGCGCGGCCACGACCGCGACGGCCTTCGGCAGTCTGTGGTTCTCGCATCATCCCGGCACATCCAGCATGGGGCGGCTTCTGGCGCTATCGCTGCTTTGCACGCTGATCGGCGCCGTGGTGTTCCAGCCGGTGTTGATGGGCAAGCCGCGAAAGGTGCGCGCGGCGGACCGCGCGAAGCTGCGCGCGAGTCAGCGGCACGACAATCTAAGAGGAATTGAAGAATGACAATGGCTACAGCGGCCCCTGCCGCTGCCGCGCTTCGCAAGCTGGCGACGAGTCTCACCATCGCGTGCGCGCTTTTGACAGCCGGATGCGCAACCGGCCCCGACCGCAATCCGCACGATCCGCTGGAACCGATGAACCGGACCATCTTCGGGTTTAACGACAGCGTCGACACTTACGTGGCGCGGCCCGTCGCCCAGTTCTACGTCAACTGGACGCCGAGCCCGTTCCGCACCGCCGTCAGCAACTTCTTCTCGAATCTGGGCGATTTCAGCAACTTCGCCAACAATCTGCTGCAACTGAGGATCACCGACGCGACGCAGGATTTGATGCGCATCGCGATGAATTCGGTGTTCGGCATTGGCGGCCTGATCGACATTGCCTCGCCTGCGGGATTGCCGAAGCATCACCAGGATTTCGGGCTGACGCTCGGGCATTACGGCGTGCCGTCCGGACCGTATGTCGTGCTTCCGCTCCTCGGCCCCAGTTCCGTGCGCGATTCGACGACATGGATCGTCGACTGGCGCGTGAATCCGCTGAGCTACGGGGGATCGGGGATTCGCTGGCCGCTCTATGGCGTCAACTTCGTGAGCGCGCGCGCTGATTTGCTCGGCGCGACGGACCTGCTTTCGCAAGCTGCGCTGGATAAATACGCGTTCGTGCGCGACGCTTATACGCAGCGTCGCCAGTATTTGCTGACGGGCGGCGGCACGTCGGCGACGCTCCCCGATTACGGCGACGAAGGTGCGAGCGCACCGGAAGGCGCAAGCGCGCCGGGTCAGAACGGCGGCGGCGCGGAGCCAAGTTTGCCGAACTACGTCGATCCGGGCGCGGCGGCGTCACCGGCGGGCGGCATCGGACCGAAATCTCCGGCTCCGGGCGCGGGCGAGACCCAGAGCGCGCCTTCGCCGAGTTCGAGCGAAGGACAGGGCTTGCCACAATACAAGGACCCGGCAGAGGCGAAGTAGCGCTCGCCGTGTTGTCCTGCTGCGGGCGCTTCGGCGCCCGTTTTTTTGCCTCAGTGCGCCGCTTCTTCCAATTGTTCGCGCTCGAACTCATCGCTCGATGCCTTCGGCGCTTCCACCACACGCTGATCGCGCCGATACGCTTCGAACAGTTCGTCCGCGTAGAGTATTTGTGTGCGGCCGTGCGGCGCGGGCTCGCCCTGTTCGTTCAGGTTCACGAACACCATCTTCTCGATGGTCAGAATGCTCTTGCGCGTAATCTTGTTGCGCACTTCCGCGCGCAGCGTGATGGACGTGCGGCCAAAATGCGTCGCGGCGATGCCCAGTTCGATGATGTCGCCCTGACGCGCCGAACTCACGAAATTGATCTCCGACATGAACTTGGTCACGACGCGCTGGTTGCCCAGTTGGGAGATGGCGTAGATGGCGGCTTCTTCGTCGATCCAGCGCAGCAGGCTGCCGCCGAACAAGGTGCCGTTTGGATTCAGGTCTTCCGGCTTGACCCACTTGCGAGTGTGAAAATTCATGATGCGCTTCCTGTGCGTTCCTGACCCGACAACTGCTGAACGCAGTCATCCTAGGGTTTTCCCTGATTATAAACAACTTAGGGGTTAACCCGCAGAATACAAGGGTTGACGCAGATCAGCCGAACGAAAGCGCGTGCGCCGTTTCCAGCGCATGCCGCGCCTGAACGAGCGTCGCCCGGGCGGCGCGCGCATCGCCCGCGAGGCGCAGCAGCGCGCCCAGTTGCGCCGGTTGGCGCATGAGTTCGCGCAGAATCGGGCCGATTGCCGTGGTGCCATCGTCGCGCAGGCCCGCGGTCGCAGCGGGCGGCAGCGTGCGCCACGACGGATCGACCACCGCGCGGCACACGGCGAACGGCAAGCCGCGCGCAGTCGCAATGGCGCCGGCAATATGCGATTCCATATCGACGGCAAGCGCGCCCGTCGACGAGTGCAGCGAGCGTTTTTCCGCCTCGCTCGTGACCGGCGCGCCCACGCCCGCCATCGGCCCGCAGCGCACGATACGCGCGAGCGGCGTGCCGGCAAACGCGTCGAGGATGCGCGCGGACCACGCGGCATCGGTCGGCAAGGTGCCGAACGACCCCGAGACGCTTTGCGCGACGATCAGCGCGCCCGGCTCCAGGTCCGGCGCGAGGCCGCCCGCCGTCCCGAAGCTAATGATGCCCGAGCAGCCGCGCGCCACCGCATCGGAGAGCGCGCGTTCCAGCCAGTCCGAACGCGCGGCGAAAACGACATCCACGCCCCGCCCGCGCACGATTTTCGCCTCGAACGCCATGCCCGTGACCGCGACGACGGGCACGCCGCGCAAAGCGCGCGAAGCGTGCGAAACCGCAGCCGAACGTGCGTCGGGCGGGGTCACATGCCCGCCGTCACGCGGGTTTCGCCTTCGCGCGTCATATTCCGGTAACGCGCGAGCGCCCACAGCGGGAAGAACTTGCGATAGCCGTGGTATCGCAGATAGAAGACGCGAGGAAAGCCGGTCGCGGTAAAGCGCGCTTCGTCCCACAAGCCGTGCGCCTGTTGGGTGCGCACGAGATATTCGATGCCCCGCGCGACCGCCGGATGTTCGACGAGCCCGGCCGCCATCAGCCCGAGCAGCGCCCACGCCGTTTGCGACGCGGTGCTCGGCGCCTGCTCGTACCCGCGATAGTCGAGCTTGTAGCTGTCGCCGTCTTCGCCCCAGCCGCCGTCCGCGTTCTGGACGCCGATGAGCCAGTCCGCGCCGCGCTTCATCCGCGAATCCGTGGGCGCGACGCCCGCCGCGTTGAGCGCGCACAGCGCCGACCACGTGCCGTACACGTAATTCATGCCCCAGCGGCCGTACCAGCTTCCGTCGCGCTCCTGGCCCTTCACGATGTAGTCGAACGCGCGGCGCGCCGGTTCGCTGTTCGCCGGCGTTTCGCCGAGTTGGGCGAGCATCGAGAGGCAGCGCGCGGAGACATCCACGGTTGGCGGGTCCAGCAGCGCGCCGTGATCCGAAAACGGAATGTTGTTCAGGTAGTACTGCGTGTTTTCGGGCTCGAAGGCGCCCCAGCCGCCGTCGCTGCTCTGCATGCCGACGACCCATTCGCGCGCCCGCGATATCGCCTCGTCGTACAGCGCCGCGCCGTTCTCGCGGCCGGCGCGCTCCATCGCCATGACGACAACGGCGGTGTCATCGACATCGGGATAGTGCGGGTTCGCAAACTGGAACGCCCAGCCGCCCGGCCGCACGTTCGGGCGACGCGAGACCCAGTCGCCGCGCACGTCCAGAATCTGCAGCGGGCGCAGCCATTCGAGGCCGCGCGCCACCGCCGCGCGCGCCTTCGGCATGCCGGTTTCGAGCAGCGCATGCGAGGCAAGCGACGTATCCCATACCGGCGAAAGGCACGGCTGGCAGTACGCCTCGCCGTCGTCCGATTCGTCGATGACGAGCAGCTTGTCCACCGACTTGCGCGCAATCGCGCGGTTCGGATGCTCCGGCGGATAACCGAGCACGTCGTACATCATGACCGAGTTGGCCATCGCCGGGAAAATCGCGCCGAGGCCGTCTTCACCGTTAAGCCGCTCGTCGACGAAGCGCACGGCTTCCGCAATCGCGCGCTCGCGGCCGGCCTTTGGAAATGCGCCGTCCGTTGCGCGCAGCACGGTATCGACCACGCGGAAGAACGTGAACCAGCCGCGGCTC
>Ga0308174_10001196_pt1 | contig 11881 bp, 6 predicted proteins | sample PhyPR2_FD_203894 | JGI IMG/M metagenome (GOLD analysis project Ga0308174, IMG submission 203894) | Soil microbial communities from UC Gill Tract Community Farm, Albany, California, United States - DLSLS.P.R2 | ecosystem: Environmental > Terrestrial > Soil > Agricultural land | place: USA...
TCGGGGCTTTGACGCCTATGGGCGGACTGGTGTCGTGCAGCCGGACCTGTGCGGGACCGGAGATGCCGATCCACAACTCGCTGCCCAATTGAGTCATGGAAAAATAGTTGGCGACGATGGCTTCCAGTTCGCGGTCGTCCAGCTTTTCGATTTCTTTCGGTTTGAAACGCGTGGCTTCCTCGGCGCGCTTCACGAAATCGGCCTGATATTGAGTGGCCTCGTACAGGCGATGGATGATTTCCGCGGTCCAGTTGGGCTGACTATAGGTCCAGGCGACCGGGACAATGGCGGCGCCTAGCTGTTGCAGCCGAACGACAATGGCGTAGATCAGATTCTTGTTGCCGCTCTCGATGTAGACCCGGCCTTCGTTGAAGTCCAGGAGCACGGGGACCTGCTTGCGAACGGCGGCCGTCACGCCAAGCGTATCCTGGTCGACCGACTTCTTGTCGATGGCCTGCAGAAAGCGATAGGGCCGCTCCAGGGATACATACGAACGCTGCTCTTTGATAGAAGCAAGATCGCTGACATCCTTCCACTCATTGGAAACAGCCCAGAGTCCGTACCAGGGCAAGGCGGCGTCAAGCTGGAACTGGCCCTCGGAGAAGCCATAGCCGGCGCAGGCAAGGACCTCGGCGGGGAGGGTGTAATCGGAGCCTTCCTCGCGTTCGGTGATCGCATATTGCGCGAGCGCCTCCTGGTGTTCCAGGGCCACGGGATGCTCTTCATCGAGACGGGGCGCGCCGAAAGGATTGATGCCGAGGGCATCGGAACTGAAGTGCCGGGTGACCGCGGAAGCCGCCATCTGTGAATGGCCGGCCATTATGGCCTGGTCGGCGAGGCTTGCTCTGAAAATTTCGAGTGATTCGTTAGCGAGCCCAAGGATGGCCCAAGTACCACGTCCAAACATGTGTACGTCTGTTTTACCATGGGTGCAGCTTCCGGCGAGAATGTCGCGGCAAGCCCAGACCGAATCCGGTCTACTCCTGCCTCAATACCAATGACGGGTCCACCTTCGCGGCACTCCGTGCGGGTACCCATGCCGCGGCGGCGCCGGCCGCCAGAAGCGCGAGCGGGACCACAATGAACATCACGGGATTCCAGGGATCGAGCCCGTCAGGGAGGATCCCGATGAGAGGCCGGATGGCCGCTACCGCAAGCGGGAGGCCCGCGACCACTCCACAGACCAACACCGTAACACCGTCGCGGACAGCCATCCGGACGATGGCCATGCGAGTAGCGCCGACAGCGACGCGAATGGCCATCTCCCGCGTTCGTCGCTGCGTGGCGTAGGCGACCGCACTGTACAGCCCGCTCAGCGCCAGCAGGAGTCCGATGGCACCCATTGAACCAACGAAGCCCGCGGCCATCCGCATGGGAAAGATTGCGCCCGCCGCCGCCTCAGCCATGGGCCGGACATCGAGGGCCGAGCCGGCCTGCGTGCGAGCCAGCATCTCACGGATCGGCCGGATCCACTGCGCTGCATCTCCGGCCGTACGCACGATCATCTGAGCATCGAAATAGGGCGTGAAAAACATGGACGCGTTCCCTTCCCCGAGGGTTCGCATTCTGGTATCGGCGACCACGCCCACGATTTCGAAGACACGCTCCGGCTCGCGTCCGACAACAAGCTCGGCCCCGAGCGGGTCGGCCGCGCCGAATAGCCGTCGAGCCAGCGCCCGATTCACCAATGCCGGCACGGGACGCCGAGTGCGGTCGCCCACTTCGAAGTCGCGACCGCGCAGAATGGGAATGCCGAGCACGTCGCAGAATTGCTCTCCAGCGCCCATCGAGTATGCATCGTGCGCCGCCGATACAGGATCGCCCTTGCGGCGGACGGACGCACGCGGCAGTTCTCCCATAAACGGCAGTGTACCGATGGAAGTGACGCCGACCACTCCGGCCACTTCTTTAACGCGCCGTACAACACCGTCGCGCCAGTTCATGCGATCGTTGCCCACAAGCCGCGGCCCGGGCGGCAGCCAGACGGTGGCCATAACAGTGTGTCCCACGTCGAATCCGGGGTCTACACCGGCGACTTGCCGGAACGTGCGAAAGAGTAGGGCGCCTACGAGCAACAAGACCATCGAAAGGACCACCTGCAGCGCAACAAAGCCGTTTCGCAGGTTCCATCGCCGAACAGAAAATGCGGGCTCGCTCTGTTTCATCGCCAGTCCAATGCCGGCATTGGAGCCACGCAATGAGGGGAGCAGGGACGATAAGAAAAGCGCCGCCAAAGCTGTAGCCGATGCGTAAAGAAAGAGTCCCCGGTCGCTTTGAAAATGGAATTCGAACGGCAGGTTGTACGCAGACGGCCACCGAACGTAGCTCAACCAGTTCCGCAGGAGGCCGTCGAGCAGCAGACCCAGGCCCGCGCCCAGCCCGACTACGACGAAGCCCTCGGCCAGCAGTTGCCGCACGATCCGCAGGCGACTCGCGCCGAGCGCCTTGCGGATCGCGAGTTCACGCCAGCGCGTGACGCCGCGCGCCAGCATCAAGCCGGCAACGTTGAAGCAGCCGATGCCGGCCAGCAGAATCGCAGTTCCGTACAGCATGGCGAAGAAGACGAAAAAGCGACGATCGTCGCCCACAGAACCGGCGTTCGCAGCCCATCCGGCCATCGGTAACAGACTGCCCGCCTGTCTGGCGAAATCTTCGCCACCCAAAATGCGCGCGGCGGCATGCAACGCCTGGTTCGACTGTTCGCGCGACACTCCATCACGTAGGCGTCCGAAGGGTTGGCAGCGCGAAGGCTCGGGGGCGGCCAGCAAATAAACTTCGGGCGAGACGCCGTGCCGCATGATGCTTCGGTAGTCGCGCGGCAGCACGCCCACTAATGTATAGCTCTTGCCGCCCAAATTGAGCGCGCGGCCGACAGCCTTTGCATCCGAGTCGAGACGCTTGCGCCAAAAGCCATAGCTCACCACCGCCACAGGGCTGCCCTGGTCGGTTTGAGTATAGAGGCGACCCATCGAACTGGCCACACCGAGGACGTCGAAGAAATTCGCGCTGGTGGTCATCTCCCAGGCGATTTCGGTGTGCGTCCCGGTGTTCCACTCGGAGTTGCCAAGGCCTGTATCGAAAGCGAGGTCCTGGAAGATTCCGGCGGCCCTTAAATCGCGGTATCTGGCGATACCGACCACATCGCCAATCCTGACCAGCCGGTCGGGCCGGCGGGCACTCAGGTCGTCAAGAATCATCTCGCGCGCGACGCTGTAGACAGTGACGTTGACGCCGATGCCCAAAGCCAGCGAAACGACGGCGACGGCGAAAAACGCCGGTGTCTTGCGGAGGCCTCGCAGTGCCTGCCTGAGGTCGCTCAGTAAAGCCAGTAACATGGCGATCCTGGATCTATTTTACCGGTACCGGCCGTATTCGATGGTTGCCACACCTGTCTTGACGTCGAGTGTCCAGGGCTTCGGTTGGGGCAGCCAGAGCTTGCCGTCGTCGATTTCGAGCGGCATCCAGAGGTAGCGGGAATCCCACTGGGTGCGCGGCTTCCAGATGTCGCCCATATAGATGACGGTGGTGGCTTTCGTGCCGACAACCTTGAGCAACATGGTGGATTGCGAGCCGTAGGTCTTCGTTTCGGGCGGCGCGATGTCTTTGAAATCGGACCACGGACCGGCCAGCGATTTGGCGGTCGCATATTTGTTGGCATTGGGATTCCAGCCGGTCAGGGCAGACCCGATGGCGTAATACAGGCCGCCGAGGTGCACCACGGCGCCGCCTTCCAGATGGAGCGGAATCAGGCAGACCTCCTTTGCCACGTCCAGATAGTCGGCCGATAGGGTGGCGATGCGGAAACCGTACGGGCGGTCTTCGAAGATCAGGTACGGCGTGCCGTCGTCGTCGATAAACTGGCCGATGTCGCGGCTCTCGTGGCCGAGGGGCCGAAAACTGCGGAGGTACTTGTACTCGCCGTCGACGGTCGGGGACACGGCGACACCTACGCGGGCGAGGTCGTAACCGCCGCGGCGTCCGGGGAGCGGTCCGTCGATGTGCATGTACATGACGTACTGTCTGGTCGCGGCGTTGTAGAAGACCTTGGGCCGTTCGAGTACCCAGGTGGGTCCGAAGTTCTCCGGGTCGGAGAGTTGGATCACCTGTTTGCGAAAGGTCCAGTGGGCCAGGTCCTGGGAGGAGTAGCAGGCGACGTAGCGTTTGGCGGAGTCGTTGTCTTTGGAGCGGTCTTCGCCGAACCAGTAATAGGTATCGCCGACGCGAATGATACCGCCGCCGTGCGCCTGGATGTGCTGCCCGCGATCATCGGGCCAGACCTCTCCAGGTTTGATCTCGGCAGCGCCGGCGGTGAGTATCAGGGCGACTCCCGCGAGGCTCTTGAGGAAAGCGCTCATGGCCTCACGATATCTCGAATCGCGGGCCGCCTGCGCACGGGTTCAGGGTATTCTACAGGGATGGCCGACGAAGATAGCCGCCGCGCCCGGCTCGTTTCGCTGAACGTGGGACTGCCGCGCGAAGTCACCTGGCACGGCGGAAGCGTCAGCACCGGCATTTACAAGGAGCCCGTCGCGGGCCGCATCGCGCTGGGCACGCTGAATCTCGACGGCGACCGGCAGGCCGACCTCACGGTCCACGGCGGCGCTTATAAAGCCGTCTACTGCTATCCACTCGAGCACTACGAGTATTGGAAGCAGGAACTGCCCGGCCGGGATTTACCTTTGGGTTCGTTCGGCGAGAACTTCACCACCGAAGGCATGCTCGAGGACTCCGCCCATTTGGGCGATTGCCTCTCCATTGGATCGGCCGAGGTATACGTCACACAGCCTCGCCTGCCTTGCTACAAACTGGGTATCCGGTTTCAGTCCGACCACATGGTGAAGCACTTCTTCGCGAGCCGGCGCACCGGGTTCTATGTGGCGGTGTCGCGCGAAGGAGAGGTCGGCGGCGGGGACGAAATCAAGGTGCGCACTCGCGATCCTCAGTCCGTTCCAGTCTCGGAAATCACCCGCCTGTACGCGGCCAAAAAATACTCGGCCTCCGATCTCGAAAGCATCCGCCTCGTGCTCCACATCCCTGCCCTACCCGACAGTTGGAAGGACTATTTCCGCGAGCGTCTCGCGGGGTATTAGGACATCCGCATCGCTACTCGGATCGCAGCACCGTCACCGGGTCAACGCTCGTGGCGCGGCGGGCCGGCAGGTAGCAGGACGCCAGGGCCACAACGGCAAGAAACAGCGTGACGGAGACGTAGGTGTCGGTGTCAAGCGCGGAGACGCCGAAGAGAAAACTGGAAATCAGCTTCGACGCGGCTAACGAACCCACGATGCCCGACGCGAGCCCGGCTACCGTCATGCGCATTGAACCCGCGATCGCATGCCGTACTACATCAGCCGATCGTGCGCCGAGAGCGATACGGACGCCAAATTCGAATCTCCGGCACGCCACCGAATACGACATCAAGCCGTAGGTGCCGGCCACCGCGAGCAGGAGCGCGGCGAGGCCGAACACCGCTACCAGCCACACTCCCAACCGGCGCGCGGCCATGGTGTTCGCGACGATTTCTTCGAGCGGGGCGACATTGTAGATGGGCTGCTCGCTGTCCGCTTCTGAAACCGCCTTGCGGACGGCGCCGGCAAGCGCGGCCGGATCGCCGCCGGTGCGCGCCACCAGGCTCATATAGTGGGTTGCGAACTGCGAATGAGGCATGTAGATCTGCGGCGTCGGCGCCAGCCCCAGTTCGTATTGCGCTACGTCGCCGACCACTCCGACCACCTCGCGAAACGGAGATTGGTCGAAATTGCCAACGCCTCCGGCGCGAATCTTCTTGCCGAGCGGTGACTCGCCGGGAAACCACAAGTGTGCGGCACTGTCGCTGATCACGCATACGGGTGGATGCTGCGCGTCATCGCGAGGCGTAAATACCCGGCCTTGGCGCAGCGGAATGCGGAGAGTATGAAAATACTCCGGGCTTACGATGTAGCGGTCCGGGCTCTTCTGATTTTGGGTGCGCTCCCCCCTGCCCTGAATCACGTACGCCGTCGTGTCGAAGTCGCCCGACATCGGCAGGACGCTCACCGCCGCGGCGGTCTGCATTCCGGGGATAGCGGCGAGGTTATCCAGAATATGACCGACGCCCGCGGCGGTGGCCGCTTCGGTGGGATATTTCGCGGTTGGAAGTGCGACCGAGGCGCTGAGCACGCCCTGCGGATCGAAGCCGGGATTCACCCCCCGCAAACGAAGAAAACTCTCTCCCATCAATGCGGTTGCGATGAGCAGGACGAGTGCCAGCGCTACCTGCAACCCAGCCAGAAACTGACGCATCCCGTGGCGGCGGTCACCGGCGATCCTGCCGCTCTGCTTCAATGCCTCTTCGATTTGCGTCGAGCGGAGCCGAAAGATCGGCGCCAGGCCGAACACAATGGCGGCCCCAACCGACAGCGCCAGAGCAAATAACAAGACTCGGACGTCGATCCCAACAGCGCCGGCATCGGGCAGGACGCGCGCAATAAAAACAGTCATGCCGTCCGTGCTCCAGAGCGCCAGCAGGACTCCAGCGAGCCCTCCGAGCGCACCGAGCACCAGGCTCTCGCTGAGCAACATTCGTACCAGCCCCGCCGTTCCCGCGCCTAGCGCTTCTCGAATGGCCATTTCGCGCTGTCTGCCGCTGGCTTTTGCCAGCAGCAGGTTTGCGATATTGGCGCAAGCCATGAGCATCAAAATCAATACCGCCCCCTGCAGGGAGAGCAGCGGAGCGCGGACATTCCTGGTCATATCGTCGTGCAGGTTGGCGATACCGGCATTGAGGCGACTGTCCGCTTCATACTGGTGTTGCATTTGACCGCATCGCACATCCAGATCCGCCTGTGCCTCGTGCACGGAGACACCCGGCCGCAGACGGACAATCGGAAACAGGTGGCGGCCGTCGCGCGATCCCGGCCCGAATGGCTCCCCGATCGGCCGATAGATCTGGGGTGGCTCTGCTTCCAGGTTGCGGGGGAGCGGCAGCAGGTCAGATCCCGCGACACCCACAATCGTATGCGGCCTGGAGTTGAGCAACACCGAGCGGCCGATCACGCTGGGGTCCGCTTGAAACCGCGACCGCCAAAAGTCATACGAGAGCACGACTACATCGTCGCGGCCATCCCGATCTTCCTCCGGTGCAAAGAACCGCCCGAGCGTCGGTCGTACCTTCATCACATCGAAGTAGCCGTGCGAAACCAGCAGGCAGGAAAGCCGCTCCGCAGTCCCCGCACCGGTCAGAATGGGGTGAAAAAAGGTCTGGTAGACAGCAGCGCTTTCCAGGGTCTTGCTGTCGCGGCGCCAGTCCTCGAAATCGTCGAAGGAGACGGGACCGCGACTGTTCGGCGAGAAGACGGACCAGATCACCGCCAACCGGTCGGCATCGCGGTAAGGAAGCGGACGCAACAGCACTGCGCTGACGACGCTGAAGACCGAAGTGGCCATTCCGATGGCTAACCCCAGCGTTGCAATCGTGCCCACGGCCAAGCCGCGCGAACGGAACAGCGTGCGAAACGCAATCCGGAAATCCTGCAAGATCATCTTGCGCGGATCTATGCAAGGCAGCATCCGCCGCTAACCTGTTCAGCGCATTGGCGGGCGGTAGCCCTGCATGTTCGTTCCTGGGACGGAGTGTTGCATTCCGCTACCGAGCCTTAACGCCGCACCAGCGGTAGCAGGGGCTCGCTTCGGACGGCCAGCGTAACGCCGCCCTGGCTGGTTTGCCCACCCGCTTGCAGTAGTACCGCAAGCGCGCCGTCCGAAAGTCCATCGGGCAACCTCACGTTGATCTGCGAAATGCCCTGCACGATCCCCGGTGCTCCGCCGGCATATACGACGGCCGCCTGCTGCCCATCGATCTGCACCGCCACGGGCAGCACGAGCTGCTGCGGATTGGAGGCCGTCACGATGGCGCCATCCTGCAGCGCCGGTGCTACAGGTCCGGCCCCAGTCGCAAACAAGGAAACCACTGAACCAGGCGCGGCCGGATTCGACGCTGAGTTGGGCGTGCCATCCTGATTCAGAATCACCGCGAAGAGTCCGGGGGTGGCGGGCGCAACGGGCATACTGAATCCATTCGACACTTGATTGCCGTACTGGACCTGCACTTTCGTCGCCGCGGCCTTCAGCCCGAGCGGCGCGATAGCGGTCACCTGTCCGCTACTGACACTGGTCAGCGGTACCGGCACGCCATCGAACAGAACGAGCGTGTTCCCCAGGGTCAGGCTGACCGACCCGGTAGTCTCGAACTGCATGGCCACGGGGCTGGAAGGTCCGAAGTTCGTGCCGCTGATCAGTACCGCTTCGCCGGGCGCTACACTCGCCGAGAGGTTACTGGCCACGTTCGACACGAGCGCGATGACGGGGCGGCCCGAGTTGCCCTGCACGGCCGGCAGGAGGCCGTAAACCGCCACCGAGTTCGAGAAAGTCGCCACATAGACGTTCCCGTTGACCACTGTGGGGCAAACGAACTTCGCGAATGTGCCGAGGGCGTCCGGCCCTGACGTCATATCGCTGTTCCACAACTCCGCAAGAGCAGCGGCGTCGAATGCATGGAGCGTGCCGGCGTGACTTGCGTCCGCCCCCACATAGCTGGTGGTCCAAAGGATCCCGCTGCCCGCCTCGGTGCCATTCGCCGATATCGCGATGCCGTCGAAAGGACTGTCGAAGCGCGCCGTGCTCATCAGCGCGGGGTTGGGATCGAACGCGCCATTCGTCATGCGATAGGCTTTCAGGATGCTGCCCTGCTCCTGCACGTACAGGTAAGCGCCATCGGTGCGATTCCAGAGGGCGAAATTGAAGATACCGCCCCATAGCACGCCCTGAAAAACCTGCGCCGGCCCGCCCGCGCCGCCCATCGAATCGCCGTTCACCACGTAGAAGCTGCCGTTCTTGTCGCCGCCAACCACCAGGTGCGTGCCGGGTATCAGCGAGGCGCCGGCCGAGAGATCGTAATCGTGATCGTCGAGCCAGGTCGCATTCGCCGGCGTGTAGAAATCGGCCTGCACGGGACTGGCGCCTGTCAGTCTCACGAAGCTTTCGGACAACGGAGAATTGCCGTCGTCGTCGCCATTGCCGGTGATCGCATAGATGCTGCCGGCTTCGTCGGCGGCGAGGCCGCGTCCCGATTGCCAGATGGACGCACCCATGCCGTTCGGAGTGGTGCAGTATACGCCCAGTTGGCGGTTGATGTTGGCCGCGTCGTAACTGATCACCCAACCATGCCAGACACCGCCATCGGCATGGGAGCCGAAGGCCAGGTAAACAGCGCCATTCGCCAGGAGCAGTCCGGGGCGCTGCAAATGCATGGAGGCATCGAAGGTGAGGATTCCCTTTTCCGACGCGGCTCCGTTGCCCGGCACGCTCGCCGTGACCACCGCCGGCCCATTCAGGGTTTCGGCGCCGGTAGACAGGTCCAAGGCATGCAACCGGTACACCAGCGAACTGCCTTCCTGCGTGAAGGCGACCAGGTACACGACTCCGCGGGTTAGGTCGACCACGGGAGTGCTGAGGATGCCGACTTCCGGAGTGATGTCGTCGAAATCGACCCAGGTGGACGAAGGCACCGAGGCTCCCAGATTCACATGCCAGAAGAGAGTGGGACCGGCGGCCGAATCGGCGTCGTAGGCGTACACGCTGTCGTGTTGGGTCGCCAGCAAGAGCAAATTATGCTTGCCGCCTCCAACGGTCACACCGGCCGCGTACAGCGGCTGCGCGTACACCTGCCCATCGACGGGGAAGGCGCCGGTCTTGCCGAACAGGGCCGGCTTTACGTTGCTCGTGGTCAGCACAGTTTCCCGAACGTTGGCGTTGGTGCGGCCGTTGTCGTAGTTAGCCGTAAGTACGCTGATCTGCGCCGAAGACAGCAGCGGGATTAGCGTGAGTAAGCCAACGACTTTCACTATGGTGACTCCGCACACGCCAGTGCACGAGGTGGGCCAGCATCAAAAAGCCCGCCAATTGGCTATAAATGGCTGAAAAGGGAACCCCTCGGTTCACTTCTCGTGAACAGACGGGATTACCGGGGCGTGTGAGGAGCATTCCAGTGGGCGCGCAACTGCACACTTCTTTTCAGGTAGAGGAGGGTTGTATGGACATCAAGTCGTCGATTATTGCGGTTGCACTTCTGGGTCTGGCTGGCTGCGCTTCGAATATGGCGCCGGACGTGGCGGGGCAGATTCGCACGAACCTGAAGCAGGCGGGTCTGAACGATGTCAGCGTATCGCAGGACCGCACCAAGGGCGTGGTCACGCTCGGCGGAAGTGTCGTTCAGGACGCGGATAAAGCGCGCGCAGACCAGATCGCGAAATCCACGGCGCAGGGCCAGGTGGTCGCGGACGAGATCGCGGTGCTGCCGAAGGGCAACGTCAGTGAGGCCAAGGCTGTGGACTCCGATCTCGACAAAGGCATCGAAGCCAACCTGGATGCGGCTCTGACGCAATCTAACATCAAAGGCGTCCGGCACAGCACGAAGAATGGCGTAGTCACGTTGAACGGCGAACTGCCGACTCCGGCAATGCGCGCCGATGCGGAACGGATGGCCGCCGCAGTGCCCAACGTCCAGCAGGTCGTCAACAAGATCGACGTGAAGAATCAGCGTGCGACGTCGAGTTCCTCGGCGGATCGGTCCAAGCAGTAGCGGCCGAGCTGCGCTCGCCTCTGCAGACACCGCAGGTGCCGCCGGGCGAAGCTTGGCCTCAGTAGGATAGACATCGCCGCGCAGGCGTCGTCTATCCACGCGCGCGGCTGAGCTGCGCTCCGCTTTGTTGGCAGGCGGAAGCGCCAGGCGGAAGCGCCTGCCCCACTCGGCGGCGAAGCGGGCAACCAAATTGTCGGGCAGAGCGCGCCTTCGGCGCGTTCGCAGGCCGGAGGCCTACGCTACAGCAGTTGGTAATACTCGGGCAGCCAAGCGCCGGGCAAATCTAGCGGAAGCCGCATAACTGCAAAGAGCGAGCGCATTCGGGGCTGCGCATGAACCATTTCCAGACGTTTCCGGTGCGGGCGTTCTCGGCGCTGAGAAGGGTGATGCCCTGATCGATGCCGAGGACGTCGTCGTCCACCCAGCCAGTTGTCGGATTGAAAGCGTCGACGAAACCGTAGCGGGTCCAGATGCTGTCGCCGAAGCGGTCGCGCATCTTGCGGAGCGTGGCGGTGCAGAGATCGGGCTGGAACATGAGCGACCCCGCGGCGGCACAGGGTACGACCGTGCCATCGATGCTGTCGCGGTTCGGCGGATTGCCCCATGCGTGGTACCCCTTTTGCCCATCGGACGCGCTGATGCCCCATATGTCCGACGAGTAACTCTTGGGGAACTCCTTGGCGAGGTCGAGACAGAAGGCACGGTTGGCCTTAGTGGCTGCGATCGCGTTGTCGAAGTAATTCAGGCTCGACGGGGGCTTGTCGCGCAGTCCGCGCAACTTGAACCAGGCTTGCGGATACTGATGCGTGAAGAGCGGTGCGCCTGAAACATAAGTGAAGCCGTCGTAAGTGACCGGCGTGCGCTCCCAGGCGTACCAGGATTGGGGCGGCAGCGGGTGCGTGGGCGACCCAATGCCGAGCAGATAGATGAGATAGCCTTCGCTGGTCTTGGCCCAGCGGCTCGGCAGGAAGCCGGACTCCGGCTTCCATCCATGCGACAGAATGTCGGGACTGCCGTTCAGCATCCACTGGAAATCGACCCGCTCCCAGATGCGCGTAGCGAGCTTGGGAATTTCGGAGTCGCCGTGGAAATATTGGCGCGCGGTGAGGACCCCGCAGAGCAGCAGCGCCGTATCGATGCTCGACAACTCGGACTTCCAGGCGCGCTCGCCGGTCGTAGCGTCGAGAAAGTGAAAATACCAGCCGTGGTGGTTTTCGATCTTGGTATCGAAGGCGCGGAGCGTGACACGGACCCGGTCGGCCG
>Ga0308174_10001197_pt1 | contig 11869 bp, 23 predicted proteins | sample PhyPR2_FD_203894 | JGI IMG/M metagenome (GOLD analysis project Ga0308174, IMG submission 203894) | Soil microbial communities from UC Gill Tract Community Farm, Albany, California, United States - DLSLS.P.R2 | ecosystem: Environmental > Terrestrial > Soil > Agricultural land | place: USA...
TCGTCCTGAACGCCGCGGTCACCTACGGCACGTGGGAGACGTACCGCCAGCACCTGCCCGGCGGCCCGCGCAACGTGCTGCTGTCCACGTCCATGTCGTTCCTGCTGTTCGCCGTGCTCTACCACCCGACCGGGCGCCTGTACCACCGCCTGCGCCGCCGCTACTCGAAGGAGAACCCGTGACCAAGCAGTTCTGGATCGACGCCGCCGAGCGTGCCGTGAAGACCTTCGCTCAGGCCCTGCTCGCCGTCCTCACCGTGCAGGGCGTGTCCGACCTGCTGTCCGTGGACTGGAGCCGCGCACTGTCCGTCGCCGCGCTCGCCACCGTGATCTCGTTCCTGACCTCGCTGCTGTCGCTGCGGCTGGGCAAGAGTGGCACCGCCTCGGCAACGGATGTCGTCGAGCCTGCGGGGCGTCACTCCGCCCTGTGAGTCAGCACGCCGACCTGCTCCGCTCACTGAACGCCCCGCTGATCGTCCGGGCCGCACAAGCGGGCGCCGACGCCCTCGACGAGCGCCCGAGGCTGCTCGCCACCATCGCCGGCCTCGAGCACACCATCGCCGCGCAGGCGGCTCGCATCCGTGAACTCGAAGGGAACTGACCCGTGGCCCTGAACAACGCCGCCCTCGTTACCGGCTTCACCGCCATCAAGAACGAGGTCACACACCTACAGCTCCACTCCGCCGCCCCGGACGCCGGCTACACCACGAACCAGATCGGCTCCCGGGTCGCGGTGACCGGCGCCGTGTCCGCCGCTGGGGTCATCACCTGGGCGTCGGTGGCCTTCACCGGGCTGCCCGCCAACTCGCCGGTCTGGGGCGTCTCCTACTGGACGGCCTCGACGGGCGGCAACAACCGGGGCGGTTCGGCGCGCACGTCCGGCAGCGACGCCGCAGCCAACGCGGCAGGCGCCTACACCATGTCGCAGGTGACCGAAACCCCGACCGCAGCGTGACCGAGGGGCTGACTGTCGGGAGGGGGTGACCCGGTGGCAGTAACCGCGACACCCCTGACCACCGGCAGCAGCACCACCAACACCGCCACCTACACGACGGCCAGCATCGCCCCGACGCCTGGCCGGCTCGTCCTCGCGGCGGTGCTCCCCACGGTCGGCAGCGGCACCGTCGACATCACGCTGAGTGGCTGTGGGCTGAACTGGGTCAAGGTCGACCAGACCACCGATGCGGCACGCACCGTGCACCTGTTCCGGGCGATGGGCACTCCCACGGCCGGGCCGCTCACCATCACGGGCGGCTCACAGATGACGTCGGCGCTGTGGCAGGTGTCGGAGTTCGGCGGCACCGACACCACCGGCACTGACGGGTCGGGCGCGATCCTGCAGTCGGTCAACGCCCGGCCGGGCTCGGCCACGCTGGTCAACGTCTCGTTCCCCAGCGCGGTGAGCACCGCGAACAGCGTCTATGGCGCGGTCGGTGTGGCCGTGCAGGAGGCGCCTGCCGTCGGTGGCGCCCCGTGGGCGTCGATGGGGGCGACCACGCAGAATGCTCCCACGTCGGGGCTGCTGGGCGAGTTCGCGGTGACGGCCCTGCAAGAGGTCACCGCCTCGTGGACGACTGCTGCCGCCTCGTTCGTGGTTGGCGTGGAGATCAAGGCCGCCGCCGGGGTTGCTACTCCGACGGGCGCGGCCGGTGGCACGGTCGCCATCGTCGGCACCGCGGCTGGTCAGTCCGACCGGGCTGGCAGTGCGACGGGGACTGTGGCCGTCGTCGGCGAGGCGGTCGGTGGCAACGCCCCGACCGGCAGCGCGACGGGAACGGTTGCCGTCGTCGGCACCGCCGACGGCGTCTCCGACCGCAGCGGCACGACATCGGGCACGGTCGCCACCCTCGGCCGCGCGTTCGGCAACCGCCCCAGCACGGGAACCGCCACGGGAACGGTGGCGGTCGTCGGCAGCGCGGTCGGCGACACCCCCATCGTCGTCGCCACCAGCCACACGTACGGCTACGCCACCCTCACCTCGAGCCCCGTCAGCGGCGCCGCACTGGTTGCCGCGCCCCCGGGCCTGGCGACGCTCACCGCCACACCGATCCCGCCGCTGACCGTCGGCGGGTTCGGGCTCGACTTCGGGGCGAGCTTCGGCGGCCCCACCACGCTCGCCGAGGCCACCACCGTCGGTGCGGCCAACGGGGTCAGCGGCGCCGTGCTCACCGACTCCACCGGCCGCGCAGTTCTACAGACCTGAGAGGACAACCGTGGCCAGTGATTTCACTCTTAAAGCCAATGATCGCCTACCGAGCATCCAGGCGACGCTCACGACCGCCGGGGTACCCGTCGATCTGACCGGAGCGACCGGCGTCAACTTCATCATGAAGGCGGCGCAGGGCAACACGATCAAGGTCAACGCCGCCGCCGCCATCGTCACCGCCACTACCGGCGTCGTGCGCTACGACTGGCTGGCGATCGACACGGCCACGCCCGGCGAGTACATCGCAGAGTGGCAGGTCACTTGGAGCGGCGGCAAGAAACAGAGTTTTCCGACTCTGACTTACCACTCGATTAGCATTCTCGCCGACTTGGACGGGGCCTGACATGCCGGTCGACGCCCTGCCAGCCCCGTCCGCCATCCCCGTTCCCGGCGCCGTGTCCTTCCGGCACGAGTACCGCGACGCCCTCGGCCGGCCTCTGGTCGGCAGCGTGACCCTCACCCCGGAGACGCGCACCGCCCTGCGCGGCGTGACCATCCCCGCCGCGCCGCTCGTCGTCCCCGTGGTCGCCGGGGTCCTCGCCGCCGACCTGCCGCCCGGCATCTACCAGTTGCGCGCCGACCTTCGCACCGTGGACGGCGCCCCCGTCGTCGACACCGACCGGATCGCCGTCAAGGCGCCCTGAACCACCCGAATCGACTGAGGAGAACACATGGCACGCGCATCAGCCGCAGGTGAGAACAGGGCCATCGCCGGGGTGTTCGCCGCCGCAGCCCCCACCGTCTCGGCAACCTCCACCTGGATCTCGCTGCACACCGCCGACCCGACCACGTCGGGCGGCTCGGAGTACGCGGGCGTCACCCGGCAGCAGTTCCCGGCGGGCACCCCCAGTGGCGGCGTCGTGTCCAACACGGCGGCGCTGACGTTCACCACGTCGGGCGCTACTCCGGTGACGCACATCGGCGTGTGGGACGCGGCGACCGCCGGCAACTACCTCGTGGGTGCGGCGCTCGGCTCCCCGGTGACGGCGGCGACGATCACGTTCGCCATCGGCCAGGCGTCCTTCTCCGCGACCTGATCTAGTGGCCGACAACGTCACCGTCGGCGGGGTGAACTACTCCACCGACGACGTCACCACCCTCAACGGCGGCACGATCGCTGCGGGCACCGCGCAGACGCAGCGCATGAAGGTGCAGTACGGCGACGACGGCACCGCGCGCGACGTGTCCACGGCGTTCCCGATGCCGACGACGCTCGTGTCCTCTGGCGGGCTGTCGCCGGTCGCGGGCACGATCACCGCCGTCGCGGCCAACACCCCGGGCACGGCGGTCACCGCCTCCACCACGGGGCAGGTTGTCGCCAATACGACGTTGGCCGGAAACGCCACCTTCCACGTGGTCACGTCGGCGTTCGTCGGCACGCTGATCTTCGAGGGCTCGGTCGACGGCGGGCTGAACTACGCGCCGATCATGGCACTGCGTGAGGACGGCACCGGGGCGGAATCGTCACTGGCGATCAACACCGCCGTGGCGTTCGTCCGGCAGTGGACCGTCGCCCTGCCGGGCCTCGCGTACTTCCGGGTGCGGGCGTCGGCGTTCACGTCGGGCACGGCGGCAGTCATCATCGCCCCCGGCCCGTTCCTGATCGAGCCCAATCCGAGCCTGGCCGCCAGCTCGGCGGTCATCGGCACGATCAACCAGCAGCCGTCCGCGCTGGCGGTCACCGCGACCGCGGCCATCTCGACCGCCGCGACCCTGACGTTGCCCGCTGCGGGCGCCGGGCTGTTCCACTACATCACCGGCATCGTCGTCCAGCGGTACGCGGGCGCCGCCCTGACCGGTGCCGCCGCGCCGACGGTGGTCACCTCCACCAACCTGCCCGGCTCGCTCGCCTGGTCGATCGACACGGCGGGCGCGATCGGTACGTCGTTCATCCACCGCGAGGACTACGCGGCCAACCCGCTCAAGTCGTCGGCGGCGAACACGGCCACCACCATCGTCGCCCCGGTGCTCACCTCGGCGATCTGGCGGCTGACGGCCACCTACTACACGGCTGTCTAGGGGGTAGGCGGTGAGCCTGCTCCTGCTGCTGCGCGCGTCGGCCGTTGCGGCAACCGCCGCCGGGTCGGTCAGCCTGGCCGGCGCCCCGGTCGCCACCGTCCGCGCGACGGCATCGGGCAGCATTGCGCTCGGGCCGAAGCCTGCAGGCGGGTTCGGCAACAACTTCGGCAACAACTTCGGTGCCGCTGCCACCTCCGCGTTTGCGGCCACGGCAGCGGCCACCGCGACTGGCGTCCTGACCCTCGGCGGGTCTGCCGCATCGAAGGCGGCTGCGGGGGCTAGCGGCTCGCTCACGTTGGGCGGATCGGCGACCGCGACCCTGCCCGCTGTCGCAGCCGCCGCAACGGGTGCGATCAGCCTCAGCGGGACAGTCGTCGCCCGCGCCGCAACCGCGGCGACCGGGACGCTCACCCTCACCGGCACGGCGACCGCCACCACGTCCGCCACCGCGGCGGGCAGCCTCACCCTCGGCGGCACTGCCGTCGCGCGTGCGGCCACCACAGCGGCGGGAACGGTCACCCTCGGCGGAACCGCCAACGTCGGCACACCACCGGCCACCGCGAGCGGCAGTCTCAGCCTCGGCGGTACGGCTACGGCGAGCATCCGGGCGACCGCCAGCGGCATCGTCGTCCTGACCGGCACGGCCAGTGCATCCGGCCCAGCATCGGCCACCGCCGCTGGCGTCATCACCCTCGGCGGCGTCGCAACGGCCCGCGTACCGGCCACCGCCACAGGACTGCTCGTTTTGGCCGGCGCCGCCAACGCGCAAGCCGTCGGGCCGCTGCGGGACATCACCATCACCGCCGTCGGCCTCACCTACCGCCAGCTCACCGCGACCCTCACCCGCCGCGGCCTCAGCGGCGACCTCACCGCTCGAGCCCTCGCCGGAACTGCCAGCACCCGCACCACAGCCACCGACCTACGGGCTCGCGCCCTCGCCGCAGACCTGGAGGACTAGGTGCACCTCAACCGCATCGACCGCAAGTACGCCAACCTGACCGTCACCGCCACCGACGAGGACGGCTTCCCCACCACCCTCACCGGGGTCGACGTCGCCCTCATCCCGCCGCGCAGCAACCCCACGGCCACCACCGTGTGGACGGCAGCCGCCCCCGTGAACGGCAAATGGCAGGTGCTCCTCGCCGGACCCGACGCCTCCCCGACCAGCGCCCTCGTCGTCAGCAAGACCGCAGACCTGTGGGTGCGGGTCACCGACGCCCCCGAAGTAGACACCGCGTTCGTTGAACGCATCACCGTCGAAGGAGCGCCCGCCTGATGGCACTGCCCTCACTGCCCGCAGCCGGCGCCGACTGGTCCGCCTGGGGCGCCGCGGTCCACGCGGGCGTCAACAACGCCGCCCCGATGAGCCTGGCCCGCCGGACCGGTGCGCGCTGGGTGGCGCTCGGCGACTCGATCACCGCCGCGGACAGCTACCTGCGGTACACCGTCACCCTCGGCGGTGGGAAGGTGCGCCTGGTCCGCAACGCCGGGGTCGGTGGCGATCAGATCGACCAGATGGTGGCCCGCTTCGACACCGACGTCACCCCGTACGCCCCGACGATGGTGTCCGTCATGGGCGGCACCAACGACTACACGTTCGGCACCACCGACGCACAGTTCCGGTCCCGGGTGCAGTCCTTCGTCGCCAAGGTGCGCTCCATCGGCGCCGTGCCGCTGCTGTTCACCTCGCCGCCGTGCAACGTGCTCGCAGCCTCGGACCGGGCCAAGATCCCCCGCAACAACGTGTGGATGGCCGACTACGCCGCCCGCGAAGGCATCCTCCTGGTCGACGCCTACGCCGCCCTGGCTGACACCGCCGGCTACGGGATGTACCGCGCCGACCTGGTCAACGGCGACGGCATCCACCCCAACGAGGCCGGGCACTTCGCCGTCGCGCAGGCCACCGCCGCCGTGCTCAACCCGATCATGCCGCCGCTGACGCAGCTCGCCGCCACCAATGCCGACCCGACCAACCTGCTCAGCAACGGACAGATGGTCGACGGCAACGGCGACGGCTGGGGCGACGACTGGGGCCAGGTGTGGGGACTGGATGCCGGGACGTGGACCTACTCGATCGTCACCGACGCTGCCGTGCCGGGCGGGCAGATGCAGCGCACCACCCTGACCACCGCCACCGGCCACGTGTCGCGCAACCAGGACGTGACCGGCGGCTACAGCGCCGGGGACGTCCTGCGGCTGACCGCGCTCGTCACCACCACCGCCGGCACCTACGTCGACATTGCGATGGAGGCTATCGCCGGGTCGTCCACCTTTGCTAAGCAGACCATCAGCCAGCCGGTGACCCGCGGCCTCGCCGACGTCACCTTCGCCATCCCGACCGGGACGACCACGCTGCGGGTCACGTTCTCGCCGGGCGCGAAGACGGCGGGCATCACCGGCACCGTGGACGTCGGCGCCATCACCCTGCGGAACCTGACCGTCCTCGGCATCGCCTGACCTCCACCGCACCACCGCACGACGAAGCCCCCTCGATCGGCCTCACGGCTTGGTCGAGGGGGCTTCTTCGCGCTCTACGGCCTCGGCGTGATCGTGTCGTGCCAGCGGTCGTGCAGGTCCGTGTCGGCAACGACGGCCCCACAGTCGGAGCAGGCGAGTAGACGGGCGAGGACCACCCAGAGGTCCTCGCCGTATTGGCCGATCATCGAGTAGCGGCCCGGCATGTCGTCGTCGTTCACAGCCTCGGCCCGTCCAGGTACACGTGCAGGTCCTCGGCGACCGCAGCCACAGCCTCGGCACCCTTCCGCAGCCCGCGCCCACCGTCACCGAACAGGGAGCCCCGCATCAGCCGGCCGGCGAGCGCATCCCAGGCGTCGAGCTGCTCCCGGGCGTTCAGTTCGTCGTGCGCGGACAGCGGCTGCGGGGGGAGCCACAGCCACGTGCGGTCGGCGGGGGTGAGGTGGTCGACCACCGACGGCGGCAGGTCGAACGTGCGGGCGCGGGGGAGGGTCATCGCCCCGCGCCGAGGCAGTCGGGGCACCGGAGGCGGACCGTCGGGACATTCCCGCGCCTGTCCATGAGCGCACCCGGCGCCGCCGCTAGCCGATAACCGCGCCCGCCACACGTCGAACAAGCCACCTCGGAGGGAGGGACCACGTCCCGCCGCACCTGGCCGCGCGTGTGCGTATGTAGCGTGCCGTCATCCAGCTCCAGCACCGCGCGCCACGTGCCCACGACCGCCGAGCCGTCGCCGTAGGTCAGGCGCACGCGGTCACCCTCCTGCGGCCCCACTTCGTCTTGGCGCAGGATGCGGCGCAACCGCTCCACCTCGTCGCTGAGCTTGTCCACCTGCGCCCACGCCGATTCCTCGCTCATGCGGGCCACCGGTCCCATGAGTCGTCCTCGGTCAGCGCGTCGGGCGGAGGCTCGCTGCCGACCCATCCCGGCATCTCACTGGCGAGCCTAGGACGGCTACGGACGCGGCTTGCGTCCTCCCAGTCCTCGACATCCTCGCCGCCCGTGTCGGGAACCCACGACGGGATACGCGCGGTCATCGCTTCTGCCGCGTCTTCCTGGGCTCGCCCACGAGTGCCTGCAGGTCGCGCAACGTGTCGTGCGCCCCGCCGTGGTACAGGATGCCGCCGTCACCGCCACTGGCGGCTGCGCACTTCTGCGCGTGGTACTCCATCTTGCGCGCGATCTCGCGGCGGAGGAGTTCAAGAGTCTCGGTCGGTGTCACGGGCGCTCCTTAGCAGGCAGGTCTGACAGTTCGGCGGTATCGAGCAGGTGCATAAACGTCTCGGTGCTCATCGCGACATGGCGCGGTCGGAACTTGCGGCATGGGCCAACCATCGCCATCGCGCAGGCGCCGCATCCGTCGTCAGGGTCGTGGTCCTCGGCGATGTGCCCGCAGCGGCAGTAGGTGGTCACGGCTTCCGCCACACGACGGACAGCAGGCGGCGAGGACCGACGCGCACGGCGGCGCCGATGATGCGGTCATACCGGTTCCACGCGAACCACGGCGCTCGGCCTGACGTCTCGTATACGACGGCCCTCACTTGTCCACCACTCCGAACCGCTGCTGCGCGGCCTGCCGACTGATGGCGTACTTTTCGCCGATCTCCACCCAAGACAGCCCAGCCGCCCGAGCCTCCCGCACGATCTCGAGCTCTGCCGCCAGCGCAAAGTCCCGCAGGAACCGGGCGCTCGTGAGCCGTTCCAGGTGGTAGTCCCGCGTCGGATTAGGGGCTTCGTGCGCCTTCTCCGTGTGGCGGAACCAGTCATCGAACCGCTGCCCGAGGATCCCCACCTTGTTGTGCAGGTGGTCGACGTCGCTCCACGTCCTGTAGACGCTCTCGCCGTCACAGACTGGCCGACCGTCGCCAAAGGTGAAGGGGCACGTGCGCCCCGGTGTGTCTGTCGTTGTCATACGTCAATCCTGGCTTGCACTTGAGGGGTTGTCAAGCCCACCTTGCAGGCACGTCAGCGTGTCGAACTCGCGCCCGCCGTCGTCGCGGAATCGTTCCCGCTTGCGACCGGGCAACTCCATCCCGCAGGAGGCGCACGACGGCTTCGGTGCCCGCTTGCGTGCGGGCGGCCGGCGAGGACCGCGGACGGCGCCCAGGACGCCGCTGGTGGCGATCGTGAGCCCCTGCGACCGCGCCCATCCCTCGCACCCACCGTCGCCGCAGATGACGTACACGGCGGGCCTCGTCACCGACCACATGGCGGCGATCGGAGCGCGGCAGCAGGCACAGATCGGCGGAATCCTCTGCACTTCGATCCTTCCTCGCGCGCGCGTCTCTTGTCGTTGCGCTGGTAGACGACCACGTCAACCGCTATTCCGCAGGGTTCCTCCAGCCGAGCGAAGCTCGGCCCGGAGGGAGACTGAGGGAACGGGACGTTCCCTCAGAGCAGTCCTTGTAGGACTGCCAAGGCGTAGTAAGCGCCGCGGTTGAGCCGGTTCCCGCTGCCGCGTCGTGGCGTCGGCTAGTGGAGTCCTGGCCTGAGCGCGGCCGGGACTCTGCGGGCGTCTCGGCGTCAGGTTGCGATCCTCACGGGGAGAGCGTCTAGCGGTCGCTGTCCGTGATGGGCACTCCTGTCCTGTCGCGTGTCGCGGCGAGGACAGATGCGGTACGGCTGCGCGTGGTGCAAGATGGCTTCAAGCCACCCGCGACCCTGCGCTGTTACCTCGCCCGTCCAGCGCCACGAGGTTCCGGTGGTCGAGGCCCTCGGATTAGCCGTCCGGGGGCCTCGCTCGTGTTGCTGGATGTTGTTTACCACGCGACTCTGGCGCCGCAGGTCAGACACGCCGTGGCGTCCGCGAGTCGCCGCGGTCGTGACAGTAAGTGCCGATATCATCGCTTAGTGCAGCCCTATTTCACGCAGGACGGCGTGACGCTCTACCACGGCGACGCTCGGGACGTGCTGCCCGAACTGCCCCGCCAGTCGGTCGACCTACTCCTGACGGATCCGCCTTACGGGATGGGATACGGCGGCGATACGGCAGGCGGGGCAAGTGCTAACAACGTGGCTGCCGACGGAGTTCGCCAGGGCATCCGGGTCATCCGCCAGGTGATGTTCGAGACCGCCCCACTACTCGCGCGGGATGCCCACCTGCTGATGTTCTGCCACTGGAACTCGTGGCCCGACTTCTACGACGCGCTCAGCGGTTACGCGACGATGCGCAACGCGCTGATCTGGCACAAGGCCGCAGGATCGACGGGCAACATCCTCGCCAACTACATCCGCGATTACGAGGTCATCCTCTACGCGGCGCGAGGAAGTCGGGACATCCTCGGCGAAGGCCGTTACACGTCAATCCTCGGCGGCTACCCGACAGTTCCGCCGAAGCAGCGGGACCACCCGACACAGAAGCCGGTCGGACTCCTGCGTCACCTCGCAGCCCGCCACTGCCCGACCGGCGGATTGATTCTCGACCCCTTCGCGGGTGCAGGCTCCACGCTCCTGGCTGCGCAAGAGCTGGGAATGCGCTCCATCGGCGTCGAGATGGACGAGAGCTATTGCGAGGCGGCGGCCAAGCGAATCCAGCAGGCGACCAGTCAGGGCGCCCTGTTCGACGGCGCCGCCTGACCACGACGGGCCGCCGGGTCAGGGGCGACGCGCCGTAGCTAGATCAGTCCTCGATCAGCCCGCAGCGGTCGCACTCGCGCCACTCGTCACCCGGGCCACCCTGCTCAATCCACTCGTGCTCGCAGGGTTCCCCTTGGTCGTGCGCGATCGGGTCGTGCCTGCCCATGCCACCGCCGCACGTGTAGCAGCCGCTCACGGCTCGTCCATCCGGAACACGAGGTACCCGCCGTCGAGTTCGTGGACCTGCACGCGAGTGCCCGGCGCGAACGGGTCTGGCTCGTCGCCCTCTGCAACCTCGTCCAAGAACTCGCGCAATGCGAACATCTCGGGCGACTCTGGCTGATCGGTGATCGAGTGGCCGACCAAGGCGACGATCTCCGAGGCCAGGTCCTGTGCGATACCGGCTGCGGCAAGGTTGAGCGGGCGCCCCTGCTGGATCTCGTCGGCCATGTAGTCCAGCACGCGCCGGGACCGGGCGAGCAGGCGCAGAGCAAGCTCGAGGGTGTCCGCGTGAGTCATCGCCGTCCGTCCCTGATCTGGTAGATGCGCTCCCGGCTGAGGCCGGCGTCCTTGGCGATCTGCGTGACCGGCTTCCCGGCCGCGATGTCCTCGTGGACCGCTTCGCGGAGTTCTCGCTCAAGAGCGGCCACGTCCTCAAGCAAGCGCGCACGGCACGCCGCTGTGTCCGCCACCCCATCACAGGCCGCTAGGTCCGCCTCGTGGCGTGCCGTGCGCGCTGCCCACTCCTCGCCCGACCGTGCGGGGACGCTGGAACGCGGCGCCGGGGGCCGCTCGTCCCGACAAGCGATGTTGTAGCGGGGTTGCTCAGATCGAATGGCGACCACCTCCGCCCGCTTCATCGCGTCGGTGTCGGTGAAGTGCTCCACCGTGACGGTGGCAACCTCCGCGAACCAGTCGCGCTGCTTGTGCTGGGTCCAGCGGAGATGCGGCACGAACGTCGATCCGATGTAGAGCAGGTCGCCCGACTCATTGAAGAACCGGTAGACCGTCGGGTGGCTCATCGCTCCTCATCCTTGATCTGGTAGACGCGGGCGCGGCTGATGCCGGCCACCTTGGCTATGTCCGTCGCGCGCTCCTCGGCCAGCGCGGCGGCGACCTCTCGCCGCCAGTCCTTCTCGGCCCACTCGAGGTCTTCCGCCATCCGTGCCCGCCTCGCCGTGAGGTCGGCGAGGCGGGCGAGACGGTCGCTCACGCCGCGTGCCCCCCGCCGTGGTTCTCGCCGCCACACTTGCAGTCGCAGGCCGGGCCGACAGCTCCGGTGCAGCGCCCGTCGCACTCCTTCTCGGTGATGCGCGCCTTGATCGGCTTTGCGTCGACCGCCGTCCGGCAGCCCTGGGGGCAGGAGGTGTGGCCGAACTTGTTGGAGCTGTAGGAGGCACGGACGGCGATCCACTGCTCGGCGGTGAAGCGGCTGACGTGGCCGTAAGAGCACTTGCCGATGAGTCCGACGGGGGCGGCTGCGGTGAGCTGCTGTGCGCTGATCATGGGACCAGTCTAGGAAGCTAGACAGAAAGTGTCAAGGGGACTGGACGGACGACTTTCCGGGCACGCGAAACGGCCCCCACCTGTCAGG
>Ga0308174_10001198_pt1 | contig 11864 bp, 12 predicted proteins | sample PhyPR2_FD_203894 | JGI IMG/M metagenome (GOLD analysis project Ga0308174, IMG submission 203894) | Soil microbial communities from UC Gill Tract Community Farm, Albany, California, United States - DLSLS.P.R2 | ecosystem: Environmental > Terrestrial > Soil > Agricultural land | place: USA...
GAGGACGGCCTTGACCGTCTCGGGCAGGTCGGCCACGTCGGCAGCGACAGCACCGAGCGCGGCGCCCTGCTTGTTCAGCTGCGCGGCCTGCGCGACGAGGGCCTTGCCGATGGCGCCAGTTGAGACGACCTGCCCGTAGGCGTAGGCGCCGCGGACGAGGGCCTGCCCGACGGTGATGGGCGGGTTGGTGCCGGGGATGACGTCGCTGAACTGCATGTCGGGCTCCTTCGGGGGTGCGACAGGTGCGGGCGGGGGAGTGGCGGCAGGCGTGGCGCCGGCCTTGAGTAGCGCGTTGATGTCGCGGCGCAGCTGCCACATCGGGATGCCGACGGGGTCGGAGCGGCCGGTGTCGGTCTCGCGGTGCCCGACGACGGAGCCGCCCGTGTAGCCGGCGCCGAGGGCGTCCATGAGGGCCGCGCCGAGCAGGGCGACGCTCTTGCGCTGCGCAGCGGTGGGCGCCTTGCCGTAGGTCATCTCGACGCCGACGTAGTTGTCGTTGATCGAGTGCGTGCCCGTGTTGTTGCTGAACGTCGTGGCCGGTCGGAAGTCCGCGTCGAGGGGTGCTGCGTCGTTGAGGACGAGGGAGTGCAGGCGCGGGTCGATGCTGCCGGTGTGGTTCGCGGTGCCCCAGCCGATGACCCACACGGTGCCGTCGTCGGTGATGGCGAACTGCGAGAGCGGCCCCGGCATCCCGCGGGCGTTGTCGCCGTTGTAGAGGTAGGCGAGGCTGTTGGGGTCGGACGTGTCGGAGCCGAAGTTGTGGACGATGAAGCCGTTGATCGGCCCCCAGCCCTGGACGGCGTTGCGGTTGTGGGTGCGCCAGTCGCTCTTGTAGAAGCGCGGTGCGATGCCCCACTTGGCGAGCGCGGCGAGCATCGCGTCGGCGGTCAGTGCTGTAGCCATCAGGCGCGCTCCTCGTTCTCGGCGAGGGCTCGCGCGGCCTCACGGTCGGCGCGGGTCAGCAGCACATGCCGCCACGCCACGACCGCCAGCACCGTAAGCGTGATCGAGAGGTCCATCACGGTCCGCACCCACGCGGGCACGTCGAGGAACGGGCGCAGCGTCAGCCACCCGAAGATCGCGAACACGCACAGCGACATCGCCATGAGGTTCTTCCCGCCAGCAGTGCGCCACCACGTGCGCAGCGAGTAGCGGCCCACGAACGCGAGGGCCGTGGCGGATGTGACCGCGCACGCGGCGAGGAAGGCAAGATCGAGCAGGGTCATCGGGGCTCCCGTAGTGCGAGGTCGAAGGTCGGTCCGAGGTGGTTCTCGCGGATGTGATGGTTGGCGCGGGCGCGGGCCTTCTGCGCCCTTTCGATCGCTTCCTGCGCTTCACGTTCGGCGGCGCGGGTCTTCGCTTCGAGCTCGCGGCCCCGTTGCGCTGCGGCGTGGTCGTCGGGGTGGCGCTTCCACGGCCAGCGCATCACGCATCACCGCTCTTCTCGTCGGCGCGTCGCTTGATCGCTTCGAGGGAGTAGACGCCGAGGGACTCACCGCGGGCGAAGTCGCTGATGGCCTGAGTCTGGGTGGCGTTGATGTCGAGGAGCTTCTCGGCGCGGGCGTCGGCCTTGTCCCGCTGGGCGCGGATGTCGTCGACCTCGCGCTTGGTTGAGATCCAGCCGCGCATGAGGGAGAAGTACGCGAAGACGATGAGGCCGACGGGCCCGCCGACCTTCCAGAGTTCCGGGAGCATCTGGTCCACGTCGTCGTCTCCCCTGAGCGGTGGTGGCGGTGTGGGCAGGGTCTCGGTTCGCGACATTGATCGCTCCGTGGTTGGGTTGCGTGTATCAGAGGCGCTGGTGTCGCCTCTGAGCAATGGCGCCCCACCCTCGTCGCCTGCCCGCGGCGGGGGTGGGGTCCGTGCATGTATCAGGGCCAGCCAGAGCTGGCGCTTTCGGGCATATCGGGGCGTCGAGGCAGGTAGCCTGTGCCGGTGTCCCTACTTCTCGCCGTGCTCTGCCTGTGGATGCTTTTGGTGGCGCTGTTCCGGTCGCACCCGGCGATCGACAATCGGATCAACAATGCGGCGCTGATGGTGGCGTTCGCTGCGGTAGCTACATGGCAGGCTGCAACCTCGCAGAGCACGGTCTATGACCGGGTCATCTATATGCACGATCTCGCCGCGGTCGGCGAGGAGCCGACGCCGTGGGACTACCCAGGATTCGGCGGCCGGCCCCTATTCAGCACGTTCCTCTGGGGGCTGGCGAACTGGGCGCCGCAGACGCGCACCGTGCTGTTCGGGGCGGTCGCCCTGGTTATGTCGCTCTGCTTCCTGTATGCCATGCGGAAGGTGCTGTCGCCGGGCGGCGCGCTGTTCGCTTGGGTGACGCTGATGGCGTCCGGGTTCTTCCTCGCGTACAGCACCGTCACGATCCGGCAGGGGCTTGCTGCCGCCGCGCTGACGGTCGCCGTCGCCCTCTACGTCACCTCCAGCCGACGGGCGCCGTTCCTCGTCGCCATTGTCGCCGGGGGACTGCTGCACTGGTCGGCCATCCCCCTCGGGGTGGGCTTGGCGCTGCTGCGGCTCGGGCGCGTCGGGTGGCGACCCCTGCTGATCGCGTGGTCTGCGCTGGCCGTGGCGTTCATCCTCGGGGTCCAGTCGTGGCTGCTCGGCCCGGTCCAAGGTTGGATACCGAAACTCGACGAGTATGCGGCTGGCGACACCTTCGCACGGTACGGCTCGAGCGGCAATCGGCTCACATTCCTCGCAGTGAGCGCCGCGCTGGCGCTCGTCGCGTTATGGGGAAAGCGCACGACGAGCGACCCACGGTATGCGCGGCTTGCGACCGCATACTTGCTATTCAACTGCATGTTTCTGCTGTTGGGGTTCGTCGCCTACTCGGATCGGCTCGCGTCGTATTCGTGGTTCCTCGGGCCGTTGCTGCTCTGGTACCCGCTTGATGTGCGCAGGCGCGGCTGGGCGTGGACCGGAACCGTGGCGACAGCTATTGGTGTGATCGTCGCCGGGTTCGTTGCTGGCCCATTCCTCACCCAACCGGGGGCCTGAGCGGCGCATTACGCGGCTAGGCTCGCCTTCGCCTTCCACGTCGAAGACGGAGCTCGGGTAGAGGTACACACCCACTCGAACGGGGCGCCAGCAGTCGGCACCTTGATCCGAGCCACGTCCCCGAGAAGCCCCACCGTGGAGGTAGTCGGGGCGGCAGCCACGAGGATGACGCGGTTGCCGAGGTAGGTGTTGCCGGCCAGTCCAGTGACGGTGGCGAGCGCGTTGCGGGCCTCGTCAATGACCGTGTTCAGGTGCGTGACCGTCGTCCCGGCGACGCTGTTCTCCACCCACATGTAGGTGGTGCAGGTCGACTCGAGGACGAGCTGCCCGATGGTGACGTCGCAGAGACGCGGGGCGGCGCTGTTGCTGGAGATCCGCAGCGCGAACGTCGACGCGATCCGCGGCCGGTGATCCACCGACAGCTTCCCGCCCGAGAAGAGTTGGTAGGCGGTGTCGTAGGTGGAGGCGACCGCGCCGCCCCTGATGGTGACCGCGCCGTCTGCCGGGGTGGCGGCGTTGACGTAAACGGCGGTGCGCGTGTCACCCGCGACGGTCGTGCCGGCCCAGAATCGGACGTCTACGAACTGCAGGTTGTTATCGCCGACGCCAGAGCCGGCGTTGTTGTGGCTGACCTCGAACGCCCGGACGGCCTGCGCGGCGCCGCTCGTGTTGTGGCTGTAGACGTCGCAGTCCTCGATGCGGACGTCCTTCGGGTTGAGGATCTGGTTGCGGAACGTCGCCTGGTAGGTGTTGATGGTGCAGCGGGTGATGCGGACGCTGCCGCTGCCGTGCGTTGCGTCGCCGCCGTACACCCACAGGCCGCCGTTGATGATGGTGTTGGTGATGGCCACGCGGCCCCCGGTGTGGGCCTCGAGTTGCATCGACCGGATGGTGCCGAGGAAGCGGCTGTCCGAGACGGCCAGGTCGAGCGTGTAGGAGCCACCGAACCCGGCAGTGTCGATCTCGGTGTCGAGGTGGGCGCCCTCGATGGTGCCCGACCCCTTGTAGCCAGTGACCCGCACGGTGGAGTTGCCACCGGAGAAGACGAGCCCGCCGCGGAAGCAGTCGACGCCGCGGCAGTTGCGGATCTCCGCATCGACGTTGGCGAGGATGTGGATGCCGTCGGAGGGGGAGTTGACCGTTGACACGTCCTCGATGACCGCGCACTCCCGGCCGGCCTTGGTCGTGTTGCCGGCGATCATGACGAGCATCGCCTGCTCGAGCTGAAAGCCGGAGTAGGTGCCCTGGTTGGCGAGGTTGCCGTCGAGGGTGAGGCCACGGATGACGATGGGCCGGGTGGAGTCCGCGTCGCCGACGTAGATGTTGTTCTGGTTGGTGATGGTGCGGGTCCAGTTCGGCGTGTTGGCGGGCCGCTTGAGGGTGGCGCCGTAGCCGTCGAGGATGATCCCGGCCTGCACGTTGAGGGAGGTGACGACGTAGGTGGCGGGTGGGAACAGGACGTGCCCGTTGCCCGCTGCGGCTGCAGTGATGGCCGACTGGATGGCAGCCGTGTCGTCGGTGGCGCCGTCACCCTTGGCGCCGTAGTCCTTGACGTTGAAGACGAGCTCGCCGCGTTTCGGGTACCGGGCGTCGCCTGCCGACTCCGTGAGGAGGCGCTTGGTGCTGGGCTGGGTCATGCGAGCTCCTCAGAGAAGGTAGGGGGTGCCGTCGGTGTCGTAGGCGATCTGCGTGACCGTCGCCGTCGGTGTCGGGATGGACGAGGTCACGAGCTGCGACACGTCGAGGACCGTGCCGGCGAGCTCGGGCAGCGCCGCGAACGACTGCGTGGCGACCGCGGCCGACGCGAGCCGGTAGACGATCTGGTAGCCGATCCCGCTCGCCGGGTTGAGTCCCGGCCCGTCGCAGGGGAGCGTCGCCGACCATGCGCCGGCCGCATCCAGCGGCACCGTCTCAGGGCCGGCGATGACAACCTTTCCCGCCGCGTCACGCATGGCGGTGTTGGGCCTGATCTCGACGCTGCCACGGTGGACAGCGCCGCCCGGAGTCGTGTGGCGCCCCGTGAGAGTGAACGTGCTGTGTGCCATCGGGGCTCCTAGATGAGGTAGGGCGTGCCGTCGGTGTCGTAGGCGATCTCGAGCGCCCCACCAGCGGCGCCGTCAGGCGAGGTCACATCCGGCAGCGTCACGCCCCGGATCACCGGCCGCACCGTGCGGATCGACGCGGTGAACGAGGCGCGCCCGTTCGCGTCCGAGGTGACTTGGGAGACGGGCTGGCCGTTGACCTTCAGGCCCGCTGCGGTCGCCCCGGTCGCCGGGTCAGTGATGCTCACGTTCTGGCTCCGGGCCAGCCGCACCGCCCCGCCGAGGTTGTCCCACACGAGCACCAGCGAGAACGAGTAGTCGGCCACGGGAACCTCCAAGGCTCGGGATGTATCAAAACGGGCACGCCGGGGCACTGACCGGGCATACAGTGAACACACAGGGCAAACAGGGAGAAGCATCATGGGCAAGGCACTCGCAGGCGTCGCACTCACCGCGGCACTCGCCGGCATCGTCGGAGGTGTCGCCTACGCGAACACCTCGCAGCCCGTGCGGCACGAGGCGCCGATGGTGGTCGTGCCAGCCGCTCAGGAGGTGACCGCCACGCCCACGTCGCCCGCCGCCCAGACGGCGACCGCAACGCCCGTCGCCACCACGGCCGCGCCGAAGCCCGCCACCACGACATCAGCACCCAAGGTCGCGTCGGCCGCGCCGGTAGAATCGGCAGCACCGGCACCCGCGCCGGTCAAGCAGACCGTCAGGAAGGCCGCCACCGTGCAGAGCAACGCCAGCGCAGCACCGGTACCCGAGCCCACCGGCACGCCGACCCCGGCGAGCATGCCGACGCCGACCCGGCCCGCCTACAACGTGCCGCGCCCGCCGCTGCCGCCCGGCGTGACCGAGGCCCCGAACCTGCCGAACGAGACGCCCGCCCCGCCGAAGCCGAGCAACTGACTCAGCGCAGCCACACCACGGAGGCGTAGGCGTTCGCGTAGTTGTCAGGGTTCGCGCCGAGCGCCTGGTACGCCGAGCAGCCATACACCGCGAGCCGCAGCGTCGACCCCGGCGTCAGCCCGTTCAGCTCGAACCCTGCGCTCGAGAACGAGGTCGCATATCCGCCTGATCCCGAGACGCCAACCGGGTTCGCGTGCGATCCCACCGCGCCGGCTGGCGTGGTGACCTGCGCATAGCAGTAGACCGCGTCGCCGCCCTGACCGTTGCTGCCGCCAGTGGTATTCGGGTTGTAGGAGAACACCGTGGCTCCCGCGGTCACGAGCGCCTGCGTGAAGCCTGTCGGGACGATGAGGTTCTGCCCCGCGAGTTCGGTGAAGGCGCCCGCGCCGAGGGTGAACCCGGACGCGGAGACGTTGCCGACCTTGCCGTCAACCGGGTTCGTCAGCGACTCGTTGCCGATGCTGCCAGGACGAAGGTGCAGCGTCCCGAAGGCGGCGTCCGTGTCATTCAGCGCCCAGCCCTTCGTGCCGGCGTTGCCAGCGGCGAGGTCACCGTCGAAGCCCGTCGACTGCACCCCGCCGAGACCATTCGGGGCCATGCCCGTGCCGGTATACGGCGACCGCTGCTCGAGGCTCTTGACGCGCGCCGTGAGCTTCACGAGCGCATCGACGAGGTCGCGCGGGTTGATGTCGGGCTGCTTGCCCATCAGGTCAGCTCGCTTCCATCGTCTCGGCCATCGACCATGTGATCTGCGCCGGCCCGCCGTCGTCGTCCACGTCCACGCTCACGCCGAGCGCCCGCGTCGTGAAGGTGTAGGGACGCGGCCCCGCATAGATGTCCGTGTCGAGCGTGACCTGCATCGTGGAGCCACGCGAGATCTGCGTCCAGTCCGGGTCACCGTCGAACGAGGTCAGCGCGTAGCGGGTCGAGATGCCCGCCGTCGCGGCGAGCTCGCCCCGCGCCATCCGGGTCAGCGCGTCCGGGTCGCCGATGGCGCCGTTCTGCGCGTAGCGGGTGATGAGCGGCCACCCCCGCGACAGCATCGTCGAGGCCGTAACCGCCCGTCGCAGCTGCGCGATCTCCGACCCGTCACCCGTCGCGATGACCTGCGTCGCCGAGCGGGCCAGGTCACGATCCCGCGACATCGCGAGGACGTTCCCGCCGCGCCGGTCGAGCGGCTGCACCGCCGTCCCGGCCGGGAACAGGTCAGACAGCAGCACCACCGAGGGCGGACCGTCGGCCTTCGCCCAGTCGGTCGTCTGCTCGACATACTGCAGCACGTCCACGGGCGTCGTCGAGCCGAGCCGGTCACCGAGGATCAGCGTGCGGGTCGGGTTCGCGAGCGTCCCCGACGTCCCGAAGTACCACTCCGGGCCGCCGTCCTGATCGGCGATGTCGCCGAACACGTCGGCCACGTAGCGGGTGTCCCACGCCTCGACCTGCACGCCCGCGAGCATGGCGCCCGTCGAGGGCCGCGTCTGGACTTGCACGTTCTGCCCCGGCACCGCCTGCGCCTTCGTGATGAGGTCGCGGAAGGCGTCGTGGGAGTTGGTCACCATATAGTCGGCCCCCGGCGCGGTGCAGGTCGCGAAGAACGAGCCCCACTCCTTCGCCGAGAACTGGAACGTGCGCGGCCCGGTCTGGCGCTCCGCAGCGATCCACCCGGACCACACAGGCACCCCGTCGCGGGCGATCAGCAGCCCCGACAAGGGCAGCCCGACCGCAGCGCGCCACAGCGACCGCCCCGGCTCGACCGTCGCGGAGAACGACGCCTCGCCGTGGTCCGAGAGCGGCATCGAGAACGACAGCCCACGCGCCGGCAGCAGCTCCTCGACGATGTGCGGGTCGTCCCACGCCGTCGCGTAGACGTCGTAGTCGGTCACGGCACGAAGTAGGTGATGGTGAACTGCATCGCGTCACCGGCCGCCCACGAGCCGGGGTTGCTGTTCGAGATCCGGTTGCCGGCCGTGTCGACGAGGACAACGGTGGTGGCGTTGATGAGCTGCGCAGCGAGCTGCTTCGGGCTGCCCTTGAGCAGCAGGCCCCCGCCGGTCGCGTTGAGGTCTACCGCGGCGACCGGGAGCGAGAAGGTGTAGTAGGCGGTGCCGACGTTCGTGTCGGCCGCGCGGGTCAGTGCCACCTGGGCGGTGACCTCCTTGCCACTGAGCCGGTACTTGCCAGACAGGGTGCCCGAGCCGACCACTAGTGTCGTGCCGCCGCTCTGAGACCACACGACGGGGTACGTCTGCCACGTCGGCGCCGCGGCCACACCCAGCGTCGTCGTCACCGCGAGCTGGTCGATCGAGCCGTTCGGGATCGTCGTCGCGTTCGCGGCGTTGCGGATTCGCGCCAGCTTGACGTGGTTCGCCGACACGTTCGGGTCGGTCGGGGAGGCGTTCGGCGTCCCGATTACGGCCTCGATGGCAGCCGTGTCCGCGTTGAAGATGACGAGGTCGTTGCGCGGCAGCCCACCCATCGGGGATGCCGTGAGCACGTCGAGCGTCTTGTCGGCGTTCGCGATGAGCGGCGAGGCGCCAGCGGTCAGCGACCCCTGCACCACCGCCGCGCCGCGACCGACCACGACCGACCCGGAGGCCGTCGCCGTCTGTGCCACCGCGAGACCGGCGAGGACGCCCGTCGAGGCTGTGCCCGTGTTCGCCTGCGCGAACAGGTAGGCGAGGAACTGCCGCCACTGCGCCTCGGACTCGCCGGACGTTGCCGCCTTGAACTCACTCACGACCAAGCTCCTTCACGACCGAAGACAGAGAGTTTCGCGGCAGCATCAGCCGAGTCCGCGTTCCACGACACCGAGCCGCCACCAGGGGGGATCGCCAGCCAGCGACCGGAGAAGGTCACCAGCGGCGCCTTCGACACGAACCCGTTCAGCAGGACGCGCCGATTGGCGCAGTCGATGTCGAGGTACTGACCCGCCGCGAGCGAGCCGTTGTAGCGCACCCAGTCGCCCGTCTCGTTGACCGTCACGACCGGACGGTCGACCGGCCCGTCGATCCGCAGACGGGGCCAGTACGCCGCCGTCCCCGCGTTCGAGACGGCGATCGCGCCAGGAGTCACCCCAGTCGGGACGCCCCAGTCACGCGGCCACACGCGCGACCACACGCGGCCCGTCCCCGACACGCCGTTCAGGCCCGTCGAGTCGAACGTGTCCGGGCCATACAGCAGCGGGTCGGGCAGGCCGATGACGAGCTGCCATGCCGCCGATGCCGCGCTCGTCGGAGACACCGTCGGCGCATCCTCGAGGTGTCCCGACCCTGTCAGCGTGCCCCAATCGGAGTCCGCCGCAAGGTCGCCCACCAACGGCACCGAAGCGAACGTGCGCAGCGTCTGCTCAAGCGCGGCAACGGTCGGGGCGTTGAACATGTTGCCCCGCAACGTCACTACCCGGCCCGCCCGTAGCGGCGTAGACGGCCAGTCGCCATCCACGCCGCTGCGCGCCTCACGGTTCGACCGGACCTGCGTCGCGCCGAACCAGCCGTCAGCCGACTCGATAGTCCACAGCACGCCATTCGCGTCAACACCAGCCAGCGGCATACCCGCATAGCTGAACGCCTGCGCCTGAGTCATGGGAGCCTCGCCATCTCACGGAACTCCTTCTGCCTCATGACCCGCTGCACCGCCTGCTCGGCGTCAGACCCGTAAGCGTTGAACGTGTCACCACCCCGAGGGCCGACAGCATCAGCGAACCGCCCGTAGTCGAACGACGGGGCCGGCGCACGGTACGCGCCAACCTGACCACCCTCCGCGAACCGCATGCCGTTGAGCCGGTGGAAGAAGTCCACGCCGTAACGCTGGACCGCCGCCGCCTTCACGACGTACTCGCCATCCGACAGCCACGCCGGGACACTGTCCGACGTCGCCGTGCCGGGGCCGGACACGAAGCCGCCCGTCGAGAACAGTTGCCCGCTTGAGCGTTTTGCCAGGTCGGCGAGCAGCTTCGTGGCGTTCTTGTTCTTCGACAGGTCGCCCTTGACGAGGGCTACGGCGTCGAGGATCTCCATGACGTCGATCCCTGTTGCTGACGCCATCTGCCGAGCCGTCAGGTTCTTCGACCTGACCTGCCCGAGGATGGCGGCGATGGTGTCGATGTGGTCGAGCTTGTTCTGCTGCAACGACGCCCGCGCCACGTTGTAGTTGAGCCCGTTGAGGGTCTTCACGGAGGCGGTCGCTGCCTGCGCTGCGATCTTCTCGGCATCCTCGTTGCTCATCTCGGCGAGCTGCTGCGCCAGCCCGACGTAGCCGCGGCCGGCGAGCTTCTCGATGTTCGCGATGAACGCGCCCGTGTTCTTGACGCCGCCCGACAGTCCGCGCTGGAACTTCGCCAGGGGCGTCAACTGCTGCGCCTTGTAGCGGGACTGGGCCGTGGTCGCCTTCTTCGTGGCGGCCGTCACCGCGTCGTGCGCCTTCGCGACCGCGATCTCATCGGCGGCGATCTGGCGGGCGTTGCGCTTCTTCTTGCTCCGGTCCTCAGCGAGTTTCATCTCGGCGAGGCGCAGCTTGTCCGTCGACGCCGCGATGGCCTTCCGGTTCTCGACGAGGTCGGCCGCGGTGACCCGCTCGCCGAGGCTCGACACATAGTCGCCGTAGAACGTGTCGAGCGGAGCGCGGACGGCGCCGCCCGAGGCGTAGTGCCCGACCGCGCCGCCCTCGGCGAACTTAAGGCCCTGCGTGTTGATGGCGCGCCGCATCCGGTAGATCGCGGCGTGTCCACCAGCGCGCTCGACCTCCGCGGCGGTAAGGACGTGCTCGCCGTTGGAGAGCCATGCCGGGATGCTGTCGGACGTTCCGGTGCCGGCGCCGTAGATCGCGCCACCAGCGGCGCGCTGCGTTGCTGCGATGACCGTGGCGGCAACGCCAGACAGCCCCATCGTCAGTGACGATGCTGCCCGCAGTGCGGCGAGGCCGAGCACGCTGATCGACACGTTCACCTGCCGGTCACGGATCGTTCCCATATAGGCGCGGATGTCATCGATGTCGGCCTTGGGCTTGGCCGTCGGGACGGAGACCTTGACCGGAGGCGGCGACTTGACCTTGCGCGTCGCCGCGGCGAGGTTGTTGACGTTGCCCGTCGTCAAACCGAGCTGCGTCGCAAGAATCCCGGCGTCCTTCTTCGACTTGCCCATCGCCACGGCCATGTCGATGAAGCCCTGCCGAGCGCCACCCTTGCCGCCCTTGCCGACCATGAAGTCGCGCACGGCGCCGATGCTCTTGCCGCTCACGTTCATCTGCACGGCCTGAGCCTTCGCCGCGTCAGCCTGGTCGAGCAGGGACTTCATGTTGCTGCGGCCGGCCTCAGTCGTGAGCCTGAGGTTGCGCCCGTTCTTCTTGACCGCCTCGGCCGACTTGTCGATGGCGTCCTCGTAGGCGATCTGCTTACCGAGCAGGTCCGATGTCGCGGAGCCGTAGTCCTGCACCGACTTGCGCAGGTCGTCGATGGCCTTAGCCTGGTCCTGCGCGGCAGCGGTGGCCTGAGCCTGCTTCGATGCCAGGTCAGCTGTCTTCTTCGCCGCGTCGGTGGTCGCCTTGCCCGTCCCATTGACGGCGTCGGTGACCTCCTTGTTGGCGTCGATCTGCGTGCCGTACTCGCCGGTCGTCTCGCGGATGATCCCGAGAAGGTTGTTGAGGCCCTGCGATCGCTGCTCGGCCGCATCGTAGGCGGCCAGGTCGACCGGCTGCCCGGCCAGGTTGGAGGCGATCATGCCCTGATAGGCGGTGTCCGCCTGCTGGGCCTTGAGCGTGATCTGGGACAGTGCGTCCGACTGTCCGAGCGAAGCGTCGACGACCGACTTCGTCGAGACACCAAGAGACTTCGCAAGCCCGAGGACGCTCATGGCGGCGCCGTTGCCGTCCTCGGCAAACGTCCTCTGCTGCAAGGCGTTCGCGATG